>Ga0302320_10025824_pt1 | contig 11403 bp, 9 predicted proteins | sample Bog_T0_3_FD_202130 | JGI IMG/M metagenome (GOLD analysis project Ga0302320, IMG submission 202130) | Peat permafrost microbial communities from Stordalen Mire near Abisko, Sweden - Bog_T0_3 | ecosystem: Environmental > Terrestrial > Soil > Wetlands > Peat | place: Sweden: Abisko, Stordalen Mire... | reverse complement strand
CGACTTGTTTTTCTGTTTTTTGACTATTGTTTATGGGTGGGGTAGGTAATTTTAGGCTGGGAAGCCTAAAAGGCTTACTACGACAACTAGTTCGAAAGCTAACACCATACGACTTACACTAAGCTTATCTGTCTGGCTCAATAGAGATGGTTTTGTAAATTGTTTGCGAAGCACTAGTTTCCTCATTTTTTTGGTCTTTTTTCACTTCTGCACTATGTTATAACTTTTGTCAATCAGAAATTTTATAGGGGTTGCAATTCGCAGAACCGCTAAGATGGCGACAGTTGTGCGAGGAGGTTATGGCCGGAAGTTAAGAAAGACATGATGTCTGTTCTTTCGAAAAAGCATAGCGGCAATTATTGTTTAATAAATCTAACAAGGGGGTGAAGTTAATTATAAAAATTGTAATAAAACATCTATCTTTTCATCACATCCAAAGGTAAGAGCATGCAATGGTTTTTTTGAGATGGAACAAAAGAAAGTGTCGTTGTTATTTTGTTCTCTTTGTTTGTTTGAATGGTTTGCTGAATCATTTATTTATTGAGAATGGGTTTGCGCAGGGAAGAAAAAAGCCGGACACCGCTAGTAAACATGAACGTAACTTCAATTTTTCTCATCTGGGTGAGAGGCATAATTATCATAACCCGGAAACAAGACCACCGACCCTCAATGCTTGGGTAGACCCATCTCTGCAATGGAATTCTCGGGGTCGGGGTGTTCTTGTTTTTCAGAATAATTTGATTGAACCTAGGAAAACAGAAAACTTCATCTCTTTTAAACATCGGTCAACGGATGTTCGAGAGCCCTCAAAAAGAAGAAGAAGAAGCAGAAGTCAAAGTGTTTCGCAAATTCGGATAGGTCTAGAGATTCTACATAGCGAAAGAGATGATAGGAAGAAAACTTGTCGGAGAAATTCTTTCCCTGTCGAAAGGGTGGATGGGGGCTGTTTAAAGTCAATTTTGGAAGAATTTGACACCTTAACACTTCAAATTGGGAAAATAAAACAGGACATTCTAGGGATTGAGGATTTTGATGAAATTGATCAAAAAGAAGTCGAAATGAACCTATTGCTAGAACAAAAAAGAAGAATGGGTTTGGAGTTTTCTATTTCCAATGCAGCAGTAAAGTATTGCGTGCAGTCCAAAAAACGGATGAAAAATTTGGGGTTGCAGTTCATACCTTACTTTGAGCAAGAGATTGCTGAAGCGTTTCCGGAACGTGATTCTCGTCCCGATTGGCAGAAAATTTGTGTTATGAACGAATCCAGTGAATCTTCCGCCGCTATTTCCACTCGTGCTCCTACAGAGACAGAAAAATATAGGTATGAAATGATCCGAGCAATCCTCACCGCTCAAGTGTCGCTTACGGAGGAATTTCAAGTGGATGATCGGCGCCTTTCCAGTGAGTTAGCGGAGTTTGGAGATAAGAATGTTGAGTGGATGTATTTAGAGAAAAAAGTCAAGATTTTATTCAAGTACTTTTGTTCCTTAAGGTCTTAATAAAATCTCAGTAGTTTGAAATCTTGTTGATTTTTTATCTCAATTTTGGAAATGCTTCTGTCTACTCATGTCTTCCCACCAAACTCAAATACCGTTACAATCTCGGCCTTCTTCTCAACGATATCCCAAGCCAGGCCAGATCGGTGGCACGTTGATTCGTCATGTAGTGGGACTTTTAAGAAGGAATGGGATTAAACTCCCTATAACTTCGGATATCCTTATCGCAGTTTCTGCCGGGAGTGATTCTGTTGGTCTAGCTCACTTGATTTTACATTATGGAAGAAGGGTTGTTCCGAGGGAAAAAGTCAAGTTACTTCATGTTAATCATGGTTGGCGAGGGGAGGAATCGGATCAAGATGAAGCTTATGTGAGGATGTTAGGCAAAAGATGGAATGTTCCGGTTCGGGTACATCAGTTAAAGGGACCTCCACAAGAAAAAGGAGCTTCCTGGGAAGAAAAGGCGAGGCAAGCGCGCAAAGCGGTTTTTATTCAGGAGGCATCGCAATGGGGAGCGAAGGTATTTACGGCACATCAAGCAGATGATTTGGCTGAAACCGTTTTATGGAGATTGTTCACAGGGGCTTCCCAAACTCATGGAGGGGGTGTGGCCGTTCAACACGGAGTAGAGATTCGTCCTTTTCTTACTGTCAGAAAAAAGGGTATTGAGTCTTACTTGAAAGAAGTGAACGAGACGTTCCGAGTGGATTCAACCAATTATTCTGGACGGTTTTTAAGGTCTCAGATGCGGTTGCGGCTCATGCCAGAACTAGAGAGGCTTTTTCCTAAGGCAATTGAACATTTGGTGACATTAGCTTTGAATGCTCAATCTGAAGTGAATTCACCCCATCTCACGGAGGGGTGTTTGCCATGGGAAGTGCTATTTAGGGCTTCTGGACTTAAAGCGCGGAGGGTTCACTTTGAAATGGCACAGAAGGATTGGATAGGACAAATGCATCTGCCAGAAGGTTGGCGGTTAATTCACGAAAAAAAATATTCAAAGCATCGAGCAAAAGATCGGTGGATTTTGGAAAAGAGCCTCTGAACGGAATGGGGTATGAACCAATGAAATTGATTTTTTTGATGAACTTATGTTAAGCTGACGAATAGGAGAGGGTTGGATTTTACGAATGAAGCCATCGCAGAAAACGGTCGCCTTGTGGCTAGTTTTGATATTATTGTTTGCTAGCTTGTTTAAGATTTTTGACACTGGCAATCGACATCGTAGGGAAATCAAGTTTAGTGAATTTATTCAGTTTGTCAAAGAAGGGAAGGTGCAGGATGTCACCTTTAAAGCTGATAATTTAATTGTCGGTGCCTTTAAAGATGTCAATCCTGAAGGTCGTAAGTATTTTGAGACCGTAGGTGATACTGAAAATGCTAAGGTATTTGAAATTCTCGAAAAAAATAATGTAATTCCGAATTATGAACGGGCAGAGAAAACACCGATTTGGCAACAGGTTTTAATTTCCTGGTTTCCCATGCTTTTGTTATTTGTCTTTTTCTTCTTATTTATGAGGCAAATTCAAGTGGGAGGAGGAAAGGCCATGTCTTTCGGAAAAAGCAAAGCACGGCTTTTGACGGAATCCAATAATCGAGTCACCTTTAAAGATGTAGCAGGAACGGAAGAAGCAAAACAGGAACTGGAAGAAATTATTGATTTCTTGAAGGATCCTAAAAAATTTACCCGATTGGGTGGCCGAATTCCTAAAGGGGTTCTTTTGATGGGATCTCCTGGGACGGGAAAAACTCTTTTGGCTAAAGCAGTTGCCGGGGAAGCCGGAGTGCCCTTTTTTTCTATCTCAGGGTCTGACTTTGTTGAAATGTTTGTAGGAGTGGGGGCTTCTCGTGTTCGTGATCTTTTTGAACAGGGAAAGAAGCATGCTCCATGTATTATTTTTATTGATGAAATTGACGCAGTCGGGAGACATCGTGGAGCAGGATTAGGAGGGGGGCATGATGAACGCGAACAAACTCTCAATCAACTTTTGGTTGAAATGGATGGTTTTGAGTCCAATGAAGGCGTTATTTTAATTGCTGCTACCAACCGACCTGATGTTCTGGACCCTGCGCTTTTACGGCCTGGGCGCTTTGATCGCCGTGTCGTAGTCTCGGCTCCTGATGTGAAAGGTCGGGAAGAAATTTTAAAAGTTCATACGCGTAAGACGCCTATTGCATCCAATGTGGATTTGATGGTGATTGCTCGCGGAACTCCTGGGTTTTCTGGTGCCGATCTTGAGAATTTAGTCAATGAGGCGGCCTTGTTTGCGGCTAGGGTAAATAAAAAGTTTCTTGAAACGTCGGATTTTGAATATGCCAAAGATAAAGTCATGATGGGTGTTGAACGTAAGAGCATGGTTTTAACGGATGATCAAAAGAAGACGACAGCTTACCATGAGGCAGGTCATACTTTAGTGAGTAAATTTCTGGTTGGGGCAGATCCGATTCATAAAGTAACGATTATTCCTAGAGGGAGAGCTCTGGGTGTAACTATGTCTCTTCCTAGTGAAGATCAGTTGAGTCTTTCTCGAGAAAAAGCAGAAAATATGATTGCGATGGCAATGGGTGGAAGAATTGCTGAAGAACTCGTATTGAAGCAGCAAACGACAGGAGCAGGAAGCGATATTGAGCATGCCACTGAGATTGCACGTCGAATGGTTTGTGAATGGGGAATGAGTGATGTTCTTGGGCCCATGACTTTTGGGAAAAAGGAAGAAGCCATCTTTCTCGGTCGTGAGATTGCTCAGCACCGAGATTATTCCGAACAAACGGCTCAAACGATTGATCGGGAAGTCAGAGACATTGTTGAAAGGAACTATCAAAGGGCAAGAGATATTCTTACTTCTAAAATAGCTATTCTTCATGATCTGGCGACGGCTTTGTTAGAGTACGAAACGATTGACGGGGCAGAGGTGGCGTTGATTGTAAAAGGCTTGAAAATTGAGCGGTCTTCTTCGGATTCTAATAATACTCCAAGTGCCAACGCTCCTGTGGCTGCTGCTACGGTTGGTCGACAAGATTCTGGAACAGGAGGAGGGCCCGCGCCAGCTCCTGTTCCTGCCTAGCTAATTTTTTTGAATGAGGTAGCCTGAGCTCGGGAATAAATCAGTGGGAGAACTTCTTGTTAATTTGCAGTCCAGTATTCGTTTAATTGATTTGCTGGATATAGGGATTGTAGGGTTTATCGTTTATCGAGTTCTGCTTTTGATTAAGGGGACTCGAGCAATGCAAATGCTCACTGGATTGGGTATTTTGGGTGTGGGCTTTTACCTGTCTTCTATTCTGGAACTCTTCACCACTCATTGGTTGTTTTCCTATTTTTTTGATTATTTAATTTTAATAGTCATTGTCTTGTTTCAAGATGATTTGCGACGGGCATTGACTCATGTGGGAAAGAATCCATTTTTTTCTGGAGCCTCCGCTGAAGAAGAAAGAGAAATGGTGGATGACATCGCCCGAGCTACTACTAGGCTGGTTCGAGAGCGAATTGGTGCTCTCATAGTAATTGAACGAGAGACGGGTCTCAAGAACTTTATCGATACTGGCTCCCGGCTTGAGTCTCGAGTTAAAGCAGAGTTAATTTATGCGATTTTTGCTCCAACCTCTCCTATCCACGATGGTGCGCTGATTATTACTGGAGGGAAGATTGCTGCTGCAGGTTGCTTTCTTCCACTGTCCAAGGATCCTAATATTGACAAGCGCTATGGTACGCGCCATCGTGCTGCCCTAGGATTAACAGAAGATACGGATGCCATTGTTGTTCTTGTTTCAGAAGAGGCCGGAGAGGCTCATTTGGTGAAAAATGGAAAGATCACCATGAATTTGAATGAACAAGAACTTCAGCAAAGTCTATCAGTCCTTCTCGATCTTTCTCGGAAACAGGTCAATATCCCAAAAAGATTGAAGGGATGGGTACAGGCAGTTCAAGGTAGGCATGACAGATGATGAGGAAAAAAAGTTTAGTTGAGATTCTATGGGATTTAGTGTCGCTCAATCTGGGCACTAAACTAATTTCTATTATCATTGCTATCGTATTTTGGGGCATTGTTTTGGGCTCTCGGAATGTTGAAGTGACAAAAGAAATACCGTTGGAAATTATTACTCCAGCAGACATCGTTCCAGCGAATGAGATTCCTGAAAAAATTGCTTTTAGGTTATCAGGCCCTAAAGCTTTTTTAAGAAGTATTTTAGATAGAAAAGAGGAGCCTATTCGAGTGAACTTAAGCGGGGCGAAGCCTGCTTTGGTGACTTACCGATTTTTTTCGGACAATATTCGCGTACCGATAGGAGTGAAGGTCCTATCTATTAATCCAACTGCAATTTTGATCAAACTCGAATACCTAAAGCGCAAGGATGTCCCTGTTCATTTAGATTTGAAAGGAGCACCTCCAGAAGGTTTTCATCTCGTCAAAGCTGAGATCAAGCCGGAAGTGATTCGAATTAAGGGAGCTGAAAGTCGAGTGGATAGTATTACGGAAGTATCGACTCAACCTTTGGATATTTCTCACTTAGAAAAAAACTTGGAACGAGAAGTTCCTATTGATTTGAACCGATATAATGTCCAGATCGACAGTGAATTGCCTCGTGCATTCCTTGAGGTAGAACCTGCCTCTGCAAATTTTCGTATTAAGAATGTAGACATTCAGGTTATCTCTTCTTATAAAGTACGTGTGGAGGAAAAAAGTGTTACGGTGCTAGTCCGAGCTTCTCCGGAGGATCTTCAGAATTTAGATCGAAGCCAGGTTTTTGGTGTGGTTGATCTTACTGGAAAGCCAAAAGGAAAGTACCATGAACCAGTCAAGGTGACTTTACCGAAAAGCATTGGATTGGTTAAAACGGTACCGGATACTGTCAACGTTGTTCTCTACTGACTTAAATCGAGCTAAGGAGAGTTTCTGAATGGTCCAAAAGTTATTTGGAACGGATGGAATCCGGGGTTTGGCCAATGAGTTTCCTATGACAGGTGAAATTGCAATGGCTGTGGGAAGGGCTATTGCTCACGTACTGAGAACCAATCCAAAACCGGTATTGAAACCTCTCTACTCAACCAACACCGTTCGGCGTACTAAGGTCGTTGTGGGTAAAGATACTCGCTTGTCGGGGTATATGCTTGAGCAAGCCATTGCTTCTGGGATTTGCTCTATGGGGGCAGATGTCATTTTGATTGGGCCTTTACCGACTCCCGGAGTGGCTTTTGTGACTCAAAGTATGCGAGCGGATGCTGGCATTATGATTTCAGCTTCTCACAATCCCTATGATGACAACGGAATCAAAGTGTTTTCTGCAGATGGTTACAAGCTACCTGACGATATTGAAACAGAGATTGAACGCTTGGTTTTTTCCAAGGATCTGGAAAAAGTTCGCCCTACTGCGGATCTAGTAGGAAAAGCTTATCGAATTGATGATGTGCATGGTCGATATCTTGTTTTTTTAAAAAGCATGTTTCCAAAAGATCTCGACCTTTTAGGCGTCAAAATTGTCCTCGATTGTGCAAACGGGGCTGCTTATCGAGTAGGTCCTTTGGTTTTTGAAGAACTAGGTGCTGAAGTGATCAAGCAAGGAGTGAATCCCGATGGCTTGAATATTAATGCTCAATGTGGAGCGCTCTATCCTCAGTCTATTTTAAAGGCGACCGTACAGCACCAGGCTGATATTGGAATCTCTTTAGACGGGGATGGGGATCGCTGCATTCTTTCAGATGAGAATGGAGAAATTGTTGACGGAGACCAAATTATTGGCCTTTGTGCAATTGAAATGGCAAGAGACCAGCTACTCAGGAAGAATACTGTGGTGACGACACCCATGTCCAATATTGGACTTGAACTGACCTTAAGAGAATATGGCATTTCGATGGTTCGTGCTCAAGTCGGCGATCGCTATGTGGTCGATACGATGCGAAAAAATGGTTATAATTTGGGCGGAGAACAGTCAGGTCATATTGTGTTTTTAGATCAGTCAACCACGGGCGATGGAATTATTGCTGCGTTGAAAGTTCTTGAAGCGATGAAGCGAACGGGGAAACCGCTTTCAGAGCTGAGAAAATCCATTAGGCTTTTTCCGCAAGTCCGCGAAGACATTCGAGTCATTAGGAAAGAACCTTTTGAAAATCATGCTGAAATTGCCCGAGCTATAGCAGCTGCGCAAGAGGCTTTACGTGATAAAGGGCGAATATTCGTGCGATACTCAGGAACCGAATCCCTAGCTCGAGTGATGGTTGAGGGGGAGGATGATCAACAAATTCGAGGTCTCTCAAAAATGGTAGCCTCCAGCATACAGAAAGTCTTAGGATAGTTATGCTTCCTCGTTTAGGTGTTAATATTGATCACATTGCAACCTTACGCCAGCTTCGTGGCACTGCTTATCCTAATATTTTAGAGGCGGCTCAGTTAGCGGAAAAAGGAGGGGCTCAGCAGATTACTGTGCATCTTCGAGAAGATCGTAGACACATTTGTGATCAAGATGTGCAGCAACTCAGAAGTAAGCTCAAAGTTCCCCTCAATCTTGAAATGGCTGTATCTCCTGCGATGGTGAGATTTGCCACGCGAGTCTTGCCGGATTGGGTGTGTTTGGTTCCAGAAAAGAGGCAGGAACTTACTACAGAAGGCGGATTGGACCTGGCAAAAAACACCAAGAAGGTCGAAGCTGCTATGACTCAGTTGAAGAAGGCTGGAATTCGAGTGAGTTGTTTTATTGAACCAAACTCTAAGATGGTAAAGTTGAGTAGTCAATTGGGTGCGGATGCTGTGGAATTTCATACAGGTCAGTACTGTTTGGCGACTCAGGGTGCATTTGGATCAAAATCAACCAAAACTGCGGAGGCTGAATTGGAACGCTTAAAAAAAGCAGCCCTTTTCACGGTAGATCTAGGCCTTCATTGTCATGCTGGACATGGGTTTGATTACGAAAATGTGAGACCAGTGGTCGAGCTGGAAAGAGGAGATGGAACTCCATTAATCGAAGAGTACAACATTGGCCATGTGATTGTTTGTCGGGCAGCAATCGTGGGACTTGAGCGAGCGGTTCGAGAAATGGTTTCTTCACTGATGGCGCCCTAGCTGCATTATCTTAATTTGTCGTTCTATTGGATGGTTATCTTGAAATTCTAGCTGGACTTGTACGCTCCTACCTGAGTTCAATACTTTTTCGCGAAAGGTGGGCCAGGAGCAAAGCCATTCAGAAATGACAATCATCTTTCGTTCCCAATAGTAGGAGGGAATTCCAGCATCATCGAGTTCGGCTTCACTTTTGAATCGGAAATAATCAATATGGGCAATTTCTCCCATGGGACCTTGGTATTCATGAGCAATCGCAAAGGTGGGACTTCCTTCGGGGGGCTGATCAATTCCTAGCCCGATAAGCAGTGATCGCACAAAGGTCGTCTTTCCTACTCCCATGGGGCCTTCTAAGAGAACTCGATCTCCTGCTTGAAGTTCTTTGGCAAGTTCAGCGGCCAGCTGGCCCGTTCTTGCTTCAGAACAATGGGATTCAAAGAAGGGGTACTCGGCCTTCCATGGTTTTAGTGTGTTCGGAGAGTTTAATGTCTTTAAATGCATTTGATATATTCTCAATAATATCAGGGGCTGTCATGCTGCGGTGGCCATAGGCTTTGGCTGCAAAATCACCTGCCACACTGTGTAAGTATATTCCAAGGAGTGTGGCCTGGAATGGGTCCATTTTTTGACCTAAAAGTCCCCCAATCATTCCAGAAAGCACATCTCCGCTTCCAGCTGTTGCCATGCCATCATTTGGGTAGTGGTTTAAGTAAAGCACTTCATCGGCAGAAGAAACTAAGGTTGCAGCTCCCTTGAGTAATACGGTTGCGTGAGTCAGAGACACTGCTGCGCGAATCGCCCGGACAGGGTCCTGGGTGACTTCCTCTTTGCTAATCCCAAGCAATCGGGACATTTCTCCAGGATGGGGAGTGAGAACGGTCGGAAATTTTCGATTAATGAGATAGGGGAAGAGTTTGTAATCTGCGACGAGATTAAGCGCATCCGCATCTAAAACGATGGGACCGAAGTAGTTGGTGAGTAATCCCTCTAAGAGTTGCTTTCCATCAGATCTTAAGCCCAGTCCAGGACCTACTACAATGCTAGAATAGGTGGGAAGATTATTTTTATAGGACTCATATTCTGGGCCAGACAGATGCAGAGGCACGGCCATGGTTTCCATGGGAAGCCTGGCTAAAAGGGAGTCAAAGCCTTCTTGCCAGCTGGCTACGGTAACCAGCCCAGTGCCCATTTTATGGCAAGCCTGCGCTGCCATAGCGATGGCTCCCATCCTTCCTGGGCTCCCTCCAATGAGGAGCGTGTGCCCGAATGAATTTTTGTGCCCATACCGGTCTCTTTCTTTAATCAGTTCGTTCATGGGACCTCTCATGAGCAAGAACTTGTCCCCATCTTTTCGAAATTTGGGAGGCAAGGAGATATCCACATTAATGAGTTCTCCACGGCGGCCCGCCCCTGGGGGAAGAAAATGCCCCAATTTCGGGAAACCAAAAGAAATGGTAAGGTTTGCTAAAATAGAGGTTCCGTGAATAGATCCTGTATCTCCGCTGACTCCAGAAGGGATATCCAGGGCTATCACTTCGTTGGAGTTTTGCTCATTGATTAACTCAACTATTTCGTAGAATATTCCTTCGAGTTGGGATTTTAAACCCGTGCCAAGAATTCCATCAATAATAGTAAAACTTCCAGAAGAACTTCGAAAAAACTCAAGAAGATCCGAAGAAGTTTCAAGTAAGGTCAATTTAGCTTTCAGTTGCTTGAGAATTTGATAATTTTTAAGCGTGGCTCCCTTGTAGCCGGATTCATTTTGTAGATGAAAAATCCGCACTCGCCGCTCTAAGCAAAGGAGTCTGCGCGCAACGACAAAGGCGTCCCCTGCGTTGTTGCCTTTTCCAGCAAATACTAGAATTTCAGTCTCTCTTCCTGCATTTGGAAATTTTTCTAAAGTAATTTGGGCTGCAGCTCTTCCCGCATTTTCCATTAAAAGGAATGCATCGATCCCATAGTCTTTTTCTGCGACTCGATCGAGCTCTTGCATTTCAGCACTGGAACAAATTCTCATCGTATTCCGCATGAGAACCACTTTGATCATAAGTGATAATCGTTTGGCAATGAGTGTTTTTAACTATTTGCACTCGTTCGTATTTTTTTATTTTATTTTTTGTTCCGATGCGCTGAGAAATGGCAAGGCTTCGGCAAGTTTCGTTTGTAAAGATTCCTTTGAGACAAAAGCCAAAACACCTCTGCAGGCATTGATAGGACCCACGCGGACGAGTAAAAGCCATTCGCTTTGGCGGATACCAAAAGCGGCTCGAACCACATTGCGAGCACTCGTGAGTGCAGTTTGGGTTCCTGGAGGAGAAAGCTCTACACTTCCAGATTTAATAAAGAAATTCCACATTTCTGGAACGACGGTGGGATCCCATTTCAGTCCAGTCCATATTGTCAGTTTATCGTTTGGCATCACCGCAGCAGTTGCAAGGAAGTGTGGCGCGGGTGGCGCTCCTGGGGGAGGGGGGGAAATGGCAAGGAACAGGGCACAGGACGCTCCCTTTTGCATAATCAGAGTAATGCCTTTGCCTAAAGGATCTTTTCCGTTTTGAAGAATTTTGGGTTCCCAAATAATCAGCTCTCGAGTTTGAGATTTTATTCTTCGGCTTGCTGGTTGGATTTTGGGGGGTGGGATATCCGTAGGGTGAGGGTTCTCTTCTAAAGGGGGGAAAGTATTTTCTGCCACTGAAGAATCTGCACGGTTGGTTTGAATCTCTAGACTCGGTACTGGCTCATGGGGAACTTCAATATTTAATCCAACTTCTGGAGTGGAAGAAGAAGGCTCTTGGGAGGATTCAGCAAATGTGAGTTTAATTTCATTTTCTGGAGTAGGCAAAGAGGGTGGGGAC
>Ga0302320_10025822_pt1 | contig 11403 bp, 11 predicted proteins | sample Bog_T0_3_FD_202130 | JGI IMG/M metagenome (GOLD analysis project Ga0302320, IMG submission 202130) | Peat permafrost microbial communities from Stordalen Mire near Abisko, Sweden - Bog_T0_3 | ecosystem: Environmental > Terrestrial > Soil > Wetlands > Peat | place: Sweden: Abisko, Stordalen Mire... | reverse complement strand
GTCTCCTCCATCCACTGCTCGATGACCGGATGGCGCGCCCCGACAGCCTCCAGCACCAGCTCTTCGTCAATTACCGGCCGCACATAACTCCGCAATGCCGCCAAATGCGCAAAATTCGCCAGTAAATCCGCCTCTGCCACAGCCGATGAGCTGCGCCGTATGCGCCCCGCCGCTGTTAGCACCGCACTGCGCAACTGGGCAAATATCCGTTTCTCAATCTCAATGCAGCGATCGTGCGCAGTTAGTATCTTCCGCTCCAGCTCCTTTAACTCGGGCGTTGTAAAGCGTTCCGCATTCACCAGCGTCTGCTTGCGCTCATAGTCGGCAGGCGCCAGCGCCATGTTAGCCTTGGTTATCTCTATGTAATATCCAAACACCGAGTTATAGCGCACCTTCAGCGAACCTATCCCGGTTCTGGCTCGTTCCCGCTCCTCTATCGCCGCAATCGCCTGCCGTCCGGTGGTTGAAATCGCCCTCAACTCATCCAGTTCCTCATCCACTCCCGCTGCAATCGCGCCACCATCCACCAGTGTCAGCGGAGGCTCTTCCACCAGCGTCGCGATTATCCGCGCCGTAACGTCGGTCAATGTATCGAGCCGCCCGGCCAAGTGGCGCCACTCGGGGGCGGTCATGGCCTCAACCGCAACCTTCAACCCCGGCAACCTGCTCAAACTGGCAGCCAGCGCCCTCACATCCCGCGGACCCGCCGAATCGAGGCTCAGCCGCGCCAGCAGCCTTTCCAAATCCAGAATGCCGCCAAACGCGCGCCGAATCTCCTCCCGCCGGACCAAATCCTGGTGGGCTTCCGCTACCGCCTCATATCGGCCCTCCAGCGTGGCCGCGTCCACCAATGGCCGCAAAATGGTCGTTCGCAGCAGCCGCTTTCCCATCGGGGTCTGGCAGGCATCCAGCGTGTGATAGAGCGTGACCCGTGCATCCTGACCCGCGAAGCCGGCAAACAGCGGCTCCACAAGTTCGAGATTGCGCACCGTCACCTGGTCCAGCTCAAGCGCCGTCGAATGCGCCTCGAACTTCAGCGAATCGATGTGCAGCGCCTCATTCTTCTGCGTCGTGCGCACATAGTGCAGCACGGCTCCCGCGGCAATGGCCGCCGCCGGGTGCCGGTCCAGGCCAAATCCCTCCAGCGACCGCACACTTAGCTGCCGCTCAACCAGAGCCACTGCGAACTCCCGCGTCCACACCCAATCCGGAACTTTGGTCCGCGCCGGAAGCCGCTCAAGCTGCGCCGGCAATTGGGCGCTTTCGGCCAGCAGCACCTCGCTGGCACCGGACATCAAAATCGAGTCCGTCGCCAACTGAGGCGCCGCCGCGCCGGTAAACTCCGCCGTCCTGAATTCCCCGGTAGAAACGTCGAGCAGCGCCACAGCGCATACCGGCTCTTTCGCTGTGCCCGATTCATACAACGCCGCCAGAAAATTGTTCTGTTCCTGCCCCAGAGCGTTATCCAGCGCTGTTCCCGGCGTCAGCACCCGAGTCACCTCGCGGCGCACAATCTTCTTGGTGAGCTTGGGGTCTTCCATCTGATCGCAGATGGCGATGCGATAGCCCTTGCGCAACAGTCGCGTCAGGTACTGCTCCACCGCGTGATAAGGAACCCCGCACATGGGCTGCGAGCGCTCCCGGTCGCGCGCCGTCAGGGTCAACTGCAGTTCGCGGCTCACAATCACCGCATCGTCATAGAACAGCTCGTAAAAATCGCCCATCCTGAAAAACAGAAGGGCATCGGGATTTTCGCGCTTGGCCGCGGTCCACTGGCGCATAAATGGCGTCAGTTCCGTGGCGGCCTTTTCTGTGGGAGGGGTAGGCGGCGTCAGTTCAAGCGGCGGCTCGCCGAGGGCAGGGAACTGCGGACTAGCTTCCACTTCGGGATGTTGCTCTTCTCGGATCACGCTGGCTTTAAGATTATCGTGCCGGAACGGCTAAGACGAAGGCAGGTTCCCACGGTGCGGAAATGCACAGCCAAACGGCAGCAACTGGTCCGCGGCAAACAGCGCTTCCGACAATAGCCGCTCCGGTGTACGATGGGTTCAACAACCCACTGGAGGACGAAATGGCGCGCAAGGCTCTGTTTGGATTCGCATTGGCACTGATGCTCAGCACGGCTCTTTTAGGCCAGACAAAGGCGGGCTACGTGGCCGGCAAGTTTCTGGGCGTCGCCACCGAAGATCAGACCACGAAGAAAGAGACGATTCGCACGGCCGTCTTCACCGTTCAGGTTGGCGATCTGATTTACACCGCCCGCGGAGAAAAGGTCCATCCCAAGACCGGCGACCTGGCCGAGGGATTGATTGTCAACGACCCCGTGCAGACCCTCATCGACGGGGACAAACTCGTTCTTCTCAAGCCCGACGGCAAAGAACTGAGGTTGAAGATCATCAAGCGCGCTCGAGCGCAGTAGCCGTTTTTCCTCTTCCCTGCGCATCCCGCCCGCGGATTGCTTGCATGAGCCTTTCTGCTCAGCAATGCGCCTGCCGATAAGCGACCCTGATGGTGTCTCACGGGAAGCTGTTTCCCGTTGCGCCTTACCGCTGGCCAAACTGAGGCATCCAGGCTAATACGGATCAGGGGCGAATCAGGGGCAAGTCAGGAGAATCGAATGAATCTCAAAAGCCTATATGGCGTTGTCGTCGGGTCGCTGGCCGCGCTTCTGCTGTCAGCGCCAATCCCCTCTCAGGAGCCTGTTCAAACCACTACCACCACACAGACTCCGCCGGTGAGCGAAACCACACAGACCACGCAGACCAAGACAAAATACAAGCACCATCACACCAAGGTCGTGAAGGAAAAGACGACGACCAACACAACCGAAATCCCGCCGGGTCAGCAGACCACCACCACTACCACCATCGCTCCGCCGCCTCCTCCGCCTCCACCACCGCCGCCACCTCCGCCGCCACCTCCGCCACCACCTCCACAATAGTTCTGGTAACAAGCGGGGATCCGCAGAGTAGAATTCTCCAGGGCACTCGCCGGGCGCAGCGCGCTACGGCTAATGCCCTATGGAGAACAGCGGAATGAAGAAACGCCTGCCAGTATTCACAATCCTGGTCGCCCTCACACTTGCCGTCGGGCAGGGAAACGCCCGCGCAGCCAGCGCACCCAAGCCCGTGAGCGCGAAGAAATTCGACGCCCTGGCCAGTGCCGCGCTCGAAGCGATGAAGAAGCGCGCCGCCGAACTGAACGTCACCGGCGTCGCGGTAGTCTCCTACGCCCAGGGAGACACAATCCGGTCCTGGACCTCGAAGATGGCGGTTGTAGGCCGCATGAAAGATGCTCCGTCGGCTACAGAGAAGGGGAACAACCTGCTCGGCATCGCCTACGCCAAGTCCGCGGAGATGGCCGACACGCTGCAGGACAGCGGCACCGCCAAGCGGCCGCCCATGACCGGCGAATTCGGATGGCAGGGTGGCGTCTTTTTCCGGGGAAAGACCGGCTCTGTGATTGTTGCCTTCAGCGGGGGCAAGTCCGAGGACGACGTCCAGGTTTCCCGGGCCGGTCTGGAACTTCTGAAACCCGCTTTCTAGCTTCACAACTGCCGGCTCCTGCCCCCAAAAAGGCCGGTTCCCCGTCAATCCTCGCCTAAACTCCTGCGGAGAGACAACCCTCCGCGTCTCAAGAAACTCTAATCTTCCCAAGGAGGGATTATGTTCAACATCAAGTTCCTTGTTCTTGCAGTTCTCGCAATCGCGCTGCTGGGCGGCACATCCCCGGCGCCAGCCGCCCAGGTTGCTGTCGACATTGGAGTTGCGCCTGAGTGCCCCTACGGGTACTTCGACTATGCCCCTTACGACTGCGCACCGTACGGTTACTATGGGCCCGACTGGTTTGTCGGCGGACTGTTTATCGGAGCCGGTCCATGGTTCCACGGCCATTCAGGCTTTTACGGGCATGTGGACAACCGCTTTGACCCACATCATGGATACAACGGACCGCTGCCAGGGCGCGGGGCGGAACGGTTTAACCACTTCCAGGGCAACGAAGCACGCGACGGAAAAGGAAACGTAGGCACGGCTCCCCATGACGCGGGCGGAGAGCACGCTCTCCCTGGATACCGAGGCGGAGGGGGCCATAAGGGCCACAAATAGAGCCGGAACTGCTCCAGGATGAAATGCAGATAGTAGGCACGGGACCCAATGCAGCGGCGGCTGGTGGAATAGCCAGCCGCCGCTGGCATGCGACCTGTGCCTTGAGCGATTCCTTAGGAATGGGAGCCGGGGGCGGCGGGCGACCCACAATCTCTCCACAGCTTTTCCCAATTCCACATCCCGGCCATAACCTTCTTCGGCAACGGGAACCCCAGTTGATGCGCGAGCATGGAAACCTGCCCGCGATGGTGGGCTTCGTGAGCAACCATATAGCACAGCATCTCGGGGCCGACCGGCCAGGGCTGAGCCCAGCTGTCTCTCAAGAAAGTCGTGACGCGGCCACCGCCGCTGAGCGCTTCAGCCAGCATTTCCGAACAGCTAACGGCGCTCTCGGCCAATCCGGCACTGGCCTGTTGCGGTGTGCAGTAGGCGCGGTTCAGTTGCGCTGGAACCTTCAAATGAGGCACCGTAAGCCTGACCCACTTGCAGCGGACGTTGTGCATGTGGGTGAAGATGGCCGCAATGGTGCGGACGTTTCCGGGCGGCTTGGCATTCCAGGCGGCAGGGTCGAGCTGTTCGATAAGAAGCTGGTTGATGCGATCGTTGACGGCAAAAATCCGCACTGCGGCTTCGGCGGGTTGAGTGGGTTCAGCGCCTGGGCATGTGGTCACGGCTCACTGCTCCTTAACCCAAGAATACTTCCAGTCCGCAAAACATTTGAGGCTCCTGGATCGCTCCCGAAGAAAAGCAATTCGAGGCACAGCAACCCGCGCTGCTATCTCCTACACAGATAAGGCGTTGGATCGCAAGCAAGGAATCCGTAAGCAGCCTGCAACCCGATCCGCGGTACAACTCGCAATGGTCTTTCCGGCTCTAAGCGGGCAAGGAGATAACATGTCCCACGGTAAAGTTCTTGCGTTCTCAGTTCTTGCAGTTGCCCTGCTCAGCGGTCCATCCCAGGGGTCGGCTCAGATTGGCGTCGATATTGGAGTGGCGCCTGTGTGTCCCTATGGGTACTTCGACTATGCGCCCTACGATTGTTCCCCCTACGGTTACTACGGGCCCGACTGGTTTGTTGGCGGAGTGTTCCTTGGAGCCGGTCCATGGTTTCGCGGCGGCTCGGGATTCTATGGTCACGTCGATAACCGGTATGACCCTCACAACGGATACAGAGGGCCGGTGCCTGAACGCGGAGCGGCGCAGTTCAACCACTTCCAGGGCAACGAGGCACGGGATGGAAAAGGCAACGTGGGCAAGGCCAACCATGAAGCCAGCGGGGAACACGCCCTTCCCGGATATCGAGGCGGCGGCGGCCGCGGTGGTGGCCACGGTGGGGGTGGGGGGCATCGCAACTAGAGCCGCGATCGTGTGGATAGTGGGCACCCAGGTTTCAAATGCGAGACCTGGGCCCCCACAGTTCTAAATTGAATTAAAGAGCCAAGTTCATCTCATTGGCAACCGGCCGATGTCTCGCTGGAGCCTTGATCCTGACCGTTGAGTCCCGCCTTTTGGTGATATGCGTCACAGTATACTGGGTACTTACGCCTTAAGGTAAACAACGGTATGTATCTGCTTTGGCTAAGAGTTGCGGCTATTCTTTACGCGGCGGCATGTGTCGCTGTCTTTCCGGCCGTGCTCTATAACCAGCTTCGCTGGCGCAAAATCTGCGTCCACCTGGCCGGAATGGCGTTCTTTTTTCACTTCGTCTCCGCTGTAGAAATGCTGACCCAGGCGCATCGCTGGATGCCCGTCGGTGTGCGCGAAGTGGAATCGCTGCTGGGCTTTGCCGTCGCCGGACTGTTTTTTCTGGTGTGGTGGTTCTACGACGCAATCTCGCTTGGCGTCTTCGCGCTGCCCGCCACTTTCTTCCTGATACTTATTCCCATGCTGGGGCCGGATCGCTACTATTTCCCTTCCGAGGGCGTGCGCAAGAGCTGGCTCCTGGCACACATTGCCGCACTGCTGCTAGCCTATGCGGCGCTCAGCTTCAGCGTTCTGGCGTCCTTGCTCTACCTTGTTCAGGAACGCCGTATCAAGAGCAAGCCCAGGCCGGGCAAGGATTCGTGGTGGGCGCCGTTCGACTGGCTTCCGCCCCTGGACACCCTGGAAAGAATCGCCCTGGCCACGCTTGAGTTCGGCTTTCCCTGCATGACAGTCGGTCTGGTGATCGGCTCCGTCCTGGTGCAGGAAACGCCCCTCGGCGCATCCTATTTTCTCGACCCCAATATCATTGCCGCGTTCGTCATTTGGGCAATTTATGTTGTGCTGCTCTGGGTTCGCCGCAGCACGGGCCTCCGTGGCCGCAAGGCTGCCTACCTTTCAGGCGCATTCTTTGTGGTGATGATGGCGGTGTGGGCCGCCAACCTCGTCAGCCGCGTACATGGGTTCGGTGCCAAATGACGCTCTCGCTCATCGGCGTCAATCACAAAACCGCGCCCATCGAGCTGCGCGAGCGAATCGCCATCTCCCGCGACGATTTGCCGGAGACCACGCGCGCCCTGGCCGCTGTGCCGGGAGTCAGCGAGTGCATGATCGTCTCCACCTGCAACCGCGTGGAACTGCTCGCAGCCACGGAGTCGGACGATATCGATTTGACAGGCTTTCTCCACCAGCACTTTGGCCTCGACCCAGCCTTGCTTGCGCCGCACATCTACCAGCACCGCGACCGCGAGGCGGTCAGGCATCTGTTCCGCGTAGCCTCCAGCCTGGACTCCATGGTGGTGGGCGAACCGCAGATCCTCGGTCAGGTGAAGGAAGCCTTTGCCGTAGCGCGGGAGTCCGGGACCGTGGCCGGCCAGCTCGATCACCTGCTGCAAAGCACGTTTGCCGCCGCAAAGAAGGTGAGAACCGAGACTGAAATCGGCTCGAACTCCGTCTCGATTGCCTCGGTGGCCGTGGACCTGGCGCGCAAAATATTCGGATCGCTGCAAGGGCGGACGGTGTTTCTGGTAGGCGCGGGCAAAATGAGCGAACTGGCCGCACGCCACCTGGTGCAGCAAGGGGCAGGCGCCATTCTGGTGACCAACCGCACCTATGAGCGAGCCCGACGCCTGGCCGAGGAGTTTCATGGCCCCGTGGCTCCGCAGGTGGTTCCATTCGACAAGCTCTATGAGACCGCGGCCAGCGCCGACATCGTAATCAGTTCCACCGGCGCGCCCCACCCCATCTTCCGGCGCGAGCATGGGCAAAAGTTCATGCAATTGCGCCGGAACCGGCCGATGTTTTTTATTGACATAGCCGTTCCGCGCGACGTTGAGACGGCCATGGGGAAGCTGGAAGGCATCTTCGTCTACGATATCGACGACCTTCAACAGGTGGCGGCGGCTCACCTGGTGGAGCGGAGCCGGGAGGCCAGCGATGCCGAGACGCTGATCGCCGGCGAGGTGGAGCGGTTCCAGCAGCGGCAACGCACCGTCAGCACGGCCGCTCCCGCGATTGTCGCGTTGCTGCGGCAGGCTGAGACTATCAGGCAGGCAGAGTTACGGCGCGTGCAGGCGCGGCTGGGACCGCTGACCACCGAACAATCCGCTGCTGTGGAGGCGCTTACGCGTGGACTGATGAACAAGTTTCTCCATCCGCCGATGCAGGCCCTGAAGCAGGCCGCTCGCGAAGGCAATACAGCCCGCCTCGATGCGCTATGCGAAGCGTGGCAAATTGAACCTGCCGCCGATGCGGAACAGCCGGCTCCCGCGTCGCGAGTAGAAGCGGGCGAAGAGGTTCGCCGATGAACCTGCGCATTGGAAGCCGCGGGTCTCAACTGGCGTTGTGGCAAGCCCACCACATTGCAGACCTTCTCCGCACACAGGGCCATTCGGTAGAGATTGAAATCATCAAGACCACCGGCGACCGCCTGCAGGAGGTTACCTTCGCGCAGGTGGGCTCAAAGGGCATGTTTACCAAGGAGATCGAAGAAGCGCTGGCCGAGGGAAGGATCGATCTGGCGGTTCATTCTTTGAAAGATCTGCCCACGGAACTCCCCCAGCCCTTCGTTCTGGCCGCCACGCCTCCGCGGGTCGATCCGAGGGATGTGTTTGTCTCCGTACATTATCCGAATGTTGCGGCCTTGCCGCCTGGCGCTCGCGTGGGCACCAGCAGCCAGCGACGCCGCGCCCAGTTGAAGGCGCTGCGGCCGGACATTGAAGCCATTGAGTTTCGCGGCAATGTGGACACGCGCTTGCGCAAGCTGGCCGAGGGTCAAGTGGAGGCGATTCTGCTGGCAGCGGCGGGTTTAGACCGGCTTGAGAAGACCGAATGGGTGCGGGAGCGGCTCGATCCGAAGGACTTTTGCCCGGCAGCCGGGCAGGGTTCGCTGGGGATTGAAACACGGAAAGACGACGGCGCAACCATGGCCGCGGTTGCATTCCTCGACGATGCGGCAACCCGGTTTGCCGTGACCGCCGAACGGGCGGCTTTGGCTGCGCTGGGCGGCGGATGCCAGGTTCCTATCGGAATTCATTGCCGGGCTGGGCAGGATGGCAGCGGCGAATTGTACGACGAAGTCTTCGCCGTGGTGGCCGACCCCGCTACGGGCGAGGCGGTGCGCATCTTTCATCGCACCCGGCACGGCGATTCCAATCCCGCTGCGTTGGGACGCGAAGTGGCTAACATGCTTATCGAGGCCGGCGCCGGGCCGCTGCTTGAGGCCGCGGGCGAGGTTGCGCCATGAGCTCGCAGCCTCTGGCCGGACGGCGAGTGCTGGTCACTCGCGCTCTGCATCAGGCCGGGAAGCTCAGCGAAGGATTACGAGCGCTTGGGGCTGAGGCGGTCGAGGTTCCGGTGCTTGAGATTCGACCACCGGAATCGTATGCGACCCTGGATGCGGCTATCGTGCGGCTTGAGCGTTACGATTGGCTGATTCTAACGAGCGCAAACGCGGTTCGGGCGATGACCGAGCGGGCCTCAACTTTGGAGATTAATTTTCCGCAGCCCCACTCGCTTGAGATTGCCGCAGTGGGCCATGCAACTGCCACGGCTGCCCATCGAGCGGGACTGAGAGTAGCTTTTGTGCCGGAAGATTACGTGGCCGAGGAACTGGTGGCTGGATTGCTGGAAGGCGTCGGACCAAAGGTGGTAGGGTTGCGAGTTCTGCTGGTAAGGGCCGCGGTTGCCCGGGATGTGATTCCCGATGCTTTGCGGGAGGCGGGCGCTCTAGTGGATGTCGTGGAGGCTTACCGCAATGTCGTTCCGGAGGCCGCACCGGGGCAGCTCCGCGCGGCCATCGGGCAGGGAATCGATGCGGCGACCTTTACCAGTTCGTCGAGCGCAACCCATCTGGCCGAGGCAGCGCGCGCGGCGGGCGTTGCGTGGCCGTTTGCGGGGGTTCCGGCGGTCTCGATTGGACCCATCACCAGCGAGACTTTGCGGGATCTCGGTTGGGAGCCCGCCATGGAAGCGAATCCATCGGATATTCCGGGGCTGATTCAGGCGGTTGTCAGCCTGTTTCGAAGCTAGGCCATCCTTTTTTCTCGACCGGCGCATCTCAAGGCAGATCACTCGCCACGATGGCCTTCGCTGAGCAATTCGCGAATGTGGCGCGACAGCCCCGATTTCAGGTTCTCCGACGTGTCAAATCCCTCATGGGAAAACCGCACTTTGCCATCGGAGTCGAGCAGGACCAATGAGGGAAGGGCATCAACTTTCAGAGCCTTCGCCGTAGCTCCCGAGTCGAATGCCATAGGTACATCGATGTGACGCCGCAGGAGCGATCTCTTTCCAATTTCAGGCGTTTCGCCTTCCCATCCAGTATCGACGGCATAGAACACGACCCGCGAATCACTCTTGAACTGTCGATATACCGTTTCCACGTCGGGAAGCTCCTGAAAACATGCGGCGCACCAACTGGCATAGAACGCGAGTACCGTGACATGGCCCCGAAGATCCCCAGAGGAAATAGTCTGTGCATCAACAGAGAGGTTGATTGCCGGCGGTTGGTCTTGCGCGTTGATGGTGGAGAACGTGGGGAGGTTCGGAACCGCTGCCCACGCGCCAACCGCGACCAGCAGGATCGTTCCCGTCGCGATCGCGAAGCTTCGATTGCGACTGTTTGTCCATGAATGCCGGGCAACGATGCCCGCTGCTGAACACAGCACTCCCGCGAACAGCAGGCTCGCCGGAAACGAAAGCCGATGAAAACCGTTGTTCATGATCAGCGCGGCCACTCCGAGAACACCGCCAACACTGACGCGAAGAGTCTGCGAGATGAGGTTTGCGGGCGTTGAGCCTCTGGAGAAGCCGGCGAAGAAGAAGGCCACGCCGGAGATAGCAAAAATGGCGCGAAAATCGAATGCGATGCCGGTGAAAGCGAAGCAACTGCCGAGGACGATTACGATCGCAACAATTCCAGCCCCGAAATCGAACAGGGCGGATCTTACAGGTCGATTGCGCATGTCTTTCTCTTTCTGCTGATTCGTTACGGAAATCGACCGGCGGAAGTTCCTGAATGGTGCTCCGATTACGCGGATTCTCAAAAGGAAACGCAGAACTTCACGATTGCCAGGTCTTGTCCCCGGAATGGCAGATCTGCTCCAGGTTGCAGCGATCGCATTTCGGCTTGCGCGCTTCGCAGACCTGGCGGCCGTGATGAATGATCTGGTGAGAGAAACCGATCCAACGATTCTGCGGAATCACGCGCATCAACTCCTGCTCCACCTTCTCGGGCTTGTCTTCTTTTGCCAGGCCAAGGCGACGCGCGATGCGGAAGACGTGCGTGTCCACCACGACTCCTTCAGCGTTGCCAAAACAGACTCCAAGAACCACGTTGGCGGTTTTTCGGGCAGCGCCCGGAATGGTGATGAGCTCGGCCAGCGTCCGCGGAACCTGACCGGCGAACTCTGCGACCACCTTGCGCGCAGCTCCCTGAATCGACTTTGCCTTGTTGCGAAAGAATCCGGTAGTCCGGATCAGGGCTTCGATTTCCGGCAAGCTCGCCCCGGCCATAGCCGGCGGGTCAGGGAAGCGGCGAAACAGCTCCGGCGTGACCATGTTCACGCGAACGTCTGTGCATTGTGCGGAAAGTATGGTTGCGACCAGCAACTCCCACGCCGAGCGGTGAACGAGTGCGCACTTGACTTCCGGATAGGCTTCGTCGAGCGCCTTCAGAATCGCGGCAACCCGGTCCGGCGCAAGATCTGCCCGGCGCGGGGATTTGCCGGTCTTGGCCTTCGGCTGTTTTTTGGCGGCCGGTTTCTTCACTGGCTTTCGATTTGCCATGGCTTCAACCTCAAGAGTAACTCAGGCGTGCGCTTGGTGAATGGGCTTGCTTGATGGAGGACGAACGGGACATTATCCCCTCCGAATT
>Ga0302320_10025819_pt1 | contig 11405 bp, 12 predicted proteins | sample Bog_T0_3_FD_202130 | JGI IMG/M metagenome (GOLD analysis project Ga0302320, IMG submission 202130) | Peat permafrost microbial communities from Stordalen Mire near Abisko, Sweden - Bog_T0_3 | ecosystem: Environmental > Terrestrial > Soil > Wetlands > Peat | place: Sweden: Abisko, Stordalen Mire... | reverse complement strand
TCGACGGCGAGCGCGTCGATGGCGCCATTCCCGAAGATCAGCTCTGGCTCGTCATCGACCGCGCCCTGCGCGCAGCCGGCGAACAGCCGCCTTCGCTGCTGCTGCCTCCTCCACCGGCCGCAGCGCCTGCGGCCCCCAGCCCGGGTGCAGGAACCGGATCGGGGGCGGGGAAATAGAACCCGGGCGCGGCTATCGTTGACCCTGCCCCGGGATTTATCCTTATAGGCCGTAGCAATGCCCGGGACCGTGACCGGCCCCAAGGAGACATCAGGTTGCAAGTCGAATCGTTTTTTCCGGCCTGTTCGCGCGCCGCCGCCCTGGTTCTGATCAGCGGCCTCCTGCTGGCCGCCGGATGTCATCGCGCGCCCTCGGCCGACGTAATCGCCACCGTCAACGGCAAGGACATTCTTCGCGCTGACCTGGAACGCCAGTATCAGATCGTCAAAGTGAGCCAGGGTGAAGCCCCGCAGGACCCCTCGCCCGAGCAGGCCGATCTGACCCGCCTCTCCGTCCTGCGCCAGATGATCGACGAGGAGATTCTTCAGCAGCGCGCCGCCAAACTCAATGTCGTAGCTTCGGATGAGGACGTCAACGCCAAGCTCACCGAGATGAAGGCGCCCTACACCCAGGAGGAGTTCGACAAGCTGCTCAAGAACCGCAACGAAACGCTCGACACCCTGAAGATCGAACTGCGCCGCGGCCTGACCCGCAACAAGCTGCTCAACAAAGAGATCGACTCCAAGATCAACATCACTGACGCCGAAATCACCGGCTATTTCGCAGCTCACAAGGCGGAGTTCAACGTCATCGAGCCGCGCTACGACCTGGCCGAGATCGTCGTCACCAATGCTCCCTCGCCGCAGCCCGGCAACCTGCAGAACAGCAAGGCCACCAGCGAGGCCGACGCCAGGACCAAGATCCAGGCCCTGCAAAAGAAGCTGGAAGGCGGCGATGACTTCAGCGCCCTGGCTATGAACTTTTCCGAGAATAAGGACAGCGCGGCCAACGGCGGCGACATGGGCTTCGTCACCGAGTCGCAACTTCACGACCAGGCCACCACTGAGGTCTACGACGCCATCACCAAGCTCAAGCCAGGCCAGTTTACTGAGGTGCTGCCCGTCAACGGCGGCCAGGCGCCAGGCCACAAGCCCATCGGCTTCGCCATTTACAAGCTCATCTCCAGAGAAGCGCCCGGCCAGCGCACGCTCAACAACGTGCAGGTGCAGCAGGCCATCCGCCAAAGCCTGCGCGACGGCCATGCTCAGCTGCTCAAGAACGCTTACATCGAGAAACTGCGCGACGACGCCAAGGTGCAGAACTACCTTGCCGACCAGATCCTCAAGCAGGGCGCCCAGTAACCCGGGAGGCGTTGTATCAGTCGACCACCGGCTTCGCCGACCACTGAGGCATGAAACCTGCATCAACCAATTGCGCCCGCCGACCTGCTAACTTGCACTGCCTCCGAAGCGGGCGCTAACTCGCTGAATTGATTCCCAAAAAAATCCCTGCTCCCTCTCCGCTTAAATGGTTCAAATTCCAGTTCAATAACATACCCCGAGTGCAGTCGAAGGGCGACGATCCAGCCCATCACATCAACCTCGGGCTTCAGGGCCTGCGGAACACTCTCTCCGCTTTCCACGCAGCACGGGGACTTCATCCGCCCCAAACGCAAAACGGCCCCCGCCCAGGGCGGAGGCCGTTTGAGCCGCTGTGTCCGAGCCGGCAGCTACTTCAGGTTGCCGTTCGAGTCCATCGTAATGCCGCCAGGCCCGGCGTTCTTCTTCTCTTCGTTGGCCTTGCGGGTTCCCAGTGCCTTGGTCGTGAACTCCTTGGCTGAAGCAATATCCGCGGCAACCGCCGCCGTGTTGCCGTAGTCCACATCCGCCTTGCGCCGGTAGATCAGGTTCAGATAAACCATGGCCTCGTCGTAGTTGGGCCGGTTGGCGACCGCCTGGTTCAGGTACTGCAATCCCTCGTCGACCAATGGCGCATTCTCGTCCTTGATCTGTTCCATGATCTTCTTGGGCGCCTTCACATTGCCCTCACCGTCGTCATTGATGCCCGCAGGCGCCAGCGCCTTCAGCGTATTCTCATGAGCCAGGGTCCAGTCGATCGCACCAATGGTATACGCCGCCTCGGCGTCCTTCGGGTCGACGGCCAGAACCTTCTTCTGCCAGACCTTGGCATCGTCAAACTTCTTGGTGCTGAAGTAAATGCCGGCAATCTGCTTGATGCTGTTCACATCGTTCGGGTTCTGGGCCAGAACCTCCTGGAAGATGCTGATCGCCTGCTGAGCCGTGTGCATGTTGTCCGGCGTGTCCAGCCCGGGAACTACGTTTTGCGCCAGCGCCGTGGCGAGGTAAGTCTTGGCCATGGGCAGGCTGGGGTCCAGCTGGGTAGCCGTCTGAAAGTGGCCGATCGCCTCTTCGTAACGGGCGCTCTTGTACGCGTCCACTCCCTTGTTCAACTGGTCACGGGCTTGGAGGCGTTTGCACCCGCTCATGGAAAACACCATGCCGGCCAAGACCACCGCGAGCGCCGAAATACGTGCGGGTCCATTCATGTTCGTATCCTTCTCCTTCAGGTGGCGCCCTTGGATTTGTCTGCGCCCCTGTAATCGCTTTCGAACTGGCTGCAGGCGGGAGGAACCGCAACCGGAACTCAGAATTCTACACTTGTCGCCGCCTGTGTCACCCTTTGGAGAAACTCCCCCGCGTGGCTGGCCGCCCACTGAATCCATGGCGCGATCAATCCGCCCCATGCCCCTGCCTCTTCAGGCCTTGCCGTCACCGGCCCCGCAAGTGCCCACATGGGCCAGGCCGCGATGCAACCAGCCTACTGGCCGGCCATGATCTTGGGCGTCATCAGTCCGATGTGATCCACACTCGCTGCCCGGCCAATATCGATCACCTCAGCAATGGAGGCGAAGTTGACGTCATCGTCGCCCTTCACAAACATCACCCGCTCGGCGCGGTTGGCGTAGATCTCGGTCAGCCGCGGCAGCAGATCCGCCTTGGCCACGTCGGTCTCGTTGATCTTGTACGTGGGTGCTGCGCCCCCATGGTAGATCACCTGCACCACAATGGTGCGGTCGGTCGGCGGGGGCGTCTTGGTCGGGTCCTTCGGCGGCTGCGGAACCAGCGCATCCAGGCCCTTCGGCGTCACCGGCACAATGACCATGAAGATGATCAGCAACACCAGCAGAACGTCAATCATCGGGGTAACATTGATGTCGGACGAGTAACCACCCCCGCCTCCAGTTGTCATGCCCATGGCTTCAAACTCCTCGTATTCTCAAAATCGTTGGAAAAACCGCGGCCGAAAGGGAGTTCCCTATTCGCCGCCGGCTTCTTTCTTCTGAGTCAGCAGGCCCACGTCGTCCACGCCGGCAGTACGCACGGCGTCGATCGCGTCTTCGACAGCCCGAAACTGCGCCCGCGCATCGGCGCGCACGAAGATCGTCTTCCCCGGCTTGTCGGCAAGCTTGTCGCGCACCAGGCCGCCCAGCTCGCTGAGTGCGACTTTATTCTGCCCCAGGAAAACCCCGCCGTCGCGCGTGATGGCGACCACGATCGCATCTTCCTTGTCGGCGTCGGGCATGGAGGTGGGATTGTCCACCTTGGCCATGTCGACCGCCACCTTGTTCTGCAGCATGGGAGTGATGACCATGAAAATGATCAGCAGAACCAGCATCACGTCCACCATCGGCGTCACGTTGATGTTGGAACTGACGTTTTTTCCTTCCGAGCGTACTGCAATTGCCATGGCTGATGCTCCGTGCCTGAATGATTTTTATTCCGGATGGCGTTCCGGCGTTGCTTCCTGCCTGTCAACCCCGGCGAGATTGAAACCGGCAGCCAGGGGAGAGATTGCCCTCCCCTGGCTCGCCGCAAACTCCCGCTCGCAGCTTCAGGGCGCTTCGCTTAGCGCTTGTGGCTCTGCTTGATGAAGTAGTCCACCAGTTCGCTGGAAGAGTTGTCCATCTCGACGTCGAACGCTTCCACACGGCCAGTGAAGTAGTTGAAGGCCATCACGGCCGGGATTGCGACCAGCAGGCCGAACGCCGTCGTCACCAGGGCTTCTGAAATACCGCCGGCGACCGCGCCGATGCCCGAGGTCTTCTGCGTGGCGATCTGCTGGAAGGCGTTCAGAATACCGATGACCGTTCCGAGCAGTCCGACGAACGGAGCCGTCGAGCCGATGGTGGCCAGAACCGCAAGGCCCCTCTTCAGCTTGGCGTGCACGATCGCTTCGGCGCGCTCCAACGCGCGGCCCGAGCTTTCGATCGTCTCTTCGGTTGGTGCGCCACCCGAGGAGCGGAACTCCTGCAGGCCGGCGGTCACAACCTCCGCCAGGTGCGACTTCTTGTTGCGGTCGGCGATCTTGATGGCTTCTTCCAGCTTGCTGTCCTTCAGCGCGCCGGCAACCTTGGGAGCGAACTCGCGCGACTGCTTGCGGGCTGCCGAGAAGTACAGGTAACGGTCGATCATTACGGCCAGCGACCAGATCGACTCAATGAACAGGATGATGGCGATGGTGCGTGCCGGCCATCCCATGTGATCCCACAGCCCCATGGGGCTGAAGCTGACGGTGCTGCCCTCTTCCTGGAAGAAAGCAAGGCTGCTGATCGTGTGCGAAGCGAAATGTGTGAGCTGAGCGAGAATCACTGAATCGTTCCTCCTAAGGAGTTTCTTGTAAACTTGCGCCCGCCGCGGCGGGCCGTTGCTGGAGAATGCGGCGCTTTCACGATTCGCATTCAGGCCAAAGAGAAGGCCCCTGCCCGGAACGCCGGAGAGGGGCCAAAGACAAAAATCAACCGCCGAGAGTGAACACCACATTGACCGTGGTTTCCACTTCGACCGGATCGCCGTTCAGCAGGTAAGGCCGGTAGCGCCACGACTTCACCGCTTCCATCGCAGACTGCTGCAGCATCGCCGGGCCGCTCACCACGCGAAGATTTTCGATCGTGCCGGTCTTCGAGATCGTGGCCTGCAGCACCACGGTGCCAGAGACGCGCGCCGCCTTGGCAATCGGCGGGTAGGTGGGACTGGTCTTGTTGAGCAGCATGCCCTGGGCCACGCCGCCAGAGATGTTCACCTTCTTGGGCGCCGCGACCGCCACCTTGGGACCGCTGCCGCTGCCAAACACGCTGCCGATCACGCCCGAGCCACTGCCGCCCAGGCCTTCCATGCCGGCCACGCCAAAGCCCGAGCTAGGCGGCGCTTCCCTCTCGGCCACAATCTTGATGTCGTGCGGAATCCGCGTCGGCGCCGTCAGCTGGTTGTTCATCATCTCGGACTGAACGTGCACCACGTGCACCACTTCAGGCGGCGGGGGCGGCGGGGGCGGAGGAGGAGGAGGAGGAGGCGCCGTCAGAATGGTCAGCATCATGTTGTGAGGAAGTGCCTCAGGATAGATCAGCGGGATCAGGATGAGCAGAACCAGAATCGAGCCATTGGTGATGAACGTGACCATCATCCAATACTTGCTCTTGCTCTTGATCCTGTTCGCGGACTCAAATGTGGAATCTTCAAACATGGCCAGCCTCGATCAGGGTGTTGGTTACCTCTAATTAGACACCGCCGGGTCCCCAAATGTTCCCGGCTTCAAAACGGTACCACAGAACGGTGTACCCCTTGTATCAGATAGATGCGCCTCATGCAAAACATGCTGTAAACCTGGTGCAGTTTCGAAGGAGAAATTTTATCCGCGTGGCCTTTTTGCCGCCGGCAGGACCACCGCGTTGCCCTGCTCGGAACGCCACTGCTGCCAGGCCACCAGCATCGGCGCAGCCACGGCGATCGAGGAGTACGTTCCAATTAAAATGCCCACCACCAGCGCAAACGAAAATCCGTTTAATACCGCGCCGCCGAAAATGTAAAGCGACAGCACCGTCAGGAACGTCAGCCCCGAGGTCAGCACCGTCCGGCTCAGCGTCTGGTTGATCGAGCGGTTGACCACATCCGGCAGCGACTCGCGCCGGCTCAGGCGCAGATTTTCGCGGATGCGGTCAAACACCACGATGGTGTCGTTCATCGAGTATCCCACCAGCGTCAGGATGGCCGCGATCACCGTCAGCGATATCTCCTTGTTGAGCAGCGCAAAGGCGCCCACCGTGATCAGAGTGTCATGGAACACCGCCACCACCGCCGCCACGCCGTAGATCAGCTGGAAGCGGAACCAGAGATAGATCAGCATGCCCAGCAGCGAGTAGAGTGTGGCCAGCAGCGCCTGCTTCTCCAACTGATGCCCGACGGTCGGGCCCACCACGTCCACTTTGGTCCCGGAAGGCACAATCGGGTTCGAATACGAGGCGTGCAGCGCATCCAGCACCTGCTTTTGGCCAGCCTCGAGCGAGCTCTCGTCCTGCTGCTCGGGCAGGCCGATCAGCACCTCGTTCAGGTTCGCCTGGTCGTAGGGCACCACGGTCGCGTCCTTCACGCCCGCAGTCGCCATGGCCTGGCGAATGGCGCCGATATCCGGCGCGCTGGTGAACTGCACCTGCACCTCGGTACCGCCGCGGAAGTCCACGCCCAGCGGGACCGGGCTGCGCACCCCGCCCACCGGGTGCTCCCAATGCCAGCCCATGGCAATCAGGCCGCTGATGCTGAAGATCAATGAGAAGCCAAGGAAGTACCACTTCAGCCTCAGCCAGTCCACATTCACACTGCGAAACAATTCCACTGGTTCTACCCTTCCTGATGCTTCTACCCGTTCGGGGACTGAAGCGCTGCGCCTCAGCGTTCCAAATTGAGGGTGCCCCCGGTCTCGCCCTTGAGAGCGGGGAACTAAATCTCTACGCCAGCCGCTAAATCGAAACCGGCTCGCCGGTCTTCAACCTGCCCACATGCCAGTCGAAGATCACCCGCGAAACAAACACGGCGGTGAACAGGTTGGCCGCCAGACCGACCGTCAGCGTCACCGCAAAGCCCTTCACCGGCCCGCTGCCAAACAGGAACAGAATCGCCGCCGAAACAATCGTCGTCACGTGGGTATCGAAGATGGTCGTCCACGCGTGCGCAAAGCCCTGGTCCACGGCCGCCACGGCCGCCTTGCCCGCCCGCATCTCTTCCCGGATGCGCTCGAAGATCAGCACATTCGAGTCCACGCCCATGCCGATGGTCAGAATCACGCCGGCAATGCCCGGCAGGGTGAGCGTCGCCCCTGAGAAGCCCATGAACCCCAGCAGGATGACCAGGTTCAGGAACAGCGCCAGGTCGGCGTTGATGCCCGAGCCCTTGTAGTACACCAGCATGAAGGCCATCACCACCAGCACGCCTACAACAGCCGCCGTCACGCCCTGACGGATCGAGTCCGCGCCCAGCGACGCGCCCACGGTCCGGTCTTCAATCGGGATCAGCGAGGCCGGCAGCGCGCCGGTGCGCAGCATCTTCGACAGAATTTCAACCTCGGTCGGCGTAAAGCTGCCCACAATCTCGCCCGTATCGCGAATGGCGCTCTGGATGACCGCAACTTCCTTCACGCGGCCTTCCATCACCACCGCCATGCTCTGGCCCACGTTCTTGCTGGTGTAGTCGTAGAACTTGTCGCCCGCATCGTTGGTCAGCGTAAAATGCACCGCCTGGCGTCCGTTCTGGTCAGTGCCCGGGTCGGCGGAGCGGAACTGGTTGCCGGCCACCACCGGAACGCGCTTGAGCACATACACCGCATCCGCATCGGAGCCGGTCGCCAGCGTGCCAGATCCGTGCACCATCATCTCGTCCGAAGTGATCGATCCGCTGGTGCTGGTCTGCGCTTCCTGCTCGTCTTTGTACGGCCCCCCCACCACGGCATGAATCTCAAGCCGCGCGGTCGACTGAATAATGCTCTTCACCTGTTCCAGGTCGGAGATGCCGGGCAGCTCCACCAGGATCTCGTTCTTGCCCAACCCATAAGGCGAAACCACCGGCTCGCTCACGCCCAGTGCGTTCACGCGGTCGGTGATCGTCTCAATCGCCTGGTCCACCGTCTTCTGCTCAAGCGCCGACTCCACGGTTGGCTTCATCGTCAGCGTCCAGCTATTGTCCCCGCCGCCGCCGGCCAAGTCGTACTCAGTCGAGAACTTGTCATCCAGCGTCGACCGCACCGTGGCCGAGCTGGCCGGCGCCGTGCCTTCTACCTTGATCACGTCAGGCTGCTTCACCGGATCGGGCTTGTAGGCCTGCGTATAGGTCAGGTTGGCGGCCTTCAGGTCCTGCTCCACGCGCTGCACTGCGTCGTCGGTCTCCGCGCCCACTGCCTCGGCAACCACCACCTGCAACACCAGGTGCGCGCCGCCGCGTAGATCCAGTCCAAGGTGTATCCGCTGGGTGATGGAGTCGCCCAGAGCTTTGCCCGTGAACCCCTTGGGCACCCCGACGATGCCGTAAACACAGATCGCCAGGAATGCAGCAATCAGGGTAATCTTTTTATTGAGATTCTTATTCATCGTCCCGTTTCTCTAGTCCAGAAGGTAAAAAATCTGAGTGCAAACTACCGATCTTAGTGCCCCACGCTTGCTGTCATTCTGAGCGCAGCCGAAGAACCTGCATCTTGCAATCCCGCCGCCAAGGGTGGGAAAGCATCAACCCATGCATGCCGCCCCATCACGATCCCGTGGCCTGGTCCTGCGTGGTCACCGAAGCGATCGCGCTCTTGGCCACTTCCAGCTTGATATTATCCGGCGCCACGCGAATGATGTACGCGTCGTCCTTGATGGAAAGAATAATGCCCCGAATGCCCCCGGCCGTCGTAATCCGATCACCCGCCTTGATGCTCGAGAGCATCTCCTGCCACTGCTTCTGCTTCTTCTGCTGCGGCCGGATCATCACCAGGTAAAGCACCGGGATCAACAACAACATGGGGAGAAATCCGATCAGTCCTCCTGCCGGTGCCCCTCCCGCCAATACTGCCAAGCTCGTTGCCACACTCATCCTTTGCTCACCCCGCCCAGGCGCATACCGCCGCCTCCGCTCAGGGCACAGGCTAACCCGGCTTGAAACCGGCTGCCCGACCAAAAATTTGTCTCTGGGAATGGACCTGGCTTGATCCGGGCCGCTCTGAAAAAACCGCCCTGCCCAGGCTCTGGCCAGACCTTACTGCCAGACTTTATGTCCAGACTTGATTGAAGGACTCGCCGCGTCAGGCGCCGCCCGTGGCTCACCCTCAGCCATGCGTCCACCTGCCGCCCGCAAACCCGACTGCCGTCTGCTTCCTGTTCGACATGGCTTTCTTCTCGAATCCCGATTCGGCACGCCGACGTCAAAGGCCTCGCATCCTGCCTCTGTGCTCGCCCCGCCAGGATTCCAGAAGAATGCCTGGATACGATAAGAAACGCGCGGACTGTTGCGTGTCAAGGTCTCCGATAGCGCCGGGCCGGTGGAATGGAACGAAAAAGCCGGCCGCGCACCCTGCCCCGCGTCCTATCGCCGGTGTGCCGGCCGCCTCAGACTCTGCCGGCACAGGTTGAAGAAGACCCACATCATGAACGAAACGGCCAGGCCGGTGGGAACAAGGTAGGCGAGCAATACAAGAAGGCTGCGCATCGATTCGATCCTGCCGCGCTCTCCGGGTTACACGCAGCATGCATATCGTGCCGCGGGCGGAAAAGCCCTGCAAGACCAGAAGACACCCGGATTGCTAAAGACCGGATAGGCCTTCCATAAAGGTTTAGTAAGTCCAACGATCTATATCGGTTTCCGGCGTCGGCCGGTGGGTTTTGCGCCGCGTTATTCCGCCGGCTCCCAGTAGCGCAGCGCCGGGTCGGCGCAGCTCAGGCAGAGCCGCTCGCCGCCCGCTTCCACAAACCGCCCAAAGTTCACGCCCTCGCCGCAGCGGCCGCACGTCACCCGCTCGCCCTTCGTTCCCGGCAACTCCGCAGCGTCCACGCTCACCCGCACCTCCTGCACGCGAAACAGCTCGGCGTCGCCCAGCTCGCGATAGGCGGTCATCTGCTGCCGGCTCTTTGGCGCAATGTGCGGATAAAGCGTCTGCGCCAGCTCACGCGAGTTTTCCAGAGCCACAATCCGCACCCCGCGCCCGTCCGCCAGGTCGACAAACGTGGCCGCCATCTTGCCCCAGTCGCGAAACTTGAGCGACCGCTTGCCCAGCCGGCACCCGGTCACCATCCCGATCGCATCCGTCGCGCAGCGGTCGATTTCGACATACGTCACCAGCCGCTTGCGGTCCGCGCCGCGCGGGTCGGCAATGCCCAGCCGCTCGAGGCCCAGCAGCGCCATCCGCACGCCCAGAATCTGCCCCGCGCACAAGTGCCCGTGCGCCGCCTCCGCCTTCACCAGCAGCTCATCAATCGATTCCATGGCCTCGCCCGCACGCCAAAGGACTTCGGCGTCTGCACTCCATCCTATCCGCCCGCGCTCCCTTGTCTGGCCGACTCGCTAACTTGCTGACTTGCGAACAAGCTACTTCGGTTTCGCCTCCGCCGGCGTCTCCGTGTCGTCCCCCGCGTCCTCCAGCAGCACCGCCGACCCGGGCACAACGTCGAAGCTCACCGCCTCCTTCGCGGTCGGATGAAACGTCACCCGCAGCGGCTCCCGCTGCCACTCCGCCGCCGCGCACACGGGCTCCGCATGGCTCGCCGCGTCAAAGGCCTCCAGCTTCCTGGCAAGCACCGGCTTGCGCGCCGCCACCTGCGCCACCACCGCATACAGGCTCTTGCCGCTCGCCGTCACGCCGCAATACGCCGCGTAGTCGCGGAACCAGCTCACCTGGCTCACCCCCGGGTCGTAGTCGGGCAGCTTCAGCGCCGTCACCCGGCCCGTCACCCGGTCCACCAGCAGCCACGGCCCGCGCTGCCAAACCCAACGGCTGCCGGCCGGAGCGGGCTTTTCCGCGGGGGTGTCGGATGGCAATGCGTCGTTGAGCCGGATCACACGCCGCACCGCAAAGCTGCGATCCGTCACGTCGTGCGCCTCGCCCGTAGTCCACTCCTTCACTTGTCCATCCACCACCAGCGCGCGAATCCTCAGCGAGTCCTCGCCGGGCGCAGCCCCGGCCGGGTCGCCGGCCTTCGAATAGGCAACCTTGCGCGCAGCGCCCAGCACCACCACATGCCCCTTGCGCGGAGCAGCAGGAAGAATTTGCGGCACAGCAAAAAGAATCACAGTTGTGATCAGGATTGGAATCGTCCCATGGACCCTCATACCGCCAGCTCCTTGCGAGTCGGCGCAGATCATTGGGAATTCGCAACCGCAGGCAATCGCCCCGGTAAGAAAATTCAAATCATCCGGCGCGGGATTTCACCATCCCCTGCGCCTGCATTGGGAAATCTTAAATTCCAGCTGCCTCCACCGCTCGCGCCACGCGGAAGGCCGTCCCCTCATTCAGATGGCCGGCGAGCACCTGCATCCCCACCGGCAAACCCGCCTGCGTCTTCCCGCAGGGCACGTTCACCCCGCATATTCCCG
>Ga0302320_10025818_pt1 | contig 11405 bp, 11 predicted proteins | sample Bog_T0_3_FD_202130 | JGI IMG/M metagenome (GOLD analysis project Ga0302320, IMG submission 202130) | Peat permafrost microbial communities from Stordalen Mire near Abisko, Sweden - Bog_T0_3 | ecosystem: Environmental > Terrestrial > Soil > Wetlands > Peat | place: Sweden: Abisko, Stordalen Mire... | reverse complement strand
CGCGCGGCGGCTCACGGTGAGGGATTCCACGTCGATTTCGTAAACCGCTCCTCCGTTCGGAGCCAGGGCGTAGACTTTGGGGCGGTAGGGGTCGGTGAGCGCGACCAGGGCGCCCGGCGCCGCATCGAGCGGGATCTGCTTGCGCACGCGGAAGGTGTTCAGGTCCACCGCCGTCACCGAACGGCTTCCCCGGTCGGCGACGAAGCAAAAGCCCGGAAATCCCGTGGCCTTCTTTCTGCCGCAGCCCAGGGCCGCCGCCGACGAGAGGAGCAGAGCGCGCCGGGAAATCCGCGGAAGGGTCACTCCCCCCATTCTACTTCGCTGTCCGAAAGCGCGAGGCAAATGCCCCATGCTATTCTGGAGAAGATTCCTGCGCTGTCGCGAGCCGGAGAGGTGGCCGAGTGGTTGAAGGCGCACGCTTGGAAAGCGTGTTTAGGGGAAACTCTAACGTGGGTTCGAATCCCACCCTCTCCGCCAGTTCAGGATCCATAACTTACACACGCCGCCCCGGCAGGATGCAATAAGCTAAAGGCAGGAACGCATATGAGCCGCGAACCACTCTATGATCTGATCGATCGGATTCCGGAAGAAGAACTGCCCGCGGCCAAGCGCTTTCTGGAATACCTGTTGGTTAGTCCGGCCTATCGTGCGGCCATATCCGCATCGCCGGACGATGAGCCGGTGACCGAAGCCGACGCGGCGGCAATGGAGCGCGCGCGCAACGAAGTTCGGCTCGGCAAAGTGGTTGCCCACGACGAGATCCTCCGAGAATTCGGCCTCTAATGAGGTTCATTTGGCCGGAATCTTCACGGGCCGAGTTGCGGGCCATCGACCGCGAGGCCGCGACTCGAATCCTGCTTGCCCTGACCGAATATGGAGAATCCGGCGGCGGTGACGTAAGAGCGCTCGCAGGCCAGTGGCAAGGCCATTTCCGCCTTCGAGTTGGGGACTACCGGATCATTTTCGCGATATCGCCCGACGAGATCACAATCATTCGCGTTCGCCACCGCTCCGAAGTTTATCGCTGACGCCTTCGCGGGAGTTTTAGGGGGCTACGTAAGCTCCACGGGGTTTCGTAGCCCGTCCCTGAAACTCCTGAAACTCCCCGTCCCTGAAACTCCCTGAGACCGAAACGGGTCAGCCTGAACCGCGTAAATTCTTCTCGAGCCTCGCCGCATGGGATAACAATCATGCCGCTCTTCGCACTTTCATCTCGACCCGCAGACCGGCGGCGGAGAGCAGCGTGACCAGCGTATCAATCGAAAACAGGTGCAACTTGCCCCGCATCAGATCGGAGATCCGTGGTTGAGAGACACTCAGTTGCGCCGCGGCTTGCGCCTGGGTGAGGCCCTTCTTTTCGATCTCCGCGATGAGCGCGTTCATCATTTCGGAGCGGAGCCGCAGGTTTAGGGCTTCCTCCCGCTTGAAACCTAGTTTCTCGAACACGCTATCCGATCCGCCCTGTTGTCGCTTCGCCATAATCTACTCCTCACGGGCTTCTCTGTACCGTTTCGCGGCCACTTCGATGTCGGCGCGTCGGGTTTTCTCCGTCTTCTTGACGAATGCGTGCGGCACGTGGACGGCGTCCTGCCATTTCGCCACGTAAAATACCCGGTATTCGCCTCCAGCGTGTACACGAATCTCGATCACGCCGGCGCCGGCGGCATTCATCGGTTTCCAATCTCGGGGCTCCAGGTTCCGCTGCACGCGTTCGAGTTCGTACCCTGCGTTCTGGCGGGCGTCGTCGGGAAATGACCGGATGCGTTCCAGGCTATCGCCCGTGCCAGACGATCCGCTTCAGCGCCTCACTCACACTGGCGATTATATAAAAAATTGTATAGCCTCGAAGCGCCTGAGTAATAGGAAATTGACAATTCCAGCGGGCAATGCCGGGTAATGGGGATGCTGGAATAGGCCCTGAAATGCCCCTGAATCTGTACCGCCGTAACCGCCAGGAATGCGAAGCCGGACGTCCTTAGAGGCCCGTTCGGGCGAGTTCGAGGAGCGCGCCAAAGAAATGGAAGCGGTGCGGCTGCCGGATTTTCGCGGATGGAAGTCTAGGCGGCAGGTTCCGTGCCCGCACCGCTATTTCTTCGCCGGTCGCAGCGACTTCCGCACGTCCGCCAAGCGCTTCCGGGGCTGCGTCGAAGCGGCCTGCTTTCGAGGTTTGCCCTTCGCCACGGGCGGGGCTGCCGCCTTCTTTGCGCGCTTTGGCTTGGCCGGTTTGCGCTCGGCCGGCCCCGCGTTGGGACTGGCGCCCTGCGCCATGTCGAGGCCGAAAATCCCGGCGAGGTCTTCGCCTCCGAGAAGCTTGCCGGCTGCCGGTCCCCGCTTCGCCAGCGGAGCCGCCTTGCCCGCGTTGAGAATCAATTCCGCCTCGTCCACGGCACGCAAGCGGAAGAGCAGTTCGGGTTGACGATCGAACCGCGCGCCTATGCCATACATCACCGCCGCGATATGTTTGCACATGCCGGCCGAGTCCGGGCAACTGCACGAAAGCCGGATCTCGGCCGGTGAGGGAAACAGGCCGTGGCTCTGCCGGCAGATCCGCTCCATGACGCCCTTGGATAGCCGTCCTTGCAGCAACTCGACCAGTGAATCGATCGCGCCCGCGCAGTCGGCGCAGATGGATTTCCACTGCTGTTTCGCGACCGGCGCCACCTTCAGCACGACCTTGTACAACTCCGAGCCGCTGACGTGGGCATGGATCTCGCCGGAGGTAATCTGCAGATCGACCACCGACCCGTTGCGCACGTAGGTCCGCCCGCGCGGCAGCCGGTTGGCATAATCGCTGTACCGCTCAAGGTTCTCGCACCAGGCGCTGCCCCAGAAGGTCTTGGCGATGGTTCGGCCTTCGATCACGACCGGTGACACATCGTGCCCTTGCTTCTTGCGCTTCGCCATCTCGCGCGCCGCTTTGCGCCGCCGCTCCGCGACCGAAACATAGGGCTGCCATCCCCAACCGTCGTACCCCATCGATTACGTCTCCTTTAGCGCCTTGTTGATATCGAGCGCAACCAGCTTGAGTAATTCGTCGTCTTTCATCTCCGTCAGCAGCACGCCGGCGCCGCCCTCCAGTAACTCCTGCGACAGTTGGCGCTTGGAATCGATGAGCCGATCGATTTTCTCTTCCACGGTACCGCGGCAGACGAACTTATGCACCAGCACGTTCTTGGTCTGGCCGATGCGGAAGGCGCGATCCGTGGCCTGGTTCTCGACAGCCGGGTTCCACCACCGGTCGAAATGCACGACGTGCGAAGCTGCGGTCAGGTTCAGGCCCGAGCCTCCGGCCTTGAGCGAAAGCACGAAGAAGCCCACGGATTCGTCTTCCTGAAAACGCCGCACTAGATCTTTGCGCTTCTTCACTTCGGTTTCTCCGTGCAGCACCAGGCCGGGCCGTTCGAAAATCGAGCCGAGGAAAGCGGCCAGCGGCGCGGTCACCTCGCGGAACTGGGTAAAGACGAGCATCTTCTCCTGCCTGGCGGCTACCACCTCGGCAATGTCGCGTAGACGCGCCCATTTGCCGCTGTCGCCTTCGCCCCAGGCGCCGTCTCCCAACCACTGCGAGGGATGGTTGCAGATCTGCTTGAAGCGCATCAGGAACGACAGCACCAGCCCCTTGCGCCGTATCCCTGTGGCATCCGCGAGTTGCTCGGCCAGCTCCTTCACCGCCTGCTGGTAGAGCGCGGCCTGTGGGCGGCTGAGCGGGCAGAATACCTTGACTTCGGTCTTGTCCGGAAGGTCCGAGATCACCGTCTTGTCCGTCTTCAGGCGCCGGAGAATATATGGCCGCACCAGTTCGCGTAGCGGCCCGTAGCCGTGAAGCCGGTCGCCCAGGCGCTTGGCGAAGCTCGCGAACTCCTTCGCCGTTCCCAGCAGTCCCGGGTTGACGAAGTCGAAAATCGACCACAGATCGCCCAGCCGGTTCTCCACCGGCGTGCCGGTGAGCGCCAGTCTGCCCCCCGCCTTGAGCTTCTTGACGGCGCGGGTCTGTTTGGCGTCGGGGTTTTTGATGGCCTGCGCCTCGTCCAGCACGGCCAGCCGCCAGGGAGTCTCCGCAATCCAGGGCACGCGGAGCAGCGAGCCATAGCTGGTGATGACCAGGTCGATGTCTCGCAGCCGCGCGGTTTCCAGAGCCTTCAGCTCGGCCGCCGGCAGAACCGACGGATGCGCGACGATCGCCTTCAACCCCGGCGCAAAGCGTTCGATTTCCCCCGCCCAGTTGGCCAGCAGCGATGCCGGCGCCACCAACAAGCTCGGCTGCGGTTTGGCGCCGTCCTGGCGCTTAAGAACCAGCAGCAGCGAAAGCACTTGAATGGTCTTGCCGAGTCCCATGTCGTCGGCAAGACACGCTCCGAGGCCGAGTTTCGTCAGCAGATAAAGCCAGCGCACGCCGACCTGCTGGTACGGCCGCAACACGCCTTGCAGTCCATCGCCGGGGTCGACTCCCGCCAACCCCTGCGGGCTGCGCAACCCCTTCAAGGTCTCCGCCAGCCAGGGACCGGCGACCACTTGCGCCCAGTCCGCGTCGTCGTCGTCGTCCCTATCTTCGGCGTCGACGTTCGCGCCGGCCAGCAACCGCATGGCATCGCCGAAGGCCAGGCCGTTCTCCTTCGCCGTCCGCTCCACTTCGCGGAAGCGCACGATCATGCTTTGCAGGTGCTCGCGGTCGAGTTCGATCCACCGCCCTCGTACCAACGCGAGCCCGTCCGTCTTCGCCAGCAGAGCGCGGACTTCGGCGGATGTGAGCGGATCGCCGTCGAGCGTGACTTCCATGCGGAAATCGAGCAGCGCGTTCTGCCCCAGCCCCGATGGCGCCTTGGTTCCCACGGCGCCCGTTACCCGCGGCCGTGGCGGACGATTGCCCCGCCACGCCGCCGGCATGCGAACCACCACGCCCGCCGTCTCCAGATGCGGGACATCCCTCAGAAGCTGCAAGGCTTCCCGCGGCGTCCAACGCAGCGGATGAAAGATCTCACCTGCGTCTACCATGGCCTTCAGCCACGGGCATGTTTCCGATGCCCGCTGCACCGGAACCAGCAACGACAAAAGGCGATCCTTGTTTGCGGCGCCCGCATACTCGCGCAAGGCCTGCCCCAGTGGCAGATGTTGCGCTTTGGCCTGCGCCGATAGGCGTGTGGTATAGGTCGCCAGAAATGCGAACGGGGCGTCCGGGTCCTTGTGGTTCTCGGCAAGATTGAAATGCACCCGGCCCACCAGGTTCCATGCCGGATTGCGGCGCTTCAGAAAATCCTGCACGCCGCATTTGGATTCGGACAACTCAATGCCAAAGGCCGCGTCAAGTTCCCGCCACAAAGCCTCGATCACCGCGGCCGTCAGATACTCCGCGCCAATCATGGGCGGCGCTGCCAGCGCCATGCGCTCCAGTTCGCCGTCCGGAGGGGCCGCAACGCGCGCTCCCTTCCGCGGGGCATCGCTATCCTGCTGCGTGCAGAGGGCGGTCACGTAGCGCGCGCCGAATTCGCGCCAATAGGAAGGCGCCGGCGGCAGTGGGGTCCCCACCTCGTCCGCTCCCAGCAGCAGAAGCCCATGGCCCGATCCGCGTTCGAATGCCCGCAGCAGACGGTCCGCCAGCCCGCTGTCGAGACGCGGCGCCTCGGCGTCGTGAGTCAAGACGAGCCGGCCGTGCGGACTGAGGCTTAAGCAGAGAAAAACGGCGTCCATGCTGGGGGTCTTTCAGCTTAGCATCGTACGCGTGCTCGACGCCCTGTTCTTCGTGCTTCAGCCAAGACGATAACCGTCACCTCGCTCCCGCCGATTAAAGAGATTAAGATATTGTGTGATAGAGAGGTCTAAATGGCCGATACACGACGCGAGTTTTTTCACTCCGCCGCCGCGGTTGCGGCAGGCTTGAGCGGGGTTGGCGCGTTCGCCGCCCAGGCCCAGGCGCCGGCGCAGCCCGGCAGGGGGCAGGGGGGCAGGGGTCAACAGCCTGCCGGACCGCCCAAGCCCGCTTCGGAAGTGCAGGTTCCGAAGATGAAGTTCGGGAAGACCGAAATCAGCCGCCTGGTTTGCGGCTGCAATCAGTTCTACGGATTCGCCCACTTCAATAACACCCTCGGCGCCGTGATGCAGGAGTATTACACCAGAGAGCGCGTTTGCGACGTCCTGCACCAGTGCAATCGCTTCGGCATCACGGGGTTCAATTACTATCCGGGCGGGCGCGCGCTGCCGGATTACCAGAGCTTCCTGGCCGAGGGCGGCAAGATGGAGCTGATCGTCCAGGGCAATATGGACGACGCCACCGAGATTGTCAATACTCTCAAGCCGGCCGCCATCTATCGCCATGGCGAGAACACCGACCGCTCCTTTCAGGAAGGCCGTTTGGATGATGTCAAAGAATGGTGCAAGAAGGTGCGGGATCTGGGCGTGATGGTCGGCGTTGGAACCCATAAGCCCGAGGTGATCGCGCAAGTGGAGTCGGAAGGCTGGGACGTCGATTTCTACGCGGGTTGCGTCTACAACCGCACGCGCACCCAAGAAGAATGGAGAAAGGTACTGGGCGGCGAGTTGGTGGAGATGCAGGGCGATTGCTACCTGCAAAGCGACCCTCCGCGCATGTACGCGGCGATCCGCGCGGCGAAGAAGCCGTGCTTCGCGTTCAAGATCCTTGCGGCGGGGCGCGCGGCCAATGTGGAGCAGGCCTTCAAGACGGCCTATGCGAGCATCAAGCCGACCGATGGCGTATTTATCGGCCTGTTCCCCAAAGTGAAGGACGAAGTCCGCGAGAACGCCGAGCGGGTGCACCGGCTGCTGGCCGGCTCTTAGAGTGCCACGCGCAGCACGGAGATGCTCCTAAACGTACATCCCCCGCGGCGCCGAATGTAACGCACCTTCTTCGCCATCCGTCCACACAGGCGAGGCCGCACATGAAGACCGCGTTGGGAATGTTGCCGATTCTCGTCCTGCTAGCCGCGCCAACGTGGGCGGCGCTCGGCGAATATGAGTCGTCGGTGAGCGTGGATCGACAGTCGCTGCGCGGAACCGACCGCGAAGAGGCGCGCGAGGGTTATAGACTTCACGAGATCGCGGCGGCGGATGGATCGGTGATCAGGGAATTCGTTTCGCCGGCGGGACTCGTATTCGGGGTGGCGTGGCAGGCGGCGCGCATGCCGAACCTTCAGCAACTGCTCGGTTCCAACATCACGGAACTTCAGGTGAATCTGCAATCGAGGACGCCGCGCGCCGCCGGCAGGGGACCGTTGATTGTACAGACGCCTAAGATGGTCTTCGTCAGCGGCGGCCACTTACGTTCGTTCCACGGGTACGCGTATTTGCGCGGGATGGTCCCCGCCGGCGTGAATCCCGAGGTGGTGCAATGACGGCCGGACGCGGAAGCCGTGTTGCCGTGGCGCTGGCGGCGATGGTTTTGGCGGGCTGCAACGAAGGCGGCAGCGGGAGCGGGAGCGGGAGCACAACCACCACCGTGTCCGCCTCCGGGACGAATGTGGCCGCCGTGACGGCGGGTTTCGGGGCGCTGGGGCCGTCGGGCGGCTATGCCAATGGCATCTGGACCTCGGTCATCGTGTGTGTTCCGGGCAGTACCACCGAATGCGATACCATCCCCGACGTTCTGGTGGACACCGGCTCGGTGGGGTTGCGCGTGCTCTCTTCCGCGCTCACGGTTTCGTTGCCGGGCGTGACGGATTCCAGCGGCAACGTGTTGCAGGAGTGCATCCAGTTCGCCGACCTTTCCTATATGTGGGGACCGGTGGCGACGGCCCGTATCGGGTTCACGGGCACCGGTGAAACGGCGTTGCAGGTTCCCGGGCAGGCCGCCAATTCGGGAGTTCCCATCCAGATTATCGCGGCTTCTCCATCCGCGACCGTGCCATCGAGCTGCTTGGCGGCTCCGGCGACCCCCGGTATGACCGTGGACCGCAACACGCTCGAAAGCCTGGGCGGCAACGGGATTCTGGGAGTCGGGACGATTCCTCAGGATTGCGGCGAGGCTTGCGCCACAGCTTCCTACTATCAGTACTATATTTGCCCCAACAACGAATGTTCGGTCCCCAACGTTCCGGTCGCGCGCCAGGTCTGGAATCCCGTGGCGGCGCTTTCTTCCTCGGACAACAACGGGGTGCTCATCACACTGCCGGCGGTTGCCGCGGGCGGTGCGCCCTCGGCGGTGGGATCGCTGATCTTTGGGATCGGGACGCAATCGAACAACGGGATCGGCGCCGCGCAAGTCTACGAGACCGACGGGTACGGCAATTTCCCCAAGGTGGTTCTTAACGGCGCCACCTACGCATCGCCCAACAATGGAAGCTATATCGATAGCGGCTCGACGGACATTTTCTTTTCCGACGCGCACAGCCTGGCCTCGACGGGCATCGTGGAGTGCAGCGGCAATCTGGCGGGTTACTACTGTCCGGCCTCGGTCATCCCTTTCACCGCCACCGTTTTTGGGGCGAATAACGTATCGGGCCCGGTGCAGTTCAACATCGCCAATGCTCTGAGCTTGTTTAGCCCAGGCTATGGAGCGTTTAACGACGTGGGCGGGGATAGCGGCACGGGGCCTTCGACGGACGACGTGGATCTGGGATTGCCATTCTTCCTTGGGCGGTCGGTGTATGTGGGGATCGCGGGCTCGAACGCTACTTACCCAAACGGCTACTGGGCGTTTCAGGGCGCCGGAGCGGCTTCGAGCACGGCCGCGGTGAGCACGGAGACGGGGATTGCGATAGGACCGCCGAAGACTCCCGTCGGAGTGCGCTGACGGACGATGGCTTTGCGTGGCCGGCCCGAACCATGCGGATGATGGTGGAGATATTCACCACAGCGTTGACAATCTCCAATACGGTGCCGCCGACGGACCCGCTTATCGCGTTATTGGCGAGCCACAGCAGCGTGCTGAGCAGCAGGACGCAGCGGAAGGGAATCCCGCGCATGGTGAAAATGGCAATGGTCGCGACCGCGGAGCCGATTACCGGCAACCAGCCCGCCGGGCTCTTCACGAACACCGCGCCCACCCCCACGATGGCCGCCACGTAGGCGGCGCACAGCCACAAGGACCGGTAGCGCAGCGACAGGAACGACCGTGATGACGATACCAGCGCGCTCGCCGACGCCGGAAGATTGCCGAGCAGCGCGAAGTGCAGCGCGTAAACCAAGCTCTGAACGGCGTTAAAGAACTTGAGGCGCCGGTCGCTCTTCTGAAGAAAAGCCGTGACGCCGAGGGCGAGGGCGACGTATCCGGCAATCTGCGCCGGGGAGAAGAAGTCCATTTGCGCGAACGATCAGTCTAGCATTCCAGGCTTGCCGCCGCCGCCGTGTGGGATAATTGAAGGCGTCCCACATCGCATGGACCCCCAATTCATTCGGAATTTCTCCATCATTGCGCACATCGATCACGGCAAGTCCACGCTGGCGGACCGCTTGCTGGAGATTACCGGCGCGCTCTCGCAGCGCGAGATGATGGAACAGGTCCTCGACACGATGGACCTGGAGCGCGAGCGCGGCATCACCATCAAGGCCCACGCCGTCCGCCTGAATTATCGCGCCAGCGACGGCAACCTCTACCAGTTGAACCTCATCGATACGCCCGGCCACGTGGACTTTTCCTATGAGGTTTCCCGCAGCCTGCAAGCCTGCGAGGGCGCGCTGCTGGTGGTGGACGCGTCCCAGGGCGTGGAGGCGCAAACGCTCGCCAATACCTACCTGGCGCTGCACCACAACCTGGAAATCATTCCGGTCATCAATAAGATCGACCTGCCGGCGGCCGAGCCGGAGCGCATTCGCGAGCAGATTGAGACCGTCATCGGCCTGGACGCGCGCGACGCCGTGCTGGTGAGCGCCAAGCAGGGCACAGGCGTGCCGGAAATTCTGGAAGCCATCGTGCATCTGGTGCCGCCGCCCAAGGGGTCGCCGGACGCGCCGCTGCGGGCGCTGATTTTCGATTCTTGGTTCGACGCCTACCGCGGCGTCATCATCCTGGTGCGCGTGGTGGACGGGCGTTTGCGCAAAGGGCAGAAGATCCGGCTTTGGTCGAACAACCAGGTTTACGAAGTGGAGGCGCTGGGATACCAGGCGCCGAAGCCCACGCCCTGCGATGAGCTGGCGGCGGGCGAGGTGGGGTTTCTTTCGGCCACCATCAAGACCGTCTCCGACGCCAAGATCGGCGACACCATCACGGATAGCGAAGCTCCGGCCGCCGAACCGCTGCCGGGCTTCGAAGAGATCAAGCCCATGGTCTTCGCGGGCCTCTACCCGGTGGAATCGCACGAGCACGGCCTGCTGCGCGACGCCCTGGAAAAGCTGCGGCTCAACGATAGCGCTTTCAACTTCGAGCCGGAGAATTCCGTGGCGCTGGGCTTCGGCTTTCGCTGCGGCTTCCTGGGCCTGCTGCATCTGGAAATCGTCCAGGAGCGGCTGGAGCGGGAATTCAATATCGACCTCATCACCACCGCGCCGGGCGTGCGCTACCGCATTACCAGCACGACGGGCGCGCTCATCGAAGTGGATAATCCGACCAAGTTTCCGGACCCATCGGAGATCAAGCAGATCGAAGAGCCCATCATCGACGCCACGGTGATCACGCGCGAAGATTTCCTGGGCGGCGTTTTGAAGCTGCTCGAAGAGAAGCGCGGCGTGCAGAAGAAATTCGAGTACATCGCCGGCGGCCGGGTCATGCTGTTGTATGAGTTGCCGCTCAACGAGATCGTACTGGATTTCTACGACAGGCTGAAATCCGCATCGAAGGGCTACGCGTCGCTCGATTACCACCTGGCCGGCTACCGCGTGTCGCCGATGGTGCGCCTGGACGTGCTGGTGGCCGGCGATCCGGTGGACGCGCTGTCGATCATCGTCCATAAGGAAGTCGCCTTCGAGCGCGGCAAGTCCCTGATTTCGCGTTTGCGCAAATTGATTCCGCGGCAGATGTTCGAAGTGGCGTTGCAAGCCGCCATCGGCAGCAAGATTGTGGCGCGCGAAAACATCGCCGCCATGCGCAAGAACGTGCTGGCCAAGTGCTACGGCGGCGACATCTCGCGCAAACGCAAGCTGCTCGAAAAGCAGAAGGAAGGCAAGAAGCGCATGAAGCGCGTAGGCCGCGTGGATATCCCGCAGGAAGCCTTCCTGGCCGTGCTGAAAGTCGGCGACGGCGACGAATAGTCCGCAGCGCAACCTCGCTAGTGGTCTGCGTCTGAATTCCTGAAGAGTTTCCAGGCGGCCGGACCCGCAGGAAAGCGGGTCCGTGGGCTGTATAGCCCAATGCCACATAGTTTTCCAAAGCCGGACATCCTGCATAATTTGTGGGGCGGACCCCCTGGTCCGCGGCCGGCCCCCTGGCCGGCCAAGCCCCCGCGTGAGCCTTGATTCCAAAGGAAGAGCGGGTCCAGGGGGACCCGCGCGGACCGGGGGCGGACCGGGGGGTCCGCCCCACT
>Ga0302320_10025817_pt1 | contig 11405 bp, 15 predicted proteins | sample Bog_T0_3_FD_202130 | JGI IMG/M metagenome (GOLD analysis project Ga0302320, IMG submission 202130) | Peat permafrost microbial communities from Stordalen Mire near Abisko, Sweden - Bog_T0_3 | ecosystem: Environmental > Terrestrial > Soil > Wetlands > Peat | place: Sweden: Abisko, Stordalen Mire... | reverse complement strand
CCAGCCATAGCAGCAGACCCCGCAGTAAGCAGCTTCATCATCACGGCAAAGACCACCTGCATCTTAGAGGTGTCGAACCCGTGGTCGGGTCGGGATTTGACCGTCTCCCAGTTGAACACGCCGGGACGTTTCTCGATCTTCTGCTTGTTCAGAAGGTGCTCTTGGTGCTGCTGAGACCAGTCGTCAGGGTGATCCCACCCCGCAGCCTTCCCGCCGATCAGGTTCGCAAGAATGTCCGAGAAGTAGTCTTCATTGAAGTGGATGTAGGCAACACGCCGGGACGCCCCGGGAACCTCTGCCATCTGGATCGGTGAGTAGGGCAGCGTCACCTTAACTGGATCGGAATCCCTCGATGTCTTGGTGTAGTGCGCCCAGGAGTTCTGCGGGGAGCCGAAGATGGCGATCCACCCGTACTCGATGCACTCCTTATAGACTTCGTGCTTCTCGTAGCGTGCATCCTGCCACACGCATCGGTCGGGGACCTTGTACTGCTGCTGAATCGCCCTGCACCCTTCCTTTGTGTTCACCCTGCCGAAGTACACCTGCCTCGATCCGTCGTGCCTGTAGGCTCGGATCTCGACCCACCTGTGAGGAACGTCCCCCGCGATGCCGTGCTGCCTGTCCATCGTCATCGCTCGGTTCTTCTCTCCGTCTATGGGCCTGCCGTCCTCAAACTCCTTGTAGGTGTAGCCTCCCCTGTTCGTGGTGATCGTGACCGACAGGTGAACCTCCTCCCAGGGCCGTGTCTCGTACTTCTGAACGAAGTCCCGCATCGCGCTCATGTCCCCGTACTCTGCGACCTCCATCGCCTTGATCTTCATCGAAATCAGGTCTGCGAAGGAATAGTTCAGGAGCCCGTTCACCCCGAAGGAGACGGTCCCAGGAGCAGCGTGGGGGTTTGTCGAGACGTACCTGCCTGTCCGGTTCCACTCCGAGCGGGTGGACTCCGAGTCAGTCCAGACCTTGCCCGTGTCCCTGCACTCGTAGCGACAGGTCTCGATTGCGCGTGCGATGCTCCACTTCCCATCGGGCATCTTCGCATCCCCGTCCCAGATCAGCCCCCACCGGGAACCGTCGTCACGCTTCCCGCCGAACAGGAGAGGCACCTCCTTGCCGTCGACCTCGTAGTTCCAGATCGACTGCGTTCCCTCCTTCCAGTTCGCGTCCTCGACGTCGTTCTTCATCCCTGCCTGGGAGACGTCGGTGATCTTGAACGCCCCGCTCCTGCGGTAGTCCCCGGTCCTCGCCTCGGCCTGCGCGTAGAGCTCCTGCCACACCGGGAGCCAGGTCTCATCGTTGAACAGCCACCGGACGCCCTTCGACTGCAGGCTGTTTATGTTCGCACCCTGGCAGACGATGAAGAAGGGGCCGAAGTAGATCTCGGTCGTGGTCGCGTCGTGCCTGTTCGCCGGCAGCATCGCCTTGAAGGGCTTGCACGACCGCCAGAGCTCCCACGCCTTCTCCTTCATGTGCCCCTTCGCGTCCGAGTCCGACTGCCAGTTCCACATGATCGGCCCCGGCTCGTTGCAGATGATCCAGGGGATAGCTATGTCGGCGATCATCGACCCGCCGAACCTCGGGGGCTTCCGAAACCGGATCCGGTGGACAAGGGGGTTCTGGATGGCGTCGAAGATCGAGATCAGCGGTCGGGTGATGGACACATCGAACTTCCCCGGGATCGCGTAGCTCGGGGGCAGCGTCAGGTGTTCCTGCGCCCAGTCGTAGATCGACCTCCGGTCAGGCTGAGTCAGTCCCTCGGCCCACCCAGGGATCTGCCTTAGTGCTTCGTCTCCCATGTGCCCTGTTCGTTCCGAAGGCAGTCGAGCATCCGGTCCCCTATCCCCCGGGCGATCATCCTGATCTCCTCGGGTGTCTTTCCAGAAGCCTTTGCAGGGAGCTCCTGTTCGAGCGCACCGAACAGGATCGACTTCAGGAGCAGGGCCACCCGCATGAACATCTCCCGAACCTCCCGCACCTCGATCATCTCCCCCTCGATCTTCTTGATCTCGATCTCGAGCCTGCGGTTCTGACGTTCGAGGTTCACCTGCCGCAACTCGGTCACCTTGCCCTTAGCCTTGCCCGCCTGATCCCGGTAGTACCTGAACATTCCTTTGATCGTCTCCCCCAGGATGTAGAGCCCATCGTCGGGCGGTGGAAAATACCCCTCATCCGCTATTTGCCGATGCCGCTTGTCGGTCAGGCCCGTCCACTCACTCAATTCGTCTGCCGTTAGTACCAGCTTCTCGGTCGGCTCCTGAAGATCCCGTGATGATCGCTTCTTAGGCATGGATTCCCTCCCTATCTTTCGCCTTTTGCGTTTCGGTTTTTGGGTTCATTTATTTGGAAAAGGAAACGAGTTGCCTAACTGCCTCTCATACAGACGCTTGGTGGCACGGCGCACTTCTTTTTCCTAACCTTGGCTTAGAAATCTGTTACCCCCGGGCCGGGGGTGGGCAGGCGTTCCTAGCCATGTAGGAAGCCCATGACGACAGCGAGGCGTGTGAGTGCTTGGGTTCTGCGGTAGCCTGCGAGCCTTGCGCGTTGGTGCCTTGAGAGTTGGTCTGGGGTTGGGGGGAGGGCATGGAGGGCTCGGATCAGGATAGGTGGGGGGGAGGAAGGCAGGAGGCGCATCGTCTTGCAAGGTTCGATGTGTCGTGCTCGGTCGCTTCCAAGGGTGGCCGGCAGGAGGCGGCGGCTGGCCTGCTGGTCGGCAGGCAAGGTGAGGCGACGCGATACGCGAGGCGACGTGTCGTGTTGGCTTGCCTTACCTGTGTCTCGTTCGGTCATAGCCTTGCCTCACGTTCTGCTGTTACCACTTGTCCTAGCGTGTTGGTGTGTCCGGTGGCGGGTTCTTCTGCACGGGATACCTGACCGCGAATGAACTCGATCTGCTTCGAGAGCTCTGGGAACACTCGCTCGATGGTGGCGATGACGGAATGGAACTCGGCGTGTGCTGCCTGCTTGGACATCGCCCGGTCTTCGGCCTGCTCTTGGAATGATGAGAAGATCGTGGCGTCGCCATGCATCAGTCGGATCGTGTAGCGGAACGCCATGTGGCTGATCTCGCAGATCGCTGCAAGGCGATAGAGGAAGTCGACTGCGAGTCCGAGGCGTATGTCTTCGAGTTCGTGAAGGCGTTCGCAGATCTCTGAGACGATGGGTGCGGCTTCGGTCAGCTTCTGCGTTTCCTGGTCTGGAACGATCTCCATCGGATCGGTGAATGATTCCTCGAGATCTGTCACGATGACGCGAGTCAGCTTCGCTCTGTACTTCATTCGTCGCTGTGCTAGGTCGTGGTCGTGGCACTTGTCGCAGAGGATGAATTTGCGGGCTTTCTTGCCACAGCGGATGCACAGATGCTTTTCCTTTCGCTTCCTTGCCCACACAGCCCACTTCGACAGCTTGCGGACAGGCTTCTTCATTTCATCAAGAATCCGAGCGCGCGGGCCGTGCTTGGGTGCGAGTGGATCCAGTCGTGGCAGGGACGGCAGACTGGCATCCAGGTCTTCTGGTCGAGGTAGTTCGGACCCGTCCTGCCTTTCCTGTGGTGAACATCGCAGGAGGCTCGCTGCTTTGAGGGGTCTATCGCTCGGCAGGCATCGCAAAGTGGGTGAAGCTGAAGGAAGAACGAACGCTCCCGGCTGTAGATCGACATCTCGGCTCGGCGTCGATTCGAGACACGTTTGATCGGTGTTCTGCGGATCATGGTGCGATTCCTGACCATAGTTCCTTCAGGCACGCATCCTTCTGCTCGGGGAAGAAGTAATACCACCAGCACATCCGGTTATACGTCGCCATCATCCATCCGAGGTCTAAAGCCCCGTCAGTGTAGCACAGGATCTCGCCATTCGGCCCGATGTTGTCCGCTGCGTGCCTTTTCTTCGCTTCCTCAATCTCTGCATCGGTCGGCAGCGGAACATCCTTCGGCCACTGAGCAAACTGCATGTTGCCTCGGGTTTGTTCTTCGGTCATGGCACTCCTGCTGTGAACTGAAAGTCGAACTCGGCAATCCCTGTCCATTCCTTCACCACACGCCACTTGACGCACACTTCACCCTTCACTGTGGCCGAGTTGTCCTTGATCTCGAACAACTCCACACCGGGATTGAATATGGGCTGCACCCGATAGCTGAACGAGTTCCCGTCCGCGAATGGCGTGTAGACGTAGGTGAAAACAAGATCCCCGACCGCATGGGGTCCGAACGCTCCCTTGCAGAGTCTGGTGTTCAGGTAGGCTGCATTTCCGAACGTCGCACGCTTGTTCGGCGCGTCCATCCAATTTGCGACAAAGCTGTTCGCATATCCCGTGGTCGAGGAGCATCGGTACTCGTTGCCACCCCCAAGCGCGATCTGAAGCGCGTCCCAGTTCGCAGGGAACGTGGCGAAATTGTTCAGGCCGAAGCTGCAGAACTGAAATGCGCCCTTGGCGATGAGGCCATCAGGTGCAGACAAGAGTCCACCAAGCCAATTCTGCACGTTCAATGTCCATGTGGAAAGCGGGACCGCTCCGGTATTCAGCCAAATGCACGCACCTTTGATCGACAGACTGTCCCAGGAGCCGATGTTCACCGTGTTCGAGTCGCACGCATCCGACCCGTCGAAGGTCAGGCCGTTCACGCATCCCACAGCGAAGTTCGTGCTGATCGTGTTCCCCTGGATGACGACTGCAGGCCCGTTCGGGTTCGTCACCTTCACGAATGTCCCGCAGCCTGCCACCCACTGAACATCCACCGTGTTGTTGATCGCCCCGCCGTTCAGTTCTATCGCTGCCCCGCAGTTCTGGATCTTCTGCACATCGATATTCATCACCCCGCCGGCGAGTACGATTGCGCTACCTGTGAAGCGGGAGAGTGAGGGAAGTCGGTGAAAGGTGTCGCCCTGCGTGAAGTCGAAGGCTGTCGCGCATCCCGGCAAAGCCATCAGTGTCGAGGTTGCAGAGGACTGCACCGAGCGAGACCCGGGCTGGATAGGATGGCTGATCGCGTACTGCCCTGCCAGTAACACCGACTCCCAGGGTGCGCAGGCCGTGATCGCCTGCTGTATCGCGTTCCAGTCGTCCGCTACACCGTTGCCGACTGCGCCGAAGTCCTCGGGGTAAAGGTACGGTGTCACAGTCCGTCCAGGGGTTGAATGATGATCCGCATCATCCCCGCAGAAAGCCTGCGCGGGTTGCCGATGAACTTGTCCAGCATCCGAATCCTCTCAGACGCCACCTTCGCAAAATCCGTCTTGTGACGCTTCAGCACAGCCTGCGAACGCTTCGCCCGCTTCACCATCTCCTCCTCGGTCAAATCCGTGTCAGGTGCAATCTGAGGGGCTTCGAGCATGGGTTCGTTTTTCGTGACGATCACCGAGAGGTTGAACCCTATCGCTCAGACCTCCCGGTGAAGGTCACTTGTACTGATGCAATGCATACGAACCCCGAAATGAGGCACAGCCTGACATCTTGCAAGCATTTTGGTTCGGTAGGTCTTCTGCTACCTAGGCACGCGACAACTTTTTAGGGAAGTGGCGAAGCCACCCGTCCCTCTTTTTCATACCCGCTTTGAAGAACCCTTTCGCGTCGTTGGCTACTCTGGTCCGATTCGTCCCTGCTGCTCCGTTTGGCCGTCTGTAGAGTTCGGCCCGACCGCTCTATCGCAGTCATCCCCCCGGGTCGCAAGTTGGCAGCGGAGCCCGAGAGAGCAGCAGCGACTATCGCTGCAAGTTCTCCGGTTCTTCTATTCGTGGAACCGGGAAGCGCGGTTTGGCAAATACGATGTGGGGTATTCACCCCAGAAACCTTTCTCGCAAGCTGAAAATAGAAACCCCCCGCAGCCTACGACTGGCATACGGGGGGCAGTGCGTCTTTGCCAGACCGCGCTTTGGACTTCTATCCCGCAGCTAAACTCGGTGCAGGAACAGCAGATTGCAAGAATATTTTCCAATCTTGCAATTTGATCTTGCAACCTGCAAGACCGTCTTGCAAGGTCGGCCCAATGACTCACACCGTTAGCTGCTCCCTTTGCGCAAACGACCGCGAGTCCGGTTCTCGCCTATGCACTCAATGCAATAACGAGCGTTTGGCTTCCGCTTCCGCTGCCCGCATTTTTCAGGGTACGGGATTAACGTGGAGGAACTGTGAGGAGTTCACGGAGGCTAATTTTATCAAGAAGGTTAGAAAACAAAACCACACATGACCTCGACCCACACGACCCCCAAGCTCGCTGAGTTCTCCCGCAAGTGCGACGAACTCTTTGCCGAGATCCAGAGCACCCGCAGACAGATCGCCCTGTCTCACGCCGAACTGAAGGGCCGGGAGGATGGCTTCACCGGGTTTGCCGATTCCCTCCGTGTTCTCTACGTTGCAGAGAAGTACGGACTGAACGTCGCAGACGCCGAGGCGTACATCGAGGACCAGCAGGAGCAGGACGAGCGGGAGAGGCATCAGGAGTACGCAGAATGACCATCGCCCTCGCCATCATCTCATCGCTCCTGCTCGTTGCAGGTGTCGCCCTTGTCCTGTGGCTCTGCAGGTTCGCAAAGGATCTGAACGATGCAGCAGACGAGGACAATGACGACTGGCACGACCGCACATGAGCGCGACCAACACAGCCAGAAGTACCAAGGCTCGAAACAAGGTGTGGCAATGCCCGTTTTGTGGATACGCAGTCCCAGACTGCTTGTATATGTCCATCATCGTGAACGTCGATTGCCCTGATTGCCGACGCACGCGGTTCAGCGAGTTTAACAGTCGCCCGTCCCTTGCGGAGTGCCAGCCGAGAATGCCTGATGCTGTAAGGGCTCAATGGAAAATTCCTGCGCCGTGGGGCGGGTGGTTCACATGATCGCAACCCTTCACGGCCCCGAGTTCCTGTTCGCACTCGCAGCCCTTTCATCACTGATCGCTGCGGCTCACGCCCTGCGGTCCCTAACCAAAGGAACAAGCAAATGACATCAGCAGAAGCAACCGTGGCCCCGTCGCCACTTCCGACAGCACCGACAAACCCGAACCTGAAGCGAGCCATCGGCATCTCCATAGGTCCCGCGACCGACAGGGTGATCGTCTCATGGGTCGATCATCTGGGGAAGGTGCAGACCACCGAGGGACGCAAGCCCACCCGGGGAACGGTGATCGAGGAGATCGTGAACAAGCTGCTCGCAGCAGGATGGACCCCGGGGGACCAGATCATAGTCGCCCGCAACTCGGCACCGAAACCCACCCGCAAGAAGTAACCCGTCAGGAAACCCAACTCAGATAAAGAACCCATGAACTCAGAACCTATGATGTCAGTTGCCGAAGTCCTTGAACTCGTACCCGGGCAGGATGGAGGCGATCCAACGTGGATCAATCCCGGCTTCATTGCCGTGGTCGGAGAGATCAAGTCGGTGAAGACAAGGCAGGGCAGCAAGCCCATGCACATCTGCACCCTTCACGATACCTCGAACGAGGGCATCGAGATCAGCATGACGGTATTCGCACCCACGACCACTTTCGCTTCTGGGGACACGATCCAGATCCTCGGGAAGGGCCTTCGCCGCACCGAGTACAACGGACTGGATCAGGTGAGCATCGGCAAGGAGACCGAGATCCAGGTCCTGAAGCGTGGCACCCGAAGCGGACCCCCGCCCAAGAACTCGACCCCTGTTCCGAATCAGAGGACACCGGACGCGAGCGGGCCGAGCAAGCACGTTCCTTCAGGCCGGGAAACACAGGGAGTAACGGTCGGGATGGCGATCAATAACGCTGTCCAGATCCTGATCCACAACGCAGGCGCATCAGGCGATGTCCCCGCCCCCGTCGATCTCCCGTCGCTGCAGAGCAAGGTGGAGAACATCGCCGCTGTCCTGATCGAGGCAAGCAAGCGTCTTGAATCAGGCAAAGTCACGGCAGCAGAGGACGTACCCTACTGATCTGAACCCCTAAACCCATAAGGAACCATGAGCCAGATCGAAGCAATGAACGAAGCAGGATTAGATTCCACGAATCCGCTTCACATCGTAGTCGCGCAGAGCGGGATCGACACCGAGTCTGCTTTGTCAATCGAGGGTAACTTTGCCCCCCTGTTCCGTCAGGCGCAGGAGTGGGCCGAGAAGGTGAAGATGATTAACGTCACCGATGCGTCTCAGGTTAGGGAGATGAAGCTGGCAAAGGAGACCCGCCTTGCCCTGCGCGAGATCCGAGTGAACGCAGACAAGATCAGGGCGAAGCTGAAGGCAGACTCCCTGCGCAGGGGGCAGGCTATTGATGGGATGTACAAGGTGGTCGCCTTCCTTGTCGAACCGTTGGAGGAACGCCTGCTCGAGCAGGAGAAGTTCGTCGAGCGCAAGGAGGCTGCACGCAAGGAGGTTTTGAGTGCAGAGCGCACCCGGGAGTTGCAGTCGCTAGGTGTGGACACCACAGGATACTCCCTCGGGGAGATGAACGAAGGGGGATATGCAGCCCTGCTCGAAAACACGAAGATCGCACACGCTGCCAAGATCGAAGCTGCTCGCAAGGCAGAGCAGGAAATAATCGAGCGGAAGACTAAGGAACGCGAGGAACGTGAGAAGGTCGCTGCAGAGAACGCTCGATTGCGCAAGGAGGCACAGGAGCAGGAGGAGGCACGCAGGCAGGAGCGCCTGAAGGAGCAGGCACTTCGGGAGGTCGAGCGGCAGAAGGCCCAGACCGAACGGGAAGCCATTGAAGATAAGGCCCGAAAGGAACGGGAGCAGATCGAGGAGGCTGCACGCAAGGAACGCGAACTCGCCCGAGCCCAGGCCGAGAAGGAAAGACTCCTGCGCGAGCAGGCCGAACAGGAACTTGCAGCCCAAAGGAAGCAGGAGGAGGACAGGAAGAAGGAGGCTAAACTAGCAGCCAAACGTGCAGCAGCAGCAGGCGACTCGGAGAAGATCATTGCCTACGCGAAGATCGTCAGGGAATCCCTTCCCCACCTTAAAGACCCCGAGTCTTTGCAGCTTGTCGGGATTCAGGCAGCTAAGTTCGTGACATGGCTGGAGTACAAGGCATCGACCCTCTGACGCCATGAAGCCCGAACAGACGAACCCGCAGCCCGCTGTCCTAGATAGAACGATCCCGAGAGGCCGGGACAAGGACGCAGACGACGCGATGGAGGAACTTCTTTACATCGTGTGGCGTCACGGGACCTCGATTCCTTCCACCCCTGCATCGAAGCGACTGCACGACCGAGCAGCTTCGAGAAAGGCATCCCGTGGAACCTGACGAACAGACCGAGAACCTAGAGCGGGTCTCCCACCGGATCAGCGCAGCGATTGTCGAGTTCATCGCAGGGTGCCACCGCTTCCATGCGGACACCCTTCGACGCCATGTCGCATCCCGGGTGGGCAGCATCGCCCCAGGATCGGCAGACCGCATCCTTCGGGATCTGAGGCAGCGTGGAGTGATCGAATACAAGGTGATCTCACGCAGCCAGAGCCTCTACGAGGCGCAGGTGTGCCCGAAGCAGGTCGAGATGCCCCTGTCGTGAGCGTCGATCTACGCCTTCCCTTCGGTCGCTTCCTTCGCTTGGCGATGGTAGAGTACCTGAAGGAGTGTGGGGGCCGGGAGTGCGTCAGCGCAGCCATGACCGAGGACTTCATCGACCGATCCCTCGATGAGTGGAACAGGGCGAGGAAGCCGAAGAAGGAGCGCAGCGTGTTTGTTCCCCCGACCCCCGAGGAGGTCACAGCCTACAGCATAGAGATCAAATGGCCCCTGGATGGCATCGCCTTCTGCCTGCACTACGAGGTTAAAGCCTGGCACACCGGGGGGAACGCAAAGATGAAGAACTGGAAGGCGGCTGTCAGGAACTGGAAAAGGAACGAGTGGAAAACAAAGTCAGCACCTCGGATCGCCGGGGTCGTTACATCCCTTCCAGAGCCCGAGGAGTGGCGCGGTCGAGTTCATGCCGAGTATGCCGAGAACTCCCTTCTGTACTCCTACGCAGATAATACGCCCTGGGAGAAGATCCCGAGGTACGCGCAGGAGAACATCGTCGCATTTATGAAACGATTCAAACAGGAGAACCGACTGCTGTGAGCGCACAACCGCAGAGCGTTCAGGTTAGGCAGGTACCAGGGGAGCCGACATCGTTCGAGGTCCGGTCCCGCTCACACCCGAACGGATGCACGAAACCCGGGCAGGAGCATTCAGGCTGGTATCTTGTGGACCTCGCAGCGCACAAAGGATGCGGAGAGTGCAGTTGCATCCGGTGGTCGACGGTCTGCTGGCCGAGGATCCGAGACACGAAGAACCTGCCCCCCGCGATTCGATGCACGCACATCCGAGCAGCCCGAGAACTTTTCTGCACACGACAGCTCGCAGAGCAACCCAGATACGAGTGAACAACCCACAAAGGAACCCAACATGACAAAGCCAAAGTCAGAGACGAAAAGATCGCACAAGAAGAAGCCTGCCCCGGCAGCACCCGAGGCACCCCGAACAATCTTGCAAGATAGGTCTTGCAATATGGCTACCTGTCTTGCAAGATCAGGGGGTCAAAGGAAAACACCCATAAACAATGAAAACCTCGACACCTAACATGAGCACCACCCCCACCCCACCCCCCGGCAGCGCGGCGACGGCTGAGTCTACGCAGGCCGACCGCAACGAAGGAACGATATGAAAATCGAAATCAAACATTGGATTAGTGGTAGCGTCTTATTCGAGGGCGACTTCTCCTCTCTTGCGGACGCGCTTGTCGCAGCCGTTAAGGGTAAGACGAACCTCAAAGGCGCGTACCTCTACGGCGCGTACCTCAAAGGCGCGTACCTCGAAGGCGCGAACCTCGAAGGCGCGTACCTCTACGGCGCGAACCTCAAAGGCGCGTACCTCAAAGGCGCGTACCTCGAAGGCGCGTACCTCAAAGGCGCGTACCTCGAAGGCGCGAACCTCGAAGGCGCGAACCTCAAAGGCGCGTACCTCTACGGCGCGAACCTCGAAGGCGCGTACCTCAAAGGCGCGTACCTCGAAGGCTTGCCGCCCATACCGAAGGTGAAAAACATCGACTCCGCGATCCTGGCAGCGGTCAAGGCCGAGGGTGCGCATCTGGACATGGCGGGCTGGCACGGATGCGGGACGACGCATTGCAGGGGTGGGTGGGCCATCACGCTCGCGGGCGAGGCTGGCCGAAAGCTGGAGGAGGCCACTTCGTCTGAACTGGCTGCAATCCTGATCTACCAGAAGTCGAGGCCGGGTAAGCCGCTCCCTGACTTCTATACGACGAATGCCGCCGCGATGGCGGACCTGGAGGCGTGTGCAGCTCAGGAGGCTGCGACCAAATGACCCCTAAGCAGGCAGACAGCGCGGCGACGGCTGAGCGCGAGTTGGACGCCATGGCCGATCAGCGCAAATGCGCGAAGAAGCAAGCCGCCTAAATTTATGTGCAAATTCATGTCAGCTATTGTCCTTCGACCCAACGGACCCGT
>Ga0302320_10025816_pt1 | contig 11405 bp, 11 predicted proteins | sample Bog_T0_3_FD_202130 | JGI IMG/M metagenome (GOLD analysis project Ga0302320, IMG submission 202130) | Peat permafrost microbial communities from Stordalen Mire near Abisko, Sweden - Bog_T0_3 | ecosystem: Environmental > Terrestrial > Soil > Wetlands > Peat | place: Sweden: Abisko, Stordalen Mire... | reverse complement strand
AGCTGTGTTCAGAAAACGTCCCGTCCCACCTGCGTTGCAGAACCTGCATCACCGCCTGCTGGATAAATCGATCCAGCACCGTCGGAATACCCAGCTTGCGCACTCCTCCGTCCGGCTTCGGGATTTCCACCCGTTTTACCGGCTGGGGTTTATAAGTTCCGCTCAGCAACTGTTCCCGGATTGCCGGCCAGTGCTGTTTCAGGTACTCCGGTAACTGCTGAACGGTCATCCCGTCCATACCGGCGCTCCCTTTGTTGGCCTTGATTCGTGCCAATGCCTGCTTGCAGTTTTCCCGCCCGCAGACTTCCTCCATCAACTGTTCGCCAATGGCCGGGCTTTCTGTCCCGCGCTTCACCGTGGTCGATTCGGTCCCTCCGCCGAGGCTCTTCGGGGCTTCAACCCTGTTTTCCTCAGCGAAGGCCAGTAATAACTGGTTCTTCTGCCGCCTGTCGCTCATGAGTCGCGCCGCTTACTTGCCACTCCCATTAACCCCTCGCGAGGACCGTTCGGGCCTTCAGCACTTTCGTACCTAATACGCCCTCTGCTGACTTCTGCCGTCCGGTCAGGACCGGTTGCCCGATCCTCAGTCCGGAATTCCGAACCAACGGCAGACCTCCCGAGGTAAGTTCGACCGCCTTCGGTACGCAGACGCCGGATTTACAACCAGTGCCCTTGATGGATCTGGACTTCGTTGTCATGTGCCAACTCGTCCGACACCGTATGCCTCTGATCCGGTTCTTGTACATCGCCTCGTACCTTTGCTCCACGCTTCTTTCAGACCCCGCCTCACGACGAAGCCCTTGCGCTTCGCTGTCACTTCACCTCCATCAGGTTGTGAAAAGGACTTTCACCTTCGAGCTGTCGAACATGCTCGGCACACACATGGATTGGGCCGGCTAAAATGCCGGCCCTTTTGGGTTTCGCTTAGATCGCGAAGATGATCGCGAAGGTGTAAAGAGCGAGCGACTCGATGAGCACCAGACCGAGGATGAGCGCGAAGCGGATGGCGGCTGAGGCGCCCGGGTTGCGCGCCATGCCTTCGGCGGCTCCCGAAACGGCCTTGCCCTGACCGAGAGCGCAAAGGCCTGAGGCGATCGCCATGGCGAAGCCCGCCGTAACGGTTTTCCATGCGCCGGGACCGGTGGCGTCCGCCGCAAAGGCCGGGGTGGCGAGGAACATCGTCGCCATCGCGAGGAAGAATACTTTCGATTTCATAGTTGCTACTCCTTAGTTGTCGATTGAAGATCGTTCTTCGGAGGTGGTTGCGTTCCGCGCCTGGGGGCGGGAGGCCTCACGCGAAAAACGTGATAAAGCCGTTTATGATTTTAATGCTCCTCGGCCACCGCGCCCGCGACATACATCATCGTCATCAGCATGAAGATGTAGGCCTGAAGCAGGGAGACGAAGACGTGCAGACCCATGAAAATAGCGGGCCCGACCAGATAGGTCAGGCTTAAGAAAACCAGTGTCACCTGCTCGCCGGCGTACATATTGGCGAACAGACGGATAGTGAGTGAGAGCGGCCTGGCCAGGTGCGCGATAATCTCGATCGGGATCATCAGCGGCGCCATGGCCGGAATAGGGCCGAGAAACTGCTTCGCGTATTTCAACGGGCCGTTCCTCCTGAGCCCGATGTAGTTGTAATAACAGAACGCGATAAGAGCGCATCCGGCCGGTACATAGACGAACTGGGTGGGGCTCACGAACATGGGAACGATCCCGATCAGGTTCGCCAGCAGCAAAAAGATAAAGAGGGTTTCGAACAGCACCACGTGATGGCGGCCTTCGTGATGGCCGACCTGATCGTCCGCCTGCTCGACGATGAAGTTGTGAATGAGCTCGAAAACATGCTGCATCTTGCTCGGTTTGTCGACCGAGAGTTGGGAGCGCAGCAGCAGAAACAGAACGATCATGATGAGGGCGACCAGCAGTTGCATCACGATGTGATCGGCCCACGGGTATCGGGCATCGGTCGCGGTTTGGCCGAACCATGCCAGAAGGGCGTTGCCGGGGCCGGCGAGATAGGTGTTGAACAGCTGGGTCAACAGTGCTTCATGAGTGCTCATAGGTGACTAGCTCGTAGACGATTTCGAGGACGACGGCGGCCGGACACACAAGGAACCCAAAGAACGCGGCTGCCATGCTGAACCCGGAATATTTAATGATAACAAAGCCTCCTAAAACCAGTCCGGCAAACTGAATCAGGAGGCCGACGCCCCGCTGCCGCGCGGGTTGGGGGGCGGCTGCGATGCGGTTGACGGCGCGCTCGATGAGCCGGAAATTGAAGTACGCGGCGAGGGCGCCGAGGAGAAATCCTCCCGCTTGCGCGATTCCGCAAATCGAACCCAATCCGAGGGTGCCGATCAGCGAAAGGGCGAGAATCAGGCGAGGCAGTCGGGCGATGGCGGCTTCGAACTGTTCAGTCTCCATGAGCGGTCAGCCGTCTTTGTCTAATTCTCTGATCAGCGAAATGAAGCCGGAGACGGTGCCCAGCCCGAGAAATACAAATCGAAGCCAATGGGTGTGGAAAAGATAGTCGAGACCGTAGCCCATGGCATATCCTACGGCTGTAGAAATTGGCAGCAACAGCGCGAGGGACATGTACCTGCCAAGGTTGCGGCTTGAGTTGGGGTCCATGGTTTGAATGCAATTTAAAAGTACCGCGAATATCCGCGCGGCGCTCAGAGCTTCGGGTTCGCGCCGGGAGATTGGCTCGTTCTTCGCTATAGCGAACAGGGGGATTTGATTTCAAAACGGTTTGGTGATAGCATTCGGGGCAACGTAAACCAACGTAAATTTTAAGGGGAATTTCAGAATGCTCCGTTTGCATGTACTCGCACTTTCGCTCGTCCTGCCTGCCGTTTGTTACGCACAGGGCGCACGCGGCAGTATCACCGGCCGCATCACAGATCCGCAAAACTCCATCATCCCGGGCGCATCCGTCACGGTTAAAGACACGCTCACTGGTGGCGTTACCAAGGCGGTGACCAACCAGACCGGTTATTACGAAGTCAACTTCCTCGATCCGGGAAGTTACTCGGTTACGGTGGAAGCGCCGGGTTTTAAGACTTCCGTTCGGTCGGGCCTCAATCTTGAGACGGGCGACAAGCTTTCGATCGATTTGCGTATGGAAGTGGGCCAGGCCAGCCAGTCGATCGAAGTGACGGCGGAGACGCCGCTGGTGGATACGACCTCGGCCGCGGGCGACCGCGTGCTGGACGATCGCGAAGTGGCGCAGTTGCCTTATACGACGATGAACCCGTTCTCGCTGCAGGCGCTAACGCCGGGCGTGGTCTTTACCGGATCGCCGGGCATTGCGCGCGTATTCGACAATGCGGGGACGGCGAGTTATGGGGGATACGGACTCGTGGCGGGCGGCGGCATTGTGGCGGGCAACGAATTCCTGCTGGATGGCGCGCCGGTGACCGGGACGAACGGGGGGCGCGCGGGGTTTGTCCCTTCGTCGCAGGCCGTGGGCGAAATGCGTGTGGAAGCGTCGCCGTTCGATTCGTCGCTCGGGCATACAGGCGGCATATTCGTTAGCGCAACCACCAAGGCCGGTAATAATACTTATCACGGGTCCGGTTTCGATCAGGTGCAGAACTATCGCTGGAACGCGACGCCTTTCTTCACCCGTGAGAACTATAAAGCGGGTTTGGCGAACGGCACAATTAAGCCGGGCACACCGGAGCAGTCGTCTGGCAAGCTGAGCCAGCCGGGGTTCGATATCGGCGGTCCGGTGCGGATTCCGAAACTTTATAATGGCAAGAATAAGCTGTTTTTCTACTTTGAGTACGACAAGATTACCAACATTCAGGCGAATCCGAACACTCCAAATTTCACGATGCCCACGGCGGCGCAGAGGACTGGGGATTTTTCGAACCTGCTGTCGGTGCCCAATGCCAGCAACTACATTATTTACGATCCGCGGTCGGCAACGACCGTGGGCGGACATGTAACGCGCACGCCGTTCACCGGCAACATCATTCCGCCCAGCCTTATCGCGGCGAATCCGATTTACAAGTATTACCTGCAGGAATATCCGCTGCCGAATAACGGCCCCAGTATGCAGGCGGATGGCACCAATAACTTCTACGACGGAGACGAGCCCTACAACGACTATTTCAACTCGATCGTGAACCGCTACGACTACGTAGTCAACGATAAGATGCGCATCAACGGCAAGTGGTACTGGAACCATCGTATGCAAAACGCTTACGACTGGGGCCATGCGACCCCGCTGGCGGGACTGCAGTCGAACGGTCTGGTGCGCCAGAACAAAGGCGGCAGCGGCGACTTCCTGTATACGATTAATTCAACCAATGTTTACGACTTCGGCGCCAGCTATACGCGGTATGGCGAAGGTAACGTTAAACCAATCATCGCCGAGGGCAGTGCGAAGCAGGCGGGCTTCCCGGCGGCCTATCAGGACTCGCTGGGGGGGTACCACGATCTTCCGGCAGTCCTGATCAACACCTATACCGTCAACAACGGCGGGCTGACTTATCCCGGGCTTTCTCAAATCGGAACCACGGCTCAAATCACAAACAAAATGACCTCGATTGTGGGTAACCATACCTTTAAATACGGCTCCGATGAACGAGTCTACTGGTATGCTTCGCCGGTTCCCGGCGGTTATCCCAGCGGCTATTTCAACTTTGACAATACCTATACCAAGCAGGCCGATAACACCCCCGGCGCGCAGACTTCCAATATAGGTCTTGCATGGGCGGCGTTCGAGCTGGGTCTTCCGTCAACGATCCAGGGATCGATCAACGATACGGGCTATTACTCAACCCGTTATCACGCCGGCTATGTCCAGGACGACTTCCGCATTTCGAGCAAGTTCCGGATCGGTTATGGGGTGAGGTTCGAGCGCGAGGGCGGAATTTCGGAGCGCTACAATCGCGGCCTGGCGGGCGGCTACAATTTTGCCTACACGCCGGCTTATGCGCAGGCAGTGCAGACGGCCTACCTGGCGAATCCGGTAGCCGGGATTCCTTCCATCAACGTCGCCGGCGGCGTGAATTACCTTGGCAAGAACTACAATAACTGGACTAACGGAACCAACCGGTTCCTGCCCAATCTCAGCGCGGTCTATTCCTGGGATCAAAAGACCGTTTTCCGCGCCGGTTGGGGCGTTTACTCCGACACCTTCAATGCGTTTAACAGCCGCCCCGGCCAGAATGGCTACAGCCAGACCACAACCACGCAGGTCTCCAACGACAACGGCCTGACCTTCTGTTGCGGAGTTGGCGCGGCGGGCAACCTCAGCAACTCAACGCCGCTAAGCAATCCGTTCCCGACGCTGGCTGGCGGCACTCATTTGGTGCAGCCATTCGGGAGTTCGCTGGGGCCCGACAGCCTGGACGGTCAGGGTTTGACATACTATCCGCGCGACTACGCTCCGTCGCTCACGCAGCGCTGGAAATTCAGCATTCAGCGTGAACTCCGGAGAGATATGGTTCTCGACGTATCCTACAACGGGTCTTACTCAAATTATCCGTTCAATGAGAGTCTGAGCTACCTGCCCGGCCAATATTACAATCAAACCGATTCCTACAACGCCGCACAGCAGGCTGCTGAGACGGCCAACGTTGCCAATCCCTTCTACATCGGGAACCTGACCAGTCTTCAGACATCGAACCCGACCCTGTACAACTACCTGAACACCCTTTCCTGGTTTACTTCGAAGACCCTGCAGGTTCAGCAGTTGCAGCGAGCCTATCTGAATGCCGGCGCGGGACTGACGGAAGCCGGGGCAGTTCAGGCCAAGAGCTGGTATCACGATGTTCAGGCCCTGTACACGAAACGCTTTTCGCATGGATTCATGTCGTCGCTGACCTATACCAGAGCCTTCGGACGCCAGCAGTGGCAGCCGAACGGCTACGATCCGTCGCTGGCGTGGGAACTGAATCCGAACGTGCGGCCCAATCGCCTGGTGTGGAGTTCGGTTTGGGAACTGCCGTTCGGCAAAGGCCGCCAGTGGCTCACGCACGGTCCCGCCCAATACGTGGTAGGAGGATGGCAGCTGAGCTGGATTTACCAGTATCAGACAGGCGCTCCTGTCAGTTGGGGCAACCTGTTCTACTACGGATCGCTCAACCAGGTGGTCGACGCCCTCGCCGAAGACGCGACTCACGCGGCAAATTCGAAGCAGGAATACAGTACCGCCGCGGTGTACAGCCCGGTGTTCAATTCGGCGGATTCGGCTACCGCGCCGATCCCGGCGGGATTCGTTGGATTTGAAGGACGTTCGGCTCTCCAGCCGGGCAGCTATCAGGCTCGCGAGTTTCCGCAGTACGTGAACGCGCTGCGCGCCGACCCGATCCGGCAGTGGGATGTGAAGGTGTATCGCAAGTTCGTAATCCATGAACGCCTGAATTTTAATTTGGGCGTGGATGCGCTGAATTTGACGAATCATGTGCAGTTTGGAGGGCCGAATTTGAGTCCGACTTCGACCAGCTTCGGGGCGGTAACGTCGCAGGCAAACGGGGCTCGGCAACTGCAGATGAACGTTCGGATCGAGTTCTAGCATCGAGTGTGAGGGTAGGCGAGAGCCTGCCCTCACTTGATGCCCGCGTTGTCGCCGATGCAGATCGCGAGCTGCGCTTCTCCCTGAAATTGAATTTCCATCGTCTGGCGAGTCGCTCCCTACCGGTCCCGCGGCGCCGCGGTGCGAGCCGATGACGATCCCCCCTGCGGCACCCGTTGTGAAATGCTGCTGAAGTATCAGGTCGGCGGCTTACAGCGAGGCGGCCAGGATGACAATAGATACCAGCCGCATGACTCAAGACACATTACCTCAAAGATCCTGGCTGAATTTTCGGGTTCAGGACATCCTGCTGGCGGCTATGTTTACCGCGCTGATCGTGCTGGCGCACGACCAGCGCGAACAGGAGTTACTGGCGGGTCTGGCGCTGCTGCAACTGGTCGAAGGCAAGCTGGCCTGGCTGAATACGCTGGGCGGGCGCATCGCTTCGATCGGGCTTCAGTTCCTGCTCTGCTATTTGCTGCTGGGCTGGACTGCGGCGGTAAGCAGCGAATACTTCCCGATTCTCCTTGTGCCTGTCGCTTCGGCGGCGACGTACCTGGGGCTTACGGGGACGGTCATCACCGGAATCGTCGCCATCGGCGCCTACCTTTCGTTTCTCACGCCCGTTTACATCGATTGGTCGCACAGCAGTCTCGATCCGGACGCGATTCACGTTCTGGTTGTGAAATGCATATCTCTGGCCGTGGTCGCCGTACTGGTGAATTTTCTGGGCGAGGCGCGCAGGGCGGAATCGACCCGTTACAAGAACGCGGCGGAACAACTGGCGATTGCAAATCAGAGCCTGCGGGACGCTGAGGCGGAAGTGCGGCGGTCGGAGCGGTTGGCGGCACTGGGGCAGCTTTCCGCCGGCCTGGCACATGAGCTGCGAAATCCCTTAGGGAGTATTCGCGGATCGGCCGAGTTGCTGGGGCGGTCGGTAAAGACGGAGAGTCCGATGGTGAAGGAGCTTGCCGGGATTATCAGCGAAGAGGTGGACAGGACGAATTCGCTGGTAACGCGGTTTCTCGATTTCGCGCGGCCGCTGGAGCCGCGCAGAGAGAAGACCGATATCACGCAGGTGATCGATAAGGCGGCGCGTCACGCTCGCGTCGAGATCATCCGGAATTATTCGCCGGAAGTGCCGGAGCTGTCGATCGATCCCGGGCTGATGGAGCAGGTGTTCATCAATCTGCTGAGCAATGCGGCGCAGGCTTCGGCGCCCGACGCGCCAATCACGGTGGCGACACGCACGCTCAATGGCGACGCGGAGGTGAGCGTGGTGGACCGCGGCTGCGGAATTCCGGCCGATAAGAGGGAGACGATTTTCAATCCGTTCGTGACGACGAAGCAGTCGGGCGTTGGGCTGGGGCTTGCTATTGTTGCAAAGATAGTGGACGGCCACGGCGGCACGATGACAGTGGAAAGCGAGCCGGGCAAAGGGAGCGCGTTCCGCGTGCGATTGCCTATTCTCAAATGAAAAAACGCATACTGGTAGTCGAAGACGAAGATAAATTAAGAAGGATTCTGGAGCTTCAGCTGCTGGATTCCGGTTTCGATGTGGTGAAGGCCTCGACCGCCGAAGAAGCGCTGCCGCTGATCGACCGGTCCGACCTGATTCTGACGGATTTTAAGCTGCCGGGGATGACGGGGCTGGAGATGCTGCAGCTGGTGCGGCGCCAGGATTCTCACATCCCGGTGATCGTAATGACGGCGTTCGGGACGATAGAGAACGCGGTCGATGCGATGAAAGCCGGCGCGGCGGATTTTCTGCTGAAGCCGTTTTCGCTCGACCATCTGACCACGGTAGTGAACAAGGCGCTGGAGATTCGCAACCTGCGCGATGAGAACCGGCGGCTTAAGGAAGAGCTGGGGCGCAAATACCAGTGGGACAACATTGTGGGCCGCAGCACGGCGATGCAGCAGATCTTCGGAACGATCATGCGGGTCGCGCCGACGCGGGCAACGGTGCTGCTGGCGGGCGAGAGCGGCGTCGGCAAGGATCTGATCGCGCGCGCGATTCACTTTCACTCCCCACGCAAGGACCGGCCGTTCGTGAAGATCAACTGCACGGCGCTGCCGGAGAACCTGATGGAGAGCGAGCTGTTCGGTTATGAGAAGGGCGCGTTCACGGGAGCGAACGTCTCGAAGCCCGGCAAGTTCGAGCAGGCCGATACGGGCACGGTGATGCTGGACGAGATTGGCGACGTGCCGGCGAACGTGCAGGTGAAGCTGTTGCGGATCCTGCAGGAGCGCGAGTTCGAGCGGCTGGGCAGCAATAAGACGCAGCATATCGATGTGCGCGTGGTGGCGGCGACAAATAAGGATCTGCGGCAGGCGCTGGAGGATGGGACGTTTCGCGAGGATTTGTATTACCGTCTGAATGTTGTGCCGATCGAAATTCCTCCGCTGCGTGAGCGGAAGGAAGATATCCCCTGGCTGGCGCGGCATTTTGTGGAGAAGCTGGCGCCGGAGATGGGGGACCGGGTGCGTGGGATTACCGACGGGGCGGTGGATAAGCTGCTTCAGTATTCGTGGCCGGGCAATGTGCGCGAACTGGAGAATGTGATTGAGCGCAGCATGGTTATGGCGCTGGGGGAGCGGCTGGATGTGAGCGACATTCGGCTGGATATGAATATCAAGCCGCGCCAGGTGGTTGGGGAAGTGGGCCTTCCCGAGGGTATGAGTCTCGATACCTACGAGCAGGAGCTGATTAAGAATGCTTTGAAGCAGGCGGATGGGAATAAGAGTCAGGCTGCAAGGATTCTTGGGTTGACGCGGAATGCGCTGAGGTATCGGCTGACGCAGATGGGGATTGAGAGTTAGGGTTTTGCCGAATGTGCCGGGGTTCGGAATGGAGGTTCCGAGCCCCGGCGTTTCGTAAGGAATGGATGGTTACCGCTTGATTGTTTATCGGGTGAAGCGGGCCGGTGCAACAGAGTGGCCGCGCGGGAGCAGTACCATGACCCTGCAGGCTGTACTTTCGATTTGGGGATAGACTTCGGGTTTTTACGTATCAGCGTTTGTTCCTGTTGACGCGCAGTTGCCAGGCGGCTCTGAGGGCGCCTTCGAGAATGTCTTCGGTTGCTTTGGCAAGGACGATGTGGGTGGCTCCGGATTTGCCCCAGCCGCCATGGACCGGGAGAAAGATTTCGGGCTGATCGGCGATGAAATCGCCCTGTAGTTCGGGGGAGAGCATGAGGTTGCCGTAGCCTTTTGACTGATGGGCAAGGGTGGCGAAGATTCGATTGGCGACGCGGAAATCGGGGGATCCCATGTGGGCTGATTCATGGGCTCCGGGGAGCGTGAGGGCGATGCGGCGAAAGTCGGCGGGGGTCATTATCATAGTTCGGGCTAAAGTATCTCACCGGGCCGATGCATTGCATATACAATGTAAAGTGCTGGATGTTTGAGTGGGATCGTCACAATCTCCGCAAAATACGTTTTCATCGGATTAAACGGGCTGAGGCGGAAGAGGCGATTCTGAACGATCCGATCTGCATATATGAGCAGTCGGTCGATGGCGAGCTGCGGTTTGTTTACTACGGTGAAACTAATTCCGGTCGCCTGCTCGCTCTGGTGCTGACGGAACGCGAAAACCATGTGCGGGTTGTTACCGCTTACGATCTCGATGCCGGTCAGCGACGGGACTACCACGAACGAAGAGTTGCGGGGGAATAAATGAAGAAAGCGATGACAGCGGTGCCGCGATTCAGCAATGAGAGTGACGAAGCCGACTGGTGGGCGAGTCCTGCGGGTCGTGAGTTTGTTAAGCGCAGGGCCTCCATTGTTCAGGCAGAAGGCGTGAAGCCTCGGGGATCGAGTCTTGTGGCAAAGATCAATCGCAAGAGCACCGTTCAAATTGCCCTTCGCCTGCCGGAAGCGGATCTCACTCAGGCTCGAAAGATCGCCGAGCGAAAGGGTCTTGGGTATCAGACTCTTTTGAAAATGCTGGTGCATGAGGGACTGGCTCGAGAAGCGCGGCGGGGATGACGGTGATCGTCGTCAGGTCGCCTCCGCAGAGGTGAGCGTGCGACAGATGGCTCATTAGTTTGTCGACGTGTTTGGCGAGGACATCGCATTCTATATTGACGCGGTCTCCGGGTTTCCGCACGTGAAGGTTCGTCGCTTCCCACGTGTGGGGAATTATGGCTACGGTCACCAGGCCGTCGCTGACACTGGCGATTGTGAGGCTGATCCCATCGATACATATCGAACCCTTGTAAACCAGGAAGCGATCGAGGTCTTTGGGGACCTGCACCTTCAGCACATAGTTTTCGAACGACTCAAGAATTCCGACTCGATCGACATGGCCCTGCACGATGTGGCCGCTCAGGCGCGTCGTCGGAGTCACGGGGCGTTCGAGATTCACCGGATCGCCGGGTTTCAGGTCGCCGAGGTTGGTCACTCTCAGGGTTTCGGGGGCAAGGTCGGCGGAGAAGCCGTCGCCGCGGATCTCGACTGCGGTGAGACAAACACCGTTGACGGCGATACTGGCGCCAGGTGTCAGGTCAGTGAGTACCAGACTGCAGCCTACTGAAAATCGCGGGCCGGCTGCTACGAGGCCAACCTCTTCAACGATGCCGGTAAACAATCAGGAATCCTTTCTGATAAAGGCTTCGACGGCGAACTCGTCGGGCGGTATGGAATGAATGGCAGTGCGTTCGAGAACGATCGCGTCGATGCGGCGCAGACGACCTGTTCCGCCCGCCATCGGGAGCGACGCCAGACCGCCCAGGATTTTCGGCGCGTAATAGAGGAAGACTTTATCGACAGCTCCGGCTTCGAGGGCGGCCCAGTTGAGCTTGCTGCCCGCTTCGATCATGGCCGATAGGCAACGGCGCTCGCCTAACAGCGAGATGACGTCGCGGAT
>Ga0302320_10025815_pt1 | contig 11406 bp, 12 predicted proteins | sample Bog_T0_3_FD_202130 | JGI IMG/M metagenome (GOLD analysis project Ga0302320, IMG submission 202130) | Peat permafrost microbial communities from Stordalen Mire near Abisko, Sweden - Bog_T0_3 | ecosystem: Environmental > Terrestrial > Soil > Wetlands > Peat | place: Sweden: Abisko, Stordalen Mire... | reverse complement strand
ATGACGGCGGCCAGCGGCCGGCACGAAGAACGAGGCATGCGGGTGCGGAAAGACGGCTCGCGGTTTTTGTCGAGTCTCGCCTTCACGGCGTTGCGCGACACGGAGGGGAAGCTGCGGGGATTTTCCGAGTTCAGCCACGATCTCAGCGAGGAAACAGCGTCGGATGCGAGGTATCGAGGACTGTTGGAAGCGGCGCCGGACGCGATGGTGGTGGTGAACCAGCGGGGGGAGATCGTCCTGCTGAACGTGCAAGCGGAGAAACAGTTCGGCTACAGCCGCGACGAGTTAGTCGGGCAGAGGGTGAAGAACATCATTCCCGAGGGCTTTGCCGAACGGCTGATCGCGGATGCGACGCGAAGCACGGCGGATGCGCTGGCGCAGCAGATCGGTACGGGAATCGAGCTCTCCGGGCGACGCAAGGACGGGAGCGAATTTCCCATCGAGATCATGCTGAGTCCGCTGGAGAGCGCCGAAGGAATTCTGGTGACGGCGGCGATCCGGGACATCAGCGTGCGCAAGGCTGCGGAAGAGCGCCTGGTGCAGATGGAGGGCCGGTACCGTGGACTGTTGGAAGCCGCACCGGATGCGATGGTGGTGGTAAACCAGGGCGGGGAGATCGTGCTGGTGAACGTGCAAGCGGAGAAGCAGTTCGGCTACAGCCGCGACGAACTGCTGGGGCAGAAGGTGACGAACATCGTTCCCGAGGGCTTTGCCGAACGGCTGGTTGCCGACGCGACGCGGAGCACGGCGGAGGCGCTGGCGCAGCAGATCGGGATGGGGATTGAGCTCACGGGGAGGCGCAAAGACGGCAGCGGATTTCCCATCGAAATCATGCTGAGTCCGCTGGAGAGCGCGGAAGGAATGCTGGTGACGGCGGCGATCCGCAACATCAGCGCGCGCAAGAAATCGGAGGAGGACAACGCCGAGCTGGAACGGCGCGTCGAGGAGCGCACGAAGGAACTGGCGGTGGCCAATCAAGTTTTGGAGCAAAGCAACCTGGAACTGAAGCAATTCGCCTATGTCGCGTCCCACGATCTGCAATCGCCGTTGCGCAGTATCAGTGGATTCGTCCAGCTACTGCAGTTGGAATACGAAGGCAAATTGGACGACCAAGCTCGGGACTGGATTCGGCGGACGGTGCAGTCGATCGAACAGATGCAAACGTTGATCCGAGACTTGCTCTCCTATTCTCGAGTGGACGCGCGCTCCCGGCCCTTCATCCGCATTCCCTTCTCCGACATTGTGAATGACGCTCTTACCCAACTGGATTCCTCGATTCACGATTCCGGGGCCCAGGTTACCTGCGGGCCGTTGCCCGAGATCATGGGGGACCGTTCGCAGTTGGTCCAGTTGACCCAAAACCTGATTGGCAACGGGCTCACCTACCGCGGCGACCAACCGCCCCGCATCCATCTCTCCGCCGAACACAGCGGGAAGGAATGGATCTTTTCCGTCCGCGACAATGGGATCGGCATCGACCCCAAGTATCACGAGCAGATCTTTGAAATATTCAAGCGGTTGCATGATCAAAAGGAGTATCCCGGAACCGGCATCGGACTGGCGGTCTGCCGACGTGTGGTCAATCGTCACGGGGGCAGAATCTGGGTGGAATCGGAATTCGGCCACGGAAGCACGTTTTGTTTCACCATTCCCGAAGGGACGGAACCAAGCAATGCACACGCAACTTACTGATGGACGGGCGGCCGAAATCCTGCTGGCCGAAGACAACGACAACGATGTGGAACTCACCCGCCAGGGCTTTAAACGGGCCAAATTGCTGGTCAACCTGCACCGTGTGAGGGACGGTGAGGAATGCATGGCCTTCTTGCGCAAGCAGGGTAAGTACGCCGACGCTCCCACGCCGGATCTGATACTTCTAGACTTGAATATGCCGAAGATGAGTGGGGAGCAGGTGTTGGCTGAGATGCTGAAAGAGGAGAGCCTGAAGGGCCTGCCGGTCGTGATCCTGACCACCTCGGAGCAAGCGGAAGAGGTCCTGAAAATGTACAAGATGCGGTGTAGTTCTTACATCGTGAAACCGGTTGACTTCGAACAGTTCCTGAAGGTAGTTCGGGCCATCACGGAATATTGGTTTACGGTAGTAGTCTTGCCCACGGCCGACGAGACCGAGAAAGCCAAAGCACAGCCAGCCTGAAGACGAGGGTAGTATCGCGCCGCCAAAGCACGCCCCCCACAACTCGCCATGCGGCGCGCGCCCACGGAGCGGACCCTTGACGGGGAGAACGCAACGATGTCAGACTAACGGTGGAGTCCAAATCCCGCTTCCGCACCGATGGCTCGGTTTCTGAAGGGTTGGAATTCTGACTATCTAGGAGTTTTTGATTCCATGCTCATTATTCTTGTCACCATTGTCCACGTGATCGTTTGCCTGTTTCTGATCATTGTCGTCCTGCTGCAAAGCGGCAAGGCGGGTGACATCTCAGCCGCATTTGGCGGGCAAGGCAGCCAGGCCGCATTCGGCCCGCGCGGCGCAGCCACTACGCTCTCCCACGCAACTACGATTTCGGCGATTCTCTTCATGCTGACCTCGGTCACCCTGTCCATCAACGCCATCCGGCATGGCTCCGCCAGTTCCAGTTCGGTGTTGCAGGGAGTGAAATCGGCGCCCGTGAAAACGCAACCCGCGGCTCCGGCGCAGGCGCCGGCAACTCCTCCGGCGCAGAAATAAGATTCCCGCCCGTTGGCGATTCCAGCGCTTCAGTCTTTCCTCGCGCCGCTCGCGGGTTTTGCTGTAATTGTATTTCCCTCATGCGGGTGCTAACATCCGATTATCGGCACTGATCGCCGGGAGGTTTGTGTTATGTCAGATCGTGATAGCAGCAGTTTCGTTTGGTTTTTGGCTGGTTTAGGGCTGGGCGCCGTGGTCGGAGTACTGTACGCACCGCGCTCGGGCAATGAGACGCGGGACGCCCTGCGCGCCCGCGCCGAAGAAGGCCGCGACTATGTTCGCACCCGCGCCCGCGATGCCCGCAGCCAGGCTTCTGAGTGGGTCGATCGCGGCCGCGATGTCGTCAACCAGCAGAAGGACCAGTTCCGCGCCGCCTATGAGGCTGGCCGGCAGGCCTATCAAGAGGCAACGACGGAAACGGGAGCACCCAAGAACCTGTAAGGACCCTTGAGGCGGATCGTATTGTTGCGAAGGTCGGGACGATCCGTCGTCTCGGACAGTAGTCGTCCCGGCATTCGCCTCACGGAGAGCGTGCTATGGAAAACCTTACGACTGTGTTCGTCGCCTTGACCGGAGCGGCCGTGCTGTTGCAGGCCGGCCTGCTCGCGGCCATGTACTTGTCCATGCGCAAGAGTAGCGCGCGCCTGGAAGCACTGGCCGAAGAGGTGAAGACCAAGGCCCTCCCCACGCTCGAAACCGCGCAGGCCATGCTCGCCGAACTCCGTCCCAAGCTCACCGTGATTGCCGACAATCTCACTGAGACCACACATTCGGTACGCTCCCAAGTTGAGCGCATGGACGCCACCGTCAGCGATGTAGTGGATCGCGCCCGCCTGCAAATTATTCGTGGCGACGAATTGCTTACCCGCACCCTTGACCGTGTCGAAGAAACCTCCGACATGGTGCACAAAACTGTGGTTTCGCCGGTGCGTCAATTGGCCGGCCTGATTCAAGGCGTGACCGCCGGCATCGAGTTTCTGCTGGGCAACCGCAGCCGCAGAAACGGCAGCAACCGCGAGTCGCGCCGGCCCGTGCCGCAGGACGAGATGTTTATCTGATTTAATTGTTGAGACCGCCGCAACTGCCGCGACCAAAACGGCGCCGAACCCTGGGCCTGCGGCAACTGCGATTGCACCGCCCGGCTGGAGCAGAAACTGAGAACAACGGGCACTCCTTTCCTCGAATCGCTTTGCACGAAGAACCCCCAACCGCCTTTATAAATCAACGTTCCGCAAGCCTCCATGGTTTCATGGATGGCTGCAAACGCATCGCTTCCGTACTGCTTGCTCACGCGCCCTCGTGTATTAACGTTCATAGCATCGAGTGTCATGGTTTCGAACGCCATTCGAAGCCCCAGATGTGGTTCAGAAATCCACAGCCCCATTGTGACATCCGACCTTGCGGCCCGCACAGAATGAGAGGAACATACTCAAGGCGGAGGCAGTGCGGACCAGCTTTCACGGGTCGGCCGGCTTGGAGCTAAGTGCTTTGCTGTCAAGATTTTACTCGGAAGCCATTGGAAAAAAGAAGCAAACTCGTTAGCGTGCAAATTGCAATTGCGGAAACCCGCATGTCCACCGCCGATTCGCGATATTGGGGGGTGGTGGGGGATACTGCTTCTCAGACCGACCAACTGTGCAGGAATCTGCACACTCCAGCAAATTCAAAATCCGACCTCGCAAATATTTTTGCGGCAGATTTCCACAGGCCCGCGGAAGGATAACCTCGCTATGACTATGGCAACAAACCGTAGCAAGATGTTAGCCCCGCTTCTTGACGCAGTACGAACCACAATCGCCGCTGTAGTTTCCCTGCTGCTGGCCCGCGTGCTGAAACTGCCTGAGTCCTACTGGGCGCCGATTTCGGCAATTGTGATTATTCAGTCCACCATCGACCCCAGAACGGTGGCCTGGCAGCGCTTCGCCGGAACTGCTCTGGGCGCGGTTGTAGGCGCGTTGGTCGCAACATTTTTTCCTTCCAACACATTGGTGTATGCGCTTGCGATTTTTCTATGCGGCGCGCTCTGCGCGCTGCTGCGCATGCGCGGCGCTTACCGCTTTGCCGCAATCACGCTGAGCATCATCTTGCTAATTGCATACCATCGCGCCGCGTGGATCGTGGCTGCGCATCGCTTCGTCGAAGTTTCCGTGGGAATCGCGGTGGCGCTCGCCGTGGCCGAAGTTTGGCCCAGCCGCGTGCCTTGATCTAGATAATCCACGCTCCGCCCACGACGATGTCATCGTCGTAGAAAACCGCCGCCTGGCCCGGAGTGATTGCGCGCTGCGGCTGATCAAAGGTGACAAGAACCTGATCGTCACTAACCTTCTCCAGCACCGCTGGAGCAGCCTCGTGACGATGACGAACCTTCACTGCAACCCGCATCGGCTCGCGCAGATCGTCGACCGAGATTAGGTTGACACGCTTGGCGCGCAGCGTGCGCGAATAAAGAAGTTCATCGCCGCCGACGACGACTTGCTTGTCGGCTCCGTTGATCTGGATCACGTACAGCGGCGATCCAGTCGCAACGCCGAGTCCCTTGCGCTGGCCGACGGTAAAGTTGTGAATGCCGCTGTGCTCGCCAATCACTTCGCCATTCGCAGTGACAAGTTCACCCGCGGTGTCAGGCAACGCTTCGCCGCTCTCGGCAAGATAGGCGTCGATAAAGCGCTTGTAGTCGCCGCCGGGAACGAAGCATATCTCCTGCGAATCCGGCTTCTCGGCCAGAGCAAGGCCCTGCTTGCGAGCCAGTTCGCGAACTTCCGGCTTGGTCATATTGCCCAGCGGAAACAGCGTGCGGCTGAGTTGATCCTGCGTGAGGCCGAAGAGGAAGTAGGTCTGGTCCTTGCTGCGGTCGGCGGGACGTTGGAGCAGCCAGCGTCCGCGCGCCTCGTCATATTGCACGCGAGCATAATGCCCGGTCGCAACGCAGTCAGCGCCAATTTGCCGCGCGACCACGAGCAGTTGATCGAACTTGAGGTGATTGTTGCACAGGCTGCACGGAATCGGCGTGCGCCCGGAAAGATACTCCGCGACAAACGGCCGCACCACGTCGCGCTCGAAGCGCTCTTCGTGATTCACCACATAATATGGAATACCAATGTGCTCGGCGACGCGGCGCGCGTCATAGACGTCATCCAGCGAACAGCAGCGCCCGGTGACTTGCTCGGGCATGCCCTCGTGTCCCGCCAAGCGCCGCTGATTCCACAGCTGCATGGTGAGGCCGATGACGTTGTGTCCCTCGGCGCGCAGCATGGCCGCAACCGCGGAGGAATCGACTCCGCCCGACATGGCTACCGCGATGGTCTTGCCTTCGAACAATCCTAGTCCTCCAACCTGACCTGCCTCCGCGCGGCGACCGCATCCGTTTCTGCGTCTTGCGTTCTTCGATCAACCGAAGAATGCTGATCGCTTGCCCGTTCCAGGCAAATTCCGGACGGGCCTGCGGCTAACACCTCGTTATCCGGCATAAAAAACATCCAATAATTGTCTCGATCATCGGTGCCGTGTAAATAATCAGCGGGTGAAACCAGCAAACGAAAATCGTCGAAGGAGAATATTGTTTTGTGGGTTCGTGAATCAAAATCGACCCCGGTCAACGGCATCCCCTCGAGCCGTCGAGTGCAGATCGCTATGCGCCTGCGGTCCGCGTCCGAGTCGACTAAACGGTGGCCGCCATGAACGAGTTCCCAATTGGATAAATAAATCCAAAGATGCCACTTCCCATGAAAATGCCGATCCTCCCTGATGCGTGGCCCGAAATCAAACGTCAGAAAACTGCCCACCCCGAGTTTGACCCGCCAAGGCCGGATTCCAAATACGGGTTGGAAGTACTGACGGATTTCAGCCGTTTCGGTCTTCATATCGAGTCTATCTAAACATATCCTGGCCGGTCTGGACTATAGTGTCAAAGCTGAAGCCCATCCCCGAGACTTCCTATGCAGACGGTCCCATTCAATATCTGTAAGGCGGCGGCCGAGAATGCGCTCTATTTCACGCACCGCATCGCGGAACTGCCGATTCTGGTCTCGGTTGCTCAAATCGCAAGACCGTCATTTGGAACCGACGGTTCTGTAGACCGGGCTCAACTCCCGCAGCCGCGCCACCGTTTCCGGCACCAAGGCGAGCGCCAGGTCGATGTCTTCCGCGGTGTTCTGCTTCCCCAGGCTGAAGCGGATGCTGGCTCGTGCGCGATCGGATCGCAACCCCATGGCGATGAGCACGTGCGATGGTTCAATCGCGCCCGAGGAACAGGCAGCGCCTGTAGACACGGCGAGGCCCTTGAGGTCGAGAGAGATGACCATCGACTCACCTTCGATGTGAGCGAAATAGATGTTTGAGGTGTTGGGCACGCGCGGAGCGCCGTCGCCGTTGACGCCAGCTTCATCCACTTGAGCGAGAATTCCCTGCTGCAAGCGGTCGCGCAGCGTGGACACTTTCTTGTTGTCCCCATGCTCGAAGGACTGCATCGCCAATTCCGCGGCTTTGCCCAACGCGACAATTCCCGGCACATTTTCCGTTCCAGCGCGGCGCGAGCGTTCGTGGCGGCCTCCGTAAAACAATGGCTGGAGCCTAGTTCCCTTGCGCACGTAAAGGGCGCCTACACCTTGCGGCGCATGCATTTTATGGCCGGAAATCGAGAGCGCGTGGCAGCCGATTCTCTTCACATCGATTGCGACTTTGCCCGCGGCCTGCACAGCGTCGGTATGAAAATAGATGCCGGCATCGGCAGCAATCTTCCCAATTTCCTCGACTGGCTGCAGCACTCCGGTTTCGTTGTTGGCCATCATGATGGAAATGAGCTTCGTATTTGGCCGTAGGGCGCGGCGCACGTCTTCAGGATCAATCAGTCCGCGGCCATCGACTGGAAGATAGGTCACGTCGCAGCCGGTTTCTTCGAGACGCTTGCAGGCGAACAACACGGCGTGGTGTTCGATGCTCGAAGTTATAATATGATCGCCGGCGCTGGTCAGTCCGGCAATGGCAAGATTGTCGGCTTCGGTTCCACCGCTGGTGAAGACAATTTCCGACGCTCGACAGGCCAGTAGCGCGGCCACCGAATCGCGCGCACGCTCGACCGCGGCGCGGGTTTCCTGCCCGTGATGGTGGATCGACGAGGCGTTGCCAAAGCGCTCGCCAAAATAGGGACGCATGGCGTCGAGCACTTCCGGAAGCACCGGCGTGGTGGCGTTATTGTCGAGGTAGATGCGGAGCATAGCTTATCTATTTTACCTGCTTTATTGCGGATCCCGTCCGATAAGTGGCGGGCAACAAGCATGCGTGAGGCGCTGAAGCGCGTCCCTTTCGCCGCGTGACGGGACGATTGGAAGCGCCGCTTTTCCACAGCTTCCCCGGACGGGGGCGTCCGGGGCTCCATGAGGCGCGCTAACGTCTTTCCATGGGCACGTAATGGTTGGGATAGTCCGGGCCCTGATATTCGGCGCGGGGACGGATGAGGCGGTTGTCGTCGAGCTGCTCGATGACGTGCGCGGCCCAGCCGCTGATGCGGGAGATGGCGAACACTGGGGTAAATAGATCTTCGTCGATGCCCAGCACATGGTAGGTGGAGGCGGAGTAGAAATCCACGTTGGCGTTCAGTTTCTTTTCCGCCTTCACAAACTTCTCGATGGCTTCCGACATTTCATACCACTGGGGCTGGCCGCTGGACTGGCCGAGATCGCGAGACATCGCGCGCAGATGGGTGGCGCGCGGATCTTCGGTGTGGTAGACGCGATGGCCGAAGCCGGGAATTTTTTTCTTTTGCGCCAGCAGGTTGCGGACATAAGCGACCGGGCCGGATTTTTCGCGATCAATCGACTGCAGAATGCGAAACACAGCTTCGTTCGCGCCGCCGTGCAGCGGGCCCTTGAGGGCGCCGATGGCGGAGGTGATGGCGGAATGCATGTCCGACAAAGTTGCGGCGGTAACGCGCGCGGCGAACGTGGAAGCATTCAGCTCGTGGTCCGCGTGCAGGATTAACGCGATATCGAGCGCGCGTTCGGCGGTCGAGGAGGGCCTGGTTCCGGTCAACTGCAGCAGGAAATTCGCGGCGTGCGAGAGCGAGCGGTCGGGCTCAACCACCGGCTTGCCCTTGCGAATGCGATCATAGGCGGCGACGATCATCGCAATCTGCGAAGTGAGCCGAATGGCTTTGCGGACGTTTGCGTCGTGGTCGTTGTTCTTCTCATCCGCATCGTAGAACGCGAGCGCGGAAACGGCGGTGCGCAGCACATCCATGGGCAGCGCGCTGTTGGGGGCGCTGCGCAGAAGCGAGAGGATCGCCGGATCGAGATGGCGTTCTTGCGCGAGACGTTCCTGCAGATTTGTGAGTTCGGCGGGCTTGGGCAAGTGACCAAACCAAAGCAGATAACAGGTCTCTTCGAAAGTGGAGTGGTCGGCGAGTTCGTGAATGTCGATGCCGCGATAGGCCAGGACACCGCGGTCCCCATCGATATAACAAATGCTGGAGTTGGTGGCAACGATGCCTTCCAAGCCTTTACCGGCAGGAGTGCTGGTCACGCTGGACATAGTTTCTCGCTCAACTGGATTTCATTGCCGTTGCGGAAGCCGCGCGGGGAGAGGCGCGGCGTATGCAACTGTCATTTATACGCGAAAAAGCAATTCGATTCCAGAAAGCGTGATTCGGGGCCGCTTAACAGCCTCTGGCGCGCCTCCGTGTTATCATCGCCGTCGATTGTGGAAAGGAAGCCTAAGATGGGCCAACCTGTGGTGCACTTCGAAATCGGCTGCCGCGACAACGCCAAGACGGCGGAGTTTTTCTCCGGGCTGTTCGGCTGGAACATGCAGGCGATGGGACCGGCGACCATGATCAGCACGGGCGCGGACAGCGGCATTCAAGGACACATCTCGGCTCTGGGCCACGAGCCGCATAACTACACCATTTTCTATGTGCTGGTGGACGACGTGCAGGCTTACCTGGACAAAGCAACTGCGCTCGGCGGCAAGACGCTGGTGCCGCCGGTTGCGATTCCGACGGGCACGTTCGCGTGGTTTGCCGATCCGGAAGGAAACACGGTTGGGTTGTGGAAAGCGAAGTGATTCGGATCAGGCGGGCCAGATGCTGAGCGCGGTCTTGCTAAGAATCTGTTCCTGGAGTTCTTTGCCAAGCGCAAGGCCGAGGAAATCGTCGAGATTCTGCTTGATGTCGGGCACGCCGGGGCCGGGCCAATCCGTGCCAAACAAAGTTTTATGAGCGATCTCTTCGAGGCGGGGGAAATATTTCAGCAAGGTTTTCGGCGGGATGCCGCTGATATCGAGATAAACGTTGGCATGGCGGCGGATGAGGAAGAAGGCGGTCTGCATCCACAATGGCCGGCCACCGTGAGCCAGCAGGATTTTTAACTTCGGGAAGTCGATGGCGACATCGTCCACGTACATGGGATCGCCGTATTTGTTGCGGGCGCCGGGGAAGATCGAGGTTCCGGTGTGGAACATGACGGGCACGCCGTTGGCTTCGGCGGCGCGGTAAATGATTTCGAGTTCCTTGACGCCGTTCAGATAATCGTTGGGAAACAAAAGTTGGTGCGGGGGATGGATCTTGATCATGCGGATTCCGAGGCGCAGGATCTGCTCCATGTCGGCGAGCACATTAGTGGTGTGGCGCGGATGCAGGCTGCCGCAGGAGAGCAGCCGCTTGGGATCTTCTTTCACATAGTCGGCGATGAATTGATTGACGCCGTTGGTGAAGCCGATGACTTCAGGCGCGACATAATTGATGAGCACAGCGCGGTCGATGCCGCAGGCGTCGAGATATTGCAGGAAGGCTTTGGGCGAGCGGCAGAACTCGGCGATCTGATCGAAGTTGGGGCGCTTCTTCTTCATCAGTTCGAGCGCGTGGGGCTTGAACATTTCCAGCGGCGAGATGTGGACGTGGCAGTCGGTGATCATGTGATCGATCTCACTGGTGTTGCCTCAATTGCTGGCCGCGGCCAGGACCGCGCGCTTGGTGAAGACGCGAATCATCTCGCGCCGGTATTCGGGCGTGAGTGCCGAAGTGGTGAGTGGTTTGGCAGTGCGCACGGCTAGGTCTCCGGCGGCCTCGGCCAGGGCATCGTTGATGATGTTGCCGATCAGCATCTCTGCGGCGCGCGGGACCAGAAGCGGCGCGGGGTTCACTGCGGTCATGGCGATGCGCGCGTCCGACACGCGACCGTTCGAGCCTCTCAACGCCACTGCAACTCCAGCCAGCGGATAGTCGATGGAACCGCGAACCCGCAGCTTGCGGTAGACGCCGCGATAGCCAGCGGACTCCGCAGGCAGAAATATGCGCGTCACCAATTCGTTGGGCAGAAGCTTGCGATAGTTCTCGCCGTCGCCGGTGTAGAAGTCGTGGAGGGCGACCCGGCGCGTGCCGCTTGGGCTGGCGATTTCAATTTCGGCATTCAGGCAGAGCAAGGCCGGCGGCGTGTCGCCGGAAAATGCCGCCCAGCATTTGGTTCCACCCGGAGCGACGTGGCAGAGATTGCCATCTTTCTTGATGCAGAAGCCGCAGCCTTTGCGCCAGGTCAAGGACTGGTTGTACCAGAGGCAGCGCGTGTCGAGGCAGATGTTGCCGCCGAGCGTGCCCATGTTGCGCAGCACGGGAGAAGCCACGGTGGCCGCGGCTTCGGTGAGCACGGAAAAGTACTGGCGCAGGTAAGCCGATTTATCGATGGCGCTGAGCGTGGTGAGCGCGCCGATTTCTACGGCGCCTTCGGTTT
>Ga0302320_10025814_pt1 | contig 11406 bp, 10 predicted proteins | sample Bog_T0_3_FD_202130 | JGI IMG/M metagenome (GOLD analysis project Ga0302320, IMG submission 202130) | Peat permafrost microbial communities from Stordalen Mire near Abisko, Sweden - Bog_T0_3 | ecosystem: Environmental > Terrestrial > Soil > Wetlands > Peat | place: Sweden: Abisko, Stordalen Mire... | reverse complement strand
GATCAACCGAAACTGGACCCAGCACGACGCCGCAGATTGCGATATGCCGAAGGCAAGCTGGTGGAAGCACGCCAGCGTCAGGCGCGCGCCGAGCGTGGAATTCTGTATTGGTCCCGCGTAGTTGCGGACCTGCACCATGAAAGAACGCTTGCAATCCAACATCCGCTTTGGCCGGAAGAAGAGCCACAAGAAGAAAACTGACCCCTCCCAAACGACATCCGTTCAGTCTTCTTCTTGTAAAGTATGTGTCTGGAATCGGACGTCGCGAGTCGGTCGTCCATTGAGCGATATACTGGACCACATGCGCAGATTACCATTATCTCTTCTGATCCTTTTGATTTCACTCGCGTATTGTCCCGCTTCGATGAGCGCCCAAAGTGCTTCCGAGAGAACTTCGTTCACCGAAATCTCCGCGGACTTGGGAAGCTGCTCGGCTCTGATACTGGTGACCGGAACCGACGCAAAGCCGGTTTATGGGGCGAAAATCGCTACACGCGTTCATTACGGCATGATGGGGGCGAAACGGGTCGATCTGGAAACCTATACCGGGTCTGAGGGACAGGTAAAAATTACCCATCTCCCCGCGCTTCTGAAAAAGCCAATGTATATCCATATCACCAAAGGCGATTTTGAAGAAACTGTGGAGTTCAAACCGGAAGAGCGCTGCAACGCAACTTTCAAGGTGGAATTGCACTAGGTTTCCCACTCAAGACTTCCCCAAACAACGGCAGAAAGCAGCAACGAGACCGGGAATGTCAAAGGTCGCGGCTTCCGCGGCGGGTGTCCACTCCAGATCGCACAAGGTCTGACTGGTGATAGGACCAATCGAGATTGCCAAGACAGAAGGCAGTGGCCAGTCAATTCCGCCTCTGTGTGCAGCTTCAGCCAAATGCGTCACGCTCGAGGAACTGGTGAATGCCGCCGCGTCGATTCCCGCATCCAACGCTGAGCGAAGTTGTTGGGGGGCAGCCTTTGGCAAGAGATTTTGGTAAGTATCGACGACATCTACCTGAGATCCAGCTTGGCGCAAGGCGTCCGGAATCAAGTCACGCGCCACGACAGCGCGCGCGAGTAAGATTCGTTGTCCGCTAGAGTGTGCCAGGAGAGGTTCCAGCAAACTTTCGGCCACGTATGATACGGGGACAATCGTAACGTTCAACCCTGCATCGCGGGCAGCGGCAGCGGTGGATTTGCCCACAGTAGCCACCTTCAATGCAGCTGGAAATCCAATCGCCAATTCCGCAGCGCGGCGTGCTAACGCCAGTACGGCGTTGGCGCTGGTCAGCACCAGCCAATCGTAGCAGTCAAGCCGTTGCAGAGCGGCATCCATGGAGGCAAAACTGGCCGGAGGGCAAATTTCCAACACTGGAACCTCGATCGGCTCTGCGCCCAGGGCGCGTAGAGCCTCGCTTAACTTGCCGGCTTGGTGAGAAGCCCGGGTCACCAGAATCCGCCGCCCGGCCATAGGAAGCGGACTCAAAGCGCACTCTCAGCAGAAGCTTTGAGTATGGAGCTGGCTCCGGCTTCGATCAGCAGTTTGGCGATCAATCTTCCGAGATCCAGGGAGGTCGAGATAGCGCGCGGCGCGGTGTGGAATACGCGCGCGGCGAGGCCAGTTACAGGATTTGCGACGACGGCATAAATGTCTAAATCATCATCTTTTAAATCAGAACTTTGCGAAAAGTTTGAGCGATGAGTGCTGGGACGGCAGTGGATGCCTATGGGAACCTGGCAGCCGCCACCCAAAGCAGCCAACGCGGCGCGCTCAACGGTGACCGCAAAACGAGTTTCCGCATCGTCGAGAAAGGCTACAGCGTCCAGAACGGCAGTGTCACCAAAACGGGTTTCGATTCCCAAAGCTCCCTGCCCTGCCGCTGGGCAAAAATCCTTGGGATCGAGGCGTTCGCGGAGCCAATCAGTCTTTTGGAGGCGGTCCAGGCCGGCGGCGGCGAGCAGAATCGCATCCACCTGTCCTTCGGCGAGCTTGCGCAAACGGGTGTCAACATTGCCGCGGAATTCGACAGCCTCAATATCAGGCCGGAGGGCTTTCAACTGAGCGCGTCGCCGTTGGCTGCTGGTTCCAACCCTTGCTCCGTGCGGCAAAGAGACCAGATTGCCGTGAAGAACAGAGACAAAAACATCGCGTGGATCGACGCGGGGGGGGGTAGCCGCGAGAGTGAAAGGTGCGGGCAATTCCGTGGGCAGATCCTTGAGCGAATGGACAGCCAGATCGACCCGCCCGTCGACCAGCGCCTCCTCGATTTCCTTGGTAAACATGCCTTTGGAGCCGACCTGAGCGAAGGTAACCTGTTGCAAGCGGTCGCCAGTCGTCTTGATGATCTCGATTTCGACCGAATTGCCCTGACCGCGCAAGAGAGCGGCAATGTGATTGGCCTGCCAGAGTGCGAGTTGGGAGCCGCGGCTTCCGATGCGCAGATTCATGAGTGGTTCACCTCGACGTCTTGCTTCCCTTCCTCGGTCTCGATTTCGCCGAGACCAGAAACCGCAGGCAAAGCCCATGCCTCGCAAAGCGCATCGAGGCGCAAGCCATCATTCTGGCGAGCGGCCTTTTTGAGCGCCTGCATAGGGGGGTGGAGAAGCTTGTTCACCAAGCCGCGCGTGAGCGCCTCAACGGCCGCAATCTGTTCGTCGCTCAAGGAGCCGAGCTTGGCCTGAGCGCGCTTCAACTCCGTCTGACGCATCTGCTCGGCCTGCTGTTGCAGCGCCACGATGGCCGGGGCTACGTTGAGGGTGCGCTGCCACTGATGGAAACGCTCAACCTCGGCGGCAATCAGCGCCTCGGCGGCGTCCGCTTCGCGACTGCGCACTGCCATGTGGTCGGCAGCCACGGCTTGCAGGTCATCAATGTCATAGACAAAGATGCCTTCGAGCTTGCCCATCGCCGGGTCCACGTCGCGGGGCACGGCCAGATCGATAAAAAACATGGGCCGATTGCGGCGGCGGTGAAGGAAAGCCTGCCCGTGTTCGCGGCCAAAGATCGGGTGCGGCGCGCTGGTGGAGGTGATGACGATGTCGGCCTGGCTGGCGGCTTCGTAGAGTTGGTCGATGGGAACCACGCGCCCACCAAAAGGCTCCGCCATCAGTCGCGCGCGTTCGAGAGTGCGGTTGGCCACCATGATGGTGCCCGCCCCTTGCTGCACCAAATGGCGGGCGGCCAACTCGCTCATTTTTCCGGCACCAACCAAAAAAACCGTTCGACCTTGGAGAGATCCAAATATTTTGCGTGCCAGATCGACGCCAACCGAGGCAATGGAGACGGAATTGGAGCCGATTCCGGTCTCTGTGCGGACTTTTTTAGCAGCGGCAAAAGCGCTTTGTAGCAAGTGATCAAGCTGGCTAGAGATGGATCCGGCGGCGTGGGCCACGGCAAAAGCCTCTTTGACTTGGCCGAGGATTTGCGGCTCGCCGACCACCATGGAATCAAGGCTGGCAGCGACGCGAAAGAGATGGGTCACAGCCTGATGGTCGCGGAGCTCGTAGAGATGCGGAGCCAGCAGTGCCGGGTCGAGGTGGAAGTGGCGATGGAGAAAAGAGTGCAATTCAGCGTCGAGAGAATCGGTCGTTGAGGGTTCGACGGCAGCTAAGATTTCGACACGATTGCAGGTGGAAACGATCATGCACTCGACGACGCCAGGCACTGCGGCCAGGGCGCGGGTCACCAAGGGCAACTGCTCGCGAGAGATGGCGATACGTTCGCGCACTTCGAGGGGCGCGGTCTTGTGGTTGACGCCGATCAGCACCAGTGTCATCGCGGCCCATACCTATGCACTTGGCTGAAGATGTTAGCCGCGAGGACGGCCAACATGATGAGGAAGACCGTACCAGATAGATAGGCAGCACGCCGCCCACGCAGTCCGGCTACGCGCCGCGCCAAAATCAGAAAGCAGTAAATAAACCACAGTCCAAAAGCGGCAATCACCTTGGGATCGAGGAAGTAAGCGGCTCCGAGGGTGGTGGACTGGACCAGAAGCGCGCCAATGGCCAAACCTACGGTCATGCAGGGAAAACCGAATTCAAGAGTGGTGTGGGCGATGCGTTCGAGGGTGTCGAGCGAGGGCAGCCAATCAAAGAGCAGCCACCAAGAGTCCTCGGCAGGTTTGCGCTTGCTCTTGATGCGACGTTCCTGAAGCAGGTAAAGCATGGACGCCAAAAGGCTGAATCCCAAGGCGACATAGGCCGCCAGTAAGGCGATGATGTGAACGACGAGCCAGCCGACACGCACCCCCTCGGAGGGGAATGTGTAGAGATTTGGGCCCAGCGCGGGGACGAAAACAATGAGAAATGTGATGGGAAGAGCAAAAATCCCCAAAGAAACAGCGTCGTAAAACCACCAAATAAGAAAAAACACTCCAGCCACAGCCAGCCCTAGCAGCGACTCGACCTCGCGCACCCCAACTGGCATCCACTGATGAGCCTGGACCAGCATTTCGACCACCGAAATGAAGTGGAAGAAAAAGGCCATTCCGGCCAGATGGACACAGATCTTGCGCCAGCGGACGATGCCATGGAGCACCGCCGGAAAAACGGCAATAGAAGCCGCCGCGTAAAGTACCGCCGCAACTCGGAGCCAAAGCAGGGGCATATCTTCCTTAATATTACGAGTGCAAATGAACAGTATACTGTGTGGCAAATCACTCCGGAACCGGGACAGTCTGATATTCAGTCATCGGTTCAAGCAGATTTTGCACTTTACATTATCAGGGATGGGTCGGATGCACGACGGCACGAGCGCCCGGCGCTGGACTTGCTATCATGAGGTATGACTGCGGTGGAGACTCATTTTCGTTACTCTGCGCTTCCAACGGAAGCAGAGATGCTTGCATTGGCTAACATACGCAAAGTCTACGGCATCCGTCATCTTAAATTGGACACGGTTGGGCGTACGCTCTGTGTGGAGTATGACGCGACGCGCCTCAATGCGGCGGCAGTGGGCAAACTGGTCTGCCAGACGGGGCTTAAAGTCTTGCCAACAGATAGTGATTCTGTTGCGATCAAGTGCAGGCAGCCGCGAGTACGCGTTGCCTAAGATTCAGGAATTGCAATCGGCGTAAATCCCTGATAATCTATCTTTGGTTTCGCGTTGGAAACCATTAAGTGCGCCCGTAGCTCAGCTGGATAGAGTGACTGGCTACGAACCAGTAGGTCGGGAGTTCGAATCTCTCCGGGCGCACCATTCCTCTCTTTGCTCTCTCTTTATTACAATTGAAATCTAAAGCTCAGTCGACTGAGAGTCGGCGTCGGACATAGATAGAGTGTCACCCAGTTTATATTGAGCGCCCTTACAATAGGCGTGGTATTCATCGGAACCTATGTAGCAAGCTGGTCGTCTTCGCTTTCGAGCAAGCTGATTTCACAATTGCGAGTCATGCCGTCCCGAATAACAGGTTGCTCTTCACGCCTGAAAGACGCGCAAAGCGGCTGATCCCTCGATCAGGGTAAAATATTGATTGGGTGGAAACAACTTCCATCTGCTAGCGTCTGTTTTTTGTGAAACGGACGAATCCACCACGGCAATCGCCAGGATGCTCGGGAAGGCGGTGCAACTCCGCCACTGCCCCGCAACTGTAAGCGCTCCTGTTTTGTGGCTCGTCTTATGGGTCACGACAGACAACCAGCCCGGAAACTCTGCTACACAGAAGTTTCCTGGTAACCACTGAAGCCGCCCGAATGGTCGAGGCTTTGGGAAGGTGGCTGGAAAGGCGCAAGTCAGGAGACCGGTCCTTGCAGCCCCAACCAATGCGTTCCGAGGGGAACGAAGGAGTTTTCATGCCTTTATTCGTCAATTCGCGCGCCCATTGTTGGCGTGTTCCAAATTTTCTTTTCGTTTTTCTGCTTCTGTTTGCCTCCGCCGCGGCTTGCTCAGCCGCTTCGATTCACGGAGTGGTGACGGACGCTTCGGGCGCCAAGGTGACAGGTGCGCGCGTGGTGCTGATTAGCAACGGCAAAGCAGTGGGAACAACGACCAGTTCGGGGGACGGCAGTTTTCAGATTTTGACCGGAACAGAGGGACGCTTTTTCCTACTGGTATCCGCAAAGAGCTTTCGGCAGTTGGAGACGCCCAATTTTTATGCCGGCAAGCTGGACGCAATTGAGCGCAGTCTGGTGTTGGAGCCAGAGTGGGTGCGGGAATCGATTGTGGTAACGGCTATCGGCACCCCCACGCCGCAGCCGCAAACCAGCGAAGCGACCAGCGTGATTGGGCCGCTGGACTTGGCGCTGCGCGATAGCCTCGTGAGCGATCTGCGGCTGATGCCGGGCACGTTTGTGACGCAGAGCGGGCAGATGGGATCAGCAACCTCGCTATTTGTTCGCGGGGGCAACTCGACCGACAATAAGATTCTGCTGGACGGCGTGAGCGTGGGCGACGTAGGCGGATTCTTCGACTTTGGCGCGCTTTCGACAACCGCCGTGGAGCGGGCCGAGGTGTATCGCGGACCCAACTCGAGTCTGTATGGCGCCAACGCCGCGACAGGCGTGGTGAGCCTGACGACGCCTAGGGGCACGACGCAGTTCCCTTCCTTGCTCTTCCACGGCGACGCGGGCAACCTGAACACCTCGCGCGAAGAAATGGAAGTGGCCGGAGCCCACAACAAACTAGATTACCTGGGCGCTTTCAGTTGGCTGCAGACCGACAACAACCTGCCCAACGATCAGCATCATGTAGCGACCAGCGCCGCCAACCTGGGCTGGCAGGCGTCGGCTACGACGCAGATTCGGGGTACGCTGCACTATGGCGTGGCGGCGACGGGAGTTCCCAACGCCTGGAACTTTTATCACGTTGCGGACAGGGCCACGGAGAAGGACCAGGATCTGTTCGTAAGCGGATCGATCGACAACCAGACCACGGCCTCGTTCCACAACATGGTGCGCTATGGGCTGACGCGGAAGCGCGAGCAATCGAATATTTGGCAGCCGTCGGGCGAGTTGATTCAGTATGGCGTGGATGACTATGGCGATATTCTTTCCGCCTACTATGGCGACACTGTCAAGATCACCGGAGCTAACGGCTACGCGGTGACGGGCCGTGCGCAGCTCGATTATCCGCAAACGTATCCAGACAACTCGCAGTATGTCTCGAACCGCGATCAGCTTGTGTATCAGGCCGATTATCAGGTGACGCCGCATCTGGGCGTGCTGGTTGGGTTTCACTATGAGGACGAACGAGGGCTGGAAAATATCCCGAACTACTACGAGGACCGTAACACCGAGCGCAGCAACTACGACTATCTGGCCGCGGTGCATGGGGACTTCAAGAACCGGTTCTATTACACGCTGGGGGGGAACCTGGAGCACTACTCGGAGTTTGGCGTGCAGACCTCGCCGCGGGCTGGAGCATCGTTGTTTGCCATTCGTCCGCGCAAGGGGATCTTCAGCGGCACACGTCTGCTGTTCAACTACGGCGACGCGGTACGCGAGCCCTCGCTGACCGATGAGTTCGGCTCGCTGTACAAATTTTTGGTAAAGAACGGCTACGCGACCCAGGCCAAGCAGATGCACATCGGCTCGCTGACTGCTCCGGCAACGCGTACCTACGAAGGCGGTATGGAGCAGGGCTTTTTGAGCAACCGAATCATGTTCCGCACCAGCTATTTTCATAACCAGTTTGGCAAGGAGATTGAGTACGTAGGGGGGCACCTCCTGCCCAACCTACTTCCCGGCCTGACGGCAGCGGAGAAGGCAACGCTTGAGACCGAACTGGGTTACTACTACACCGACGACTACCCGCTGGGGGTGAACACTGAAGCATTTCGAGCGCAGGGCGTGGAGACGACGATGGAAAGCGGCATCGGGCGAAACATTTTTCTGCGCGGCGGCTACACCTATCTGGACTCTGTAGTGCAACGCTCATTCACGAGCGACAACGAAGCTTTGACGGCGGGCTCGGAGCTGACCTACAACGGCATACCTGTTGGAGCCATCTCGCCGCTCAAGGGGGCGCGTCCCTTCCGTCGTGCGCCGCATACGGGATTTTTCTCGAGCACGTACTCAGGCAAGACAATCACCGGGCTTTTCAGCGCTTCGTTTGCCAACCGCAGCGATGATTCAACATTTTTGGAAGATGAGGACATCACCGGCGGCAATACGCTGTTGCTTCCCAACCGCAACCTGGACTTTGGCTACGCCAAGCTGGATGCGGGCATGAGCTATCAACTGCTTTCCTGGTTGAGCGTCTACGGGCAGGCGGAAAACCTGACCAGCAACCGGCACATAGCGCCGATCGGCTACCCCAGCCTGCCGTTCAACTTCCGCACCGGGCTGCGCATCGAGTGGAGCAAGGCCAACCGATAGAAAAGCTTGAGAAAACGAAAAAGCCAAGGCGCGGTCAGGAAACTGGCGGCGCTTTTGCTTTTTCAGTCGCAATCGAGCGGAACAATGCGGGCGGTGAACTCGCCGTCGCCGCTCACCGTGAGCAGCCCCACTGTTACAGGCAGATTGAAGCGGTGCGGTCCACAGGAGCCAGGATTGAAGTAGAGCACACCCCGACGGGTATAAAAATTGGGCACATGGGAGTGACCGAAGAGCACAGCGGCAAACTTGCCCGCTGCCGGGTCAAGGTGGAGGGTGTCGAGATTGTGCAGCATGTAAACGTAGCGCTCGGCGAGCATCACCACGTCGGTTTCGGGCAGCTCTGCGCAAGGGCCTTCCGTGTCCACATTGCCACGAACCGCTGTTACAGGGGCAATTTTAGCCAGTTCCTGAAGAACCGACGGCTTGCCCACGTCGCCCAAGTGGAGGATGCGCTCAACGCCTGCCAGGGCTTTGGCGATCTGAGGGCGATAAAGCCCGTGGGTATCGCTGACGACGCCGATCTTCATTGAAAGCTCCATCTCCAGTCCGTGCGAGCGAATAGCGAGCGGTTGCCCCACCGCAGGTGTTCATATCCCCAATTCCAGACGAGTACGCGGGTCAAGCTGGTCGCGCAGGGCGTCGCCGAGGAAATTGAAGCCCAACACCGCGCCAGCCACGGCAAGGGCCGGAAAAAGAACCAGATGCGGCGAATCGAAAAGGTGGGAGCGGGCGTCGTTGAGCATGGCTCCCCAACTGGGCGCGGGAGCAGGAATGCCCAGGCCAAGAAACGAGAGCGTGGCCTCGGCCAGGATGACTCCAGCCATGCCGATGGCCGCCTGAACCAGAATGGGCTGCACAATATTGGGCAAAATATGGCGGAAAAAGATGCGCAAGCCACTGGCGCCCAGAGCACGCGCCGCGTCCACATATTCACGGTCGCGCACGGACAAAACCTGGGCCCGCACCAGACGCGCGTAGCCTGCCCAGCCGCCGATGGCCAAGGCCAGCACCAGATTGCTGAATCCGGGACCGAGAAATGCGGCAAAGGCGATGGCTAGCAGAATTCCGGGCAGAGCCAGAAAAGTGTTCATCGCGAAGGTGGTCAGAGCCGTGTCGATCCAGCCGCCCAGATAGCCGGCCAGTCCACCGATGGCCAGCCCCAAGGCCAACGATACCGAGACTACGCTGACTGAAACAGCCAGCGAAAGCCGCGCCCCAAAGAGAAGGCGGGAGAAGGTGTCGCGACCCAACTCGTCGGTTCCCGCCCAATGTGTGGCGGAAGGGCCTTCAAGGCGGTTTGTCAGGTCAATAGTAGTGGGACTGTGGGGAGCAATCCAGGGCGATCCCAGACCGCCCAGCACAAAGAGAGAAAGCAGCACGAAACCGACGGCTGCCAAAGGCTGGCGGCGGATGCGGTTGCGCAAAGTAGAAATCGAGCTGGTGGCCAAAAAAGACACGTTAAGGAAAGAATACCGCGACTACCGCGACGAGGCTGGGTTTATTCAAACATGAAGTTATCTCGACATGGTGGAATTGTGGCTTTGGCGCTGGTGGCTTTCGCGCTCCAGACACAAGCGTGGACGGAACCGGTTGAGCGTGCTGAACAGGAAACTCTTACTCAGGATGCCGAGCAGTTGCTGGCACTGGCCAATCAAGCTCGCGCCAGTCAGGGCGCGGCTCCGCTCAAGTGGGACGCGGGGCTGACCGAAGCTGCCCGGCAGCATTGCCTGCGCATGGCGAAAGAAGGCCCTATCGCCCATCGCTATGGAGGCGAAATGGCGCTCACCGAGCGCGCGGAACTGGCTGGAGCGCACTTCAGCTTAATCGAGGAAAATGTCGCCGTTGGGCCTGACGCAGCAACAATTCACAACAGTTGGATGCACTCGCCGAGTCATCGCACCAACCTGCTCAATCCCTCCGTGGACCGGATAGGCGTAACCACAGTAACCAGTCACGGCATAGTTTATGCCGTGGCCGATTATGCACAGGCCGTGCCAGTGTTGACACCTGCTCAGGTGGAAGCGGCAATCGGCAGCCTGATTCGCGCTCATGGAGTCAGCCTGCTAACAGATGTTGCCACGGCCCGCGCCGCCTGCGCTACAGAACATGGCGCGCCCACGGGCCAACTCGGCGCTCTGCCCCAATTTGTTATGCGTTGGCAAAATGCGGACCTGACTCGCCTGCCTCCAGCGCTGCTGGAACGCCTCAAAAGGCAGCAGTACCATCAGGCAGCGGTGGGTAGTTGCCCCGCACAGGATATGGAGGGCTCTTTTACCACGTACCGAGTAGCGGTCCTGCTCTATTGACAGCTGGGAAGTGTCTGGTCGTGGCACTGAGGTCTCTGAGGCGCTGGCACCAGCACTGAATCCATGCCTGCGGCTGTGGCGGCCTGAATACCCAGGTCCGCATCTTCAAAGACCAAACAATCGACGGGCGCCACGTTCAGCAGTTTGGCTGCCAACAAAAATCCATCAGGCGCGGGTTTGCCGTGCTGATACTGACCGGCTCCGACGATCGTTTCGAATTTATCGAGCAGACCAACAATGCTGAGGGCGCGAGTCACAGAGCTGCGCCGCCCGCCGGAAACCACGGCTAAAGGAATCCTACCGTACTCGGCCTCAATCACCTCGACGACCTCGGGGATCACCTTAAGTCCAGGAAGCAAATCGAAGTAGATCTCCTCTTTGCGCTTGGCGACTGCCGCTACGGGCATATCGAGCCCCATCCTCTGGTTGAGTTCGGAGATGATCGCATCCACAGTTTTGCCGCCCCAGGAATAGAAAAGATCCTCGTCGAACTCGCAACCATATTCGCTGAGAGCCGTTTTCCAGGCTGTGTAGTGTAACGGCATGGAATCGACGATGGTGCCGTCACAGTCAAACAGGTAGGCGCGGAAAACACGGGTGGGCAGTTTCAGTTTCATGCGGGAATGAATCTCCTTGTTTTGCTGATCAGGTTTGCCAATCAAGTCAAGGGATGAAAATTGTCCATGGAGGAGACAGGCAACATCTTCCATGTTATCGTCAGTGCCCCAAAGGCGCAGGCAACCGAGCGGCAAAGGATTTCTGCAATGCTCCAATTGAATCAGCGATCCAT
>Ga0302320_10025812_pt1 | contig 11406 bp, 7 predicted proteins | sample Bog_T0_3_FD_202130 | JGI IMG/M metagenome (GOLD analysis project Ga0302320, IMG submission 202130) | Peat permafrost microbial communities from Stordalen Mire near Abisko, Sweden - Bog_T0_3 | ecosystem: Environmental > Terrestrial > Soil > Wetlands > Peat | place: Sweden: Abisko, Stordalen Mire... | reverse complement strand
GGTGCCAGACACCAAAGCAGGCAGCCAAACCATGACCACACAACCAGCCGGTACCGCTGTAATATGAATGGTGGGATGGCCATGAATTGATTTTGTCAGGGCGCACACGACGTGCAAGCCAAACCCGAGGCGCGCTTCCTAGCCTAGGCTGAAGCAAGCAGGAAGTGCAGCTAATGAAGATACGTGTGGCTTGGACCGTGAAACGGAATATTTGAAACCCGGTAGTTTATTGAGGCAAATTGTGCTGGCTGATTAAAAATGCGCAGCATTTCCTGGCCGTGGCGGCGACATTTTTCGAAAAACCCAAAGAAATGATGGTTTTAGGGATTGGCATTGTGTCTGCTAAAAGAGAATTGTTGGTTGCGAGTTTTGTTGTGAAGGTTGGGTGGGGAACTTGTGGCTGCCGGATGCCGGAGGGGGCTGGCTTCCCGCAGCAGACGGTAAAGCTGAAAACAAGGAAAGACACAACGCACGCGCCCGCTGGATTTGCCTGTAGCATTGATTGTGCATGATTAAGGAGGCGGCAATCACCTACTGTCGGATTTTCGAGGCGCGTGCGTCTTGTGCTTTTGGGGTGTGCGGGACATTGGCTGGTATGGTTTGGCGGCCCTCCGGACTAAAGGGAAAAATGCTTTCCGCTGGCCATTCCGCTGCCAAAAATTCGGCAACTTTCTGCCTTTCGGTTGGTGAGATGATGGTTCCATCCCGCTAACGAGCAAATGCGCCTTCGGGCATTTTTTTCTTCTCGTCGTGACAGCTGGCATCGGGTGGTTTAATTTTTCGCGGATGCAAGAAACGACTTTGACGCTTGGCCACTCGCCGGATCCCGATGATGCATTCATGTTCTACGCACTAGCCAAGGAGCTGGTTGCTGTGCATGGTTTTCATTTCACCCACATTCTTCAGGATATTCAGACGTTGAACGAACGCGCCACGCGAGGGGAGTTGGACATTTCCGCGGTGAGCATTCATGCCTATGCCTACGTTTCCGATCAATACGCGCTCCTGCCCAGTGGTGCCAGCATGGGTGACGGTTACGGCCCGATGCTGGTGGCCAGGAGCCGGTTTTCCCGCAATGAGGTAATGAAAAAGCGGATCGCCGTGCCGGGCACCATGACCAGCGCATTTCTGGCGTTGCAACTCTGGCTGGGCCGGCCGGCGAAGGAATTTGATTACGTGGTTGTGCCCTTTGATCAAATCTTTGCCGCCTTAAATCGCGGACAGGCGGATGTCGGGCTGATCATTCATGAAGGCCAGTTGACTTACCAAAACGAAGGCCTGGTGGTGTGCGAGGATTTGGGTGTCTGGTGGGGGAAGCAAAATGACGGGTTACCGCTGCCACTCGGCGGGAACGTGATTCACAAGCGGTTTTTGCCCGACGTGCGCCGGCAAATTTCCGACATTCTGACAAGCAGCATCCAGTTCAGCCTCAACCATCGCGCCGAAGCGGTGCAGCACGCATTGCAATATGCGCGCGACATGGGTCGCGACCTCGCGGATAAATTTGTCGGGATGTATGTCAATCACTGGACCCTCGATTACGGGGATCGGGGCCGGGAATCCATCCGTCGCTTTCTCGGCCAGGGCTTTGAGCGCGGGCTGCTGCCCCACCGGCAGGCGCTGGAATTCGTGGCGTGAAAATCCGGCCGGGAAAAACATTGGCCGCTCTGGCGGCCACGGCAGTTGCCTGGGTTGCGCCCGTGCCAGCCGGGGAATTGCGGGTTTTCTTTGGTACGTACACAAATGCTTTGAGCCAGGGCATTTACGCATCACGCCTAGAAGAGACGACCGGAAAACTCTCGGCGCCCGAACTGGCAGTGGCCACGCCCAGTCCCTGCTTTTTGGCGGTTTCGCCCAATAAAAAATTTCTTTACGCGGCCAATAGTATCGGGTCTTTCGAAGGCCAACAAGGCGGGGCGGTCAGTGCTTTTGCCATCACTAAGAATTCCCTTCGCCTGACCTTGCTCAATCAGAAATCATCCGGCGGCGTCGGTCCCTGCCACGTGGGGGTGGATGCGTTGGGAAAGGTTCTGCTCGTGGCCAACTATGGTGGCGGCAGCGTGAAATCTCTGGCCCTTGCCTCGGACGGGCTTCTGGGGGCGGATGGCACGATTATCCGGCACCATGGCGTCGGTGTAAACCGCAGTCGGCAGACGGGGCCCCATGCGCATTTTATTGCCGCCGACCCCTCCAACCGTTTTGCGCTCGTGTGCGACCTTGGCTTGGACCAAGTGATGATCGATGAACTCAGACCGGCGGGAACGCTGGTCGAACATGGTTTAGCCGCTGTGCCCACCGGTTCCGGCGCGCGGCATCTGGCATTCAGTCCGGACGGACGTTTCGCGCACGTGATCAATGAAATGGCCTGTACGGTGACCACGTTTGCCTGGCATGCTGAGGCGGGGAAACTGGAACCGGTCGAAACCGTTTCCGCGCTGCCGCCGGGGGTGGCGGCCCAGCCAGACTTTACAGCGGCGGAAATTCTCACCGCCGGTCATTTTGTCTACGCCACCGTTCGCGGCCCTGACTGCGTGAATGTGCTTGCGGCCGACCCGCGAACCGGTCGGCTGAGCTTTCTGCAATCGGTTTCCAGTGGCGGGAAAGTGCCGCGCGGCCTGGGCATTGACCCTGCGGGACGCTGGTTGCTGGTGGGGAATCAGGGCACTGATAATGTGGTGGAATTTGCCATGGATCCGGCAACCGGAAAACTCTCGGCCACGGGGCAGGAACTTAGAATTGGCTCGCCGGTGGATGTGAAATTTGTCAGATAGACTTGAATTTGCAGCCGGTCGATGCCCGAGTTCAGCTTATTTCCCGATCTCCCGCTTGGTCGCCTCCTGCGTCATCGCGCCGAAATTGCCCTCCTCGCAGCACGCGACAAAACCCTCCGTGACAGATTTAAGCTCTTCCCAGCGAGCGCGGATTTGTTTGGCCTCGGCGGCGGTGATTTGATTGTCCGCGGCGGCGGTGGCCACTACTTGCAGCAGGTCGGCGAATTCCTGGACGATCTGGTTGGTTGCGGGGATCAGGAAATGTGGATGCGGGGTGTTCTTAGGATTCAGGATGAAAAAGCCGCCGGCGCGCTGGCAGAGCCATTGGATGAGCCGGTGGTCGCCCGTGCTGGTGAAGAGGGCTTCGACCCGGTCAAGCGGATTCTCAATGCCGCTGCCATCGGCGGCGCGCGGTTGCGCCCATTTATAGACCATCGAAGTGGACAGGGCCAGGTCTGCGGACACTTCCTTGGGCCGTTTCTTGTCAAAAACGGAACGCAGCAATTCATGAGATTCCATGGCGCGAAAATGAGAGAGCGGCCGCTGCTTGGCAAGCGCGAAAATACGTGCAGAACGCCGATGTCGTATTGTTCGAAGGCGGGTCGCGGGGGTAGGGGGGGCCGAAATCATCCGGTCTGGAAGCGACCCGTCCGGCAGGTGTCCCTCGTTTTTTTGCTCTTGGAATTGGACAAATTAGCCGATCCATAGCAAAATAGTTGAAGTATGAGTGATGAAGCGATGAGCAATTTTACGCCGCGCGCACAGCAAGTGCTCGCGCTGGCCAGGAAGGAAGCCGACCGCCTGAACCATAATTTTCTCGGCACCGAACACCTGTTGCTGGGCCTGATCAAACTCGGGCAGGGCGTGGCCGTCAACGTTTTGCAGAAAATGGGTCTTGATTTGGAAACCGTCCGCATGGAAGTAGAAAAGCAGGTGGGTACTGGACCGGATCAAAAAATGATTGGTAACATCCCTTACACTCCTCGCGTGAAAAAGGTCATCGCGCTGGCCCAGAAGGAGGCGAAAAACCTCAATCATACCTATGTGGGCACGGAGCACCTGCTGCTCGGTCTGCTGCGCGAGGGCGATGGCGTGGCCGCCAAAGTATTGCGCGCGCTTGATGTGGACATTGAGCAATGCCGCCAGGAAATCTTGAAGGAGTTGGATCCCAATTTTGCGGCACAACCCGGTGAGGAAACGTCGCAGGGCGAGAGTCCCGCCGAGAAGCAGACCGCCGCCGCTGGGGAAAAGAAGGGCGAAGTCAAGACTCCTGCGCTGAAGGCCTTTGGGCGCGATCTCACTGAAATCGCCCGCAAAGGGGACATGGACCCGGTCATTGGGCGGAAAAACGAGATTGAGCGGGTCATCCAAATTCTTTGCCGGCGTACCAAGAATAATCCCGTCCTATTGGGCGAGGCCGGGGTGGGCAAGACCGCCATTGTGGAAGGACTTGCGCAGGAAATCGCCGGTGGCAACGTGCCCGAACTCTTGCTGGGCAAACGGGTCATCACCCTTGACTTGGCGCTGATGGTGGCCGGCACCAAGTATCGCGGTCAGTTCGAGGAACGCATCAAGGCGGTTATGGACGAAATCCGCCGGGCCAAGAACGTCATCCTGTTCATTGACGAGTTGCACACCATCGTTGGCGCCGGGTCTGCCGAAGGGACCATGGATGCGAGCAACATCATCAAACCCGCGTTATCTCGTGGCGAAATGCAGTGTGTCGGCGCAACCACGTTGAACGAATATCGCAAATACATCGAGAAAGACGCGGCGCTGGAACGCCGGTTTCAATCGGTTAAAGTGGAGGCGCCTTCGGTGGACGACGCGATTGAGATTTTGAAGGGGCTTCGCCACAAGTACGAGGAGCATCACAAAGCCGAATTCACGGATCCTGCGGTTGAGGCGGCGGTGAAGCTCTCCGACCGTTACATCACCGACCGTTTCCTGCCGGACAAGGCCATTGACGTGCTGGATGAGGCCGGTTCCCGTGCCCGCATCACGACCATGACCCGTCCGCCCGAAGTGAAGAACATGGAAGCCGAGATCGAGGAGATCAAAGGCAAGAAGGAAAAGGCAATCAAGAATCAGGATTTCGAAGGCGCCGCGCAGATGCGCGATCAGGAAAAGAAAGCCAAAGAAAAGCTGGATGCCCTGCTCAAGGAATGGCGGGCGCGCGGCGACGAGAAGCGTGTTCTCGTTGGCGAGGAGGAAATTTTGCATGTGGTTTCGAAATGGACCGGCATTCCCCTGCAACGCATGGGACAGGGCGAGATGCAACGGCTGCTCACGGTGGAAACCGAGATGGAAAAGGTTGTGGTTGGCCAACGCGTGGCCGTTTCGGCGTTATGCAAGGCGCTGCGGCGTTCGCGAGCGGATCTCAAAGATCCGCGCCGGCCGATCGGCACTTTTCTTTTGCTCGGACCCACCGGCGTGGGCAAGACCTTGCTGGCCAAGACCCTTGCGGAACAGATGTTTGGTGACACCAAGTCCCTCATCCAGCTGGACATGAGCGAGTACATGGAGAAGTTCAACGTCTCGCGCCTGGTCGGTTCGCCACCCGGTTATGTGGGCTATGAAGAGGGCGGCCAGCTCACCGAAAAGGTTCGCCGCAATCCGTATTCGGTGGTTCTGTTTGATGAAATTGAAAAGGCCCATCCCGATGTGTGGAACATGCTGTTACAGATCCTCGAGGAAGGAAAACTGACCGACAGCCTTGGCCGGGTGGTGAATTTCCGCAATACCATCATTCTGATGACCTCCAACGTCGGTTCGGACACGATCAAAAAGCAATCCAGCCTGGGTTTCTCGCCCATCACGGACGAAAGCAGCTATGAAAAGATGCGCGAGAAGATTCTCGACGAGAGCAAGCGCGTTTTCCGGCCCGAGTTCCTGAACCGGCTCGACGATGTCGTGGTGTTTCGCTCGTTCACCAAGCCCGATCTCATCCAGATTCTGAATCTGGAAGTGACCAAGGTCCTCGATCGACTGCGCAAGAAGAACCTCAAGCTGGAACTGGACGAAAAAGCCAAGGACTTGCTGGTGGAGAAAGGTTACGATCCCCAATATGGCGCCCGTCCCATGCGCCGTGCCGTGGAACGTTTCTTCGAGGATCCGCTGGCCGAGGAGATTCTCAAAGGTGCGCTGCACGAAGGCGAGATGATTCAGGTGACAGCTGACAAGGATAAACTGGTCTTCAACCAGAATGCGGCGGCCGCCGGCGCTGGTGCCGGTGCCGTGGCAACTTGATCCGGGCTGGCCCGTAAATTGACATAAAACCCGCACCTCAGTGCGGGTTTTTTAATTAATCGAGTTCGCTCCCCACTATATTCTATTCGTGTCTTTCGGATTTGGTGTGTTTAAATATCGGCGTGAACATACTCTTTATCGGGGACATCGTCGGGAGCCCCGGGCGGCGTGCGGTTCAGGAACTGCTGCCCAAGCTGCGCGAGATTCACGGCTTGGATGTCGTTATCGCTAACGGCGAAAATTCCGCCGGCGGCAACGGGATAACCCCCGACCTAGCCACCGATCTCTTTTCCTACGGTGTGGATGCCATTACCACCGGCGACCATTTATGGGATCAGAAGGAAGTGCTTGAGTTGCTGCAAAATGAGCCGCGCTTCCTGCGTCCTTTGAACTATCCGTCCGGCACGCCAGGCCGGGGCAGCACGGTGCTGAAGATTCGTGATCTGCCGCCGGTGGCGGTGATGAACGCGCAGGGGCGCACCTTCATGTCCCCGCTCGAAAATCCCTTCACCCTGGCCATGGAGGAGGCAAAATGGCTGCGCCAGCATACCAACATTATTTTCGTGGATTTTCATGCCGAGGCCACCTCGGAGAAGATTGCCTTTGCGCGGATGCTCGACGGGCAGGTGAGCGCCGTGGTGGGCACCCACACCCATGTGCAGACGGCCGACGAACAGATCTTTCCCGGTGGCACCGCCTATCTGACCGACGCCGGATTCACCGGTCCGCACGAAAGCGTGTTGGGTCGCGCAATCCAGCCCGTGCTGCAGCGTTTTCGCACGGCCATGCCACAGCGTTTTGAAGTGGCCCGCAACGACGTGAAATTGCATGGCGCCGTCATTGCGATTGACAACGTCACCGGCAAATCCACCAAGATTCAGCGCGTGTCTGAGGCCCTGGCGGTCTGAGCGCACGCCCAACTGCAAGAACATGACCGCTCGGTTCTGAAAGTGCTGGCATATGGACATTTCCGAGCGGCTGGTGGAATCTCCATGCAACACATCCTGCAAGCAGATTGTCTTTGCCAACCCACCTTACAGCAGCGTTGCCAGCCAGCCAATCGCCGCCGCCGCCAGCCACAGCAGTAACACGGCCGTGGTCCGGTTCAAGCCTGCACGGACGAGCCGGTGGGACAGATGGTTGGTGTCGCCAATCCAAAATGGTTTCTGATGGAGCGTCCGGAACAGGCTGACCTGGGCCAGATCGAGTAGCGGAACGGCCAGCACGAATAGCGGCGCCAGCACGGCGAATGGGCGGGGATTTTGCCGGGTATAAAAGTGCGGCAGGATGGCCATGACCGCCAGCAGATAGCCCACCAGATGGCTGCCCGCGTCGCCCAGAAAAGCCGTTGCCTGGGGGAAATTCCAAGGTAAGAATCCGGCCAGCGCTCCGCAGATCAGAAACCCGGTGATGGCCACGAGATATTCGCCTTTGGACGCCGCCAGGAGCGCAAGAATCAGCGCGCCGATTGCGCCGACGCCCGCGCACAATCCGTTCATGTTATCCATGAAATTGAAGGCATTGATGACGGCAAGCAGCCAGAGCACCGTCACCGCATAGCTGAACACTTCGCTGGGAACAAACAAGGTGATGCGTTTACACGCCGAAGCCACGGTGATGGAAATGAGAATCTGCCCGATAAACTTCGGCAACGCTTTCAATTCATGGCAGTCGTCCAGGGCGCCCAACGCCGTGATGGCTATCGCTCCCCCGGCGAGCACGGCCATTTCCAAGGCGCGGCGGTCAATGCCGTGGATGATCAGTCCGGCGGCAGAAAGCCTGACCCAGCCCAGTTTCAACCAAAGCGCCCCTGCCGCCAACGGCAAGAGAATTCCCGTCAGTACTGCCAGGCCGCCCGCCAGCGGAACCGGCGCGTCATGAATTTTTCGGTGGCCAGGATCGTCCACGAGACCGATCCGGAGGCACCCCTTCCGCCAGTGCGGCAGCGTCAACAGCGAGGTCAGCCCGGCACCCAGAAAGGCGGCCGCAAAAAAATTGAAGGGAAAATCCATGGCTGGAAGACTAACGTCCCACCCCATAGTGAAGCGGCAAATCGCGGATCATAGATTCGGATCGATCGTTTTCGCTGCCAGTTTCATATAAACATGGTATTGGTCGTTGACCATCTTTTCGATGGAGAAGTTTTCCTTCACGAACGACTGACCTGTCTGGCCAAGCCGGCGGCATAAGGCGGCATCCCCGCCCAGCAGTAGTAGTCGCTGCGCAGCGGTCCCAAGCTCGCCTGTGCGGACGATAAAACCCGTTTCGTTTTCCCGGCATACCTCTTCTGCACCATCGAAATCATAGGCCACGACCGGCTTGCCCGCGGCGAGAGCTTGGGGGAGGGCCCGCGACAGGGCTTCCCGATAGGAAAGGTGCGCAAGGCAATCCATGATGCCGACGTAACCGGCCACCTCGTCCGGCCTTACCAGGCCGGCAAACACCACCTTGCCGGTGAGGCCGAGCGCCTTGACTTGATTTTCCAGTTCATCGCGCAACAAACCATCGCCCACCAGCAGCAGCCGCGCCTGCGGCAGTTGGGGAAGGACTCTGGCAAACGCGGTGATCAAGTCTGCGTGACCCTTGAGGTGGAAGAGGCGACCGAGCTTGCCGATGACGAAATGGTTTTCCGCCAGACCCAGCCGCCGGCGCAATGCCGCATCGTTGGCCGTCTGCAGGAACGGTTCGAGGTCGAAGCCGCTGAAAATTCGGGTGAAACTGGATGGATTCCCAATGCCGGCGGCAAGGTACCGCCGTCGCATGGCATCCGCGGAACAGAAAAAATGGTGCGTGGCGCGGGCGGCAAGCCGCTCCGCGGCGGTAAAAACGAAATTGGCGGTCACTCCTTGAAAGCTGCCAAAAGAGGGACCGTGGATATGGTGCACGATGATGGGCACACCCGCGCGACGGGCAGCCAGCCGTCCTAGGATGCCTGCCTTGCCGCTGTGGGTGTGAACCAGATCCGGATTTTGGTGGCGCAATATATTTTCCAACTTGCGCAAGGCGATGAAATCTTTCAGTGGGTGGACGGGACGGACCAGTTCCGGAACCAGGCTGAGGAGTCCCGGCATTCTTCGCGCTTCATTTTCGAGCGAGCCTTCCGGTCCGATGCTGGGGCCGGATATCAGGTGGATTTCCATCCCGGGCTTTCGCCTGAGCCCGGCAATCGTTGCCAGCGTGTTTTCTTGGGCGCCGCCGACCACCAACCGGGTGATGATATGGGTGACGCGCATGGCGTCATTGAGCGTCCAACTGCCGCAAGTAGTCGCGGACCGTCTTTATCTCGGCAACGTTGTTGGTCGGCGCCTGCGCCAGATAGAGGCGGTAGTTGCGGATGGCTTCATTGGTCTCGTGCTGTCGCCGGGCGACCTCACCCAATCCGTAGGCAACTTGGTAACTATTGGCGTACGTTGCCTGCAACTGTTCAAAATCAGCGCGCGCTGCCTCCAGTCGGTCGCTTTGGTAATAGGCCACCGCCCGGTCGAACAGAGCGGCCGGATTGTTCGTCTGGATTTCAAGAAACCGGTTCAAGGCCACAATGGAATCGTCGAAATCCTTGATCTGCAGGCAAATAATGCCTTTGCCGTAAAGCCAGGTGGGATCATCGGGGGAACGCGTCAGCTTGCGGTTGACGACCCGGAGCGCGTTGGTGTAAAGCCCGCGCATATTAAAAGCTTGGGCGGAAACGAACATCAGGGTCTCATTATCCGGGTGGTGCTCCATTTCAGAATCCAACAGCCTCGCCGCCTTGTCATCTTCATGCAGCTGGAAATAGGCGGATGCCGCCAGGATGTTCAGCTCGGTGGAATTGAATTCTGTCAGGGCGAACCGTGATGGATATGTGAGCGGATCGTGCAATACTTCCAATGCGTTGGTCGGCTGGCGGTAGAAGATGTTTATCTCCGCGAGGAAAAGCCGCGCGGCCAGGTTTTCTGGCGCCAGTTGACGCACGCGGTCGAATTCCACCGCTGCTTGCCGCAACAACTGCGCTTGCAGCAGCCAGACCCCGTGTTCAAAGCAAAAGCTGGTGTCGTCAAATGGTCCGTTGGCGCACAGTACCCCGCTCCAATCGGTGTACCTGCCGAACCGGTCCGGTGTTACGAGGGAGATGCTTCCAGTGGGTAATCCCGCGCGCAAAGTGTGATTGAAGTCGCCATTCACCTTGGCGGCCACATTGTTGGAGTTCATCAGGCAGGCGTCACCGAACAGGTGCGCCGCCAGATCCAGTTCTCCCGCCCGCTGGGCTTGGACCCCAAGATAGTTTAAGCCGCGCGAATAAAACGTGCCGGCCACCAAGGCATTGGGATTCCCCTCACTCGAAATCCGCAAATGCCTCATTAACCAGCCAAAAACGGCATATTGCTGCCCGAGATTGGCGGGAGATTCGGCCTTTTGAATTTCCGAACTGCTGCGGTTCATCACTTGTGTCCAGAAGGAGTCGTTTTCCTGAATCAATCCCGGGTCTGTTGCCGGCGGCAGCAGCTTGTCATCCGGCAGCTTTTTGACCTTGTAGGTCAAACCATGCGGCTCCAGATAAAACCTTTCAAAATAATATCCAAAGCTGGGATTGAGATAACAGACCCGATTGCTTTTGGCGAGGTTGTTTAGGAGGATCAGAATGCTCAACGGAGTGAATCCGTTCGTCACGCTCGTTCCCGGCCAGAGTTCTGGAAATCGCTGGTGCAAGTAATTGTGGTAAGCCGGCGAGGCCAGGTATTGCGTCTCCACCACTGCAAACTTCCGGCCCTGACCCTCCCGGGCAAGAAGCGCCTGTACGAGATAGGTATGAATTGGCTGGGCTTGGCTTGAATTGTCGCTGTCAGAAAGCAAAATGGCTCCCTCATCGGGCAGTGTTTTGGCGGTGAATCGTGCGTAGTTCAACAGCGAATCATCATTGGTCGCTAGCAGCATGGGTAAGTTTCGATAGATCAGCAGTCCGGCTCCCGCCGTCAGCATGGCCATCGTGCCCGCCACGATCAGGGGATAGAGCCAACGCATGTCGCGCGGCAGGGCCGAATCCGGCTTGTTGCCGCGCCGATTGGATCTCGGCTTGGTTCCAAAGATGAGCAGCAGATAACCGCTATAATAGCCAATGCACAAGACGGTCAGATAATGGAAGGTCAACGCCGGCACATTGATCCCGGACGCCAGAAATATTTTCCGCGGGCTGAAAGGAGGATCCAGGCTGACCCAGACCAATGCTCCAAGAATCACCAGGCTGACAAAGTGCATCATGTAATTCACCATCGTGGTCCCTAGACGGCTGCTGTCGCCAAATGTGGAACTCCAGCGGAGGGACATCAGAAAGACCGGCAGCAGGGAAGTTAGCGAGACAATCGCCAGATCATGGCGGATTTCGGATCGATACCATAAGATGAGACGCAGT
>Ga0302320_10025808_pt1 | contig 11407 bp, 9 predicted proteins | sample Bog_T0_3_FD_202130 | JGI IMG/M metagenome (GOLD analysis project Ga0302320, IMG submission 202130) | Peat permafrost microbial communities from Stordalen Mire near Abisko, Sweden - Bog_T0_3 | ecosystem: Environmental > Terrestrial > Soil > Wetlands > Peat | place: Sweden: Abisko, Stordalen Mire... | reverse complement strand
TCTGCTCGAAGCCGCCGATCTCGAAATCGAACGGCGGCCGGCGGCCCGCGGCGCGCTCGCCTCCTATCGCAGCGGCAAGGCCGATTTTTCCGACTACCTTCTTGCCCATTTGAATGTTGCGCTCGGTTGCACCTCGACGGCCACGTTTGACGAAGAGGCGTTGAGATTCTCGATCTTCTCCCCGGTTCCCAAGGAGTTACCGTGACCCGCAACGCCCGCACCTCCCTCCCCCGCGCCGCTTACGCCGACATGTTCGGCCCGACGACCGGCGACCGCGTCCGGCTCGCCGACACCGCGCTGTTCATCGAGATCGAGAAGGATTTCACCACATACGGCGAGGAGGTGAAGTTCGGCGGCGGCAAGGTGATCCGCGACGGAATGGGGCAGAGTCAGGTGACGCGCGCCAAAGGCGCCGTCGACACCGTCATCACCAACGCCGTCGTCGTCGACCATTGGGGCATCGTCAAAGCCGACGTCGCAATCAAGGACGGTCTCGTCCACGCCATCGGCAAGGCGGGCAATCCGGACATTCAGCCCAACGTGAACATCGTCATCGGCCCGGGCACCGAGATCATCGCGGGCGAAGGAAAGATCCTCACCGCCGGCGGTTTCGACACCCATATCCATTTCATCGCCCCGCAGCAGATCGAAGAGGCGTTGATGTCGGGCGTCACTTCCATGCTCGGCGGCGGCACCGGACCGGCGACCGGCACGTTCGCCACCACCTGCACGCCCGGCCCCTGGCACATCGCGCGGATGATCGAGGCGGCCGACGATTTCCCGATGAATTTGGGCTTTGCCGGCAAGGGCAACGCCTCGAAGCCGGCGGCGCTGATCGAGCAGGTGAAAGCCGGCGCCTGCGCGTTGAAACTGCATGAGGACTGGGGGACGACGCCTGCAGCCATCGACTGCTGCCTGTCGGTTGCCGACGATTACGACGTGCAGGTGATGATCCACACCGACACGCTCAACGAATCCGGGTTTGTGGAAGATACGATCAAGGCGTTCAAGGGCCGCACCATTCACGCCTTCCACACCGAAGGCGCCGGCGGGGGACACGCGCCCGACATCATCCGCGTCGCCGAACTGGCGAACGTGCTGCCCTCGTCGACCAACCCGACGCGGCCGTTCACCCGCAACACGCTCGACGAACACCTGGACATGCTGATGGTCTGCCATCACCTCGACGGCTCGATTCCCGAGGATTTGGCTTTCGCCGAGAGCCGCATCCGCAAGGAGACCATCGCCGCCGAAGACATTCTCCACGATCTCGGCGCCCTCTCGATGATGTCCAGCGATTCTCAGGCGATGGGCCGGGTCGGCGAGGTCATCATCCGCACCTGGCAGACGGCCGACAAGATGAAGCGCCAGCGCGGCGCGCTCGCGGGCGACGGCCTCGCCGACAACACCAGAGTCAAACGCTACATCGCCAAATACACGATCAACCCAGCCATCGCCCATGGCGTTTCCAAGCACATCGGCTCGGTCGAGAAGGGCAAGCTCGCCGATCTCGTGCTGTGGACTCCCGCCTTCTTCGGCGTGAAGCCCGACCTCATCATCAAGGGCGGCGTGATCGCCGCGGCGCCGATGGGTGACCCCAACGCGTCGATCCCGACGCCGCAGCCCGTTCACTACCGCCCGATGTTCGGCGCCTATGGCCGCGCCCGCACGGGTTCGTCGCTCACCTTCGTCTCCGGCGCGGCGATCGAGGCGGGACTGGCGCGCAAGCTCAAAGTCGCCAAGCGGCTGGTCGCGGTCGAGAACACCCGGGGCAGGATCGGCAAGGCGAGCATGATCCACAATTCTGCGACGCCGAAGCTGACGGTCGACCCGGAAACCTACGCGGTGACGGCGGACGGCGTGCTGCTGGTGTGCGAGCCGGCAGATAGGCTGCCGATGGCGCAGCGGTATTTCTTGTTTTGAGGTTTGGCCGAGCCCATCGCTAACTGCCCATTGAAAATCGCCGTGGTCCGGGATAAAGGGGACTCCCCTCCTTTCGGGCCGCGACGCCGAAATATCTGAGCCGTCGAGACAAATGATCTCGTAACCCGCGCTTGGTGCTAGTCCTTTCGACGATTTCGCAGCCCTTCCTGTAGCTCAAACGCGGCCCGTCGTTTCCGTGGCGGTCAAGGAAATTCCATGCGGGAAATCAAACTCAAGGACTTGAAAAAGAAGTCGCCGACCGAATTGTTGGCGTTCGCCGAGGAGCATGAGGTCGAAAACGCGTCGATCATGCGCAAACAAGAGTTGATGTTTGCGATCCTCAAGCAACTGGCGAGTCGCGAAGTTGAAATTATTGGCGAAGGCGTCGTCGAGATTTTGCAGGACGGCTTCGGATTCCTTCGCTCGGCCGACGCCAATTACCTACCCGGTCCCGACGACATCTATGTCTCCCCGTCGCAGATTCGCCGGCTGGGTCTGCGCACCGGCGACACCGTCGAAGGGGTGATTCGCAGCCCCAAGGAGGGCGAGCGCTATTTCGCGCTGCTCAAGTGCAACGCCATCAATTTCGAGGACCCGGAGAAGACTCGGCATAAAGTCCACTTCGACAATCTGACGCCGCTGTATCCCAACCAGCGGCTGCGGCTGGAAGTCGAAGACCCCACCCGCAAGGATATGTCGCCGCGGGTCATCGACATCGTCGCCCCGATCGGCAAAGGCCAGCGCGCGCTGATCGTCGCCCCGCCGCGCACCGGTAAGACCGTGTTGCTGCAGAACATCGCGCAATCGGTGACCGCGAATCATCCCGAGTGCTATTTGATCGTTCTGCTGATCGACGAGCGTCCAGAGGAAGTCACCGACATGCAGCGGTCGGTGAAGGGCGAGGTGGTGTCCTCGACCTTCGACGAGCCCGCGGTTCGCCACGTGCAGGTCGCCGAAATGGTGATCGAAAAGGCCAAGCGTCTGGTCGAACACGGACGCGACGTCGTCATCCTGCTGGATTCGATCACCCGTCTCGGTCGCGCCTACAATACGGTCGTACCCTCCTCCGGCAAGGTCCTGACCGGCGGCGTCGACGCCAACGCCCTGCAGCGGCCGAAGCGGTTCTTCGGCGCGGCGCGTAATATCGAGGAAGGCGGCTCGCTCACCATCATCGCCACTGCGCTGATCGACACGGGATCGCGCATGGACGAAGTGATCTTCGAAGAATTCAAAGGCACCGGCAATTCGGAAATCATTCTCGACCGCAAGGTCGCCGACAAGCGCACGTTCCCGTCGATGGACATCACCCGTTCGGGCACCCGCAAGGAAGAACTGCTGGTGGCGCCGGACATTCTCAAGAAGATGTATGTGCTGCGCCGTATCCTCAACCCAATGGGCACGGTCGACGCTATCGAATTCCTGCTCGGCAAACTTCGGGAAACCAAGACCAATTCGAATTTCTTCGACTCGATGAACACCTAACGCTCGAGGGATTCCGTGTCCGAAGACCTCACGCAATCCCTAGGGCGCCTGCGCGAAGACATCGACCGTATCGATTCGGAAATGCACGCGTTGCTGATGGAGCGCGGGCGAATCATCGATTCGCTGATCGCCATCAAAGCCCAGCAGGGCGGCGGTTCGGCCTTTCGCCCGGCGCGCGAGGCCTCGATGATGCAGGCGCTCGCGAAACGTCACCGCGGGTTGCTGCCGCTCGACACCGTGGAAGGCATCTGGCGCATCATCATTTCCACCTTCACCTATGTGCAGGCGCCGTATTGCGTGCACATGGACATTTCGCACGGCGATTCGGCGATGCGCGATTCCGAGCGTTTCCATTTCGGTTTCACGGTGCCATGCATTCCGCATATGGGGGCCGAGGGCGTGATCGCCGCGGTCAACGCCAGTTCCGGCGATCTCGGGATGTTCGCCGTGGATTCCGGACCCAAGGCGGGCGCCTGGTGGCTGAGGCTGGTCGGGCCGACGGCGCCCAAGGTGATCGCGAGATTGCCGTTCGTCGAGCGTGCCGATCATCCCGCGGGCATGCCGGTCGTCGTCGTCTCCAAACCGCTCGCCGACGGCGCGGCGCGCGACGTGGTGTTGGAAGCCGTCCATGTCGACCGCTGGCGCGGCGAATTCACCCAAGTGCTGGCTCAAATCGGTGCGGAAGTAATGGGCAGCGCGGCCGAAGGCGCGGGACTGTCGGTGCTTTTGGCGCGGCCGGGCTCGCTTGCCGAGGGCGCGGGCGCCAAGGCGTTGGCCACGGTCGGCGCCGCGGACGTGAAAAGCTATGAAGTGGGATCGCATGCCCAGCGCTTCGAAGCCGTCGCCGGCTGAGGGGCGGGTCTCCAGCGGCCGGTCGGGGCCGGGTCTTGAAGGAATGCAGAGTTGGTTGAAGACCGCGCGTCACACAGCGGCCCAGCGATTTTCGAGCGCATCGCCGTTCTCGGAGCGGGGCTCATCGGCTCTTCGATCGCCCGCGCCGCGCGCAAATCCGGCGCTGCGCGCTCAATCGCGCTCTGCGATCATTCGCCCGAAATCGTCACGCGTGCGCGACAACTCGCCCTCGCGGACGATTACTTCGTCTCCGCCAGGGAAGCGGTGCGAGGCGCCGACCTCGTCGTGTTTTGCGTGCCCGTCGGCGCCAACGCCGAACTGGCGGAGCAGGTCGGCAAGGATCTCGAGAGCGGCGCGACGGTCTCCGACGTCGGTTCGGTGAAGGGCGCCGTCGTCGCGGCGATCAAGGACTGGCTGCCCGAGGGCGTGCACTTCGTGCCGGCGCATCCCGTGGCGGGAACCGAGCAGTCCGGGCCGGACGCCGGCTTTGCCAGCCTGTTCTCCAATCGCTGGTGCATTCTGACGCCGCCGGAAAATACCGATCCCGAGGCCGTCGACCGCGTTCGGCGGCTGTGGAGCGCGTTCGGGTCGAACGTCGAGATCATGACGCCGGAACACCACGATCTCGTGCTCGCCATCACCAGCCATGTGCCGCATCTGATCGCCTACAACATCGTCGGCACCGCGGCGGATCTGGAAGAAGTCACCCGCTCCGAGGTGATCAAATTCTCTGCCGGCGGCTTCCGCGACTTCACCCGCATCGCCGCCTCCGACCCGACCATGTGGCGCGACGTGTTCCTCCATAATAAGGACGCGGTGCTGGAGATGCTCGGCCGCTTCACCGAAGACTTGACGGCGCTGCAACGCATGATCCGTCGCGGCGACGGGGACGGGCTGTTCGATCTGTTCACGCGCACGCGCGCTATCCGGCGGAACATCGTCGATCTCGGCCAGGAGACGCGCGCGCCGGACTTCGGCCGCCGCGTTCTCGACGAAGGCGACAAGGGTCAGTGACGTTGGGCGCCGGGTTGCGCTGAGGGAGAGCCGGGAATGGGCGGCCGGATTGCGCTGCGGCTGATAGCTACGACAGACGTTCACGCCAATATCTGGAGCTACGATTATTATCGCGACGCGCCCGACGTCACCGTCGGTCTGGCGCGCGCGGCGACGTTGATCGCGGCGGCGCGCGCGGAAGCGCCAAATGCGCTGGTGCTCGACAACGGCGACTTTCTCCAGGGTACGCCGCTGGGCGACTATGCCGCCGAGCTTCTGGGCAAGAATCCGAGCGCCCTCCATCCGATGCTCGCAGCGATGAACCACATCGGCTACGACGCCGGAGCGCTGGGAAATCACGAATTCAACTATGGGCTCGAGGTGCTCGACGCCACGCTGAAGGGCGCCGCGTTTCCAATCCTGTCCTGCAACGTGTTTCGCCCCGACGGCGCGCCGCGCTTTACCCCCTGGGTGGTGCTGGAGCGCAAATTTCTTGACGATGCGGGCGCGTGGCGTGTGCTGAAGATCGGCGTCATCGGCTTCACGCCGCCGCAAATCGTGCAATGGGACCAGAGCGAACTCGTAGGCCGCGCGTCGACGCACGGCATTGCGGAGACCGCCCGCCGCGTTGTCCCGGAACTGCGCCACGCCGGGGCGGATATCGTCGTCGCCCTCTGTCATTCCGGGATTTCCCGCTCGACGCCGGCGCCTAACGAAGAAAACGCCGCGACGGCGTTGGCCGAGGTCGGCGGGATCGACGCCCTGTTCGCCGGCCATCAGCATCTGTTGCTCCCGGGCGACGATTTCCGCGGCGCGCCCGACGTCGATGCGGAACTCGGCAAACTAGGCGGCGTCCCCGCCTGTATGCCCGGCTTCTGGGGCGGCCATATCGGCGTGATCGACCTCGCGCTCGTCGGAACGGACGCGGGCTGGCGCGTCGAAACCGCGAGAACTGAGACGCGTTCGATCTACCAGCGCGACGGGGCAAACCTGCGGCCGCTCGCCGATGAGGACCGCGCGCTCATCGAGCTCACGCGTCCCGCCCATGAAGCGACGCTCGCCTATGTGCGTGCGCCGGTCGGCGACCTCGCAGCCCCGATTCACTCCTATTTCGCGCTGATCAGCGACGATTCCTCGGTCGAAATCGTCAATACCGCCCAGCGCTGGTACGTCGAGCGGCTGGCGCCGCATACTCCGGAGTTGCAGGGGCTGCCGCTGTTGAGCGCTTCGGCGCCGTTCAAATGCGGCGGGCGCGGCGGACCGGATTATTACACTCTCGTCGAGGCCGGCGCCGTCGCAATCAAGAATGTCGCCGATCTCTACGTCTATCCGAATGGTCTCAGAGTGGTCAGAGTCACGGGCGCTGAAGTGCGCGAGTGGCTGGAACGATCCGCAAGTCTGTTCCGCCGAATCGATCCCGACAGTCGAGACCCGCAGACGCTGATCGACCGCGACGCCGTCAGCTACGATTTCGACGCGTTCGACGGCGTTACCTATGAGATCGACGTTACCCAGCCCGCGCGCTACGACGACCGCGGCAACGTGATCGCGCCGCAGGCGCGCCGAATCGTCGATCTGCGCCACCGCGGCGCGCCGATCGACGAGCGCGCGCAATTCCTCGTCGCCACCAATTCCTATCGCGCCAGCGGCGGCGGATCGTTTCCGGGCTGCGACGGCTCGACGATGGTCTTCGAGGCGCCGGATAACAATCGCGACATATTGCAGCGCTATATCGCCGAGACTGGCCATGTCGATCCGCGTCGTCAGCCCAACTGGCGATTCCGCGCCTGGCCGCCGCGCCTCGTCGTCAGCTTCCCCACCGCGCCGGCCGCGGCGAATGAGCCGGCGCCCGAGGGCCTGAAGCTGACGCCGATGGGGATGGGCGACGGCGGCTTCATGGAAATGCGAATCGAACTGACCGTGTGATCGGCGCGGTTGAATAGGGTTGCGTTCCCCGCGAGTCGCGCCCAAATCACACTAAGAAAATTCAGAGGAAACAACCGTCATGAGTCTCTCGGTCCATCACAGCAGCGTCTCGGCGTTCGAAGTGTCGCTCACGGCGTTTCTCGGCATTCTCGAAAAGGCGGCAGCGCACGCCGAAGCCAAGAAGTTCGATCCGAATGTGTATCTCGGGCTCAGGCTGCGCCCGGACATGCTGCCGTTCTCGCGACAGGTCCAGAACTTCTGCGACAACGCGAAGAACGCTTCGGCGCGGCTTGCGGGCGTGGAAGCGCCGAGATTCGAAGACAACGAAGCCTCACTCGCGGAACTTGCCGAGCGGATCGCCAAGACGGTCGAATACCTCAAGTCGCTCGACCGCGAAGCGGTCGACCACGGCGCGGCGCGCGAGATCGTGTTTCCGGTCGGACCCAACAAGATGAAGATGCAGGGGGCCAATTACCTGTTGCATTTCGTCCTTCCGAACTTCTATTTCCATCTGACCACAGCCTACGATCTGTTGCGCGACGCCGGAGTCGAAATCGGCAAGCGCGACTTTCTGGGCGCCGTTCCCGGAATCGCCCCCGCCTGAACCCCTTAACCGGAAAGTCTTTGAGATGAGCATCGAACGCATCGACGTGGGCCCGCGCATGTCGGCCGCCGTCGTCCACGGCGCCACGGTCTACCTCGCCGGCCAGGTCGCCAACAAAGCGGCGGGCGGCAGCGTCGTCGAACAGACGACCGAGATCCTGGAGATCATCGACGGTCTGCTCGCCAAGGCGGGGACCGACAAGACCCGCATCCTTTCGACCACGATCTATCTGGCCGATATCGCGACCTTCGACGAAATGAATTCCGTGTGGGACAAATGGATCGTGGCGGGACACACGCCGGCGCGTGCGACCGTCGAAGCCAAGCTCGCCGCCCCGAAGTACAATGTGGAAATCGTCTGCGTCGCCGCAAAGCCTTGATCGAACCGTTTCCAACGGAGCCCCCTGTGAGCCCATCCGCCGTGAAAGCCGCAACCCCGGAAGACGCGGTGGATCTGCTCGCCCAACGCTATGATAGCGCGGTCGCCTCATTGCGCGCCGCGCTCGACAAGTTCTTACGTGAGGGCGAACCGCCCACCCAGGCCGAACGGGCCGCCTTCCGCTATCCGAAATTGCGCGTCACTTATCGCCCGGAAGGCGCGCCGCCCTCCAACGCGCGAGCCTTCGCCAAATTTTCCACGCCCGGCGTCTATTCCACGACGGTGACGCAACCCGCCGATTTCCGCGATTATCTGCTCGAGCAGTTGCGGCCGCTGGTCGCCGAGTACAACGCCGAAATCGAAGTGACGCACAGTTCGCAGGAAATCGCCTACCCCTATGTGTTCGAAAGCGGCGACGAACTGGGCCGCGGCGGGATGACGGCGGCGGATATCGCGCGCCATTTTCCCACGCCCTCGCTCGCCGAGATTGGCGACGAGATCGCCGACGGGCTTTTCGATATCCACCCGGGCGGCGAGCGACCGCTCGCTTTGTTCGACGCGCCGCGCGTCGACTACTCGCTGCGCCGCCTCGTGCACTACACCGGCTCGGATTGGCGGGCGATGCAGCGCTGGGTGCTGCTCACCAACTACCACCGTTATGTCGATCAATTCGTGCGTTGGGGCCTCGAACAGCTCAGGTCGGACGCCGGCGCCAGATTGGTGCTGCCGGGCAATGTCGGCATCGAGCCCGGGCATTCCCCGGAAGAGGCGGAAAGGCTGTTGGAGGGCGTCGTCTGGCACCGTTTCCAGATGCCCGCCTATCATCTCACGCGCAAGGATGGACAGGGCGTCAGTCTCGTCAATATCGGCGTCGGTCCGGCCAACGCCAAGAACATCACCGACCATATCGCCGTCCTGCGACCCGACTGCTGGCTGATGGTCGGCCATTGCGCGGGCCTGCGCCAGAGCCAGGAGATTGGCGATTACGTCCTGGCCCACGCCTATCTGCGCCAGGACGGCATCCTCGACGAGGCGGTGCCGCTCAGCGTGCCGATTCCGGCGCTCGCCGAAGTTCAGGTGGCGTTGCAGGAATCGGTGGCGTCGCTGACCGGCGACCGTGGCGAGGCTCTGAAACGCCGGCTGCGCACCGGCACCGTCGTCACCTACGACGATCGCAACTGGGAACTGCGCTGGAGCAAGGAGCGCCGGCGCATCAACCTGTCGCGCGCCATCGCCGTCGACATGGAATCGGCGACGATCGCGACGCAAGGGTTCCGCATGCGCGTGCCCTACGGCACTCTGCTCTGCGTTTCCGACAAGCCGCTGCATGGCGAGATCAAATTGCCGGGCGCAGCGAACGCGTTCTATGACCGCGCAATCGGCCAGCATCTGCAAATCGGCATCGCCGCGCTGGAAACGCTGCAGAAGCAGCGGGGAACGCTGCACTCGCGAAAACTGCGCAGTTTTGACGAGCCGCCGTTCCGCTGATCGCAGAGATCGGGTTGCCTCGGCGCCTCCGCATGGCCTAAAGCCGGGCGCTGAGGTGAAGCCGATGAATCCGTTCTGGACCGCGCTGGCGCGCGAGTTGACCCCCTATGTACCCGGCGAGCAGCCGCGTATCGCCAATCTGGTGAAGCTCAACACCAACGAAAGCCCCTACCCGCCCTCGCCGGCGGCGCTGGAGGCGATCCGGGCCGCGGCTGCGGATACGCTCCGACTCTATCCGGACCCGGAAGCCACGGAATTGCGGGAGACTCTGGCGGCCTATCACAATGTGACGGCCAATCAGGTGTTCGTCGGCAACGGCTCGGACGAGGTGTTGGCGCACACATTCGCGGGGTTGCTCAAGCACGACGCGCCGCTGCTGTTTCCCGACGTCACCTACAGCTTCTATCCGGTCTACGCCCGGCTCTATGACATGCGCCACGAGACCGTGCCGCTCGACGCCGACATGCGCGTGCGAATCGACGACTACCGCCGGCCTGCCGGCGCGATCGTCATCGCCAACCCGAATGCGCCGACGGGGATCGCTCTGCCGATCGAGGACGTGGCTCGGCTCGCCGACGAGCACGCCGATATCCCCGTCGTCATCGACGAGGCCTATGTCGACTTCGGCGCAACCAGCGCGCTCACGCTGCTCGAAGGGCGGCCCAACCTGCTCGTCGTTCGCACAATGTCGAAATCGCGGGCGCTGGCCGGGTTGCGCGTCGGCTATGCGATCGGCGATCCCGGGTTGATCGAGGCGCTGACTCGCGTCAAGGACAGCTTCAATTCCTACCCGCTCGGCCGCCCCGCGCAGGCCGGCGCCATCGCCTCGGTGCGCGACGACGCCTATTTCCAGGCGCGCCGCGACGACGTGCTGCGCGGCCGCTCGACGATGATGAAGGAGTTGGAAGATCTCGGCTTCGAGGTGTTGCCGTCGGCCGCCAATTTCGTCTTCGCCCGCCACAAGGCTCTGAGCGGCGCCGATTGGGCGAAAGCGCTGCGCGAGCGCGCGGTGCTGGTGCGCCAGTTCAACAAGCCGCGGATATCGGACTATCTGCGCATCACGGTCGGCGCGGAGTCCGAAATCGCGCGCCTGATCGAGGCCTGCGCAGACATTCTGCACAGGTGAGGGGAGGCGCTCACGCGTTGCCGCGCGTCTCGAACATCGCCAGCGCCATGGCTTCCTTCGGGCTGCGGTCGGACCACAGGACGAACTGAAACGCCTGATAATAGTTCTCGCAGGCGGTCAGCGCCGCATCGACGATCGATCGACACTGGATGTCGGTCGCCTGCGCGCCGCCGGCGAGGCAGTGCGCGTGACGGAACATGACGATGTCCTGGCGGCTCCACAGATCGAAATGTCCGAGCCACAACTGACCGTTGATCATCTGCACGAGGTCGGAAATCTCGGCGCGTTTGCGCTGCGGCGTCTTCAGATCGAAGGAGCAGCTCACATGCAGCGATTCCATTTCCGGCAGCCAGGTGAACGCGACTTCGTAATTGGCCCAGGCTCCGGCCACGAGAATCGAAATCTCGTCTTCGTCAGCCCGATCGAACGCCCATTCGTTGACGGCGGCCAGACGCTCGACCACGTCCACGGGGTGTTCGTGGCGTTCGACGTTTTCGGATTCGGCAGTGATCATGCTTGCGCTTTCGGAGGCGGGTCTGAACGCGGACGTTGTTACGCACTTCCGACCGGGCGGGGACGTCTTGGTGCGGCCCGAATCGCCCCTGTCGAACCTACAATTCCGCGCGCCGATCGGC
>Ga0302320_10025806_pt1 | contig 11408 bp, 9 predicted proteins | sample Bog_T0_3_FD_202130 | JGI IMG/M metagenome (GOLD analysis project Ga0302320, IMG submission 202130) | Peat permafrost microbial communities from Stordalen Mire near Abisko, Sweden - Bog_T0_3 | ecosystem: Environmental > Terrestrial > Soil > Wetlands > Peat | place: Sweden: Abisko, Stordalen Mire... | reverse complement strand
TATGGTCAAAACCGTGGAATCGGATTCCACTATTCGAGCCGCCGTGTTCGCCGCCGTGGGGAAATCTTTTTGTGCGGGCGCGGACTTGCGCGAAGTGGCCGCGGGCCGTGCCATTGACTTACGCACCGCCGACGGAGGATTCGCGGGTTTCGTCTTTGCACGGAGGACCAAGCCTTGGATCGCGGCGGTGCAGGGTGCAGCCCACGGTGGTGGAACGGAAATTGCGTTGGCCTGTGACATGATCGTGGCCGGCGAGGAAGCCTCGTTCGGTCTTACCGAGGCGAAGCGGGGTTTGATAGCCGGCGCGGGGGGCTGTTATCGCGTCGCGCGCGCCCTGCCTCCGGCCATTGCCATCGAGATAGTCACGACCGCCATGCCCTTTACCGCCCGCCGCGCTCATGAGTTGGGGCTGGTCAACCGCATGGTAGATACGGCTCAGGTGAGCGCCGAGGCAGTCAAACTGGCCCAGACCGTTGCCGCCAACTGCCCCTTGTCGGTGCGCGAAAGCTTAGGAATAGCGCGCGCCGCTGTGAATCTCGGCGAGAAAGAGTTGCGCGCACTCCAGGATGAGGCGGTGGAAAGAATTCTGGCAGGCCCGGATGTCATCGAGGGCGCGACGTCCTTTCTGGAAAAAAGAGCGCCTGTCTGGAGCAGCTGAGCATGTGCAGGGTGCTTCTCGATGCAGACCGCATTCCAGTCATTATCGGTGTCGGGCAGATCAACGATCGGGCCGCCGATGACTCGGAGGGACTGGATTCGCTGGGACTGATGCGAGCCGCCATCGTGGCCGCCGAACGCAACGCCGGTGTGTCCGTTGGCGATCGAATCGATTGGCTGGGCGTCGTGGATCAAATCTCCTTCCCGGATCCGGACATTCACGAGCACTTGGCGGCGCAATTGCCACGGCGCCCCGCTCATGTTCTGCGAACCCGGGAAGCCAGCGGCGATGGCCCGGTGCGCCTCATCAACGATGCGGCCAACGCGATCGGCCGCGGCGAGATACGGATCGCCGCCGCGGTTGGGGCGGAGGCCTTGCGAACCGCGTCAAAACGCGCGAAGGCCATGGCCGGGACCGGCGGTGCTCATGGGAGCAATGCCTTGCTCGACGCTGCCAAGGCCCTGGCTTCGCCGCTGGCTCGTCAATACGGGCTATTGACGCCAACGGACGTTTATCCTTTGTACGAGAATGCCACTCGCTCTGCCTGGGGCCAATCCTTGGCGGAGGCGCAGGCAGAATCCGCGGCGATCTGGTCCGGTTTTTCGCGCACGGCCGCTGGCAATCCGCACGCCTGGCTGCGAAAGGAGATCGCTGCGGAGGATATTGCCCGGCCATCGGCCGATAACCGGGTCATCAGCTTTCCGTATACCAAACTCATGGTGGCAAACGGCAGCGTCAATCAAGGCGCCGCCGTGATTCTCGCCAGTCTATCCATGGCACGCAAACTCGGCATGACGGACGATGGACTGGTCTACGTGGGTGCCGGTGCGGCCGCGCACGAGGACCTCGACTATCTGAGCCGCGAAAGCTTCACCGAATCCGCCAGCTTGAACGCGACGATCAAGCATTCCCTGCGCTCCAATGGATTGGACGTGGCGCAGATCGATGTCGTGGAGCTGTATAGCTGCTTTCCCTGCATTCCCAAAATGGCGCGGCGTCAGCTGGGATGGCCGCTGCATCGTCCGCACAGTGTCTACGGCGGGTTGACTTTCGGCGGCGGCCCTATCGGCAATTGCATGATGCACGCGATTGCTTGCATGGTGGACGTGCTCCGCGGGCGCGGCGGCAATGGACTGATCGTGGCGAACGGCGGATTTGCAACGCATAGCCACAGTATCGTACTGACTACCCGCCCGACGCCTTCCGGCCTGTTCCCACAGGACTACAGTGTGCAGGCGGCGGCCGACGAGACGCGCGGCGCGCCTCCGCCATTGCTGACTAGTTACCTTGGGCCGGCACGCATTGAAACCTACAGCGTTCCTTACGATCGGCTGGGTGTGCCCCTATTCGCCACCATCGTGGGCCGCACACCGGACAATGCGCGCTTCCTGGCGCATGTCGATCAGCAGAATGTCGGCGTGCTCGATTTTTTGACCTCCGGCCGATGCGATCCGGTCGGTGTACGCGGACGGACCCGCTTGGGTACCGATGGCCGGGTCTTGTGGGATAACGAGACATAGAATGAGGCCATGAGCATCGAAACAGCGCAGGGACCGGGTTCGTCGGGACTGACTTATCCAGTCGACATCGAACCCGGCACCGGCGACGGCTCCGCGGTGGCGGTGGCACCCGGAGTACTGTGGTTGCGCATGCCCTTATTCGCATCACTACCTTGGATCAATGTCTGGGCCATCGCGGAGCAGGGCGGCTGGGCGGTGGTGGACACGGGGCTTCGATCGGCGATGACCGTCAATGCCTGGGAAGCGGCTTTCGTGGGGGTCATGGGCAATGCGCCGGTGACCCGGGTGCTCGCGACTCATATGCACCCCGATCATTGCGGCATGGCAGGTTGGTTCGTAGAGCGCTTCAATGCCCCATTGTGGATGAGCCGGTTGGAATATCTGACCTGTCGTCTGATGGCGGCCGACACAGGATCTCAAGTGCCTGCGGAGGGCATCGATTTTTATCGCGCCGCGGGCTGGGACGAGGCGGCCATCGAGCGGTACAAGGCGAAATTTGGCTGGTTCGGCGCAATGATTTATCCGCTGCCCGCCTCTTATCGGCGAATCTCGGCCGGCGATGCGATCAATATCGGCGGCCGAGAATGGACGGTCGTGGGTGGCAATGGTCATTCCCCCGAGCATGCCTGTCTTTACTGTCCTGAATTGAAGCTGTTCATATCAGGCGACCAGGTTCTACCGCGGATTTCCTCGAATGTGTCCGTGTATCCGGTCGAGCCTGATGCCGATCCTTTGGGCGATTGGCTCAGCTCGCTGGCCGAGATCAAGAAAGGGATTCCCGACGATGTGATGGTGCTGCCGGCACACAATAGTCCGTTCAGAGGATTGCACGCGCGCCTGAATCAACTCAGCGAGTCGCATCAGCGCGGCTTGGCTCGCCTGCGGGAAATACTGTCCAAGCCCCGACGTGCCGTCGATGTATTCGAGGCCTTGTATTCCCGTCCCATCACTGCCGGACTGCTGGGCATGGCCACCGGCGAAGCGATTGCCCATCTCAATTATCTCACGAGAACCGGCGACGCCATCCGTGAGAGGGACGAATGCGGCGTTTGGTGGTGGCGCAGCTCAGATCCCACTATCTTTCGGCAGGCGACTCCCGGCATGCGCCGCGAATAAGGTGTCTCAGGTGCAGCAGGGCGCGCGTTGGAGTCGCGAAAGCAATGAGGGCGATTATCACGGGGGCTGCCAGCGGAATCGGGCGAGCGACGGCTTTCCGGCTCGCACGCGACAGCGTCCTGAGAGACCAAGAGCCCGCCAGTCTCCTGTTGGTCGATATCTCCAAAGGTGGGCTGGCTGAGGCTGCCTCGCTGCTGCGCGCCGAGGGTGCGCTGGCGGATATCTACGTCGGAGATTTGTGCGATCCCTCCGTGGCAGCCGCCGTCGTCGACGCGGCCGATCGGGCTTTCGGCGGTCTTGATGCGCTTATCAGCAACGCAGGCGCCATCATGCGATCCAGTCTGCTGGAACTGTCCACGGCGGACTACGAGCGATCCTTCGCTCTCAATACCCGCGCCACCTGGCTGCTCGCGAAGGCGGCTCATCCCTTGCTGGCCCTTAGCAGGGGCTGTGTGGTGGCGACGGCGTCCATTTCCGCTCACGAACCCACTCCTCCATTGGGCGCGTACAGCGCCAGCAAGGCAGCGTTGATAATGCTCGTCCGGCAAATGGCCCTGGAATGGGGGCCTGCAGGCATACGCTGCAACACGGTCTCGCCCGGTTCGACCCATACCGGCATGACCGATGCGCGCTATGCCGATCCGGCACAGCGCATGGCAGCGGCACAACGTAATCCGCTGCGAACCGTCGGGTCACCGGAAAACCAGGCTGCCGCAATCGCCTTCCTGGTAGGACCGGATGCGGCCTACATTACCGGCATCGATTTACTGGTCGATGGCGGACTCTGCACCATGCTGATGCCCGCTTCGGGATTCGGTGACCCGTGGAGCCGGTAGTGCAGGCGTCTTCCTTGCCCCCGCCGCCCCAGGTTGCCGGCATTTCTCTGACCGGCAGGGCGCCCTATGTGATCAGCCGACAGGAGAATCTCGAGCTCTGTGAATCCATGGGAATTGTGCCGTCCGGCGATGATCGCGCGCACCCCATCTACTTCTTCATCGCCACTCAAATCGGCATGGGAATGACCGTCGCCGAGCTGTGTGCGGTTTGTGAGTTCAATGTCGACGACGGTCCGATGATCGTATCGTCCAAGGTAGAGTTTTCGCAGTCTCTACTGGTGGAGCAAGCCTATCGGGTCACCGGCGAGATCGTGAACTTGACTCGAAAGCTCAGCCGCAAGATAGGCGTCATAGACATGCTGGAATATCGCTTGAATTTATCGCGACCCGACGGCACGCCCGTACTCGTCACGACCAGTGTTTGGGTATTGCCGCGCGGGAACTCCACATGAAGATTGCAGTCGGGAATACACTGCCGCCGTTTCGAGTCGAGTGCGTCAGTCCGGAGGGGATGAAAGCGTGGGCCGGATTTCTACGCGACCCGAATCCCATCCATCTGGACCCTCGGGCCGTGAAGTCCAAGGGGCTGGGGGATCGAGTGATCAATCAGGGTCCGGCCAATCTGGCGTACGTGATCAACATGCTGCAGAGGGCCTTTCCCGGAGCGATGATTCGCACCCTCGACATTCGATATGTCGACAATGTGTTTGGAGGCGAGGCCGTCGAGGCGTCCGGCAAGATCACGCAACTGTCCGAGAGTGCCGGCGAGATCAGGCTCGCCTGCGAGGTTGTGCTCCGGGCGGAGGCGCGCGGCGCCGTGATCAGCGGAACCGCGACGCTTTGCGTGCCGGTCGGTACGTGAACGAGGCGGCCAATCATTTTTTCTCTTTGGGAGTTGAATCATGCCGAGCGGACCTTTTGCGCACGTTTGTTTTCTAGTCAAGGATCTCGACCAGGCCGTCGCGAACTGGACCAAGATTTTGGGCGTCCTCGATCCTGACCAACTAAAGGAGCCCATCGTCAAGTACGAGGAGTTTTCCGCCGGCGCCGACGTGGGCATGCGCTGGGCGACATTCGTCTCGCACCACGGCTGCGAAATCCAAATGATCCAGCCGGCAGCCAATACCCCCTTGCACAAGCGTTTGGAAAAAATCGGCGAACATATTCATCATCTGTGCTTCACCACCTCCGATGTACCGGGAGCGCTGGCAAAACTGTCGTCGGAAGGCATCGAGACGGCCTCAGGCGGCCAGGTATTCACTGATCCGTCCATGCCCTGGCAGTCCTGGGGCTGGGTGTCAAACAAGAGCGCCCATGGAGTGTTGCTCGAAATCGCCTCACCCTATGAAAGTCATCAGGACGGAAAATGGCATCCGGGCGGTGCGCTCGCAGGCGGAGGCGAAGCGCACAACGATTGAGCCGATGCCATTTCTATCCTTCGATAGGTGTGCGTCACCGGCGCTTCGACGAGAGTCATTCAATTCCCTTCGTCAATTCGATAGAAGCTGCTGGAGCCGGTATGGATTTTGAGATGTCCCAAGAACATTCCGCGTTCCGCGAAATGGTCCACAAATGGGTCGACAAGGAAGTGCCCAAGAGCTGGGCGCGGGAGCTCGAACGAGACGAACACAACTATCCCTTCGCGCTCTGGGATAAATTCACGGACGCAGGATTTCACGGCATCGGCATTGCGGAGGAATTCGGCGGACAGGGCGGCGACGTAGTGACGCAAATGATTCTGGGCCGCGAACTCGCCCGCACGCTCGGAGGACTGGCTTGGATCTGGGGCATCACATCGTTCGCGGGCAGCAAGTCGATTGGAATATACGGTTCGGTCGAGCAGAAGAAGAAATTCCTCCCGCCAATCGCCGCGGGAAAATTGCGCGCCGCCATCGCTTTCACCGAACCCGGCGGCGGCACCGATGTGCTCGGCGCGATGCGGACCGAGGCGGTTCGAGCGGCAGGCGGTTGGACTTTAAGTGGAGAGAAAATATGGAGTTCATCCGCCCATGTGGCGGATTATTTGCTGGTGCTCGCGCGCACCGACAAGGCCGTTGCCAAGCGCCACCAGGGCCTGAGCTTGTTTTGGGTGCCGGCGAAGTTGCCCGGCATCACCATAACGCCGCTGCCCAAGCTGGGCATGCGCTCGATGGGTTCCTGCGCGGTGCATTTCGACTCTGTGTTCGTGCCCGACGAATTGGTGCTCGGAGAGCCTGGGAAAGCCTGGTACATGCTGCTTCCCACGCTGAACAACGAACGCACCATGGTCGGCGCATTTTGCATGGGAGTGCTGGACGGTGTGCTGGAGGACGCGCTTGAATACATGAAGCAGCGCAAAGCGTTCGGTAAATTCATCGGAGAATTTCAAATTCTCCAGCACTATGTTGCCGACATGGCGATGTGGCAGCAGGCCGGTCAACTCATGTTGAATTACACCGCGGACCTGCAATCGAAAGGCAAGCCATGCCACCAGGAGTCGAGCATGCTGAAGGTGCTGGTCTCCGAATATGCGGTGAAAGCCGCGGATCTCGGCATCCAGATTTTGGGCGGTATGGGTTATTCGGCGGAGACCGACATGCAGCGCTACTGGCGTGACGCACGATTGTGGCGCATAGGGCCCATCACCAACGAGATGGCCCGCAACGGCATCGCCGAGGGATTGGGCCTGCCGCGTTCCTTCTGAACGCGGCAGGCTCAACACATGTCTCTCATGAAAGCGCTGGTACTTACCGCCGCACAAGGCGTGTCGAGCGCGGCTCTGCGGGAAGTCGAGGCGCCCTCGCCGAAGGCAGGCGAGGTGTGCGTCGCACTGAAGGCGGCCGCCCTCAATCATCGCGAGCTATGGATTGCCCGCGGCCAGTATCCGGGCATGCAGTTGCCCTGCATACTGGGCTGCGATGGCGCCGGCGTCGTGCAGTCAGTGGGCGCGGGCGTCGATGCGGCCATGATTGGCCGCGAGGTCATGATCTATCCGGGACTCGACTGGGGTGCGGATCCGCGCTTCCCAGCGCCGGCTTTCGGGCTCCTGGGAATGCCCGGGCCGGGCACGGTGGCGCAGAGCATCTGCGTGGCCGCGGCGAGTGCCGTGGACAAGCCCGACTGCTTGAGTTTCGAACAGGCGGCCGCGATTCCTCTGGCAGCGCTGACGGCATGGCGCGCGCTCACTACCAAGGCCCAATTGGCGCCCAATGACCGCGTATTGATCTCCGGTGTGGGCGGCGGGGTGGCGACGTTCGCGCTCAAGTTTGCCGTGGCATCCGGCGCCGTGCCCTTCGTCACCAGCGGATCGGCCGATACGCTGGCGCTCGCGAAAGGCCTGGGGGCGGCCGGCGGCTTCGACTACAAGGATCCGGAGCTGCGAAAAATCATAGCGAAGAGCACGGGTGGCATAGATGTGGTCATCGACGGCGCGCCGGCATCCGCGTTCGCGAGCTATGGACGCGCGCTAAACATGGGAGCCCGCGTGGTGGTCTATGGATCCACGGGCGGGATGCAATTTCAGGTGACCGCGACGGACTTGTTCCTCAGAAATGTCACCATCGTCGGCACCAATGTGGGCAACCCGCGGGAGTTTCGCGACATGATTGCGTTCGTTGAACGCCACCGAATCGAACCGGCCATCGACCGTAGTTTCAGTCTCGAAGAGGCCGCCGATGCACTGGCCTACTTCGAATCCTCGCATCGGTTCGGCAAAATCGTCATTTCCATTTGATGGTTCATGCCACCCCTGTTCGACATCACCGGCAAGATCGCACTCGTGACGGGCGGCGCGCAGGGCCTGGGCAGGATGATCGCCGAAGGCTTGGTCAACGCCGGGTGCAAGGTGTATATCACCTCACGCAAGCAGGACATCGGCGATCAAGCAGCGCGCGAGATGTCCGAGCGCGGTCAGTGCATCGCACTCGTCGCCGATTTGAGTACCCCGGAGGCGTGTACGGCCCTCGCGCACGAGATCAAGCGCAGCGAGCAGCGCTTGGACGTGCTGGTGAACAACGCAGGGCGCACCTGGGGTGCGCCTCTGGAAAGTTTCCCGGATAAGGCGTGGGCGGCCGTCATGGCCGTCAATGTGCAGGGACCGTTCACCTTGGTTCGCGAGCTCCTGTCTTTGCTCAAGGCCGCCGGCTCGGCGCAAGACCCGGCCAGGGTCATCAACGTGGGCTCGGTGGCGGGCGCTGCGGTCGAGCCCATTTCGGCCTATTCGTATGCTGCCAGCAAGGCGGCCATTCATCATTTGTCCAAGGTGCTGGCCGCGGAGCTGGCTCCAGATCACATCACGGTCAACGTGATCGTGCCGGGCTACTTCCCGACGCAGATGACGGCGCACATCCGGCGCGACGATAAAGAAGCCCAAAAACTGATTTCACGCGTGCCGCTCGCGCGTCTTGGGCGCCCGGACGATGTCGCCGGGGCCTGTATCTATCTCGCCTCTCGAGCCGGCAGCTACCTCACCGGCGGTGCAATATTCCTAGACGGCGGCGCGGTCGGCTGCCGCTAGCGCGTGAAACGCCGGGCAGCCGCCCGGCGCATGTTGGGGCCATTCGGGCAATCGATGGACTCACTCAGGCAATCAATCCGAATTGCCGTGCCCTCTCCACGGCTTGCAAGCGGCGGCGAGTGCCCACCTTGTCATACACCTGCTGCATATACCACTTGATCGACCCCTCGGTCATACCCAGTTTAGTGGCGACTTCGCGGTTGCGCATGCCGGAGCTGACGAGTTCCAGTATCTCGCGTTCCTTGACGCTGAGTTTCCCGTAGAGACCTTCGGCCGCTGCGGCCGTCGGCGGCCGCACTCGATGCTTGTGGGTACTGGCCTCGAATATCTCCAGCAATTCGACGGAAAAGGCATCCGTCGGGTGCAGCACCTGCAGATTGGCTTCGTAGGTGCTGGCCAGCAGAGTGTGGATGACTGGACCTTCGTCGATGAAACTTCGTACCAGCCTGCTGACGGAGGCATGCGCGATGGCTTCGCGCAATGTTCGCTGCGCCGTGCGCACATCGCCGCTGATGAACAGGGCTTGCGCTATCAAAATGTCCCAGCGAATGAGAGAACGGGTTGCGCCGCGCGCGGCGCAAAAATTGCGCCAATTCTTGCTGACACCCAGCGCGTCCGACACCCGATCTTCCGCCAGCGCAATTCTGAACCACGCCGAAGCGCGAAATTCATCCCGCGTGGTAACGCCGGTCTTCGGCATCATGCTCTCGGATGAATGCGAGATACCTGCGGCGCGGGCATAGCGCGTTGCATCATCCGTGCGTCCATCTTGAATCAGAAATTTCACTCGTTCCGCGACCACCGCAAATCGCAGGCGCTCCAATTTGCGTTCGGCGGCGATGGCCATGCCTTCGTCCAGGCCTTGGAATGCGCCCGCCAAATCTCCTCGGGCGCGCTTGATGCGGGCGTGGGTAATGAAACCCGGCATGAGCTGATCGACGAAGCCATAGTCGGTGGCGTAGGCGAGCGTGTCCTCGATGAGCTTCTCGGCGCCATCCAGTTCGTTGCTCTCGTACAGCAGTTCGCTGAGCGGTAGTGCGGGCAACGCGGCAAGTGCGGAGTTCGGGCCTCCAAAGCGGATGCCTTCCGCCAGCCCCTGCTCCAGCGCGCGCCGGGCGGCATCTGTCTTGCCGGCGAAGTGCAGCGACGGACCGATGCTGGCCTGCAATGCAATCGAGGCAAAGTTGTAGGACGATCGAGTTATGACTCCCTGCACCGTTGCCCGCAGTCGCTCCAGATCATCGAGGCGATATTGCTCACGCTGCGCATACAGTAGCTGTGCGTAAATCGTCCCGGACAGATAGGGGTGGGCGCTATCCTCGGGAAAATCCTCGATCAAATGCTTGCATTGCTGCTCCACGAGGGGCGCGTCATCTTGCGCTGCCGCCAGCATCATTTGTCGGTGCAACAATAAATAGCGTAGGTGACGCAACTCGTCCGCGGGCAGTTGCCGCGTGGCCTCGAACTCGGTCAGCAGATTATTGACCGTGTCTAAAAGTTTGCGAGTCTGTTCGAACCGTAAATTGCGAGTCAGCATCCAGGCCAGTCCCAGCAGCACTCGCGGATACCGAAACAGAACGGCCTCGGGGATGCGTGCCGCAAACTTCGAGACGAGCCAAAGTTTGCCCGCGTAGGTCATGTCCTGACATCGCAGCTCGAGCAGTTCCGCGGCGCGCCCGGGGTTGTGGCCTTTGAGCGCGTGTTCCACGGATTCCACGTAGGAGTCCTGCGACCAGAACCAGCGGCTGGCGCGAAGATGCAACTCGGTGTCGGCGCCGGGCTCCTCATCGCTGAGCCGCCTCTGCAGAAATTCGGAGAACAAATGGTGATATCGGTACCAATTCCGTTCGTCGTCGAGGTGTAGCAGGAAAAGTCCCGACTCCTCGATCAAATTGAGTATCTGCCGGCTGTCGGTGCGGCCGGTCACCTCGTTGCAAAGAGCCGGGCATAGCCGGTCGAGCACGGAAGTTTTCAGGAGAAATTCGCGGACCTCGGCCGGCTGCAGGGAGACGACTTCCTCTGCGAAGAACTCGGAAACCGATCGTCTGCTTCCTGTGAACGAAGCGAGTAGTTCCTTGGGCGCGACACCGCCGCGCAGCGCCAAGCTCGCGAGTTTGATGCCCGCGATCCAGCCTTCGGTCCGCTCGTCCAAAGTGCTCAATTCCGACTCGTCCAGATCATGGCTACCGGCGACCGCCATGAATTGATGCGCCTCCTGCGCCGTGAACTTCAGGTCGTCGACGTGCATTTCCAGGAGTTGGCCGCGAGCACGGGTCCGAGCCAGGTGCAGGTCCGGAACTACCCGCGATGACATGATGAAATGCATGGAAGGCGGAATACGGTCGATCAGTCTGCATAAGGTGTTGTGCGGTATGGATGAAAGCAGGTGCACATCGTCCAAGAACAAGTAGAAAGGTTCCGACGACTGTTCCAGGGATTTCATCAGCGCCGTGATGAACGGCTTGGGCGCGGTATAAATATCCGCAGCGGATGCTTGTTCGATGGCCGGTTCGAAATGCACGCCGCCCGCGGACAGCGCCGCTGCGATATAGGATAGAAAGCTCATCGCATCGCGATCCGATGCGTCGATCGACAGCCAGCCCACCCGATGACCCGACTTCTTGAGCGCCGCAAACCACTGCGACAGCAAGCTCGTTTTTCCATAACCTGCCGGCGTTTGGATCACCGTCAGCGGGACTTTGTGAACTTCCTGCAGGCGCCTCAGCAGGCGTGGACGATCAACCAGGTTGCCCGGGTCCAGGGGGGGTTCGAGTTTCGTTCCA
>Ga0302320_10025805_pt1 | contig 11408 bp, 6 predicted proteins | sample Bog_T0_3_FD_202130 | JGI IMG/M metagenome (GOLD analysis project Ga0302320, IMG submission 202130) | Peat permafrost microbial communities from Stordalen Mire near Abisko, Sweden - Bog_T0_3 | ecosystem: Environmental > Terrestrial > Soil > Wetlands > Peat | place: Sweden: Abisko, Stordalen Mire... | reverse complement strand
ACATCGGACAAATTGAAGACCTGGCGATGACCATCTTTGAAAACAATTACGATGCTACCCGAGCCGCCCTTGGCAGCAGGCAAAGTTTTCGCTAGGCCGCTCAAAGCCGCAAAAAAAATCATGGAAGTCAGACAGGCAAGGCCGGCGAGTTTACGCATGGCGTACTCCTTTTGTATTTTTCAGCGCAAGAATACTTTATTGTTGGCGCCAATCGAAAGTACGCAACCGACCCCGCAAATGTTCCCGGAAACTTTCGACGGAACGAAAGCGCAGCTTACAGGCCAGCTCCGCAACTAGAGCAAAAACGCGATCCCGGCGGATTGGTTTGTCCGCAACGGGCACAGGCCGTCAGCGTACCCGCCTGAGCCACCACCGGAATGTTGACGGTGACGTTGAAGGGCTGGCTCCACGCCGGCATCGCAATGCCCAGCATGGCCGCGATTCCCGAGGCCTGGATGGCGTTGAACTCACGCACGCGCGCCGGCATGAAAAAACACTCGATGAAGCCGAGAATCCAAGGCAGCGGCGTCCAACTCAGACAAACATAGAGAATGCCAAGGCCGGTGCGGCGAAGGTAAAACTGGTGAGCGCCAAAGCCGCCCAGAAATAGCGCCAACAAGATGCCGACCACCTCGTCGCGGCGTACCGCGGCATATTGCTGGTGAAAAATTGCTTGCGCGCTCGAATACGATTGGCTGCCCATGATTGGTTCTCCTTGCCCTGCTGCCAATATACGCAATCGACTCAGACCCGGTTCCAGCATAAATCTCAAGCGCCGGAACGGGCCGCCGATTACACTGTTTCCATGACGAAGCGAATCGGCATCCATCTGGGCACAACCGGCGGCGCATCGAACGCCATTGAGCGAGCGCGGGAGATTGGCGCGAATACATTACAGATTTTTTCATCGAGTCCGCGGATGTGGCGCGCAACCAAGGCGGACCCCAAACAGGCGGCGAGAATGCACGAATTGCGGTCGAAGCTGGACGTGAATCCGCTGGTTATTCACACCAGCTATCTGGTGAACGTTTGCAGCCAGACGGACGAGATTCGGGAGAAGAGCATCGCGGCATTTCGCGGCGAAATCGAACGGGCCTTGGCCTTCGGAGCGGAATTTTTAGTGCTGCATCCTGGTTCATGGAACGGCCTGACGCGCGAACAAGGGCTCAAGCTCGCCGCGGAATCGATTGAGAGAGCGACTGATGGTTTGCCGTGGCAGGGGACTGCTTTTCAGATCCTGATTGAAAACACGGCGGGGGCGCAGTTTTCGCTCGGCGGCAGCTTCGAGCAAGTGGCCGAACTGGTCGAATTGCTGAAGGCACACGCCCCGGTCGGCGTTTGTCTCGATACCTGTCACTCGCATGTTGCGGGCTATGACCTCGTTAGCCCGGAGGGATATGAGCAGACGATGGAGCAGGTCGCGGCGACGGTGGGCTTTGAGGCGGTCCGCGTCTGGCATTGCAACGACGCTAAAGCCGCACGCGGATCGAAGCTCGACCGGCACGAACACATCGGCGAAGGCACGATGGGCGTCGAGCCGTTTCGCCGGCTGCTGAACGACACGCGATTCGCCCACGCGGCATTTATCGGCGAAACGCCCGTCGATGCGCCAGGCGACGAAGAACGGAATGTTCATGCCCTGCTCAGTCTTGTCGAGCCGTAACGGAGCTTTGCGGAGAAAAATGGCCACCTCGTCGGAGGCGGCCATTTTTCGTTTAGCAGCTGATTAGCGTTGCGGGCCGATTCATCCTAAGCGAAGCCCAGGACGGCGTGCGGAATATATGGCTCCTCAAGCGAAGCGATCTCTTCAGGGGTCAAACGCAAAGACGATGCAGCGACCGCATCTGCGAGATGGTGCGGCTTCGTTGCGCCGACGATGGGCGCAGTAACGGCCGATTTGCTGAGTAGCCATGCCAGAGCCAGTTGCGCACGAGGAACGTCGCGCTGTTCTGCGATCTGCCCAAGACGATCGACAACCTGACGATCGGCGTCTTCACTTTTGGCGTACATATTTTTCGCAAAAAGATCTGTCTCGAAGCGCTTGGTATTTTCGCTCTGCCACGGCCGTGTAAGCCGGCCACGCGCCAGCGGACTCCACGGAATGACGCCAATGCCTTCTGACTGGCAAAGTCCAATCATCTCGCGTTCCTCTTCACGATAGAGCAGGTTGTAGTGATTCTGCATGGAGACGAACCGCGTCCAGCCGTGACGGTCTGCCAGATAGAGTGCCTTGGCAAATTGCCATGCGTACATCGACGAAGCACCGATGTAGCGCACCTTTCCGGCCTTCACCACGTCATCAAGCGCTTGCAATGTTTCTTCGATCGGCGTCTCTGGATCCCAGCGATGAATCTGATAGAGGTCGATATAATCCGTACCCAGCCGACGCAGACTCTCGTCAAGCTCGAAGAGAATTTCCTTGCGCGATAGACCGTGCCCGTTAGGGTCTTCGCGCATCATGCCATGTACTTTTGTCGCGATCACAACAGATTCTCGCGCCACATTTTGTTTCAAAAAGCGCCCGACCACGACCTCGCTTTCCCCGCTTGAGTAGACATTTGCCGTATCGAAAAAGTTGATTCCGAGATCGAGGGCTTGTCGCAAAAACGGCTTGCTGTCCTCTTCGCCCAGTGTCCATGCGTGTCTGCCAAATCCCGGCACTCCCGTTGCCGGCGCGCCATAGGTCATACATCCAAGACAAATGCGCGAAACTTTGAGTCCCGAGGTACCAAGCCTTACGAAGTCCATCATTCCTCCTGGAGCGCAAGATCGCTCCGCGATTATCATAGATCGGTTTGCTGCAAAAAGCCGCCAGGCGAAACCTCGCCTGGCGAATTCTCTCTTCGAATCAATTAAAACGTGATACGTCCGCCCAGCTCCAGGCTGCGAGGCCCTGCACCCTCGGCGCTCTGTAGCCCCGGGATGGTTCCAAAGGTTCCCGCGTCCACCTGCATGTTCGGCGGCTGATAATTCCGATGGTTGAATACGTTGGCCGCTTCCGCGCTGAACTGAAAAGTAGCTTGCTTGTAAAGCGCCAAATCCTTCATCAAAGACATCGAGAAGTTGTTCGTTCCAGGCCCCACGACACTACCGACCGAGGCCGTGCCAAAATATCCACGATTCGCATCGGGAATTGCGAACGCCGAGCCGCCAGGGTCTGCGGTCGGCGAATCGAGCCATTGAGTCACGCTGCGCTGCGTGGGATAGATGTGCTTGCCCGGCAGCAAATCGGCGCGTGTCTGACCGACGGTGGTTAGAATGTTTGTTCCCGCCGGATCGTTAGTTGCTTCATACGGAGTTAGGAATGGCCCACTCTGGAAAATGGTCACTCCACCTAACTGCCAGTTGCCGACAAACTTATTCAGCAGCGTGCCCGTATTCAACCAACGCTCCCCGTGGCCAAACGGCAAGTTATACAAGTAAGTCACGAGAAAGCGGTGCCGACGGTCGTAAGCCACATTGCCGTAGTCCAGTCCGGGATGAAAGCGGTCAGTCAAGAAGCTTCCGCCCGCATCGCCGCCGCTGACGCCTACCAGTCCGTTGGGCGTGGCACCCTCGGCGTCCGATAGATCGCGCGTAAATGTATAGCTTGCGTCAAACGTAATTCCTTTGCCGCTGCGCCGCGATAACTCGGCTGTGCCGCTGTTGTAGTTACTCTCAGCCGCGTTTGCCACGCTTTGAATGACGCTCCAGCATGGGTACGGGCGGTGATCCGATACCAGCGTGCCGCCGTCTGTGATGCAAGCCCCTGTAGCTGGGGTCGCCGGGGTTGCGTTGCTGTAGCCAATCGAGTTGGCGGGTACCTGATTCAGATCTTCCATCGTCTCAAGGTTGCTGCCGTGGCTTCCGGTATAAGTTAAACGCGCGCCAATACCGCGCCCTAGATCCTTTTCAACCGTGAGATTCCACTCTTGCACCGAAGGATCTTTGTAGTGAATCGGAAACGCCCAGTAGAAGCCCGCCGTGCCCGTGCTGCTGCCCGCTGCACTGTTGAAGGGATTCGTCAGCGAAAGTTGCGGAGTAACATTGTCGGATTGATATCCCTGACTGAAAACTCCAACATAACTCGCGTCCACGCCAAAACCAGAGACCAGTGAAAAGCCCAGCGGAGTCTCGATGAATCGTCCCCAGCCGCCGCGCACTACAGTCTTGTCGTTGCCGAAGGGGCGCCATGCAAAGCCGATGCGCGGACCCCAATCAGTCTTCCCGGTAAAACGCAATCCGGATGGCAGCTTCGCTTGTTGTGCTGTCAATGTCGGAGTTGGCGAAATTGCCTGTTCGAATTGCTGTGATTCAAAAGACAACGCCTTTTCGTTCGGTACAACCACTGCGCCGTGAACTAACGAGCCGTCGGTGCCGGGGCCACTATAATCCGGCAAGAAGAAAGCTGTGTTGTAGTGGGTATCGGTAAGTGGTGGATGCAACTCGTAGCGCAGGCCGAGATTCAGAGTTAAGTTCGGCGTCGCCTTCCAATCATCCTGGCCATAAAAAGCATAGGAGTATCCAAGTCCGTCCATGCTTGGTTTGTTCGTCGTACTTACATCGGTCGTGTCTGGATAGCCTAGCAGAAACGAGGTGAAAGGATCGCCAATCGCCGTCCCGATAGCGGAAGAACCATCGAAGACATACCATCCCGACCTATAGTTTCCATAGACGTTATCGTCGTGATCGGTAAGCCGCTTGAAGTCCGCGCCAAATTTGAAGCTATGCTTTTGCTTGCTCCAAGTCACATTGTCGAGTAACTCGATGATCTCTCCGCGCTGCCGCGTCGGGTTTCCTCCACCGGTCGATACAAATCCGTTGATAAGTACCTGTGGAGCTTCCGACCAATCAAGATCCGGCTGTGGAACCGCCGTAATGCCCGTCTGTGCTAGCAGAGAAGTTGTGCTGAAACTTTGATTCGCAGAAGTGTGCTGCGCGTTGAATCCACCGCGAAATTCATTGAGCAATCTCGGCGTAAATACGTAGTTATGCGCGAAGGTTAGCCCTTCGTCAATTTCCGGCGTGTTATAGCCGCCTTGCAGAGGGCCACCGGCTGTCTGACAAAAGCTGAATGTACAGCCAACGTTCGGCGCGCTGGTTACCTGGCGGTTCTTGTAAGAGAAGCGCGCAAATAGATTCTGCTTGGCAGAGATCGCTTGATCGATTCGGATGTCTCCCTGGTTAGCTGAAATCGGCGCAGCAAAATTCTTTTGATAGTTATTCGCGTAAGCATCGGGCGACCCATAGTTTGGTTCGGGATAAAGGTACTTGAGAATATTTGCGGAGATTGCGCTAACTGGAACATTGGCCGGATCAATCGGCGTAACGCCATCCGGCTGATAGATCGCCGTAACTCCTTGAGCAGCGAGATAGCTTGTCAAATTGCCATTGCGCATCGCCTCAGACGGTACACTCATCACATCCGAAATTTCGCGGGGCAACCGCAAAGCTTCAAAGCTTGCAAAGAAAAATGTTCTATTGGTCCCCTTGTACAGATGTGGAATATTCAGCGGTCCACCGAGAGTTCCACCAAAATCATTCATGATAATTTTAGGCTTTGCCGAAGCGAAGGCCAACGGAACGCCGGAATTCAAAACTGTATTCTCAAGGTTCTCGAAGACTCCGCCGTGATAGCTGTTTGTTCCGGCTTTCGACACCGTCGTGATGTCGGCCACGCCCGAGAATTCCGCATTGTTATTCGATTCACTGACGCGAATCTCTTCGATTGAATTGAACGACGGAAACATCTCATTGACTGGACCGGAATACTCAACACCGACGCTCGAGATGCCATCAATTGTTACGCTGAGCAACGCTGGCGTCGTTCCCATCACCATCAAGTTACCCCCGCTATCTGTCTGCACGCCGGCTTCTGTCGTCAGAGTATCAATCGGGCTCGTGGAACCGGTAGAACGCGAATAAATCGCTACCGGTAACTCGACAAGATCATCGCCTACTTTCGTCTCGGCGAGATTCGATACATCGACACTGATCACGCTCTCCGCTTCGGCAACAACTTCGACGGTTTGCGACTGTGCGCCGGGCTTCAATGAGGCATCTACACGCCGTGTCTCGCGCGCGGTGAGGGAGATTTCTGGCAGCGATTCAGTTTCAAATCCTGCCGCCGCAATGGTCACCGAGTACTTGCCCACGTCGATATTACTGAAGGCATAGTTTCCATCGCTGTCGGCAGTGACGACGCGCCTGGCCATCGTTCCCTTGTTTAGCAGTGTCACCTCGGCACCCTGTACCGCTGCGCCTTGGCTATCGAGCACTGTACCCAGAATTGTGCCAAAGGTCGACTGAGCCGCCAGCGACGCGCCTCCCAGCAATGCAAGAAATGAAATGAGAAAAGTGCAAATAACCGTCGTTCGATAACAATTCGAAAAAAAGAAAATACGCATGAAGCCACCTTTCAAAAAGATTTCAGAGAGAACCGAATTACTTCGCTTTGAGAGGCTGACCTTCCCGCCGATTCTCCGCCGTAGTTTGCGGGAGAACCGCTGGACCAGCGAGCTACTGGTTCAGCTCTCTGCGAAAGTTATGAATGCCCTGCGAAACCGGAGTGCCGTCGATCAATTAAAAAAACAATCGAGCCGATCTTCCGTCAAGGTAGAAAGCTGCTTCCGAGTGTTTGACCAGATATGTATCCGGTCGTTTCTGCCAAAAACTCATCTTCAGAATCTTGCGATAAAGATGAAGGTTTAGTCGATATTGCTGGAAGATTGGAGCAATGTCAAGAATCTTTATGTGGTCCTTATAGCCGCCTGCATATTCTCTAAACAATCAATCTCGAAGCCATGTTCGCTTTCAGGAAAAAGCGGATTTGCGGCTATGCTGCGCGCTGTAAGGTACGTGTAGATATGGCTGCTTAAGGGCGTGCGACTAGTTAGTCTTGGATCTACAAATATCACTTCATTGAAAACCGCTGTAAGTCATAAAGCTACTCCACATATCATGCAGCACATTTGTCTTTCTGACTGGCTCTAAGTTCAAGCCGCTTTTTCCCATGAATACAATTACGACAGCAGCAAACCCCAGCGATAGGAAAGAAAACTTATCGCTGGGGTTTGCTGCTGTCGAGCTGGAGTTCAGCCAATCGAAATAAGCTTGGTCTCAAGATACTCATCAAGTCCTTCTGGGCCAGACTCTCGGCCAATACCGCTTTCTTTCCAACCTGTAAATGGGCCTTCAGTAGCGAAAGGATTCCAGTCATTCAGTCCGACCAAACCAAACTCCAATTCACAAGCGGCTTGTTGAGCAATCCGTAAGTCATTCGTCCAGATGTATGCAGACAGGCCGTGGCGAGTAGCATTTGCTAGTCGTATCGCCTCTGCTGTGTCGCTGAAAGCCGTAATGGGCAGCACGGGCCCAAATATTTCTTCAGTGAAGGCAGGCGCGCTCGCCGTCACGTTAGCCAGCACCGTTGGTTCATAGAAGTAGCCTTGCGCCAAGGCCGTTGGCCGCTGGCCGCCGGTAAGAACCTTTGCGCCACACTCAACACTTCTGCGCACTAACTGCTCGATATGGTCACGTTGCCTGATATTAATGAGTGGCCCAATGTTCGTGGCTTCAAGCATGCCGTCACCAATCTTCAGCTTGGCAGTAAGCGCTGTAACTCGCTCGGAGAATTCCGCAATGATCGACGAATGCACGAGAAAACGCTGTGGCGATACGCATACCTGGCCGGCATTGCGAAACTTTGCGATAACGGCACTGGATGCGACTTGTTCAAGATCGACATCGGGAAAGATCAGCACCGGAGCGTTGCCGCCAAGCTCAAGCGATAGCCGCGTTACGGTCTTTGACGCTCCGTCCATCAAGATGCGGCCAACGCGAGGGCTTCCCGTAAAGTGAATTTTTGCGCAGAGCGGATTGTCGAGCATCTCCTGTCCAATGCTGGAAGATTGGCCATTGACTAAGTTCACGACTCCATCCGGAATGCCGGCCTCGACCAGAATATTCACCAATTCCATTGCAGTCAGCGGCGTATATTCCGATGCTCGGATAACAATTGTGCACCCCGCAGCGAGCGCCGCGGCTGCAGCTCGCGCAATGTTGTAAATTGGAAAATTCCACGCCGTGATAATGCCGACGACACCGAGTGGCTGACGAACGACGATCAACCGTCGCGCTGGATTCTTCGATGGAATGACGCGCCCGTATGCGCGCTTGCCTTCTTCTGCAAACCACTCGAACAAGTCCGCCGCCGCACCCCATTCTCCCTTTGCTTGCGGAAGTGGTTTGCCGCTCTCCAAAGTGGTTGTGCGCCCAAGGTCGGCAAGTCGCTCGCGTATCAAATCGGAGGCGCGCTTCAATACTGAGGCGCGCTCATAAGGAGTACGTTTGGACCATACCGGAAAGGCCGCTGAAGCAGCTTCAATGGCGAGCTTGCAATCGGTTCCATCGCCAAAGGGTACTTCGCGCAAAGTCTCCTCTGTCGCTGGATTCAGCACCTGCTTAGTTCTTGAATTTGCCGCAGAAATCCAGCCGCCGCCGATGCGCTGCAGATATGTGTATGCCATTATTCCCCTTTTCTTACGCGTTTCTTGAGTACACAAGCTCGCCTGCCAGGTACGTTTTCTCCACGGAAATTTCGCGAATGGTTTCCGGAGCAACCGCTGTTGGGTCCGCGGATAAAACTGCAAAATCCGCCCATCGGCCTGGTTGAATGCTTCCGCGCGTTTGCTCTTCTCCCGAGGCAAAAGCAGAGCCAGTCGTGTAGGCATACAGTGCTTCTTCAATGCTTGTCGCCTGCTCAGGAAGCAGGGTTTTGCCTTCTCGTGTGCGACGCAAAACCGCAGCCCGCATACCCGTCAGCGGTGAGTCGTCACTAACTACTGGCGCGTCAGAAGAGAATCCAACCTTAAGATCTGCGTCGAGCATTTCGCGAATCGGATAGATGCGCTGAGAGAGACTGTCAGGAATGAAATCAAGAAAGTTTGCTCCCAACTCATCAAGGAAGATCGGCTGCGTCACAGCGAGGATGTTTGCTTTCGACATTCGCTTCAATTGCGAGTTACTCGGCAAGCCTACGTGTTCAATGCGGTGCGCAAAACCGCACGGACTCACTTCAAGCTGCTCGTAAAGACCAAGCACCTGTTCGATGGCCACGTCGCCAATCGCGTGAGTCGAGATACGCCAGCCTTGACGATTCGCATCGACAAATAGCGCCTGCAACTCTTCAGTTTGAAAGCGTGTCACACCTGTGAAATCACTGTTGCGATAAGAAACCGATAGCGCAGCAGTACCTCCGCTCAGTCCACCGTCCGCAAGAAACTTCACGGTGTCAACGCGCAACTTGTCCGAGTGATGCTTCGGTGGTAGCGCCAGCGGTCCACTGCTTCCATCGGGCCTGCCCAACGGCATGACGAGCATGCGCACAGGGAGCGTTCCATCCGCATCCATCTCCAGATAGGTTTCCAGAAGCCCGGGCAAAACGCCGCAGTCCGATGAAGAAGTAATTCCGAGCGAGAGTTGATGCTTCAGTGCCGCGTCAATCATTGCGCGATAGTCTGCCCGCGTTGGCGGCGGAATGACGCGATTGACAATGCCCACAGCAGTCTCATGCAGCAAGCCACTCGGAGTTCCATCCGGATCGCGCTCAATGATTCCGCCCCCAGGCTGTGTTGTCGCGCTGTCGATTCCGGCAAGCTTCAGTGCGAGGCTATTGGCGACGAAGATATGCCCGCAGGTTCGCGTTAGTAAGATCGGACGGTCCGATACGAATCGGTCCAGATCATGGCGCGTAGGCTTTCGTCCTTCTGCCAAAGAGATCTCGTTAAAGCCGCGCCCCAATAGCCATGCACCTTTGGGAAGAATTGCGCTGCGCTGTTTAAGAAGTGTTCCGATTTCTTCAATGCTGGTGGAACGGCGAAGGTCGAGCGCCGTCGTGAGAAGTTGTCCGACCTTCCAGATGTGCGCGTGAGAGTCCTCGAAGCCCGGAACAAGTGTCTGGCCTTCAAGGTCAATTACTTCAGCGGATGCGCCTGCCAAGGCTCGTAACTGGTCTTCTGCGCCGATAGCGACAATCTTTCCGGCCGCTGTCGCAACGGCGTCAACATGCCGCGGCTGACACATGGTGAGAATGTTGCCATTCAGGAAAAGCTGGTCAACCCTCTCCATTAGCGTACCCCGGCAAGCACGGAATGATTCTCAGCAGCGTGTTTCTCAGAAGCTGCACCGATCGCTTCACCGACAATAGTCAACGCTTCGCGCACCATATCGAGCGGCATATTGAGCGGCGGCAGAAAGCGAATGCAATTGCTGAACAGGCCCGCGCGCATCAGGAGCACTCCGTGCGCAGCAGCGTAGCGAACGATGCCGATAACTTCAGGAGCGGAAAGCGGCGTCTTCGTTTCGCGGTCTGCCACGAATTCTGTAAGCAGCATTGGCCCGAGTCCGCGCACATCGCCTACGATGGGATACTTCGCTTTCCAGCTTTCCATGATTTCACGCATCGCGTCGCCAAGAACATTTGCTTGAGCTAGGAACTCCGGTTGGCGCAAGATGTTGAGCGCAGCGATCGCAGCGGCACAGGCGACCGGACTTCCGCCATAAGTGCCTCCAATGCCGCCGAGATGGGCCGAGTCCATGATCTCTGCGCGCCCCGTTACCGCGCCAATCGGCATGCCGGCGCCGAGCGATTTTGCCGAGACAATCAAGTCGGGAACAATGCCATAATGTTCGACTGCATAAAGCTTTCCGGTGCGTCCCGATCCGCATTGAACTTCATCGGCAATCAAAACAATGCCGTGCTGCGTGCATATTTCGCGAAGGCGTTCAAAGAAGCGCTTCGGTACCGGAAGGAAGCCGGCTTCGCCCTGCACAGGCTCGATGAGAATCGCCGCAACGGCCGATGGATCAACCTGCGCTATCAGTGCGTGATCCAATTGCTGAATCGAATAGTCGATGTACTGCTCCTCTGTCATTCCGGCAGGAACGCGATAGAGGTTTGGGAATGGGAGTCTTACAATCTCTGGAGCAAACGGCCCAAAGCCAGTCTTGAAAAGTCCGTATTTACTCGTGAGGCTGAGTGCCAGAAGTGTGCGGCCATGATATGCGCCTTCGAAGCAAATAATCACTGAACGCTTCGTATATTTGCGCGCCAGTTTTACAGAGTTCTCGACGCTCTCTGCGCCGCTATTCGCAAACAAAGTCTTCTTGGGAAAGTCGCCAGGCGTGACCTTGTTCAGTAACTCCGCAAGAGCGAGCATGGGTTCAAAAGTAGCGACTAATGCGCAGGGGTGAATGTAACGCTCTGCCTGCTTTGCGATGGCGTCAACGACCGCAGCCGGCGAATGGCCGACTCCTAACATCCCGATGCCGCCAGCCATATCGATCAGCGTATTTCCATCGACGTCGAAGATCAGGCTACCTTGCGCGCGATCGACCACAACATCGGTTGCACGGCCGACTCCCGCGGG
>Ga0302320_10025803_pt1 | contig 11408 bp, 7 predicted proteins | sample Bog_T0_3_FD_202130 | JGI IMG/M metagenome (GOLD analysis project Ga0302320, IMG submission 202130) | Peat permafrost microbial communities from Stordalen Mire near Abisko, Sweden - Bog_T0_3 | ecosystem: Environmental > Terrestrial > Soil > Wetlands > Peat | place: Sweden: Abisko, Stordalen Mire... | reverse complement strand
CTCTGGCGGTTCATGGGGCGGCACGCGGGCATGTGCCGGGACGAGGTGCTCAGGTCATTTAGCAAGCGGCTCTTCTGTGCATCGCTCCAGCGCCTGGTTCCCTCCCTGACGGAGGCTGACCTCGCACCCGGAGGGTCGGGCGTGCGGGCGCAGGCCATGACCCCCCAGGGGGAGCTCGTCCAGGATTTTGAGCTCATCGAGCGCCCGAACGCGCTGCACGTTCTCAATGCGCCAAGCCCCGCTGCGACCGCGTCGCTCGCCATAGGCGACGAGATCGCCCGGCGCGTGCTGGCGGCGTAGCGCTGCGCATCCTCCCTGACGGGGCATTCGCCTCCTACGGGCGGTCGGCCACGCGCTCGGCGCTTATGATGCGCCCGGTGAATGCGTACCCGCACGTCGATCCCCCGATGGCGTTTATCCCAAAAAACACGTCATGGGGCGACGAGTCGTAGGTCGGCTGGTCGCCGTCGAGCACCCTGGCCCCATCCAGGAGGATCTGAATGCGCCGCACCTGGGAGGCGGGGCTGTTCGCCGGGAAGAGCGATCCCATCGTAACCACGAGCGTGTGCTCGTCGCCGGTGCCAAGTGCGACGGGTTCCGACAGGATGCCGACGCTTCCCCAATGATCGACGCCCAGGCGGATACGGTTCTGGTCGAGGTATTGGACAAAGACAATGTCGCCGGCACGGGGGACGCCCGTCACCACAAGCGGCTCGCGGGTGAGCGCTGCGCGCACCTCGGGAAACCGGAGCCGCAGGCGCACGGGCCCATAAGCCACCGCCAGAGGGGAGGCACCAAGCGGGGCCGCCAGCGGGAGACGGCGCACGTGGGCGATCGTGCCGGAAAACGACTCGCTGCTGGTGCCGGGGAGGAACCGATTCCCGCCGAGTTCGACCTGATCGGGGGCCGAGGGATGAAAATGGGCGGTCGTGTCGAATGCCGAGCGGCCGTCGACCTCCACATGGAGGCTGCGCACAAGGTATGCGATCTGGGGCTCCGATAGGTTTGACCATCGCGGATGCCCAAATGGCGGGTAAAGCGACCCCATGCGGATTGTCAGGTTGTGGGGCACGCCGTAGGCCACTGTCAGGGGATCGCTCATGGGGCCCCTCATTTCCGTGTTTACCAACCCGAGTTGGATCTGGGTGGCCGAGACGTAATGGACGAAGAGCAGGTCGCTTGCGGCCTCCGATCCCGTGGAAAGAAGTGGCTCGTAGGCGCCGGTCTTGTCCGCGGGGAAGGTGACGTCGGCGGCGATGGCTCCGTAGGAGGCGCCCCTCGCGAGCTCAACCCCGTAGGCCGGAAGGTCCAGGACATAGGCCAGTGGCCTAATGGCCTCCGGAGGGAATGTCCCTATGTCGAGAGAAAGAGCGATGACGGCGGATGCCGCGACAAGTACTGCGGCGACGGGCACGATGAGCCGACCAAGAGCCCGCCGGCCCAGGGCCCCCGGCTGGCACGCCGCGACCATGCCGAGCGCCACGAAGAGCGTGAGGCCCGGCTGGAAATCGAGAAGGTAGCGCGCGTTCGCACTCGTCAGGATTGCCGCCGGATTGCCGCTTGGAAGGAAGACCAGGGTCACCAGGTTGGCCAAGGCCAGGATGAGCGCCGAGATCCCGGCAGCCCGCACCGGAGGGGGGGTGCCCTTCCTGAAAATCATCCAGGCGGCAACTGGCGACAGCCAGAGCCAGGGGACATGGCGGAGAACGCTCACGGCGATCCAGGTCGGCGCCGTGACAAACGGGAAGGTCCGGCTGTAGAATGCCGGGGCAAAAAGGTACCGCCGCGCATTCTCCCACCCGTGGCCCAGGCCGGAGCTCGAGAGCCCGAGCTGATTCCAGCCACCCAGCTGGTACCGCTGGCCAAATTCGAGGAAATGCCCGAATCGGACCCAATTGTAGGTGAGGAACAAGGCGACCACGCCTGCGAGCGGCAATGCGGCCGCAGCCGCGCCGCTCCATACCCTGGAGGCCGGTCTACCAACGCGGGCATTCACCCACGAGATGAAGGGTGGGATCAAGGCGGCGCTTGCGAACACGTAGTTCGGGCGCGAGGCGATCGCGATGCCGAGGCATAGGCTTGAGAGGGCAAACCACGCGCGCGGATGGGCCTCCGAGGTAAGGGCGCGCGCACCGGCCCACAGCGAGAGCATGGCGAACGCGTACGCATGCGCTATCGTGACCTGCTGAGCGATGGTGCCTCGCAGGGCGACGTAATAGCCGTCCGCGAGCACCAGGGCCATCCCTGCGACGATCAGCATGGCCGCCGGGGTGCCGGGCAGGCAGCGCCGGCACAGGTGAAGGAGGAGCGAGGCGCTGGCAACCGCACCGATGATGCCCAAGAGGGAGCACGCCGCCTTCTCGGTCAAATAGCGGCCGGTGATGAGCTTAACAGGGACGAAAAGGTCGACTGCCGGGGCGGGTCCCATGTACAGGAAATAGCGCCCCTTGAAATAGCTCAGATCGTTCACCCTATAGGCGGCATTCTGCGCCGGATCGTAGGGATTGGCTAGGGCCACGAGCCTCGGGTCGGGCTGTCGCAAAAGGCTTGTTTGCCCCGCCATGAATGCGTCTGCCAGTTCGTTGTAGAAGCCCTCCGGTCGGCCGCTAAGCCACTGCCTAGGGTAGGAGGAGGGCTCCCATGTGTAGAACCAGAGGGTCGCGGCCGCGAAAAGGACGAACGCAATCCTGCCGCGGGCGCGCCCGGCTGCTACTGGGGTTCCGGCCAGATTCGTTTGCATTCGATGATCTCGCCGCTGAACCGGGTGTTTTCGCTCGTGCCCTTGATGTCGTTTTTCCCGATCGCCAGCTGGGTGGGTGGCGAGTCCCAGAATTCGGATGGCGCCGCAATCACGGTCTTTCCGTCGAGCGTCACCCGAACGTTTTCCTTGAGGGCGGAGACCTCCTTGGTGCTCATCCCGACGAAGATGATGTCCTCGCTCGGAGGGAAGAGGGAGCCCATCGATATCTCGAGGTCATGCACCCGCGCGTAGTCGATCGGGATCGGCGGGGAAAGCGGGCCCCCCTTGAACCAATGGTCAAAACCGATCCTCACGTGGGTCGCATCCGAATAGATGACGTAGACGAAATCGCCCGCCTCCTCCACGCCTAGGGACACGATCGGCTCCGCCTGAGGCACTCGGTTGGTGGGAAAGCGCAGGCGGAGCCGGATATAGCCGTAGGGGAGTTCCCTGTGCTCAAAGTTCCTTGGAGATTCGATCTGGACGGGATCAAGCGTGCCATTCCGGCCGGATTCGGCGCGGCGCGCGTCGAAGGGAAGCGAAAAGAACTCGGGGCCCGCCTTCGTGCGGGTGCTGGGTGTCACAGAGACCTGCAGGCGCCCCTGCAGGCCCTGGGGAAGGGGAATTGCCCGGTATTCGGGGGTAGGTTGGGCCGAGTCCGATTTTTTGGCGTCAACGTAGGCGTCCGAGGCAAGGATCCCCCAGCGACTGCGATCGTTCGGGAAGGCCGTCAGGTGGTCGGTCAGCCACTGCTGGTAGGTGCGGACATCGCCTTTTGCCTGCATTCGCGCATATTCCCGCAACGTGTCCGGATTCTTGGACCGGAATTCGCCAAGCCGCACGGGGATACCCGCGACCCCGAGAAACGTGATGGAGTCGACGAGTTGCCATTGTCCCGGACGCGGTTCGTTGTAGACCCTCACCGTTGTCCCGTCCTCCGGCTGCGCCTCCTGGTGGGCATAACGGTATCCGAGTATGGCCTCGGGGCCGGAGTCTGCGTTGGTCAACCAGGCATTGACGTACATTCCTGGGGAGAGGCGCGGAATCGCCGTGAACTTGTCGTGGGCCTCGGCGGTGCTCAGCGAGATGACATGCTCGGCAGCCCGAGCCTTCCTGAGATCAATCGGCTGCTCCAGGTCGTTTATGGTGACCGAGGCCGTTCCACGGTCGGGTCCTTCCAGGAGCCGAAGTGTCACCACGTCGCCGACAGCGACCGCGGCGACCCTTTCCGACTGTCCAGGGATCCCGATCCACGCGCCACTGCTCGGGTTCGCCGACGTCGAGGCCGGCACCCAACCCGCCTCGGACAACGCCTCCCTTGAAAAGATCGGCCGTCCATCGATCGACGCCTCGTTTAGCACCGTTGTGGCTTTGTCACGGCCAAGCCCCGGCCCGGTGGCGAGGGGCTCGATCTCGACCCGCCACCTGCGGAGCTCTTCCTGGCTGCTTTCACTGAAGTAAAGCTTCTGCTGGAAGGTCATGCCCTCGGCCGCAGCCCGCATCGCGGCGTTGACAGGCCTGAGAAACGGGGGGAAATCCCAGTCAAATTTCACGATGCTATAGGAAACCCCGTCGGTGCGAACCAGTTTGTGCCGCAGAAACGGCTGCAGCGGCTCCTGGGTTCTCTGGACGATGCCCGTCGACTCGAAAGCGATCGGATGCTTGTCCCATGGGCTACGGGAGGTGAATGCCTTCAACGCCTGCTCGATGCTGGCCGGCTGGTCTATCAAGAGGCCGTAATCGGGCTTGAGGTAGGATTTGTTCGATTCGGCGTCGGCGAACCAGAGATACTGCCTGTCATGCTCCACCTGGTACCCATCGGGCCCGAGCCGGACTCTTCCTGAAAACAGGGAGGTTTCGGCATAGGCCCAGGCGTGGGTCTCCTCGGCCTCGGGCGCGGCATAGCTGTTGACGACGAAGCTCGAGCCCCGGAACGGGCGTTTTGAAAGGAGCTTCAGAAACGTCTGGCTGTCGGGTGGAACGACGATCAGGTAGCTGAGCTGCAGCGTGAACCAGGCAGCGGCAAAAGACAGGAGAAGGACAGAGCCGGACAGGGGCAGCGCCGCCGGAGCCTGCGCGTTCCATGAGTCGGCAAACGCCCTGCGGGTTGTCTCGACCACCAAGTACAGCGCTCCTGCGAGCACGATGTCGGTCCAGAAGACCAGGAACGGTGCCTGCCTGTTCAAATATCCGGAGTAGATGTACCCTGTGAAGACGCGGTATACGATCGCATAGGCAACGACGACGCACAGGGAAAGGGAAAAGAGCCCCACCAATCCATTCTCGCTCCCCACCATTCGTCTCGTTCCCGCGACCGCGAGCGTCAGCGCGATCGCGGAGGCAAGGGCGTAACTGAGCCACCCGAGCCACGCTGGCGGCTCAAGGCCCAGCGCAGCGCTCCATAAGGTTGCTGACGAACCGTCAAAGAGGGGCCTGAGGTATCGCAGTACTAGGACCGCAATCGCGGCCAAAACGACTCCGGGGAGCACCCGGGAGGCGAAAAAAACGGACCATCGTGCAACCCTATTGCCTGAGTTTCTCGAATCCGGGTCCTGGTGCGTTGTCCGGCGCAGAAGTCCCAGGAGCGCTCCCGCCAGGATAACAAGGGTGCAAAGGCCTATCCAGGGGCTGTAATACTGAAGGTGTTTCTCGAAGAATGAGGTGGCAAACGCCTTGAGAGTTCGCGAGTTAGCAATGTCGAAGTAATTGTTCCAGAATATGATGCGATGATCTCGATAGAATTTGTCGACCAGCTCCGTGAACGCCTTGTCGCTGGCCATGTTTCGCGCAGCCAGCGTATAAGCGATGTCGAGTTTCACGTTCGCCCATCCCATATAGGCCACGAGCTGGGCGAGAAGAACACCCGCTGCCGCGGCTCCGCCCACCAAAATGCCGAGCCAACACCGAAGAAGCAGCTGGATCCTGCGGCCGTAGCAGACGAGGCCATAGCAGCCCGCGGTAATGCCAACGAACGTGGCATATACATACTCTCCGTAAAACAAGGCTGCGAAGGCGATGGCGCCGCAAACGAGCATCGGCCACTTCCTGTATCGGTCGAGATGGCTCACCCAAAAGAGCGCCCCAAAGAACAGGAATCCGTACCACACCCGATAGGTGTCCACCTGCCACTGGCCGAAGAGACCGTAATCCGTGATCAAGATCAGGCAGCCGATCGCCGCGAAAAGAGGGGGTCCAATTGTGCAAAGGAAACGAAACGCGAGCCATAAGGCTGCAAGCCCCACGGTGAACGTGGTGAGCACAATCTGGGTCTCGATGGTGCGAGCGCCGAATACGTACAGGACAAAGGCAAACAGGCGTGGGAAATTACCCTGGTGGGTGTGGACGTAGGGATTGGCCGCGGCATGCCATGCGGAAACCTCGTCTGTCAGGCCCTTCGTATCGCCGATATGCCCTTCGTAAAGGTGCCTGGCGTGCATCAGGCTGGAAAACGACTCGTTGTTGTCGATTGCGTAGGGCAGCCCCTTGGTCGCCAGTAGCAGGGACCCGAAGAGTCCAATGTAAGCAAAAAGCACGACTAACCATGCCGTGCGGAGCGATGGGCTCACCTTTCGATCCGTTTGCGGGATATGACTACGGGCCCCCTGATGCATCAGCGGTCTCTTGAGTTTTGCATTTTCGGGCGCCGTGATTTGGAGCGATTCGCGCCATTTTTAAGTACTATCCAGTAGCGATGGCGGAGGGCAATTTCGGCTAATGCCCCAAGGCGGTCCGTCCTAGTGAGGGCGCCTTTTCGGTTAAGCTCACTTGCTTCGACTGGTTGACCTCCCACACAAGGAATTCCTGGCTCCCGAAGTCAATGTTGTGGCGAAGCGTCAGCGAGGACAGTGCCGGTCCGTAATGCTTCTTCATGAGTGCAAGCTGGCCCGCGGGCTCCGGATCAAGCCCTTTCCGAACCACAAACACCACAGCCTCGTAGGGTCGTAGGTCGATAGGCGATGCCGCATAGGCATCAGGAGGCTCAGTGAAATACCAGCGATTCGGGTAAATGGCCCTTATCAGCGCGCTCTTCCCAAAAAAGGGGCCCTCTAGAATGTTTGATCCCCCCTTGAATACCGCAGAGTCGATGGTGAGTGTCCTATACGAGTTATCGGGCGTAAGGAAAGCGATCCTGTCGTGATAGGGCGCAAGCGCAGCGGCCGCCTCCGCCTGGGCATGATTGAGGCTAACAAGATATGGAATGAAGTATCTATGCATGTACCTGACGCCGTCAAAGACCTGGGTTGCCGCCGCAAGCGCCACAATACCCATTGCCAGCTTTGCGGTCAGGGAGGGAGACTGCAGTACGGGGGCGAACGAAAACAGAATCACTGCGAACACGGTAAAATTTGCTGCTTCAAACCAAGTCACGGGAGTGTCGCGGAAAAATAGGAAGAAGTGGTACATCAGCGCCCCGGCCAACACGCCTAGGATCAATCCGACCCTCGAACGGCTTCGAGACATGGCCAGGAGAAGGAGCAACGCAGGTGGCAGTAAAACGCTACATTTTACGAGCCAGTGTCCTCCTATCATTTGTGCCCGAAGCCACGGCAGATAAGAGGCGTCAGGCCGAACGCTTGAGCCAAAACGAGCCTCGTCGTCAAAATAGCGGATAAGACTGTCCCAATGGCCATGGTAATAGATTAGGAGCACAAGCAGCCATCCGAGCACCCCAAGGACTGTCGCCGTCACGGCCTGAATAAACGAAGACTTTAGCCCCTTTCGATTCACCAGCAGGACTACGCTGAACGAGATGGGATAGATCAGGAGCGTCGCTTTGAGGCCAAGTGCTGCTGTTACTAGGCCGGCTAATGTCCACGAATCCCTCTGTGTCCATGGGATGAAATCGCCGGTGACTACCCCGATTGCCGAGCTGGCAGCCACCAACATGAGCGGAAGTATCCACAACATGTAATCCGGCTCCAGAATCACGTTGAAGCCGGAAATCGGCACATTGAAGAAAGGCACCAAAACGGCGCACAGCACGGCGATCCTTGCCGGCAAAGTTGCGATGGAACTCGAGAGGTTGTAAAATGCGAGTGCCGCTAACAGGTGAGCAAATGCAATCGAGATGTAGCTGAATAGGTCGATGCGCGGGAATACAAGATAGCGGCTAAATCCAATCCAGGTCAGGAAAAGCTGCACGGTCTGGTGGACGAGATCCATGAGGTGCCCCTGCGGCAGGAAAACATAGCCGTTGGCGTCGTAGAGAAGCCTCAGTGAATAGAAATAGCGGTACCCAAGGCTCTCCTCGCAGGATCCAGTCAATGTGAGGTGAAGCTCAATTATCCGAGAGATGGGATACCAAAGGGAGGCGAGGAGCAGGAGAGCCGGCCCAAAGCGGGACATTGCGTTGCCGATCTTAAAATTTTTAATTCGCACAAGAGTGAGGGGGTGGAGACTCAGGTGGTCGGCGCCGAATTGTCGGAGAGTTCGCGTCCTGCTGAGACGCTGCCATGCCTGAAGAATCCCGCCAGGGCACGGCCCGCAGAGGCGAGGCAGCGACCTACCTGTGTAACTTCGTAGATTCCGTTCTCCTGGCGCACGAGGCCCGATGCGCACATGCCTTCCAGACGGCGGCGCAGCATGATGTCGGGTCCTACTGCGGGTGGGTCCGCTGGGCGCCTGCCCGGCCGCAAATGTGCGAGGAGCACCGAGGCCGAAACACTTCCAAAGACAAACGTGAATGCAAAAATATAGAGTTCGCTTGCAAACGCGAACACAAGAAGACCGGCGGTTACGGTGAGCGCCGCCGGGTTCGGGAGCATGACCAGATTGTAGAGCAAACAGGAACCGCAGGCGGTTCCTACGACCAAGAAGGCCTGGACCGTATTGGCCCTGGGTTTAACGCGCCGGGACACGGCATGAAGGGACGCGGCGAAAGCGAAATACCCTAGCGCCAACATTATGCAGGTCATCTGTTTAGGGACCGCCCGTCTGTGAACCAGTACACGAGCCGTACCATGCGGGCACACAACGAGCCCTTAAATGTCAGCACGGTCTGCGCGCCTGAAATCGGGCGAATCAAGCCTAGCGACTCAAGAATCGAGGTGCGCGCCTTCTCCTTTTCGGAACCTATGGCGCAGAGCGGTAAAATCGTATCGAGCGTTGCGCGACCAGGATTCGATGCAATCAGCGAAAGGATCGTCAGTGAATAGCTGCCCTGGGTTAGGGACCAAAGCTCAAGAAAGGAGAGGCTGTAGATTCCGTGGAGACTGAGGCCCAGTGCAAGGTAGGGTGCAGCTAGATCGCGTCGCTGGCCGTCGCGGTATACCATCAGAGCCAGGGCAGCGGCAAAGATGAGATAAGAAACCGCGTGCAAGGAGAAGATTCCCTTCTCGGTGCGAAACGGTGCCATTTTCCTAAAGACGACAATGTAGGCCAAGATATGGCATGCGAGGTAGCCAGCGATCATTTCCACGATTGGATCCATGGCTCTTTGGTGTTAATTACCGTTCGGGCCAGCGCGACAGCCCGCTCCGCAAGCCGTCGCATTGCCGGATTCAACGCAGATCGCACCCATCGGGTTATGTGCGCGAGGGCGCCATGCGCCATTTATAGAGCCTTGCATCCAGCGGATAAAGGCCGCGCGGAATCTTAAACCAGGGAAGGTTAAAAACCGGAGGAATCGCGGAAAAAAGCGATGTTCCGAAGATGAGCTTTTCCGATGCGGATCCCGCAGGAAGGTTCTCCCTCGCGACGGACAGGAGCGCGCTTGCCGACCAGAAATACATGTCGAGCATCCCGGGAGCGGCGCTCCGCACGAGGTTCCATAGGAGCGACTGGACGGCCTGAAAGGGCGCAATAGGGGTCATCTCAAAGACAAACAGAGCCCCTTCGGGTTTTAGCACCCTTCCGAATTCCTTAAACGCGCGGCCCACATTGGTGCGGGTCTCCTCGCGGGCCCGCCCGACCATGTGGTGTATCGAGTAGAAGCAAACGATCACGTCGACGCTCGAAGCGGGAAGGGGGATCGCCGTCGCCGACCCATTTACGCGAAGGTCGACGTCGCGGTTGGCGCGGATCGAGTTGAACGAGGGCTCGAGGCCCAGCACCACCGCGCCTTCCGGCCTCGAATAGGGGAGCGAGGGTCCGCAGCCCACATCAACGATGAGCTGGCCGGGCCTAAGATAACTCTCCAGGAGGGCGGCCTGCTGCGCGTAGCAGAAGTCCCATTCCCCTTTTCGCTCGTGGCCTTTCTGCATCGTCTCGAACTTGTCGTCGAAGAACGACTTTTGGATGGCGCCCGTCATGACCGCGACATCGTCGACGATCTCGCCCTTGAAGGTAGGCTCCTCGGAGGTGATCCGGTTTTCAGTCACCGTGAGTTTCCCGTGGCAAATGGGGCACGACAGCCATTTCTCCACCAGGAATGCCGTGTCGCCCTTGGCCGCCGCCCCGCGTTGATTGCTCATTTGAAAATCATCTTTTGGAATACATCACGTGCCGGATGCGCCTCAGCAGGATCTCGAAGAGCGTGTGTCCGGTGGAAATGAAGTTCCTCAGGTTCAGGGGTGTCGATCCGCGGGCCTTTTCGAAATGGTATCCGACGACCGGGATCTCGACGTAGTCGGCGCCTTCCTCGAGCAGCATCGTGATCAAATCGGCCTGGAAACCGAAGCCGTAGTTGTACGGGGCCCAGCGCATCACGTGATAGCGCCGGTAAAGCGCGCAGCCGTTGTAGTAACGGATGGAGCGGCCGCTCAGCGTATTCACCAGAAACGTGAAGGTCTTGGAGATGAGGCGCCTGGTTCCGCTTTTCCCGGGCAGTGTCGGATAATACGGCAGGACGATGTCCGCGCTTCCCATCTTTCGGGCAAGAGCCTGCATGGTCTCCTTGGGCTCGACGTTGTCCCCGCAGGTCAGGCGGTAGTAGCGGCCCTTCCCCCGGAACGCCGTCTCAACGAACGAGCGGGAAAGGCCAAGATTGCGGGAGTTGCGGTGCAGGCGAACCGGGAATCCGGGGTGGCTGGCACTGAACTGCTCGACCACGGCGGCCGTCCCGTCGGTCGATCCATCGTCGACCACGATCACCTCATAGGTGAAGGCAAGTTCACCATAGGCCTCCAGGATCGTGCTGAGCGTTCCCTCGATGCGCTCTGCCTCGTTGTAGCACGGAACGAAGATCGTGAGGTCGAGTTCTTCAATGATTCCGTCTGCTGTGGTCTCGAGGGGCATTTCGCGTGCGTGCGTGTCAGGCGCCCCTTGGCCCGCAACCGAGCCCGAGGATATAGTGCGCCATGGGGAAGTACCCGGTGTGCACCACCTCGTCGTTCATGGAGAAGACAAAGACATTGCTGAAATGCTGGCTGAGGAGCTTCCGCATGCCGGGTCCATCCTTGCAGTTCACGTGCCCCGCCTTGCTCTGGGGCGAGGCGAAGGCCTGCGATTCGAGGGACGGGCATCCCAGGATCAATGCCCCCTCGGGCGTCAGCGACTGCACGATGTTGCGCAGGAACCTCGCTTCATCCGCGGGTGCAATGTGCTCAATGACGTCGAGGGCATAAGCGGCGTCGAACGACCCGGGGAACGGGCCTGAAAGCATGTCATGCAACTTGCATTCAAATGCCCACTTGGGGTCCATCCGCGCCTGGACGTCCGCCACGAACACCGGGTCGAAATCGGTGGCGGTCAAGCGCCCCACGGCCTGGCGGACGATCCGGGTCCCAAA
>Ga0302320_10025802_pt1 | contig 11409 bp, 17 predicted proteins | sample Bog_T0_3_FD_202130 | JGI IMG/M metagenome (GOLD analysis project Ga0302320, IMG submission 202130) | Peat permafrost microbial communities from Stordalen Mire near Abisko, Sweden - Bog_T0_3 | ecosystem: Environmental > Terrestrial > Soil > Wetlands > Peat | place: Sweden: Abisko, Stordalen Mire... | reverse complement strand
GATCCTAATGTTGGTTCGTGCATTCCTCTTTCCAATGACAGTTTGAAAGCCTGGTTTTTGCGTTGAGCTTCCGGTGACTCGCCGTTTCCGCAGCTTTCAAAGTAGGAATATGCCTCTAGCTAATAATATTTATGATTTACTCTAGAGGTCGTCATTGCTCCTCCTGCCTTGTATCTCCTTCTTTCTCGCGAGCACCTTAAACCTGGTCTCGAGGTTGCGGCACAAAACGTCTTTGACAAGCCGAACGGGGCTTTTACCGGCGAGATCTCTGTCGACCAGCTCAAAGACAGCAACATCACCTGGACCCTTCTCGGACACTCTGAACGTCGTGTTATCCTCCAAGAAGACGATCAATTCGTAGCTGCCAAGACTAAGGCTGCTCTTGATGGTGGGATTGGCGTTATTTTCTGCTGCGGTGAGACTTTGGAGCAGAGAGAAAGTGGAAAGACTATCGAGGTTGTCACATCACAATTGAAAGCTGTCAAGGACAAGGTTGCAGATTGGTCAAAGATTGTCATTGCTTATGAGCCTATCTGGGCTATTGGTACTGGAAAGGTTGCTAGCACTGAGCAGGCACAAGAGGTTCATGCTGCTATCAGAAATTGGTTGAAGGAGAAGGTTAATGAGAAAGCCGCGGAGGAAACCAGAATTATCTATGGTGGAAGTGTTAACGAGAAGAACTCGAAGGAATTGAGCAAGCAACCTGATATTGATGGATTCTTGGTTGGAGGAGCTTCTCTTAAACCAGCCTTTGTGGATATAATCAATTCGCGCCTATAATTTGGATGTGAATATAGGAAAGTGTCCCAAGTCTGGTGACTAATGGGTCGTCTTGCTGATAGAACAGTCTTCGGGGCCATCTATAGAGAATCACTCTGCTTCGCAAACTCGCTGTGATTTCAAAATTGAGTCTGAATGCGATGAGAAAACAGGTGAAATATAAATGTAATGATCTGGGGAGGCAGGAAGAGCATAAACAACGCTGCTGAAATGTCTTTACTATTTGCTGTCCCTACGCAATTATTGAGGCTTCTCTATACTGTGATATACATTGCATTGGAGCCAATAAAGAAGCAGTTCTCGAATCCCGAATTCAGATCTTCGACATTTGGGGTTGTTCTCATGCTGCTGATGGTCACCTCATTAATCGAAGTCTTTCTTATCCAGTTCTTCGCCCTCCTGAGGCTGATCCTAAGGACAGTATTGGCTGGGTTAATGGTGGCAGAAGCCCTGAGATGGCATTGGAGTAGGACCCCGGAACAGCAGGAAGATCCCCAAAGGCAAATTCTATACCAAGAGCCCAACGAAGAGGTGGGAGTGTACATTCAGAGGTCACTAAAAGAGAGTAGAGCAATTGCATAACTTATACAAGCTACTTAGCTTCGTCCAAATACAATGCTCCATGTGTTCAGAAACAATTTATACACCTTCAGGTCTATAATGCTGTGTCCCGAACGCCCCGAATGTCAATACATATGATACATTTGTTCCAAACATCTGTTCGACTCCTACACAGGCATTCCACCTCCATGATAAGGACTCCATATACCCCTGACACTGTTGTTGATACTCGATACTGGCTTCTTGACCCTTCTCAACTTCTCTCCACTGGCATCTCTAAGCAGCTCTGCTTTCTTCAGGATCTGCTCCTTCTCTAGCTTCCGTACACAGATAGCCTTCTCTCGTCCATTCATATAGTGTCCAATGATGACTGGGTGCTTATTCGGTCGAGGAGAGACGGTGATTTCGATTTGAGGGTTGACCTTCGCAAAGTTGGCGAGGGAATATCGTAGGAAAGAGCTGCGAGAGAGTCAGCTGAATGTATCATATGAGATCAGGGACACAGACTTCATTCCTCTTGAGCTACCTGCCCAATCGCAGTAATGGAAATCAAGACGCTTGCATTGTAATATGAAGGCGCCGACACCATTCTGAGGTTTGTTAATCGGCAAGCCGCATTGTTCGACGGTTATGACACATACCTGACTTGTAGCTGCTTTTCTTAAGCCTTCAATCCTCATTGCGAATGCCTCGTTAATTTTGTGAAGTGTAATAAGTGTAGTAAGGTAAGTTACTCGAATACGAAGAGACATTCACATCAATTTCGGTCGCGTGCACGGACCCGCAAAAATTGTCTTCCCCCTGGCTCGCGATTTGCTCTGCGACACCTTTTCTTCCCAACATCAGCATCAGCTTTACAACTCCCATTCCTTTGATACCGTTGATCAGCCATCATCATCCAGATCTGCGCATTGACGACTTCATATTTCTGTTGTGTACAGCTTGACAAGTCACGATGACCGACAAACTTCCTCCCAATCTACTCGCGTTATTCGCGCCTCGTCCACCCTTGCGATGGGTTCCTCCATCTGACCATGCGCCGGAAGATAGGAAGACAGCAAACATTACCGGAGTTGCAGCTTTCCTTCCTCAAATGCTCGAGTACAAGGACAAAGATAATTACATGCCCACCGAGAGCTGGCTGCAAAGAAAAGATCGCATCAAGCTGGAAAAAAAGCAAAAGCGCGAGGACATTTTGAAGAACATACCTTCAACTTGTGAGATCGACCCTATATGTTTCAGCTACCTTTTCTCTACACTAGTCCGACTTCTGGGCATCCATGCTACTTATATGACCCGACGTGCTGACGTTTGGATGTTTTATAGACAAGCCTGCAGAAGACCCAAATATTCGCGGAGATGCGTTCAAGACCCTTATTGTTGCAAGATTAAGCTATGAAGCTACGGAAAAGGACCTAGAGAGCGAATTTGGCAGATTTGGACCTATTGAGCGTGTAAGGAATTACCACAGCTATACATTTTCACTGCTAACTGATCTCACAGATCCGGATTGTTGCTGATACTCACGCTTCTGAAAAGCCAAACAAAAAGATCAAGAAACACCGTGGTTACGCATTCGTCGTCTATGAACGTGAGAAAGATATGAGAGGTAACCCGACCATCCCCCCTTTGCCCACAGACTTATCTATGGATCATGAGAATACGATCTCCTTTGTAAAGATTTGGTCCTTAGGCTACCTATCTTATCTCTCTCTTTTTTCCACTACTGCCCAGATCAAGGTACACAAGGTATGGGCAAGATTACTGACAAATGCGCCTTGCTCGCGCTTCGTGAATAGCTGCTTTAGAACATTGTGATGGACTTCGTATCAAAGATCGCCGAATCAAGGTAGATGTCGAGCGTGGTCGTACTGTCAAAGGCTGGAAACCTCGCCGTTTTGGAGGTGGGCTCGGAGGTCGCGGTTACACTAAGGCTGTTCCACCTCGGCCAATGTTTGCAGGACCTCCAGGAGGACCTGGCGGCTTCAGAGGTGGTGGATTCCGTGGTGGATTCGACAGCGGACGAGGCCGAGGTGGATTCAGAGGAGGGTTCCAAGATCGAGGAGGTTATGGTGGAGGTGGTAGAGGAGGTATTGGCTTCCAAGGAGGTGGGGGCTTTGGCGGCAATAGAGGAGATCGTGGTGGGTATTCTAATGGCGCACCCCCTCATGCACCCGCGGGTCCAGGAGGTGGTGGTCGAGGAGGTTTTGGCGGCGGTGGTGGTGGTGGTGGGTTTAACAGAGGAGGGTATGGCGGCTCCGGATCCCCAGATCGCAATGGATCGGCACCTGGTGGTGGGTATGACTCGCGTGGTGGCGGTCGCTCATTTGAAGACAGGTCCGGTGGATACCGTGGTGGAAATCGTGGTTATGGAGACCGTGATGGAGCTCCTCGTGGGGGTTCTGGCAGCAATATGGAGCCGGTAAGACCTAGAGATGGCGGATACCGTGACAGAGATTCTGGAGGATACGGTGGTCGACCACGCGAAGACGACTCACGAAAGAGACCACACGACAGCAATGGCTACGAGGAAGATCCTCGCAAGTTGCGAAGATATTAAGCATAACGGGATTGTCAACTTTGACAAATCTTGTGGTGGGTTTCTCGAGTATTCAATCTCTCTTCCCTTTGACAACAGGGGTAAGCGATTCTTCGATGCAATTTTCACACCAAGGTAGTATTGTCGACACCTTATACTTATCTACATCTATCCGACCCTCAAACTTTTTCCATCAAAAAGAAAGTTTTCTCAAATTTGTGGTAACTCGGCCCCCTCTTCGATCCCTTTTTCGACACTCTCGACAGTTCTGCAATTTTGCAATTGGCTAGGCATGGCACTCATAGTATGATAGTATGGCGGGCCTTCTTCTCAACCTTGTGTTACCTATTCGCTTTTTTGATCACGGAGGTAAGGTCAGAGGTAAGGCGATGTGCCATCTGACCAATTGATTCTAGTGCCTTGAGATTGTCACTGGTTCTTGCTTGTATTATGAAGGGAAAGGGAAAAGGAAATTGCGCTTGGGTGGTAAGATGGATAAGCTCAGGCATTGGCAAAATGATTATTTTCTTTTTAGGCTCCTCTACAAGCAGCAAAATAGCGCCGGTAACGCCTTCATAGTCTTCTCCTGACTGTATGATAGTAGCAACATGAGAAATAGTTTTCCCTTCCTTACTTTAATTCCCTACCTTATCTTCCTTCACTCATCCATAGTCTCTCCAATCTCTGTGACTTCTTGATTCGCCGCATTCCAGTAACTATTCTTAATATTAGCCGAGACCCATAAATACGCACATAGTGAGGTGAAGAATATAGAGGGAAGAACATACACAACTAGCCGCACCCTAAAATCTGCGGTGGCCACTCCAAACAACTTCAACAATCTCGTCTGTCTACTATCCAACTCCTCCCCCTCCTCACACACCTTATATTCATTCTCCAGTGTAATCTTTCCCTTCACCAATGTCGTCGGCACATTCAACTTCCTCAATTCGGGCTCCAGACTATGTGCCATGGGTACATCGTCCTCCGGGGAGATTTCGCCGCCCATGGAGTAGACGATTCCGGAGGGGAGAGTGAAAGAGCGGGTGGATGGTGTGCCAGCGCGCGCGAAATCGATTTTGGAGATGGAAGAGAAGTAGGCCGTTATTTCGGGTGGAGTGCGGTTCGTGAAGAGAAGACCTACGTTGCCGGTGAGGTACGGGGAGAGGAGGTGCGTTGAGGGTTGGTGGGATGATTCAGGGCTGTCGCCGAGGGCTTTGGCCATTACTTTTGTTTTGCCGAAGAAGATGCTTTTGGTATGTTATTAGCTTGCTACTTCATTGCTGATTGAGAAGGCGGGGGAAACCAACCGACAATCACTCAATTCGTTCCGTACATCTTTGAGGTAGGTATTGCGCATGTTGTCGACAGAGAAGACGAAACAGTATTGGTATGAATCGAGACATTCTCGAATGTTGGAGTAAAGTTTTATAGAGAGTTCTTTGCCTTTCTTGTCGACTTTTGTCAGGTGGACGATCTTCGCGCGCTTGGATTTAGGCATCGTGTAGTATTATTCTTGGAGGAGTAGTAGTGGTGAGAGGTCTTTGGTGGAGGGTACTCTATTGTGGGATTGTGGGGGGAGATTCGAAGATTTTGAAGATATTTTTTTGGTCGTCGATAGCGATAAGGTTAAAGTGCTCGCTAGCGGATGCTTTGCCCGCTTGACCTTCCCTCACTGTATTTCTTGACAAAGCCGCGGGTTTTTGAAGGTAGAGACAGCTTAGAATCAATGTCATCCGGGTAGAATTTACGTGTCGACGACTTGGGCGTTTGGTTGAAATGTTGGAGTTTATGGATTATGTGCAGCATGCATTTTATAATGCTTCAAAATGGAACATCGAGAATTCCTATTCGCATTTAACTGCTACTGCTAGAGGTAATCAGGCCTGCTCTCAAGCTTTGGTTTTTGCCAGTACTAACTTTGCATAATAAAGGTCTCCTCGACTTCGATACACCCTATGGTATCCGCATGAACCTCTCCTCTCTCGCCTCTCCCAATTTCGCAACTTCTTATGCCTTAGGCAGCGTAGGGCTCGTTGATGGTTCCTTGTCTTACCTCTACACTTCCCTCCCACTACACACAGTATCTCAAAGCAGCTCCATAGATTTGCACGATATCATCCGCGGCTACCGACAAATCCAAGAACTGCGGAAACCAGACGAACCATGGATGTGGGAACAATGGCAAGGAGGAAAACGAATTGATAAACGAGATACCCTTTTTTATGGCCGATTATATCTTCCCCAGAGCACATTAGAAGCTTTGTTTCTGAGGAGGATTACTCCTACGCAGCAGATTAGATTATCGGCTGTGAGCGATTCGAGGTTACGGAATGGGGGAACCATTTTGGCCTTGCATCAGTATGATGTTGGGAAATATAGTGCAGAGACACTTTATTCTACGGACGGGGGATTGGTAGGAATCAGAGGTTTGTATAATTTTGGGCCGGATCCGAGGAAGGAAATCACAGAGCCCCCACGGACAGACGATAAATTTTACGGACGATTCAGTGCTGGTGGAGAATTATACTATGGTGCTTTGAACAAATCTGGGGGAATTAGTTTCGGAGGCCGATTCGCAACTTTACCTACACATAAAGGAGTACCACTCACAGCTACACTGACATTAAATCCTTTGATGGGCAATTTCAGTACGACGTACGCCGTGAAGGCTGGGAAGAATCTAGCGTTGTGTTCGAAGTTGGATTTTAATGTTTACAGTTATGAAAGTGATTTAATGCTTGGGTGTGAGTTGTGGAGAATGAAAGCGAGGAGAGAAAAGCCGAGAATCCGGACTATGGCTGAGAAGATGGCTTGGAGGCTTGATCCGGTAGATGAGAAATCGAGGTATTATCCAGAAGAGGTCGCGGGGGTTCTGAAGGCGCGAGTGGATCAGAACTGGAGGGTTGGGCTGTTGTGGGAGGGAAGAGTCAAAGAGCTGCTGTTTACTCTTGGATCAACGATCGACATGAAGCGAAGAGACCAGCCATTTCGGGCTTTAGGGCTGGAATTGCAATACTCTTCATGAGCGGCCTTGGACTAGGTTATGTATTGAAAAGGGAAAAATTCGACCGCCTCTTGCTCAACATGATTAGATCGGTTGGAGTTGAAAATAGAGTCCAGCCACGGACGCTTGATATTCCGGATGAAGGCAGTTTTAAATGGAACTTTGACTTCTTTCAAAGTCGGCTGGCCTGAAGCCATGAGATGGCTCTGCAAGACATGGTCTTTCAATACGCTCGGGGACCAGGAAGGGGGAGCTTCTAGGCCAAAGTCAGTAAGCAAAGACCACGGGATATGCAGCGGAAAGTGCCATGTAATATGTCTCTGAGATTCATCAACGGATCTTTGAACCCGTATAGCAAGCCAATAGAAAGATGAGTTATCCTACGTCACATGATCTGATTGTCGCGAGCCCCGAATGCTCGGCGGCTTGCATGCGGTAAAACTGAGGTGTGTGCCGTGATGACCATATCTTCCCTAGGTGGTTATTCCGAATGCGGACCGCACCTCACACTATTTTAATCGTTGATGCTATTTGAACGAACATCATCTCCTCTATCGTCCCTCGGCGGCGAGCGCAACGAACCGATGTGCACTTCGATAACCCGCTTTCAAGAATGACCCCTGAAATATTGAACCGCCGGTATATCGAACAGAAGATCGACTACAGTCCTCAGCTAAGCCAAAAGCCAAAAGCCAAAAGCCAAAAGCCAAAACTTCTCGGATTGTCTTTCCTTTAATTATTTGGGCGCAGCAACAGACCTTTTCCTACGCTTTGCATTGAATTGCGCCTTTGGGTAGTCGCATGGCATTATTTGCCATTTGAAGGCCAAATGCTCCTTCCAAATTCCTTCCAATCCTGGAAGCTTCCCAACACTAGCGTAGCCATCAAGGTGGTTCTTTTACAACTGCGAAAATTGACAGTTTCTCCCGCACCTAAATGTCATCCTCTCTCTCTCTCTCTCTCTCTCTCCTTCTCATTCATTTAGTACCTGTTCCTTTGTTTTTATGTCTCCTATTTCCTATTTCCTATTTCCTATCTCATCTTTTTTTCTAGAATGTGGTGAGTCGCAGTACTCAAGCAATAGGTCATAACTCAGTTGTGTTGGTTCACAGAGATATCAAAACAAAGCGCTGCTAGTTATTGAATCCAGCAAGACATATTCTACTCATGAGGTATGCCTCCAAAACGATCATCTTCTAGTAGTCTCCCATTAGATAGAGAGCTACATTACTAACATAAGCCAACTTTTAGGAACGCATTCTCCAGAAGTCTGTTGCTAGTGTCTTGTGGGACCCTCTTACCCCTCCCTCTCCCTCTCCCTCCCACAATCTACCAGCCACCAACCTTTCCTGGGACCTTGCCAACCATCTACCATACCGCACCACGAAGTTGACCTCGAACCTTCCGACCCCGCGATCGCAATATATAAGGCTATCTGTCAGGCTCGAAGCGAAGGAAGACTGGGATCAGAAGAAGCGTATGCTGACGCCAATATGTCATCATATACAGTCACAGTAGAGTGCGGAAATGGGAATGACTATGATGGTCGAATTGGGCTCCGAGTATCCTCGATATTCGTAATTGGTCTTGGTTCAATGCTAGGCATGCCCTTCTTTATGTGAAGCTAAAGCTATAACATCAACTAACTCGTCCCTTAGGCGCCCTGCTACCGATTGCCGCTGCTCGAACGAAGCGAATGAGTGTCCCTCCAGTAGCCTTTTTCATTACCAAATATTTCGGATCAGGAGTTATTATAGCGACCGCCTTTATACATGTAAGCAGTTATCTCTCCTTGGGTTTTCATGATATCTAGTAGAACCAAGGGTTTGATCCTAGAGAAGAATTAATGAGCGAGACTGTTACTAAGTATGACCAGTTATTGGCACCTGCCTCTGATGCATTGACTTCGCCGTGTTTGACAGGCCCCATTACGGAATATGACTGGGCAGAAGGGATTGCCTTGATGACAATTTTTTCTATGTTCTTTATCGAGTTAATAGCCGCTCGATATGAAATCTTTGGTGAACAAGGTCATGATCTGGAGGCTTCTGACCCTGCATCAGACCTAATAAAGCAACAAGAGAAGTTGGGATCTAAAAACCGATTGAACAGTAGTGAGCACCCAAATTTCCTTCCAGTAGACATTCTTCCTGCATTCTCGATGGCTACAAGTCACTCTAGAACAATTGTCGCCTGTCCTTGAAATACTTTGTCTCTTCTCATCTCAACATGTGAATATATGGCTTATTGGTTATAGCACCTCCCGAGCCGGCACGAAGTAGTGAAAATAGTGCCAATAGAACAATGTCAGAAGCCACAGCCAATACTCTCATCACCACACCATCGAACCACAGCAACCGCGGTGACAGTGTGTCTCGTTCCCAAGATGGCCTATCCAGACCTCGCTCTCGAGTTCCAGTCCGAGAAGATGATCTCTCATATCCACCTGGTGGTGAGGATCATCTTGGACACTCGAGGGAGCATGAGATTGATGATGATCATTTTGCAGCTCAAATGACCGCAATCTTCATTCTTGAATTCGGCGTTATCTTCCATTCCATCTTCATTGGTCTTACTCTTGCTGTTGCTGGTGACAATTTCAACATCCTCTACATTGTCCTCGTCTTTCATCAAACATTCGAGGGCCTTGGTCTTGGATCACGACTGGCCACTGCGCGGTGGCCGAAAAAGAAGAAGTGGATGCCGTGGGTACTGGGTGCTGCTTATGGATTTACCACACCTATCGCCATTGCTATAGGTCTTGGAGTTCGCACGACTTTCACCCCAGGCAGTCAAAAAACTACGGTTGTCAATGGCGTCTTTGACTCAATCAGCGCTGGTATTCTGTAAGTGTATATTATTGCCATTATTTATTCATGAAGGCAACTCATTCAGAGTTTGGTCGGCTTTTGTCGAAGCGAGATGACTTTATTTACTTGTTCCAAATTTCCGATTCATTCAATGACTTACTTATCTTTAGTATCTACACCGGTCTCGTGGAATTAATGGCTCACGAATTTATGTTCAACCAAGAAATGCGCAAGAGCTCCATAAAAATGGTTCTATTCGCATTCGGCTGCATGTGTCTTGGCGCAGGATTGATGGCGCTACTTGGAAAATGGGCATGATGCGGATGAGGCTTTTTCAATAGTTTCTAATGAAGGAGACTCTTGGTGCTCGCAGTGGAATATAATGCGAAGGACAAACTGAGCTAGATTTGAATGGTCGCGTACAAGGCGTTTAGGGATTGGGATCGGTTTTGAAACATGCATTGCTTGGCGAATTATCTTGACTTCATGGATTTGCATAGGAGGGGGGTCAAGGAAGAAAGAATGGGGATGATGATGGCGGGGATGATACAATGATACCATTCATTTCATTTCGTTGCTTCCCCGTTACTCTTGTGAGTCGTTCGTTCCGTCCAAATAAAACTAAAACTAGAGCCAACTGGCTCGATAGCTAAAGTCCAAATGGACTGCATTTACTTTTCTTACAAAGCACATGTTTCTATGAGAATCAAAGGTCGCAGTCCCCAACCTACAGTTGTCTATTTAGTCGCGCAAAAGAAATCTCTTGAAACAAATTTTATTTGGTATGTACAGTGACGATTATTGAACAATTGTCAGAGAGTAAAGAATTCATATACAAGAACATCTTCTCCTTTCATTTCGTACTCCATCTCTCTTTGATATCTTAACCGTCAACAACAGTTTTATAAGCCGATGTCGAGAACACGGCATTAGTACCTATCGTCTCATTAGTGTGACCGCCCCAAGGCGTAGTTGGTGAAAAGGCAGCACGTACCAGTAAAAGTTTCGGTTCCAGCGCCAATACTAATTAAATATTGGCTGGATGGGAAGCCCTCATTACTCTCCAGGTAGTTAAAGAACAACAAGAGGTTACCGTTGAAGCTCGTGGCTTCACTTTCGGCTACGAAAGAGTAAACTTTGGTGGAGCCGTTATTCCCGTACCAGAGCTTGAAAGTGACGCCCGAGATGGTGGTCGTGGCGATGGCGGAGCCGGTAGAGGAGATGGGGCCAGCTCCCCCGATGGCAGCAAGCCAGACCATAATTTCGTACGCGTCGGAGCCTCCAGAGGTAGCGGAGGTGAACATGTCATAGGAGACGTCGGCGACAACGGATGTCCCTGAATAGCTGTTTCATGCTTCAGTACTCAAATAACTCACTATCTTTCAATAGGTAGAAAGAGAACGGAAGGAGAGACATACCTCCAATCCCAAGTCGTTGGGATTGAAGTAATAGACGAAATCTTTTGGGAAGATGTGGTGACTACAGCGTTTGCGTATGACTTAACGTCACTTGATCCGCCAGCCCATGTCCAGGACGTAGACCAAACGAGAGTTCCCGAGGAGTCGGAGTTGACCGTGGTGCATTGAGAGCCAGAAGAGGCACTAGATTCACCCCATAGGTCTTGATAGACAGTGTAAGTTCCGGTAACTACGGTATCCCATTCTGTAGGCAAGGAAAAATGTTAACATGCGAGGGGGGTGGGGAAAGGGGGA
>Ga0302320_10025800_pt1 | contig 11409 bp, 12 predicted proteins | sample Bog_T0_3_FD_202130 | JGI IMG/M metagenome (GOLD analysis project Ga0302320, IMG submission 202130) | Peat permafrost microbial communities from Stordalen Mire near Abisko, Sweden - Bog_T0_3 | ecosystem: Environmental > Terrestrial > Soil > Wetlands > Peat | place: Sweden: Abisko, Stordalen Mire... | reverse complement strand
CTTGCTTCAATGCAGCGCGCGAGGTGATGGAACAGGGGACTTTCACGTTTACCGCGGACACTCTCTATATGTCTGAACTGGTGGATCTCTTTAAGTGAGGTCCTGGTGAACGGGGCGGGTTGAGGGCTGAGGTTTCCCGCCCTTGCGATAGGAAAAATCGCAAGGACGGGGCACGGGGCATATCTGGCGCATCCGGCACAGAGTTCCTGCAGCTCGGAATGGAGTAGTGTGGTGTCTCAGAAGTGAGCTTGAGGAGATGAGACATTGAAAGTCAATCGCAGAGAATTTCTTGCGGGCACATCCGCACTGCTGCTTTCGCGCTGCGCTGCCGGCGCTCAATCCGCACCTGCACGGCCGGCGCGCAAGGACTGCTTCTTCGGGTTGCATTTTGATTTGCATCCGAACGCGCAGGACAAAGACCTGGGCCGGGATCTGACCGATGCAATGGTCAACAATCTTCTGGTTGCTGTTCGTCCCGATTTCATTCAATACGATTCGAAAGGGCATCCGGGCTATCTGGGATTCCCGTCGAAGACCGGCATGGCTGCGCCGGGGATCGTGGCGGATTCGCTGGCTGTGTGGAGACGCGTCACCGCTGCGCATGGCGTGGCGCTCTATAACCACTTCTCCGGTGTGCTGGATGGACTGGCTGTCGAGAAACATCCGGAATGGGCGCGCGTGGGTGCGGACGGAAAACGCGATGCGCAGGAGACCAGCCTGTTTGGGCCTTATGAGCGCGAGCTGATGATTCCTGAACTGCTGGAAGTGGCGCGCAACTACGATCTCGACGGGTCGTGGGTGGACGGAGATAGTTGGGCGGTGCAGCCGGACTACTGCGAGGGCTCGCGACAGAAGTTTGAGGAGAAGACGGGCATCGCCGTATTGCCGAAGGGGCCTTGGGACAAGGGCTGGAACGACTTTCTTGAATTGCAGCGGGAGCAGTTTCGTAAGTATGTAGCGGCGTATGTAGATGCTCTGCACAGCGCCAACCCCGGTTACCAGATCACCAGCAACTGGATGTATTCGACCTTTGCGCCGGAGCGGCCCACGCTGGCGCTCGATTATCTTTCCGGCGATGTTGCGGACATTGCGGCGCTGCGCCAGGCGCGGATTCAGGCACGCTATCTTTCGCGCTGCGGCAAGCCCTGGGACCTGATGTCGTGGGGGTTTGAACGAGGCGAAAATTTCGGCGGCGTATCTGACAAGCCGGCGGCAGAACTGGAGCAGGAGGCCGCCGTTGTGCTGGCGCAGGGCGGAGCCTACCAGATTTATTATGTGCCTTCGCGCGCGGGGTGGATCGATGCGCACGAGATTGAGACGGCTGCGGAGGTCGCGAAATTCTGTCGTCAGCGGCAGCGCTGGTCCCATGGATCGGAAAGCGTTCCCGAGGTGGGCGTGCTGTTTTCAGGGCGCACACTTTACCGCACGGCGGGCCGCGTCTTTGGCGGATGGGGCTCAAGCGAAGCACCGGCGGCGGGGGCGATGAGCATGCTGCTGGCGTGCGGATATTCCGTCGATCTCATTCCCGATTGGCAGGTGGCGGAATGTGTGGCGCAGTATCCGCTGATGGTGCTCCCCGATTGGAAGGATGTTGGCGACGAGGTTGCGAGTACGCTGGCTGAGTATGTGAATGATGGAGGGAAACTGTTGGTGTGCGGCGCGGAGAATGCACGGCTGTTTTCCGCTGTGTTTGGACTTCAGTTGAAGGGGACAGCACAGGAGCATACCTACTTCGTGGAGGATGAGAGCGGGCTCGCGGAGTTGCATGGAAGCTGGGTAGAGATGGATGCGGCGCCCAAGGATGTTGTGGCTGAAGCGTACCGCATGCGCGACGCACGCAAAGATGCGCTTCCGCTGGGGGTGCGCGTGCAATATGGCAAGGGAACGGCCATTGTTTGCGCTACAGGGTTGACTTCATCGTACGACAAGGCGAGTACGCCAATTTTCAAGTCGATTGTGCGCGGGATGGTGAGTTCGCTGCACGCACCGTTGGTTACGCTTGAGGGCGATTATCCTGCCGTCGAGATCGTGCTCAGGAAGAAAGACGGATACACGCTGATCCATTTCATCAACACGGAAGGAGCGCCGGTAACGAGCGAGTTTCGGCATACTGGCGTTGTCCCACCGAAGGGGCCGATCCGATTTAGATTTCGGCAGCCGGGACCGCCCGCCAAGATCCTCCTCGGCCCGGATGTGGTGCTCGAACCGGAAGACACAGTGCTTCCAAGGCGCTACGAGGCGGGCGAATGGCACGGTTTGCTTCCGGATTTGCATATTCATGCGATTGTGCGCATTGCATCTGGATCGTAGCGGGAGTGCTGCCTGATTGCGGAACGAGTTGGAGGACCAGGCGTCGCGAGAACGGCGAAGGGATTAGGATGGTGTGTCGTGGGAGTTGAGGGAATTGGCTCAGCTTCTTCACATGAGGACACACATCATGGCGTTTTCTGCTTCGCTTCGCAATGCTTTGTTGCCGGTTTTTCTGCTCGCCACTGCTGCATCGCTGGCACAGTCGGTCGCCACTCCATATGACGCTGTGAATCCGATCATCGGGACGGACGGGGGCGGAAACACATTTCCTGGAGCGACACTTCCGTTCGGCATGATGCAGTGGAGTCCGGATACAAACACGGACGCCTGGTATTACTACAAGGACAAACAGATCACCGGATTTGGGCTTACGCATATCAGCGGCGCGGGGTGCCCGCTTTACGGGGACTTCGCGGTGCTGCCTGTTACGCGCGAACTGACATTGAGTCCCGGCGCGAGCTTTGCCCCGTACGCCACGGACTTCGACCATACCAAGGAAGAGGCGCATCCTGGCTACTATGCTGCGACTCTTGTCAATGGCGTGCGCGTTGAGATTACGGTTGCCGAGCGGTCGGGGATTGCGCGATTTATTTTCCCCGAGGGAACGCGGGCGCGGCTGCTGTTGAATGCGGGGTCGAGCGCCAATACACTGGCCGGCGAGAAACCCATGCGGCCTGACCAGAGTGTCTATACCAATCAAATTGAACTGAAGGGCGGCGACGCGTTTGCCGGCTCAACGACGGCGGGGGGGTTCTGCTCGTCGGATTCGCATTACAAGCTGTATGTGACGGGGCAGTTCAACAAGCCCTACAAGGCATCGCAGGTGTGGCAGGACGATGCGATTGTCGAAGGCAGTATTGGAGCGCAGGGCAAGCATACCGGCGCATGGCTGGACTTTGGCGGCGAGCATGAAGTGGTGCTGAAGGTTGGGATTTCATTTGTGAGCGCAGCGGGGGCAGAGACGAATCTTCGTCAGGAAATTCCCGGATGGGATTTCGAGCAAGTTCATGCAACTGCGCAACAGATCTGGAGCCAATTGCTTGACCGCATCGCAGTGGAAGGCGGGACGCCCGATCAGCGGACGATCTTTTATACGGGCGTTTATCACTCGCTGCTGTCGCCGACGGTGTTTAGCGATGAAGACCACAGTTATATGGGATTCGACGGCGTGGTGCGTTCGCTGGCGGGGACGAAGCAAGGGGCGCAGTACGCGAACTTCTCCGATTGGGACATCTATCGCAACACGGCGCAGTTTCAGGCACTGCTGGATTCGGCGCGCGAATCGGACATGATGCAGTCGCTGGTGAACGACGCGGTGCAGAGTGGGTGGTATCCGCGCTGGGAGGCGGCCAACGACGTGACCTACGTGATGGGCGGCGATTCGCCGGTGATTCTGCTGGCTTCGTCGTATGCATTCGGGGCGCACAATTTCGACGTCGAGACGGCGCTCAAGTACATGGTGAAGGCTGGGACGCAACCAGGGCCGGGGCCACATCATAATGCGGAGCGGCCGTTCCTTGAGGAGTACTTGAAGCTGGGTTATGTGCCGAATGAGAAGGACACGAATTCGGCCTCGCGGTCTCTGGAATATGCAAATGACGATTTTGCAATTGCGCAGTTCGCGAAGAGCCTTGGACACACCGCAGAGTACCAGGCGTTCCTCGAGCAATCAAGAAGCTGGAAGAGTTTGCTGGACCCGGAGACGGGGTGGATTCGGCCGCGCAACAGCGATGGAAGCTGGCTGGCGGGCTTCGACGCGGAACGCTCGCTGCCGAAGCGCATTTGGAACGGCAAGATCTCCGACGATCAACTGGGATACGAGGAAGGCAACACTTACCAGTACACCTTCATGATTCCGTTCGATTATCCGGCACTCTTCGCGGGGATCGGCGGGGACGAGAAGGTGATTCCCCGGCTGGACAAGTTCTTTCTGAAACTTCGCTGCTGGAACCTGCCTTGCTACAACATCGAAAATGAACCGGACTTCGTGGTGCCATATGCGTATGTGTTCGCGGGGCAGCCGTGGAAGACGCAGGAGGTGGTGACGCGGATCGGCAAAGAGGTCTTCAAGACTACGCCGGATGGGATTCCAGGGAACGACGACCTGGGTGCGACTTCGGGCGTGTATGTGTGGGATGCGCTGGGGTTTTATCCGGCTGTGCCCGGGGTGGGCGGACTGGTTTTGGGAACGCCGATGTTTGATAAGGTTACTTGGCGCATGGCGGGTGGACGAACGTTGGTTATCGGCAAGCAAGGCAGCGGAATCTATGTGCAGAAGGTGACGCTGGATGGGGTGGAGTATGCGAAGTCGTGGCTGCCGATTGCTAAGTTGCATGTGGGGATGAATCGGCTGGATTTTACTGTCGGACCGGTGCCGAATATGGTGCACGGGACGAAGGTGGGGGATCGGCCACCGGCGTTCAGGTGATTGTGATTTTTGCGGAGAGGTCTCCGGTATTCGGCGGCCAAGCAAGTAAGGAGTACAATTGAAGAGGTAAGGAGTCCAGCGATGGCGACCGCGACCAAGGCATCTCCAGTTCGAATGATCCGCGCCAAGGTTACCAGCAAGGGTCAGGTCACAATCCCGGTAGAAGTCCGCAAGTCGCTCGGCATCAAACCCGGCGATCACCTCCGCTTTGTGCAACATGGCCAGGATATCCACCTGATCGGCGAACCTCAGGAGAACGTCTTTGAGAAGTGGCGCGGGATCGGCATTGACGGCATAGCACCTGGGCGAGAGGACGTGATGGCCTACATGCGAGAAATTCGAGGCTACGATGACTTTGACGACAACCTCGCTTGATACGAATGTCCTCGTCTATCTTCTAAATCAGGACGACGCTCTCAACAGACGCGCGTTGGCCGCAATAGAAGAATCCAGAAGGAGCGGGCCGCTCATAGTTTCCGGTGCAGTCTATGCAGAACTGTTAGGCCTTCCATCTAGAACCCAGGCGATCCTCGATGAATTCTTCACGATTGGTGGCATACAAGTTGACTGGCGATTCGATGAGACTGTATGGCGCGCTGCAGGAACTGCATTTCAGGGATATGTGGAACGAAGGCTGGCAGGTACTTCGGTTCTTCCGCGCCGTATTCTGACAGATTTTCTGATTGGGGCACATGCGTTGGTTCGTGGCTACACCCTGCTGACCACCGACGCTCGCCATTACGCTGCCGCATTCCCGGCGCTGCCCATTGTTGCCGCGTAAAAAGGCCGGCAAAAGGAAACCAAATGGCAAGGCTTCCTCAAATTATTGCGATGGGTGGCGGCGGGTTTTCAATGGAACCGGAGAACCTGCTGCTTGACCAGTATGTTCTATCTATAACGGGAGTGGCTACGCCGAAGGTGTGTTTTGTCGGCACTGCTAGCGGCGATGCGCAGAGTTACATCGACAAGTTTTATGCCTCGTTCGAAACGCTGAATTGCTCTCCTTCGACCTTGTCGCTTTTTATGCCGCCAACGACGGATCTGCGCGATTTTGTTCTGGAGAAGGATGTCATCTACGTGGGCGGCGGGAATACGCGCAACCTTGTTGTGTTGTGGCGTGAATGGGGCCTGGATGCGATTCTTCGCGAGGCGTGGCAAGCCGGTGTGGTGATGACGGGGCTGAGTGCTGGCTCGCTTTGCTGGTTCGAGGAAGGGGTCAGCGACTCAGTTGTGCCGGGAGACCTGGCTCCGATCAAGTGCGTGGGCTTTTTGAAGGGCAGCCACTGTCCGCATTACGACGGGGAACCGGAACGGCGGCCCGCGTACCACCGGTTTGTGCAAGAGGGCAAGCTTGGCGCCGGGTATGCAGCGGACGATGGAGCTGCGCTGCACTTTATTGGCGACGAACTGGCGGGCGTTGTGAGTTCGCGGGAGACGGCGAAGGCTTATTCTGTGCGCCGGGTTGGGATTCAGGTGGAAGAGGTTGCGCTCGAAACGAAACGGCTGGCCCTGTCGGGGATAAGCACCGGGATGCCATCGACGATAGGGTAGGAGCGAGAGCACGCGTCGCAGCGAAGCCGGTTGGCTTCGAGGCGTAGATTGCCGAGGCAGGCGGGACAGGCTAGCTGTTCGAGGATCGATGGATCGAAGGCTTGAGGACGGGCTGGGTTGGCTGGCATCTGGGCCTTACTGGATGCTGGCTTCGGGGGCGGCTTCGGCGCTAGTACCGCCGTTTGTTGCGGGACGCTTGGGGACCTTGGCGAACTCCTGCTCGATGCTGGCGTTGGTGCCGGCTACCGCGGATTCGTAGGCTACGCGGATGCCGTTGAAGATGGCGCGGTCATTGGACGAGCCATGGCCGATGATGCACACGCCACGGACGCCGAGCAGCGGAGCGCCGCCGTATTCGCGGTAGTCCAGCCGGCGGCGGAATTCGTTGAAGGCGCGGCGGGATAGCAGTGCGCCAACCTGGGCGGTAACCGTGCGGGTTAGCGACTCGCGGAGGACATCGCGGACAAAGCGGCCTACGCCCTCGCTGGTCTTGAGCGCTACGTTGCCGACAAAGCCGTCGCAGACAATTACGTCCGCCAGGCCCGAGAAGATGTCGCGGCCTTCCACGTTGCCGATGAAACGGATAGGGAGCGCTTTAAGCAGCGGAAAGGCCTCGCGGGTGAGGTCGTTGCCCTTGCTTTCTTCTTCGCCAATGGAGAGCAGACCTACGCGGGGCTGGCTGATCTTTAGCACACTGCGGGCGTAGATTTCGCCCATCACTGCAAACTGCGCAAGGTTGTGGGGCTTGCAGTCGACGTTCGCGCCTACGTCGAGGAGGACGCACGGATTTCCGGTGGAACTGGGCATGGGGGTCGCCAGCGCTGGACGGTCTACGCCGGGAAGCGCGCCGAGGACCATTTTGGCTGTGGCCATTGCCGCGCCGGTGTTGCCGGCGGTGACAAAGCCTGCAGCCTTGCCCTCATGGACCAGCTTGAGGCCTACGCGCATGGAGCTGTCTTTTTTCGAGCGAACAGCCTGGGCGGCCTTCTCTTCCATGCCGATGCGTTCGGAGGCATGGTGGACGACGATGGGCAGGTCTTCGTTTTCGAGAATCTCGTCGAGAAGATCGCGAAGTTCCGCCTCCGGCCCAACCAGGTGGACCCGCACGGGCAGTTCGCGGCAGGCGAGGATGGCCCCGCGAATCTCCGGCTCTGGAGCTTTGTCGGAACCTACGGCGTCAAGAACGATGTCTGTGAGCATAGAGGCTCAGGCTACCACTGGCTGGCGCTGCCTGACTACTTGGCTGCTTCCTTGACTTCGAGGACGGCACGACCCTTGTAAGCGCCGCATTTGGGGCAGGCGCGATGGGGGAGCTTCTTCTCGTGGCAGTTGGGGCACTCGGAGACGCCGACAGCGGTGAGGAAGTCGTGGGCGCGGCGATTGGCGGTACGGCGCGTTGAGTGGCGCCTTTTCGGATTAGGCATGACAAAGTTCCTTTCGTGTTCCGGGCCGCTGCAAAGTAACGCCGTATGCGGCGGAACACCCTCAATCTCTTGGGGTTATTTCTTGGACTCGATCCGGCCGCGGAGCCCAGCTAGCGCTTCCCAGCGGGGGTCGCTCGGACCCACATCGCAGGTACACGCCGTGCTGTTGCGGTTCTCACCGCAGCGCGGGCAAAGTCCCTTGCAGTCGGGCTTGCACAGGGTCCTGACCGGCAGGGACAAAAGCACCTGCTCACGCAGCACATCTTCAAGCAACAGACCGTCTTTTAGATAATAACCGATTTCCGTTTCCGGCGCAGTAATGGAGCGTTCCAAGGCTTCCGAATCTGCCTCAGCCGGACGGAAGATGAGGTCGAACTCGGCCGCGAGTGGGATTTCGACCGGTTCGATGCATCGGGCGCAGGGGACCTGAAACTTGCCGGAAAAACTGCCTTTGAGGCGGATGTCGGCGACGATGTCTTTGGGGCCGCGGTGCTCGTGGAGCACTTCCACATGGCCGGCGGTGGCCAGATTCCCAACCTGCTCGGCTTCCTCCCCCAGGTCGACTGCGCCTGGAGCCAGTTCCAGGTCAAAGTCGATTGGTTCCCGTTCCAGCTCAACTACCTTGAATTCCATATTATGAGCGTACGGCGCGGGGAGTTGCGCGTCAATGCGCGGGTGATAAAGGGGATGGTGAGAAACTGGCAATTTCGGAATCAATGGCGAGTCTAGGCTTTATCAGGATTGATCGCCACTCTTGAGTGCGTTCTCTACAGAGGACTTCAAAGGTGGAAGATCGTCGTGGATTGTGTTCCAGATTGTCTCCAAATCTACGCTGTCTTACTGATGCCGCAGCCAATTGCCGCTTCCTCGAATGTCGCGCCATGGCACGCCTGGGCACAGGGCTTCTGCATCACCTTTCAGCCGAACGGCGGCTTCGCTGACGATGAGGATCTTGCGCTCGACGGCTGCCTGTGTTTTGAGGTCGCGGCGGAACGTTTCGAAGTTCATTCCCCCGACGAAGTCTTCAATGAGACGAATACTTTCGCGGATGTCTTCGAGATGCGACTTCGCATCTTCAAAAGGCATGGACAGCCTCGCGCATCACACGCGCCTTTACGCGTTGCTTCATCGAATGGGCTGGGGTCAAATCGACTTTGACGCCCAGCATGTCGCTGAGCTGGTTTTCGAGTCTAGCCATGCCGAAGAGGGTGAAGCGTCTGGAGCGGTCAAACTCGGCTAGCAGGTCCACGTCGGACATTTCGGCCGCCTCTCCCCGGGCAACAGAACCGAACAGGCGCAGGTGAACGATGCCCGCGGCCCGAAGCTCCGGCTCATGCATTCGCAACGTCTGGATGACTGCGCCCTTGTCCATACTTGAACTTTGCCACAACCAGCGAATTTTGTTCAACAAAAGAACCGCTAGTTGATTGTATGCGCTGGCTGGAGATAGCGGCTGGCGAAGGTGATGAAGGTGGGCCAATTGGGGGCGGGGGTGTGGCCGCCGGAGTGCTGGCGGAAGGCTATGTCGCCGTCGATGAGGGTGGTTTCGATGGGCGGGAATTCGGTGGTGCCCATGTCTTTTTTGCCGAGGAGCTTGTAGACGGGGCCGGCTGCCGCTGCCGCCAGAAACATGCCTTTGGCGTCAACCCAGCCATCGCCGTCTGTGGCTCCGCCGCTGATGAAGACGGGACGGGGAGCGCAGAGAGCGATCAGCTCGTGGTTGTCGATGGGCAGATCGCCGGGGGTGAGCGGGCCGGCGTATTTGAGGAAATTGCCGGCCATCCAGTGGTATTCCTGGGCGTCCGCTACGTTGGTGATCGGTTCGCCGAAGATGTGGCGGTAAAGCTTGGCTCCTCCTTCGCCGGAAGAGCTGACAAAGGCGATGGCGAGGCGCGGCTCGTAGGCCATGGTCGCAATCGTGGCTTTGCCATAGCGCGAGTGGCCTTCCAAGCCGATCTGCTTGGCGTCGACGGATTTGTCGGTTTCAAAGTAGTCGATGGCGCGGCTTGCGCCCCAGGCCCAGGCACGAATGGCGCCCCAGTCCTCGGGCTTGCGGGGCTGGCCGTGGTTCATGAGGCCGATGATGCCTTCGGTGAGGCCGGCTCCATTGTCGGCCTGGTAGCTGGTGGGGATGAGTTCGGCATAGCCCCAGCCTTTGGCGAGCACCTGCTGCTGCCAGGTTGGGCCGTCTCCCGGTTTGGGCGCGAATTGCGGGAAGCGCTTGGCCATTTGCGCCATGAACTCGCGGCTGAATCCGTACTCCACGATGACGGGGACGGGGCCGGCGGCGTTGGCGGGAGTGCTGAGGGTTAGGTCGATATCCACTTTGATAGCGGGATCGATGGAGTTATCGACGTGGCCGAGCAGTTGCTTGGTGATGACGGGGACGTCCCCATTCATTTCACGCGTGGTGCTGACGACTTCCCAGGTGACCTTGGGCAGGTTGGCGGGGACGCGGCCGTAGATTTCGCGGTCGTAGTCTTCGACGATTTCAGGACGGCGTTGGGACCACCAGACCTTGGCAGTGGTGACGCGCTTGCCGTCTTTCAGAAGGAGCGGATCGGGGAGGGTGGGGTAGACGTCGGCTTTGGATTCGTCGTAGTTGGTGGCGTGGGGAGATTTTGGGTCGCCGTCGGAGGTTGGGCGGAGTTCCTTGATGCTGAGCAGGTCCATCATGCGCCGATGGTCCTTCTCGCTGGCGGCCTGGATGGCGAGCATCTCGGGGGTGGGGGTGAAGCGGGGCGGGGCGGCGGGTGGAGTTGCCGGGGGTGTTGTGGCAGGGGGTGTTGTGGCGGGCTGTGTCTGCGAGAAGAGCGGGCTGGAGATTGGGCAAACAAGAAGGGCAAGCACGAACGCAAGGAATCTGCACCGCTTAATCGACGGGAAACCGCACATGAGCAACCTCATTTCAGGCACGCACCGAGGTGAAGGGCGCGGGCGGTCCCAAGAATATCGATTTACTTTCCCGGTGGCAAGTTCAGGGCTACGTTATTCCAAAGCGGCCATCGGTCGCGATGGCATTCTGTCCGATCAACGAAATCTGTCCGAACGGCGCGAGGAGGGCCGCCGCTGACCAGCCTGCAATACGGCGATTGTTTCCCATGGATCGTCACCGTTCCGGAAGAGTTCATCGACGGCAGTTGGCGTTTCCTCATCTTTCCTGGCGAAATTCGTGGATTTTCAATCACCGACGTAATCGGGAAGCCACACGGAAGACAACAATCGGCAGTCGACTCATGCCTTGAATTTCTCTGCCGATGAACGAAGCGAATCGGTTGAGAGAGGTTTTTCGTATGCATTGGTTGCGTTGTCTTCCCGTCGCACGCAAGTTTTTCTATGCTTTCGGCACTGTTTGCTGTCTCTGTGTCGCTCTCGGAGCGTACACCTTCTTCACCTTGCGGAGTATCGCGGCGAAGAGTGCGGATGTAAGCGGCGACGTCCTACCCTCGGTCATTATCCTGGGAAACCTTCGCGATGCGGAGAATACCACTCGGCGTGAAGATCTCCACTTGCTGCTATGCACCACGCCCGGATGCTTCACCGAAGAGGGGGTAAAGCGCCAGCACGCCATAGCCGCCTTTCGAGCGGAAGCCAAGGAGTACGAACCCCTCATCTCTTTTCCGGGTGAACGCGAGTTCTACCAGAAGTTCTCATCCGCATTCGAGCAGTATGTTGAGGGCAGCGACAAAGTCTCCA
>Ga0302320_10025795_pt1 | contig 11411 bp, 15 predicted proteins | sample Bog_T0_3_FD_202130 | JGI IMG/M metagenome (GOLD analysis project Ga0302320, IMG submission 202130) | Peat permafrost microbial communities from Stordalen Mire near Abisko, Sweden - Bog_T0_3 | ecosystem: Environmental > Terrestrial > Soil > Wetlands > Peat | place: Sweden: Abisko, Stordalen Mire... | reverse complement strand
GATCACCAGGAGCACCCATGCGCAGCCAAGGATTGACACTCGGCTTCCTGCTCACGCTCGCAGCCTTCCACGCCGATGGCGCCCTTGCGGCAGGCCCCGACGTCTGTGCGGCGCTGCCCATCGCGGTGGTCAATGAGCTGGTCCACCAAAACCTCAGCGGCGTCCGCTCGGACGTCTCGGAAGAAGCCCACAGCTATGCTGGGGGACAAAGCCGTCTACGACAAGCGGTTGGCAACGATCGCGCCGATTGGCGATACCGTTATTGGCGCGTACTGGCCCTTCGAAGCAAACTGTAAGCGAGGCCGCGGCGGTGCTCGAAGCCCCGAACCAGCCATGATCGGCCGGTTCGGGGCGCCCTGTTACGCCGCCTGCGCCTGCAACTCGGTCTTGCGGGCGAGCAGTTGCTCCCCGAGCGCAGCGAGATCCATGTCGGATTTCCTGGCCTCGGCGAACATTCCGCCCGGCTGCTCTTCTTCCTTCACGTGGTGTTTGATCATCTCCGACAACACGGTGACCTTCGCATCGTAGTAGTCGTCGCTCGCGGCCATCCCTTGAATTTCGGCGATCAGCTGCTTCGCGCCCGCATGTTCGACCACCGCTTCATGGTGCAGATCCTTGTCGCCGGTGGCCTCGAGGAACGCGGGGTAGAACAACTCCTCCTCGATTGAAGTACGGACGGTCAGCGCGTCGCAGATCTGATTGGCCAACTGCTCCTTCTTCGAGGTGCTTTTGGCTTTCTCGAATTGCGAAAACCACTGCTCCACCTGTCGATGATCGGCTTTCAACAGCGCGATGGCATCAGGGTGATTGGATCGTGATTTCGGCGCCGTTGCGCGAGTGCTTTTTTTGCTGGCCATGAACGAAACTCCCGGTGTGTGTGGGGTTCCATCGTGATGCCGGGGGCATTCGTCTTCCATAGGAGCAATCGCCGAGGCGGCGTCGGAATCGACCGATGCATTCCACGGCGGCATGTGTCCGGCGCTGCCTGCCGGGTTGCCGACGTCCGTTGTGTGTTTGCGCCTACATCATAACTTCCCGCCGGCGCTATTCTTCATCACTGGCAAATCACTGGCAATCTCTGCTCTGCCGCGAACCGGACAGGCAATCACACAACGGAGTTTTTATGGCTGGAAAAAACACAGCAGTTTTTGGAATCTATCCCTCTGGCGAATCGGCGGAGCGCGCGGTGGACACGCTTATTGCGGCAGGCTTTGCGAGTTCGGACATCTCCGTGCTCCTGCCGGACACGCGCAGCACCCGGGAATTCGCCCATGAAAAAGATACGAAGGCTCCCGAAGGGGCAACGGCCGGAGCGACCACCGGCGGCATCATCGGCGGCACGCTCGGAGTCCTGGCAGGCGTTGGCGCACTCGCCATTCCGGGCATTGGGCCCTTCATCGCGGCGGGCCCGATCATGGCGGGACTCGCGGGACTCGGGGTAGGCGGTGCATTGGGCGGACTGGTGGGCGCGCTTGTCGGGATGGGCATCCCGGAGTACGAAGCGAAGCGCTATGAAGGGCGAGTCAAGGGTGGCGGCACGCTGCTGTCCGTGCATTGCGACACTTCCGAGCAGATCGCCAGAGCGAAGGACATGCTGAAAGGTACGGGCGCGGAGGATATCGCCTCGAGCGGTGAAGCGAGCTCGCCGAAGCAAGCCGCGGCGCGCTGAAGCAAACGCGGAATAACCCAAAGTATTGGAGAGCACGATGAAAACACCACATGGCTACGGCGCTGCCGCGCTGCTGTTCGCGCTGATGGCGGCGACGGCCGGCGCGCAAAATTCGGCGCCTGCACCGGACAATTCGAAGATGAATGCCGACAGCGCCAATTCGACCGCAGGCGCGAGCACGGCCGATGCCCAGAAAAACGACTCGACCGACATCGCTTTGACGCAGCAAATCCGCAAGAGCGTAATGGCGGACAAGTCGCTTTCCACCTATGCCCACAACGTGAAAATAGTCTCCGTCAACGGAGCCGTCACCCTCAACGGGGTGGTCCGTGACAGTCACGAGAGGGATGTCGTGGAGACCAAAGCGCAGGCGATCGCGGGCAAGAGCAATGTCACCGATGATCTGACCATCGCGCCGCCGAGGTAGGATGGAACCGGCGCGCCTCGGTGATGAGGCGCGCCTTTTCTACACGGAATCCCGTTTTCTGCCGGCCGGTTCTGCTCCGACGACGAGGCGCAGCCGCGGCCGCTGTTCGGCACTGTATGAAAGCAAGGCGGCAATCGGAGCCGGGGCTCGACGTTCGCCGTCTGCGCCGCGAATAGAATCTGTGATCAACTGTCGCGTTCGCGCGAGTTGGTCAGCATGATTCGACTGGACCGCCAGCGCAGCCTGCATTCCAATGTTTCGGATCCCCGGGCTGAGGGTTCGGGTGTGGAGTTTGGACAAGAACTCGCGCGCGGCAGCGGCGGCTTTGAACGCCGCAACCCGCCGCCCGACTCCCGCCGACAACAGTTCCGCGGCACTGACCAGCGCCGCAATCCGCCAGCTGTCAGGCTCGTCGATCAGGCACACCAGCTCGTGACAGATGGAACACGCGATTTCGCTGACCGCGTCTTGCTCCGCGTCTGCGATCGACTCCGTCGCGATGAAGCCCCCCTGAACGATGTGGACCGTCGTACGGATGAGATTGTCGGTCAATCGAGAGGCGCCGGCGGCAGATACCTTCAGATCGTGCGATCGCAGGAATGTCTCGATTGGTGCGCGGCGCAGCCGCGCTTGAAGAGCCCCCTCCCAACGACGGGAAACCGCTGCGTTCGGATACAAGAGTGTCATGTTGTGTAGCCCATGCCGGACGTCGGCGGAAATCGATCTTCGCAGACTGAATTTTAGGAGGGGTTTCCGCCCGGCAATGTGAGCTTGCACGCACTCGGGCAGGCCTAAAACGTGCGCTCTTCACACCGTTCGAGAGGAGCGGCCGGCACGCGGTGCCGGCGATGTCACAGCTTGGGTACGTGTATCCGGCTGATCATCAGCGAGCCCGACACCGCGAACGCCAGGCACAAGGGGTGAAACACGTGGCCCGCAAAGCGCAGCGATCCGAACCAAAGATGATCGCCGAGGGCCCCATTTGCCGATGCGATGGCCAGAACGGCCACGATCACGAAGGATGTGGGGATGGGGGTGCCTTCGAAGTATTTGACTTTGCCGCTGCCGCCTGACAGCTCCTCCGCCGTCACATTGTACCGCGCCAGGCGCGAGACGCCGCACGCGACGAAAAATCCGAGCACGATGCGATCGTACAGTCCCTGCATGCCGCATCCATAGCCGATGATGGCGGGCGCGACCCCGAAAGAGATCACATCGGCGAGGGAATCGAGCTCGCGCCCCAACGATGAGGCTTTCTGCCGCCACCTCGCGATGCGTCCGTCCAGCACGTCGAACACCAGCGCCGCGAGAACCAGCCCGCAGGCGAAATAGATGTGCATGGAATCGCCGGTGCGAACGTAGGAGAACATGGAGAAGATTGCCGCGGTTCCGCATACCGCATTTCCGAGCGTGAACCAATCCGCCAGATGGAACTCGCGAATCATGGCAAAGGGCTTTTTCGAAACAGGCATGTTCATCGCAAGACCCGGAGTGCTTATCGGCGCTATTATAGTGTCACGCATGAATAGGACCATAGTCACGACGACGGCACGGCTTGACAGCCCGACGGACATGGCGGCATTTCTATCGCCGATTCCCAACGGCGAGCAGCTCGCCAAAGTCCTGGAAGGCGGCAAACCAGTCTCGACGCGGGCGTACGAAGATGAGGCGCGCATCGCGCGCTTCGTCGAAAGCGACGGCACCGTCGTCATGTGCTTCGCGGTCGACAACCTTACGATCGATCAAGCGGAGATGATTGAGGAGGAGTGGGAGGGACTGTGCGCGTTGGACGAATCGCTGTTTCGCGAAGCCGTCCATCAAGCGCTTGACGACCCCTTTCACCGGCAGTCGCACGCACCGTAGATCTTTGAGCGGCGGGGTAGACTGGCGCTGAATGCGTCGTTCCCGAATGCCTATCGAGCGCCGAACAAACTCATCGCCTTGGTCGACAGTCAGACGCTGTAAAGCATCGTCATCACGATCCGCGTGGCTTGGCGGCATCCGTGATGATCTGATTGCGGTAATCGCGCCAACGCCTGAGGCTGTCGGCCGCGGTCGCAGGATTGAAGATGCCGGTGTCCGACCCCGGATCGAAAGCGCGCAACTGGAGCGCATCGAGCAACTCGGCGACGAAACCGATCGCGGCGTCGCCGCCGCGGATGTGGCAGGCAAACGTCGTCAAGGGCACCTGATCGCCGAGACTGACCTCCACGCTGAAGTCCGGGCCGTCGACCCGTACCCAGGAGGGGTCGGAGACGTCGGCCGTCGGCAGGATGTCGCGAATGATCCGCACGATTTCCTCCCGCGGCGGGATCGGTCCGGGCGCCCAATCGCGAGGCAGCGCTTCGACCGATTCGGCCGACCGCGGGATGTCCATGACGAAAAGATCCCAACTCATGTCAAACGATCCGAAGTCAAACGGTCTGAAAGATGGGCCATCCGATCTCCGTCCGCCAGGCACTTGGGTGCGCGAGGTCATCGACCACCACGGTGAGACGATCGTGCGCGCGGCTTACCAGGGCGAGTTCGACAAGACCAACCTGCCGCAGGAAGTCATCTTGACGGATTATTTCCGCGTCCTAAGCGGCAAGATCGTGAGCCTTACGATCATTTTCAACCAGCCATCTCCGTATTGACGAGGCCGCGGACAGCAGCAGCAATCCGAGCAATGAAACGACCGTGATGACACCCCCGCCGCCGCCCCCGCCACCGCCACCGCCTGAGGGCGGCGGCGCAGGCGCCTATACGAACGGTACCACGCGAATGCGACTTAATCCTTGCCACTCCCGGGGCGAGTTCCTGCTATGTTCTACGGAGGGCCCAATCATGACAAAAAGCGCAATCGACGACGAATCGCGGATCAAAGCCATCGACCTGATAAATGTCGCCGTGGCTCGGCTGCAGCGCGTGCACGATAGCCCGCAGACGAGCTCGCACCTCAGTGAAGCGGATATCGCACTGGCGGACCTCAAATCCGCCTTGAAGGTGCTGACTGAGCTGAGCGATACCCATCGCCGGCAGGCTTTGCCGGACTTGCGCCTGCTGGTTTACAAGCTCGACGGAATCGATGAGTCAAACATCTGCGAGGCGCACGATGACATTTTGGAGGCGTGCCTGCTCATCGAGGACATCTAGCCGGCGTTGCGCATGCGGCCGCTGGTGAGCTTGTTCGCGGTGTTGATCCTGGCAAGCCCGGCCATGAGCGCCGATGCCGAAACGGGCGCGGCCCCGGCACTGCCCGAGGTCACGGTACTGTCGCCCAGGCCGCCGACGCCCGAGGAAATTGCCGGTGACGCCGTTTCCAGCTTTGTTCGCAAGCACGCCGTGCCCTCTGCGGTCACGGGCCAATTGGCGCGATGGGGTGGGGGTGTCGGTAGAGGCGTCGGAATATGTCCAATAACGATTGGACTGTCGCCGAAATTCAACGATTTCGTATCCGCGCGTGTTCGCGCGGTCGCAGTGAGTGTGGGCGCACCGGTGCAGGCGGAGGATCGGTGCACCAGACGCAACGTTTACATCATCTTTGCGACCGACCCCGAGAAGACGTTGGAAGATGTGGCGAAGCGGGACTCGAGACTGCTCGGGTTCCACTATCCGAAACAAGCTCGCGATCTGGCCAGCGTCGATCGTCCGGTTCAGGGCTGGTACGTCACCGCGACTCGTGGCGTTCATGGCGATGAGTCCATCGATGAGCCTTACCCGTTGCTGCCGCTTGATACCGGCATCCTGGCTCAGGGGAAGCATCCGGCAGGGCTGCCCGGAAGCCGCTTGAGCAGCAGCCTCAGCAGTGCAATAGTGAACGTGGTCATTGTCGTGGACGCAAACAAAATCGTCGATCGCCCGATCGGCGCAATTGCCGACTACGTCGCCGTGCTGACTTTGACGCAGCCCGTCGCTTCCGACCGGTGCGGCACGTTACCCAGCATCATGGATTTGATGCTGCCGAACTGCGGTGAAAAAGAGGCACTTGCCGGCGTTACAGCGGGTGATTTGGCCTTTTTGAGGGCGCTGTACCAGGGGGACTTGGAGGGGGTCATTGCCCTTGAGCGGAGCACGATCATCGACAGCATGACACGCCAATTTCGAACGGCCGATCGAGCGAGTGGATCGTCTCGGTGACGGGCACCGCCTGTCCAGACCCTGGCCCCTGCCGCTTCGTTATTTGCATCGCAACATCAACGCGAGTACACGAACTTCTCGCGCTAGAATAGGATTCTAAAAGATTCTGCCGAGGGCGATCGGCTCACTCCAAAAAGCAAAGAAGGGACGTTCCATGAAAATCACCGGTTGGATGAAGATCACAGGTTTGTTCGCAGCGATGATCTGCTTTGGACTGGCGCAAGCACAGACGCTCCCCCGACTCAAACCCATTCCGCCGCGCGGCCCGCGGCCAACCCTTGCGCCGGCGCTGGCACTGTCGGCCAACTCGACGACCGCATCGCCGTGGCAAGCGCTCAACAATCAACCGCCGTTCACCTCGACCATCTGCAATGGGGGGGTTCCGGGCGCCGCAAACCCGCTGCTGCTCACGGACGGCACGGTCATCGTGCAGGATGCGGGTTGCCCGAATTGGTGGCGATTGACTCCGGACAATACCGGCAGCTATGTCAATGGAACATGGACCCAGATCGCCTCACTGCCCCCGGGATACTCTCCGCTCTATCACTCCTCCGCCGTTCTGCCAGACGGGCGGGTGATCATCATGGGCGGAGAATATGACGTCGTCGACGGGGTCTACTTCACCCCGATTTGGAGCGCCCAGGGCGCGATCTACGATCCGGTCGCGAATGAGTGGACGTCCGTTGCGCCGCCCCCGTTCTTCAGCTTCATCCAGAACCTGCCTCCCCCCAGCCCGTTGATGCAGACCATCGGCGATGCCCAGAGCGTCGTTCTGCCGAACGGCGTGTACATGCAGGCCGATTGCTGCACCAAGCAGCAGGCGCTGCTCGATGCCAAGACCCTGACCTGGAAGCCGACCGGTGCCGGCAAGTACGACGACAACGACGAGGAGGGATGGAATCTATTGCCGAACGGCGAGGTGCTCGCGGTCGATGCCTACGTTCCGCTCGACATCCCCTATATCCCGACAGGCACCAACTCGGAGCTCTATAATCCCAGGACGGGGTCGTGGCACAGTGCCGGCAGCACCATCGTTCAACTCTGGGATTCCGGGGTCGGGTGTGGCGAGCTGAGCGCTCCTCAGCCCACGCCAACCTTCGAGCTGGGGCCCGCCGTGCTGCGGGCGGATGGGACGGTGTTCTACACCGGTTCGAATACCTGTGCCAACGGCGTGGGCGTTACCGCCATCTACGATTCCAGGGACCGGCTCTGGTACCCGGGGCCCGTGTTTCCGAGTGTCGACGGCGTAACCGACATCAATATCGCCGACGGCCCAGCCTCGTGGGAACCGAATGACAAGGTGCTGATGATGGCGAGCCCCGAGTATGGCAGCCCTCCTTCATTCTTCTTCGAGTGGGACGGAACGAATTTGAAACAGGTGCCGGGCCCTCCAAACGCACCGAATGATGGATCTTTCTACGGCAACATGCTGGTGCTGCCGACCGGACAGATTCTGTTCACGGATTTCTCAGGCGACATTGAGCTCTACAATCCCACCATCACCGACAGGGATCGGGAATTTGAGCGAAGGATTGCACCGGTGGTCCTTTACACACCTCAGGCGTTGGCACGAGGCGGGTCCTATCAAGTCGATGGATTCGGCTTCAATGGTGTGACTCAGGGGGCTTTCTATGGCGATGACGTGCAGGCGGCGACGAACTACCCCTTGGTGCGGATCAGGAACTTGATCACCTCCCACGTGTTCTACAGCCGCACGCACGGTCACAGCAGCATGGCGGTCGCCTCGGAGGGCATCGTATCGACGCACTTCGATGTGCACGCCACCCAGGAGTTGGGTCCCAGCGAGTTGGAGGTGGTTGCGAACGGCGTCGCGTCACGACCGGTATTCGTTTGGATCTATTGACCGGCGATGATCGGCGGCTTCCTACGGCTGGGCGCGGAGGAGCGGGATAGCGCCGTCGTGCGATTTACGGCGGCTTGACCCCAAAATCCTGGGCTGTGTTTGGAGGACGATCATGGCGCACAAGAACACGGTTTTTCTGTGGTATGAAGGGGGCGCGCTGGACGCTGCCCGTTTTTATGCCGAGACCTTCCCCGACAGCGCCGTGGGTGCGGTGCACCGCGCGCCGGGGGATTATCCCGATGGCAAACAGGGCAGCGTGCTGACGGTCGAGTTCACGGTAATCGGCATTCCGTGCGTCGGTCTGAATGGGGGCCCGCAGTTCAAACATACCGAGGCGTTCTCGTTTCAGGTCTCGACCGAAGACCAGGCCGAAACCGACCGCTTGTGGAACGCGATCGTTCGCAACGGCGGCAAGGAAAGCCAATGCGGGTGGTGTAAGGACAAATGGGGCGTGTCGTGGCAGATCACGCCGCGTGCTTTGCTGGCGGCGATCTCCGACCCCGATCGTGCGGCGGCCAAGCGCGCGTTCGAAGCGATGATGCCGATGAAAAAGATCGACATCGGCGCGATCGAGGCGGCGCGGCGCGGGGGGTGACGCCTCGATTCGTTGCTCGTTGATGGCGTCCGCCGGCAGCTCCGGTGCGGTAGGCTACGCCCACGATTACCGAGGAACGCATATGACCAGCACCATGTATACCCACTCTGTCCCCGTCTTCAAGCAATTGCTGACGGCCTTGAGAGCCATACTCGCGCAAGCCGATGCACATGCGGCCGCCAAATCCATCGAGCCGGACGCATTGCTGCAGGCGCGTCTGTTTCCGGACATGTTTCCGCTCGCCAAGCAGGTGCAGGTTGCCGCCGACTTTGCGCGCGGGATCTCGGCACGCCTGGCGGGTGTTCCCATCCCCACCTATGAAGGCAAAGAGAAAAGCTTTGCCGATCTCGACGGACTGTTGGCCCAGACCATGGAGTTTCTCGACAGCGTGAACTCTTCGCAATTTCAAGGCAGTGAAACCCGGGAAGTCATCCTGCGTCCCGGCACGCCAAAGGAAAAGAAACTGAACGGTCAGGCCTATCTCGCCAGCTATGGCCTGCCGCAATTTTTCTTTCATGTCACCACTGCGTACGACATTTTGCGCCACAACGGACTGACCATCGGCAAGCGCGATTTCATGGGGGCTTATTGAGCGCCGCCGGCTGAAACCAAGTGGAGCGGCGACTCATCGATGACATGCTGTCGGTTGCCGGCGGACATCTGTGGATCGAGGGCTGCGACACCGTCGATCTGGCGGCGCAATTCGGCACGCCTCTGTATGTGCTGTCGGAGACGCAGCTGCGGGCCAATTGTCGCCGGCTGCGCGCGGCGTTCGAACGCCACTGGGGCGCGGGCTTGGTGGAACTGCTGCCCTCGCTCAAGGCCAACTACACGATTGCGGTTCGACAAATCCTCAACGAGGAGGGCTCGGGCTGCGATGTGTTCGGGCACGGCGAACTGCAGGCGGCGCTGTGGTCCGGCATTTCCCCGGCGAAGATCTCGGTCAACGGATCGGCGAAGAGCGCGGCGCTCATCGATATGGCCGTTTCGGTCGGCGCACGGATCACGCTCGACAGCGAGCGCGAGCTCGATCTCGTGATCTGCGCCGCCGATCGACAACACAGGACGGCCGAGGTACGCCTGCGGGTGCGCCCGGACTACGTCGATCTTCGAGGCGCGTCGGATTTTTTTCCCTCCCTGACGATTCAAGAGGCGGCGAACATTTACAAGCCCGGAATCGAAGTGGGCGAAGCGGAACGTATCGGGCGCCGCGCGATCGGGCATCCGCGGATTCGCATGACGGGCCTCATGACCCATCTCGGACGGCACAGCGCGGACCCCGCCGTGTGGGCGGCAATGGCGAGAACTTTCGGGTCGGTGGTGGTGCAATTGGTCGATGCCTGGGCGCGGTGGCGCCCGATCGAGTTGGATGTCGGCGGTGGATTCCCGTCGCCGCGCGATCCCACCCACCCGGCTCGATCGGTCGCGCCGCCGCTCGAAGACTTTGCCGCGAGCACGGCCGGCGCGCTCAGGATCGCCCTGCGGGACGGCGGCGTCGATCCCGCCGGCATGGTCCTGCAGGTCGAGCCGGGGCGCAGTCTGCTGGCGGATGCGGGAATCCATTTGAGCCGGGTTTGCCACGTCAAGCGGCAACGACGACCGCTGCTTCGCACCTGGGTCGAACTCGACACAACCGAGATGTTTCTGGCGGACTTGTTCATGGAGCACGCCTATTTCCGGCCGATGTTCGCCTCGCGTGCCGACGCTGCACCGGTGGAGAAGGTCGAGATCGTGGGTCAATCGTGTACTTTCGACCTGCTGGCCCAGGATGTCGACGCGCCCCGCGTCGAGGAGGGCGATGTCATTGCGTTCCTCGATACCGGCGCATACCAAGATGCGGCAGCCTCCAATTTCAACGCCCTGGCCCGTCCTGCGACGGTGCTGGTCACCGGGAATCGAGGTACGCTCATCAAGCGGCGCGAGACCGTCGAGGAAATTTTCTCGCGCGACATGCCTTTGTCGAGGAGTTCCCCATGAGCAGGCTCGATCATGCCGGACTGACGGTGCAGGACTTGGACCGCTCCATCGAGTTCTACTGCACCGTGCTCGACTGCGTCGTGCAGGAGCGCGCGATCATCGGCGGCGACGAAGTGCAGACCCTGACGGGCGTTGCCGGCGCGATGATTCATACCGCCGACTTGAAGCTGCCGGGCGGCGGCATGCTCGAGCTCCTCCAGTACGTCGGACCCGCGCCGACGGTGCTCGCGCAGCGGCGGTTCGACGCGGGACACAGCCATCTCGCCTTCACCGTCAGAGATGTCGATGCCGCGCGCAGCCGCGCCTTGGGCGCGGGCGCTCTCGATTGTTCGCCGCCGGTAACGCTCAACGAGCCGGGGTCCGCCTGGGATCGCGTGCGCGTGTGCTACGCGAGGGATCCGGACGGGCGGACGATCGAGTTTGTCGAGCGGCCCCTCGACCCTGCCTGAGGCGGCATCCCACGGCGAGTGCTGAGTCAATACACCTCGGGCACCACCATCTCCGCCGGCACCGCCTGCCGGGAGTAATGCTCGTGGTGTTCCCGCTTCGGGAGCACCACGGGCGCTCGCGGCGTTTCTTCGTAGGCGAACTGCTTGAGCAGATGATCCATGAAGTTCAGGCGCGCGCGCTTCTTGTCGACGGCCTGTACGACCCACCACCGCGCCTCGGGGATGTGCGATCGCTCTAGCATCACTTCCTTCGCCTTGGTGTAATCCTCCCAGCGCCGGCGCGATTCGAGATCCATGGGACTCAATTTCCA
>Ga0302320_10025794_pt1 | contig 11411 bp, 13 predicted proteins | sample Bog_T0_3_FD_202130 | JGI IMG/M metagenome (GOLD analysis project Ga0302320, IMG submission 202130) | Peat permafrost microbial communities from Stordalen Mire near Abisko, Sweden - Bog_T0_3 | ecosystem: Environmental > Terrestrial > Soil > Wetlands > Peat | place: Sweden: Abisko, Stordalen Mire... | reverse complement strand
ATCGAATTTAATTATAATTCATTTCCCTTTTTTTTAAGTTTTAAGTTTTTCTCTGATCTTTTTTACTTTGGATAATTAAAAATATAAAATTTCAGTTAAACTGCAAAAAAAACACATGGTAAACTCTTTAATTTTTCTACTCAACTACATTTTGTTTCCTTTAGCTCAGTGACCTCCTCTTTTCTCAAGAAAAAGAACGTAACCGACCCAATTCCATTTCTATCCCTCCAGACCGAATCCAAATTAACTACAGTATAGTTAAAACAATCGATCCACTTCCGAAATCTCACCTAAAAATTCAAGAGTTATACTTGAACCATAATTTATTAGAATCCCTTTCAGGGATCGAGCAGTTCTCAAATTTGAGGGTTTTTCACATAAAATTCAATTTCATCCAAGATTTGAATGAATTCCTCAAAATTCCTAATAAAACATTGCTCAACTCATTGAATTTCATCGGAAATCCTGCAGAAAGTCAACTTGGAGAAAATCCGAATTTTTTGAACAATTTCATAAATTTAAGAAGTTTCAACGCTTATAAAGAATCGATCTTTGTGAATGAATCGACTGGAATAGTGAGCTCTGGGAAAATTAGCAAGAAGTTGCACTTTATCGATGATTTTAACAAAGAAAAACCCAATTATGAATTCACGGAAGGTCTTTTAACAGGGAATTTCAATACCAAAAAAATTTACTCCGAAAATGGGGAAGAGCTTTTTTTGAATAAAAAAAATGAAAATTATGAAAATAATGAAAATTCTGGAAATATTGAAAATAATGAAAATCGTGAAAAAAACATTGGAAATGTTGAAAATGATGAAAATGATAAAAATGATGGAAATGAGAAAAATATTGGAAATAATGGAGATTGCGAAAATAATGGAAAAATTGCCATACAAAATATGAGTTTTTCCTCAGAAAGAGAAGATGACCCTCTTTTTGAGGCTCATATCAGTCATATAGACAATGACATTTGTCGTTTGAGTGTGATATTTTATGAGAAATTACTGAAGGAGAAGACGATTTTGGGTTTGAAACGGCATTTCTTGCAATGTTACTATAGGGAGAACAAATTTTGCATGGAATTTTATGAAAAAAGACTGAAAAACCGGGGGTTTTGGCTTTGGAGGAGGAAATTTGTGGAAAAATTGTTTTTCAGGAGCTACACGAAAAATCTGAATGAGATTTCTCAGAAAATCATTCAAAAAAACAATGATTTTTTAAACGAACTAAGTGTTTCGGCATTAAATTTGAGAGGAAAAAAACAATATAATTTAAGAAAAATCACAGAAACAGATCAAGATTATATTGATAGCAATAGGGAAAAAGAAGGGGAAGTTTCCTTAAATGAATGTAAGGTGTTGAGAGAGAATAATGGGATAAATAATGAAGGAATAAAAGAAAGGACAGCTAAGAAATTAGGGTTTGATGAATATAAGGAAATCAGCATGAAGAACGCTAAGAATGAAAAAGTTACCGAAGAAAATTATAGGCATGATCTGCCTTTGTCTACTAGCTTCAACAGCAAATCTCCTTATGGATCAGTGTAAAAAATTAAATGAAATTTATCAATTTTTTTTGTTTTGTTTTGTAACTTAATTAAAACAGTTTTTTTCTTTTTTTCTTTCTTTTTTCCTTATTTCTATAAAAAAAAAAAAAAAATTTTTCTTTTGTTAATTTAGTAAAAGTGTTTGTTTTTTTTATATTATTCTAAGTCGATTTTCACAAAATGGTTTATTATAATTTTTGTTGTTTTTGAATTTAGCAAAATTATAGCAATATTCATTTAGATTAATTTTTTTTTCATTTTAACACAAAGAATAATAATTGCTTAACTTTAAAAATGCAAAATTATCGTATTTCTTATTTTTTAAAAAAAAACCTTAAAAAAATATCAAGGACCCTTTTTCCTTATCAACCCCGCCAAAAAACAACTCTTTTAATAAAAGAACAAAAACGTTGCTCCAATGAATATGAAGTATTTCGATCTAAACAACATGAATTTCAATTTGAATTTCCCTCCCCTTTCTCAAACATCTCACAAATCTTCTAATAGCACCGAAAATTTAAAAAATCAGAAGGAAGATTTTGAAGATCTGCAAGAAAGTTTTTAATTTTTCTTATATTTGTCGATTTTCCTTTTTGATTATTTTTTTTTTCTTAGAGGAAGTGCCCAAAAATCCAAATAAACCTGGTGATTTTGAAAATAAAAATTCAGGCTTTTCCGCAACGAATAAACCGAAACAACTTTCGTCAAAAGCTTTGAATTCGAACTCCACTGTATTTTACCCAAGTATATATCCAAGAAAATTGGACAACTTTCTAATATTTAAAAAAACTATACAGATGAAAAAAATCCAAATGCGAACCTTAAAGAAAATAGCAAAAATGTCCAACACAAAAACAGTAACACGGAATATAAAACAATGAAAAATGCTTCAAGGAAAGAAAGTGCTAATAAAAATATTCCTGAAGAATCGAAGCATTTTTCAAAAAGCCTTTCCAACCCTCCTGTTTTCTCTAAAACAGTTTCCGAAAGCACAAGTTTCGAGGAAAAACCCAATGTTGCAAATGTTAATAATTATGAAGAAACTGGTAACGCGAATCCAGAAAAAGAAGATGAAGATCTCATAGTCAGATATATACTGAATCTCAGAGATTTCAACAAGAGGGAAGATGCTCTTCGAGAGTTAAGCCAAAGGAGGGAGAAATGCACTTATTTAGCCACCTATTTATGGTTTTCTTTCGGAACTTCAGCAATAATGTAAAAATTTTTGCTCTTATTCTTATTTAAACCTTCTCCTCCCCCCCCCCCCATACACCCCCTCTTCTCTAAAAAAAAACTCTGTTATAAATATTTATCGGCCCCTTCCACTTCATTTCAAAATTTGGCATATCTTAAATTTTTCAAAAGATTAGAAGAGATAATTGCAGTTTATCCATATTTATCCCCACCCCAAATTACACAAAGCATGTCAATTAGAATTGGTTATGTTATAGGTCTGTTACAAAGTTGCGCTTTAGACAGTGAAATCAGAACGCATTTAATAGCTGGTTAACGTTCTTTCACTTTTTAATCATAAATAATTTGTAGCACACATACCCACTTATCTCTATCCATTTTTAAGAACCACTGAGCAAAATAAGCAATTTGAAAATATTCGAATTGCTAGTTTAAGTGTGATCGGAGCCCTAATTAAAGTAAAAAAAAATAAAAAAATACTAAAAATAAAATCATTGCAAGAATGAATTTCCAATTGGAGTGAGATTTCTATTGCAAACTGATGAAATTATTGCAATTTGTTTGCGAATGATGACCACCCAAGAGAATCTGTCGAAAACGGTAGCGACATTCATAGTTTTGAAAATCATGAACGAGGATTGCGGATTAGATTTCATATGTAATAACAGTGAAAGATTTTCATATGTATAACACATTTTCGTAAAAACGTAAAAAAGTTTTTAGCTGATCACCGTCCTTCAAAGCATGATGGAAGAAAGCTCTCTAAAGAAAAAAAATGATCAAAAACTAATTAAACAAATGGTTAGGTGCTATTTACGATTAACGGATGATGCGAGGTAGCAAAATTTCTGGGATTTTCAACATTTTTTTCGTTTTTTAAAGAGCAAGAGAGATTTTAAAGCAGATTTTGCTGCCTTTTTTAAAAAAAATCGGGTCTGAATTCATCACGGATGAGTCTACTAAAAAAATCCATGTCCAGTTATTACATAATTTATATAAATCGGATAATGATTCGAAAACATCTTCTGTGAAAAACAAGAACTCTGAAGAACTAAATTATTAAAACAGTTTTCTTTTATTTTTTTTTTCTTTTTTAATATTATGAATTTGAAATTTATTATACTTAAAAATAATAGTTGATGTTAAAAAAATACGTCTAAACAAACAAATTATTGAATAACACGCAATATTAAATTTTTCATAAAAATTTTATTTGAATAACACGCAATATTAAATTTTTCTTAAAAATTCAAAAATCGTCGTTTCTCTCTCAAGTGTTAACAATCATTCTCAAATTTTTAATATATTCTGTTTGAAATTATCTTTAATCCTGATCTTCTATTTTTACACAATAAATTTTATCTGAATCAAGAATAATGTCTTCAAGTCCGAAAAAACAGACAGGAGGAATTTCCATTCCAATTGACAATCCGAACCTAGAAGAAAGCGGGGAAAACTTGGTAAAAACAATGAACGGTTCCTTTTTTGATGACCCCAAGCTCAAGACCAAGGTATTTCTGAAGAATATGGTGGGTCTGGCCCAGCTCCAAGCCAAAAATATTATTTACAACAAGTCCATTTTCGCCAAGAAAGCGAAGAAAGGCGAAGAATACAAAAAATATCAGTTTTTCTTGACTGAGAACGGAATTTATTATATTAAAGTTTTTTCCTAAGTTTTTTCAGCTAACTAACCTTTTTAAAGAATCCAAAAGATGAGGCCACTGCCAAATTCATGCTTTATGAAAACACCAGGGTCATTCTGGTTAATAGAGACCAAGGCAACAGTCCTTCAAAGAAGAATAACTTAGATGTCCCAAAATACGGCTTCAAATTCTATAGAAATTGGAACACTGCAGAAATCTACACTGATAATCTGGCACAGTTCCATAACTGGAGAACCATACTAATGTACAAGTCCATCCAACATACCTTCCATGAAGAATTCGATGTCAAGAAGATGATTGGAAAGGGAAGCTTTGCAAAGGTAAAAATTAAATTTTTTTTAATTTAATATTGGATTTTGTAAATTTTTTTATAGGTGTATTATGCCATAAAAAAAGAAACTGGACAAGAATTTGCCATCAAAGCTTTCAGTAAAGAAGTGTTGACGACGCAAAATTTGGGCAAAGTATTTTTTTTTCTCCAAAATTTTTTATTAAATCATTTTTTTTTTTTTTTTTTCATGGAGCAAATTAAAATCTTCCTTTTCTACCTCAAAATCATTAGGAAAGTCTCATCAATGAGATAAACATAATGAAGCATTTGGATCATGCCAACGTGTTGAAGGTTTATGAGGTGTTTGAGACCAAACATTCAATATATCTGGTGATTGAGTTATTGGAGGGTGGTGAATTGATCAAGCGCATAAAAGAGAAAAACAAATTAAGTTACAAAGATATTGCTAAATTGATGAAATGTCTTCTCAGTGCTTTGGACCATATCCATTCCAAAGGCATCATGCACCGAGATTTGAAGCCTGAGAATATATTATTGAGAAAGAAGCATGATTTATTCAATATAGTTATAGCAGATTTTGGTTTGGCTACTGAAATCAAATTACCCCCTGCTCAAATCCTCTTTAAGAGGTGCGGAACCCCTGGGTTCGTGGCTCCTGAGATCCTTTCCTATAAGGAGAATCAAGAGACGTTTTATGATGAGAAATGCGACATTTTCAGTGCAGGAGTGATATTTTATATTTTGTAAGAACTAAAAAAATTAAAATCTTTCATTATTTTTACGTAAAATATACTTTTGCGAATTTCTGAAGATTGACGGGAAAGAAGTTGTTCAACGGCCATGATTATAAGGAAGTGTTGAAGGAAAACAAGGAATGTGATATTGATTTTACAGACCCTATACTCAAGGAGATCCCTACCTCAGGTTCGGTTTGTAATTAAAATTAATAAAATTTTCGAATCAAGCATTGGATCTTTTAAAAAAACTGCTGTTCATTTTTCCACAAGGCCGAATTTCGGCTCACAAAGCTCTCGCCCACAAATATTTCCAAGATTTCATTGAAGAAGAGGTGAAGAAAGATGAAGATGAATCCCCTCATATCAACCTTAAAATGGTTCAAATGAATCTATTGGAATACAAGTACTAAAATCTTTGAAATTTAAGCAAAAATGATTATTTATTTCATATTCGCAGTAATGATTTCAGTGATATGTCACCAATTTCCCCTTCCAAAGATGGGACCTCTCCTTTGATCATGAGAAAACCCGTCCTCAATGGCAATACCGACACCATACAAAAACTTGGGACTGGATGTTTTGCCTCGAATATTGTTTTAGATCCAAGCCCAAAGAAAAATCTAGGAGCCTCAAAATTTTCACAAGCTTTTAATGAAGTCATCTCGAAAGATGTAACAAATTTCGAAACAGCGATGAATGATGCATCTCCAGGGCGAAGACTCAAAATTGGAACAAGTGACCTACATAAACAGGCGATCATTAACAATTATAATAAAGAGACTAGTCCCAGAAAGAAAAATTTGGAGATGTTTCCTGATGAAAATCCGCAAATAAAATCGAATTGGGAAAATAAAAAAGCGGGGATTGATATACAAAATAAAAACTTTGATAATTAAAAAAATCAGAAATAAAAAAATTAATAAAAAAAAATAGAGCGAATGAAAAAAGTTCCTATTACTGAAAAAGTTTCTAATTTCAAATTTTTATTTTTTTTCCTTCAAAAAGTTCAAGATGAATATGAAAATGAAAAGCTAAAATGATCGAAAATCCTTAATGTAGTTTGAATCAAGAAATCAAAAAAAAAGGATTTCTCAAATTCATATGGCCTATTCTTTTCTGACAATTACTTTGCAAGTGGCATTTTTTTACCAAAATTCAAAATGTAATTTTATTGGATAATTTTTTTTTTCCCAAAATTAAAAAAATTGAAAGAAATATTTTTTTTTAATGTAAAATATGGTGTTCATATCCCAAAATCTTAATTTCCGTTTATATGTCGGAAGAAACATCCCATTTACCAAAACACTCAATGAAACCTTGATGAGCCATTTAAGCGCTCATTTTGATTTTTTGCTAACTCCTTTATTCGATAATGAGAATATGAGCCTTCTGAATTCCGATCTTTTAAATAATTCTCAATTCAAATTGAATGCTCATACAGGTTCAACTTCAATTGAAATTTTTATCTGGAGAAAATAATTCCCTAAATTTAAAAAGATACTACATTAGAAGGTAACAATTGGAGATATATAGTTGCAGAAATTTCAAATGGAATTGTCGATGATGAAAATGAAAAAGAGCGATTAAAACTCAAAAAAAATTTGAAGCGAGAGATAAATTACGCAATTTATTTAGGCGTTTATGCGGTTTTAATTCCTTTTCCCAGTAAAAATCATTCAAATTACGCACGAGAAATAAATAAGGTATCACAAATGCCATTTTTTTCTTTAATTTTTTAATAAAGTTGATGGAAAAAGCACTTCCTAATACTGAAATTTGGATGCGTGTTCCTTTGAAACAGGAAAATTGTTGGGAAATATACAACTCCTTTCGAATGAATCTCACAAAAACAAATGGGTTTGGTGTTTTCCTTGAATTTTCAGAGGATTTGCCTGATTCCATGAATCGTTGGTTCGGTGAGACTATTAAAGCAGTCGCATTGCCAACTGAGATATTTGTTTCAAATGAAAAAAATTTGCCTATATTAATAAAAGCACATCAAGATTTAGTCATCAAATTATTTTATTTCAAAACCAATTTCATAATAATGGGCAAGAATGATGAAAATTTAAACAAATATAGGAATTTTTTGTGTCAAATATTTGACAATCAACCCAAAGTGATTTTTTTTAAAAGGAAATTTTTATGGATTTTATACATTTAGATGTCCGAAATGCAAATGATGGAAGCCAATTATTTCGATCAAGTGCAAATTCCCTTGCAACCGACCAAAGATAACCTTGAAATGTTCACTTATATGACATTCGAAAAGGTTTTTTTTATAGAAATTAACAAATATTTCAAAAATTTTAAGGATAAAAAAAAGTATGAAATTTACGCAAAAGCAATTAATCAAGTTCTCACAAAAAAATATAAAACTGAACAAAAGATTTTTATAATCATGATTGGTCCTGGGAGAGGTCCGATAATGAGAGAAATAATTACAGCTTGCATTGAAAATGGTTATGAAAACTTCAACCTTCTAGCAGTGGAAAAAAACCCAAACTCAATCTATACACTTCAAAATTATATCAATAAAAATGATGAATATTTAAAGGGAAGAGTAAAAGTAATATGTGAAGACATCAGAAAATACTCTTGTGAAGAAAAAGCTGATATTTTGGTAAGCGAATTGATAGGGAGCTTTGGAGATAATGAACTCTCTCCTGAATTAATTTGTTCAGTGGAAAGGTTGAAAATTTTATATAATACTCATCTCATCTTAAAAAAATTATAAGATTATTAAAAAAAGATGGTTTTTGCTTGCCTTATCAATATACTTCATATCTTGCTCCAATAACTTGTGCTCATGCTTATAATAAGGTTTTCACAAAAATTTAATTATTTTAAATTATAAAGTTGTAGGTTAGCTCATTTACTGATATGAAAAATCCCTTTGAAATTACTCATTTAATTGCTTTTCAAAGATGCAATCTTCCTTCGAAAATCCAGGGATGCTTTCGGTTTGAACACCCTTTCAAAGAGCAATCAAACTTCAAAAGATTTAAGGTGAAACATTTCAAGTTTAGATAGATGTTTAATGAATTTTGAAGGTTTTGGAATATGAATTCAAAGAGCAAAATATAATCCATGGACTTGCTGGATATTTTGATTGCTTTTTGTTTGAGGAGGTGTTTTTTAGTATTTGCCCATTGAATAAAACCGAAAATATGTACAGTTGGTTTCCAATATTTTTTCCATTTGAGGTAAAATATTAATTTTTGTTTATTATTATAAAAATTTTAGCAAATTTTGATTGTCGATGAAAATAAAATCTTAAAAATTAATTTTTGGAGACTGGCTTCGAAGAAGAGAGTCTGGTACGAATGGCAACCTGAGCTTTTTTGCAAGGAAACGAAAAAATTATTAATTCAATTAAAAATTCATAATGCTAATGGGAAGTTTCATTCAATTGAAAAATAATTTCTTCAAATAAAATTTAAATCTTATTTTTTTGATTTTTTTTCCATATTATTTTCCAGGGGGTGATGAAGAATCCTTGCTTTTCAACAAACCAGTTTCCGTCTTTTTATAATATTTATTGAATTCCCTGATATACAAATATCGTTGGTTCCTGAACAAAAAAAACAATTATAATTCAAAATGATTATTTATAATAAAATTACTTGGATTTATCCATTAAATGCGAGCTATAGGCTGCATCAGTTCCCATGCCCCATATTTCAAAATTAGTAATCTATTTGAAATTATTTCATTATATAAAAAATAAGTGTATAATAATAAAAACCTTGAGTTTTTCAATATGCGGGTCTGCCAAATATCCAGTCGGATAGGTATGGTCTTGTGAACTGACTGAACTGTTATTGGCCATATCAGTTCCATCAATCCATAATCTGAAATTCCTTTTGTTGCTTCCTCCAAATCCTTTGGCGAACTTAATATTTAATTAGAAAACTCATTTACCAAGTCCGACCGGAGCAACATTCTTCATATTTTCCGTGTGCCATAAGTATTGATAATTTTTTTCAGAGTAATCATTGATGACTGGGAAAAAGTTTCTAAAGGAAGGAGTCAAAGAATAAATATATGTGTTTTCAGATCCATGGTAATTGGCGGTATTTTTCCAAATATCACAGGTAAACGCGCCGAAAATGTAGCTATTTTTTTCCTCATTTGGCTCTTCGTGACGGATCAAAAATAATAACGGCATTTCCAAATTCGCTATCGAATCCACAACCTTCTTAAAGTCAAAACCATGCAAGACATTAGAATATAACAGCTTCATTCTGGAGACATTTTGCATGTAGGCATTGCTGAGATAAAACATAGCCAAGACCTCTTCATTCAAAAGATAAGATGCTTCAGTCAACATTGGCAATTTAAAATGGACAGTTTTTCCGAGGAATTTAAAAGAGAAGTAAAAATCCAACACTTTACTCAAATAAATCAACTCCTGCTTCACAAAAAATAGGAAATCCCAACAAGAAGTGACTCCCACATTTTCTAGAAATTTAATATGTTAAGTTTTAAAAAAAAGTAAATTTTTAAAAGAAGTTTACTATATATGCCATCAACCAAAGCTCGACAGGCCTTTTCATCAATGTTGCAATTAATTTTCTCATAAAGGAAAATAGACAACACATTCTTTTTTACAAATAATAAAAAAACAAATTTATTTTTTTTAAATACGGTCATATATTTCAAAGCATCAACATAAGAAATTAAAAGTGTTTTTAAGTCCTGCTTCGACTTCACTTCAACCGCATTGAAACTTATCAAAGCGAAAATCTCCATTTTATCAAAACTTCGGTAGTCGTTCATGTATTTTGGGTTTTTTTGATCCTTCGTCAAAATATCCACTTTCAAAAAACTGTTCCCTATTAAAATTCATTCAATTTTTACCAGCTTGTAAATAAGAGTTGCAAGTCACAATGTCCGTGCCTGAAGCTAATTGCATAAATCGAAAGACTTGCCTTCCAAATTGTTTATTTTCAGGGAAGAGACTCACAACTGCTTTCTCACATATGTAATTCTTGCCTTGAGTTCTAGATTATGTCCAAAAAATTATAAAAAATCAATTTTTTGCATTTCAAAAGAACTCGGGTTGACTGCTCGCTAAAGAATTGAACATTTCTTTCAATATTTTTTTCTCCTTTTTGTCTAGATTGATGCCAGTTGAGGCACTCGATCTAGAAACGCAACAATTATTGCCCATATCGGGAAGTTTTCAGACTCGAAATTATTTTGAAATAAAATTTGTTTTGATCTTTTTGTTTTTAAATTAAAACCTTTAATAAAACGGTTTATTCTGAACATTTTCCAAATTTTTCTTAAAAATTCCTATATTTTTTCAAAAAATTAAAAATTTCAAAAAATTCCTTCAATTCACAAATTTTCAGATTTTCGAATTAGCTAAAACTTTCATTTAATTAAAGGTTCAAAGGTATTCCAGAATCTTCAAAGCAAGATTTGATCAATAAATAATCATCTTCATTAAGATTCCGCAATGAATGTTTTAAATTGCTTTTCTTCCCTGAAAGCCATTTCAACGCTTCTTTCAGCACATAAGGGAACGTTTCCTTGAACGAAAATAAATTAGATTTCTCAGAATACACAATGGCCAATTTTTGTTCTAATTCCAATTGAATCGAGCTCAATTTTTCGATCTCGTGTTTATTTTTATCAAACATCTCTAAATGCGTTTCCAGATTAGAATTCTTGAAAGTCAGCGCCTCATGCAACTTATGATTTTCGCTCGCAAGGGCATTAAGTTGGTGCTCTTTCTTATCAACAGATTCCGTTTTTTTCTGCAGATCTATCAATTGCTCCTTCAAGTCGTCATTGTATTTGTTGATGACTTCCAACCGTTTTTTCTGCATCTGAAGCTCCTTTTCATAGTTTTGCTTGAGTTCTTCTATCTTATTTTTGTTTTTCTCACGCAATTTATTAATTTGTTCGAATTTTTCAGCACGCAATTCTTCCAATTCATGCAAATGCTGAAAAAAAAAAATAAA
>Ga0302320_10025793_pt1 | contig 11411 bp, 5 predicted proteins | sample Bog_T0_3_FD_202130 | JGI IMG/M metagenome (GOLD analysis project Ga0302320, IMG submission 202130) | Peat permafrost microbial communities from Stordalen Mire near Abisko, Sweden - Bog_T0_3 | ecosystem: Environmental > Terrestrial > Soil > Wetlands > Peat | place: Sweden: Abisko, Stordalen Mire... | reverse complement strand
CTTCACCGGAAATGAGCCGCGAACTCACGTTCGCAGCCACCTTCCCCTTCGACCCCTTCCACTTCGAGAAGCGCCCAACGCCCGAGATCGAGCTCAGCGAAACCGCCAAATGCGGCGGGGAGCAGCTCATCCGCGTGGTCGTCACCCGCGCCACGTTCGACAAAGTGGCCCCAAAGATCCGGCCCCAGGACGACGTGAAACCAGAGGCGGTTTATGAAGATCTAAACGTGGCCGAAATTGATCCGGCCCAGGACTTTGAAATCAACTGCGACACGCAGTTGGTCACCGTCAAGGACGGCGTGAAGCTGCCCGCCATTGCCGCGTTTCGTTTGCTCGCGGCGAAATTAAAACGTCTGGGCCGGAACAATCCCGTTTTGCTGAAGGACTGCCTCAATTTTGAGTCTGTCCCGCTTGCCCCGGATCTCGCCCTGCTCCAAGCCAGCGCGGTCATTGGCTCGCTCCTGGCCGATGGAATTGGCGACGCTATTTTAGTGCGCGGCGAACCGGGCGCGGGACAATCGCTGCGCCTGGCCTACAATATCTTGCAGGCCGCCGGCTGCCGCAGCTTCAAGACGGATTACGTGGCCTGTCCGAGTTGCGGGCGCACCTTGTTCAATCTCCAGACCGTGACCGCGCGCATCAAGACGCGGACGGAACATCTCAAGGGCGTCAAGATCGCCATCATGGGCTGCATCGTCAACGGCCCGGGCGAAATGGCCGATGCGGATTTCGGTTACGTGGGCGGCGCGCCGAACAAGATCAACCTGTACGTCGGCAAGCAGGCCATCAAATTCAACATCCCCGAGGCCGAAGCCGTGGACCGCCTCGTGGACCTCATCAAAGAACACGGCAAGTGGGTGGAGCCGGAGCTGAAAGCGGCGGCGATCCTGCAGGCCGGGCAACAAATTCACCCAACCCCGAGGGTTGGTAGATATTAAGCCGGGGGTTGTGCGACCGCACGGGGGGATACCCCCGGTCTGCTGCCGATTGTCCCGCGCCCCGTCGGGGGGGCCAGACCGCCCAACAAAAGGGCGCCATTTTTTCACTTCGAGGCCGACATTGCCTCCGGCCGGATCTCAAATGAATCGAATGTGCCGGCGGCATTGGGGATGCCGCCGACCGTCAAGGCCACGCGCACGCTGAGGTCCCACGGCGGCAAACTCCGCGCGTCCGCCGCCCCGCCGCAAGGCTGCCAATGTGCGGCATCCGCGCCGGCCTCCAGTTGAAAGCGATAGCCCTGGCGCGCGGTCAGCCGCAGATAAAGTTTTGCAGCCGCGGGCGCTGCTTGTCGGGCCAGTTCGCGGGTGTGGCCGTGGTCCCGCCGCCAGGTGATGATCTGCCCGTCACAATAGGCGGCCCCCACGGCATTTTCTGAATCGCCAAACGCGCACAGGCCCAGGGCGCAGCCCGGCTTGCGCGGGGAAGTCTCGAAGGCGGTGGTGACCGCATAATCGGTGGTGGTCGTGGGTCGCGCCAGCACGGCCGCCAGAAAATTGGTCGCGGCACCGGTCGCAGCCAGCAACAATTTTCCCGCCTGCAGCCGATGCACCGGCTCGCGCCGCTGCGGCCATTGCCAGCCGCTATCCAGATGTTTGCCCGTGAAGTCATCGGCGTAGCTGGCGCCGGCATTTATCTGGACCGCGCCAAAAGGCGAGGGCGCGTGGACGCTTGGGCCCCGGCCCTGGTTCATCGTGGGCCAGTCGTCCGCGCCGAACACCACCTCGTCCAGCATTCCCTCGCGGCCGGTAAAAATGCTCCCCGCCGCCGAATACGCGTGATAGAGGAAGAAATAGCGGCCCCGTTCGTCCTGCACGATGCTGCCGTGGCCGGGACATTTCCAAGTCTCATTGCCGGCGAGACTCGGGTTCGAGGGGTTTTTCTCCCACGGCCCGAACAGCGTGTGGGAACGCGCCACGCCCAGCGCGTAATCGCAGTTGACACCACAGCAGCCGTTGCCCGAATAGAACAGATAAAACCAGCCGTTGCGGCGCAATACATACGGACCTTCCACCAAGCCGCCCTCCCAGGCGGCGTCGTTGCGAATCAGCTCATGCGGCTGATCCAGCAACCGCGTGCCGTCGGCATCCAGGCGTTGCGCCCAAATGGGCGTGGGCCGGCCGCGGCTGTTGCCATCTTCTTTCCAAACCAGATACCGCGCGCCATTGGTGTCCGTGACCGGCGCCGGATCAATCGAGCCGTCTTCCTGCGCCACTAATGGGCCGCGGTCGGTGTAGGGCCCGCCGGGCTGGGTGGCGGTCGCCACGGCCACGGCCAGGCGGCCATTGGTTTGGCGGCCCACGTAATACACAAAAAACTTCCCGTTGAATTCGGAAATCTCCGGCGCCCAAAAATCCCCCGTGGCCCAAGCCGGCCGGTGCGGCAGCACGGCGCCCGTCTGCTCCCAGTTCACCAGATCCGTGGAATGCAACAGCGGAAACAGCGGCCCCCACGCGGAGGAAGTGGAGGAGGCCCAATAATCCGCGCCCACGCGAATGATGGAGGGATCGGGATGGTCGCCTTGGATGACGGGGTTTTGATAAAGGACCTCGGCGCGGACAGTCCCGGTCTCGAGGCAAAAGAAAACTGCCAGCACAAGTGAGAGACGAATCATGCGGCGGATAATATCGAAACAGTTCGGCGGGAGGCAATCAGGATTGATACCGCGGCGCTTGGCAGGCAATCGGCAAGCGACAATGGGATATCAGTTCCGCGATTTAGCCTGTTTAGCCCATTCGCGCACCCGGTTCATCGTCTCATCTCGCTGTTCTTGCCGAAAGTAAATGGGTGTCACCCGATGCTCCCAGCCTAGCAGAATGGCAATCGTTTCCGCCGCCCGGTCACAAACCCGCCAAGCCGGACCAGGCAGCGACCGGGAGTATTCAATTGGCGCGGTATCGTCCAACTAGGGAATCAAGTCGTGGACGCGATTGGTGGCTCCGGTGCTCGCCAAAGCCACCAGCGCCTTCTCGCGCAAATAGCCGTCCACTTGCTGGTCCCTGGCCGTGGCAATCAATTTATCGGCCAGGCGTTCGGGCGCGAGTTTGGCCAAAGCGCGCGTGGCCTCGGCATCATAATCTGTTCCGCACAATTTGAAGAATTCGTCGGTTGCCGGCGCATACTTCAAATCGCCCAGCGCTTCGATCAACGCCGTTGCCAGATCATAATTGTGACTCGGAAAATTGAAGGGTCTGGGCGGAAGTCGCATCGCCGACATGCGTTTGGCATTGGCACTGGTATCGCCCCCAAGTCGGAGGCGCAGTTCCAGGCCGTCTGCGTCGAGCAAGTTGCCCAAGCCTCCATACGTGCCACCGACCGGCCGATAAATTCTTTCCTTTTCCTGACTGATGGCTTGCGATTCTTGCTGTAGCGTTTCCGGAGACAAACCGGGAGATTGCAGGCAGGTTTCCAGACGCGACAGCAGCGCAGGGGCCAAATTCGTAGCGCCCAGAAGAGCCAGTGAACGCACGGCAGCGGCCGCGACAAATTGGTTGGCATCGTTCAAGGCGTCAAAGAGGCGGGAGATCGGCGGTTCATTCGTCCAGTGCGCCTTTCCAATAGCCAATGCTGCCTGCCAACGAACACCAGCGTCTGGGTTTTGCAGCGCATTCAACAAAGTTTGACGGGTCGCATCCGCTTGTTGCGGCACGCTGCCCAACAGCATGCAATACAGGCGGCGAGCACGAATTGACTGACGGTCAAAATCAGAAGCCAACGCAGCGGCATCCAAATGCTGCGGTCGCTTCACGAGAATTTCGGCGGCAAAGTCTGAAAGCAATGTGTCTGGCGAGGACAGCGATTGCACCAACTGTTTCTGATACGGCTCCCACTGCAACCGCTCAATGATGTTGGCAATTCCAACCGTTACATCTTCGTCCGAGTTTGTGCTGGTTGCCAGCAAACTGATCAAGTCAGGCAAATCTTTGTCCGTCGCCTTGGACCCCAAATGCCAGAACATGTCCTCTTGCTTGTCGTAATTTTCTTCCTGACCAAGACTGGCACGAAGTTCTTTCATCCAGTCCGCGACCGATTTCTCCGCATAGAAGGTCCGGGTGAATGGCGGCGCAGCGGGTGCCTGGCCTTTGGATACCAATTCGCGCCACGACTCGTCATCCAGCAGTTGATCATTGGGCCGGACGAATTCCCGATACGTCATCACTGCCCCGCGGTACAACTGCAAAGCTTTGCCATTCGGAATGAGCACATACAGCGCTTGCGGCCGGGCCAATCCGGCATAGAGCATCGAACTCGTCAGCGGACTGGAGAAAACCCGAGTCACCATCGGAAAATCATCGCGCGGCACTTCATAGGAATTCCCGTAATAAAAACTGAAGCCGGCGAGCGTGACTCCGTAGTTTTCGATCCACTTGGCATCCTCTTCCGTCAAAGCCTCGCCGGTCACGGATTTCGCCGCCAGCGCCGTCAGGCGGTCACAAACCGGCGCGAAATCATTCAGCAGACGGGAAATGTTTTGTCGGCACTCGAAAAAGGAACGGAGCATTTCGCTATCGGCTTCATTGGTCGGTCCGTTTGAAGCACAGCGCTGTGCCAGAGCGATCAGATCTTGCCCGAGCTTTTCGTAGGCGTCGCGCGAGCGGTTGCCTTCAAGTTCAGCCCGGTGCTTTTCGTAATAGCGACTTTGAAATTGGCTAAGCTGCTCCAATTTTCCGGAATTCTTTTCAAATTCTTTTTCGTCGCGGGAATTGGACAAGGTTTGAGAAAGGTTCAAGAGGGCCAGCAATTCCCCGGCGACAGTCTTCGTCTCGAACTGTTCCCCAAGTCCAGCCTGCTCGAAAGCCGCCACCGTCTGACGCGTCAGCTTCGCCAAACCAGAAAAGAAATCGGGATAGGGCGCGACCATTCCGACTGGCGGCTCGATGGAGCCCAGATATTCAACGGACAGCTTTGTGTGCAATGCCCATGTATGGCGCTGTTCAGCCCAGGCTCCAAGCTGTGTCCAGAGTTGCAGGTCCGACCACGCCTCGGTTCGGAGCGATGCTGGCACGGCCGCCGGCAAAGGCTTTTGCAGCTTTGCCAGTAATTGCATCGCTTCTCCGTGGAGCGAATCCGGCATAGGTCCGCAGTCGGCCTTTAAAATGAGATCGCCGATACCCTTTCCAAACTCGCTTTGCACCGCTCGCGTAGCGGCAGGCGAACGTAGCATGGGCGACGCCGCCAGAAAATCCAGGCCGGATGGATACATGCGCCCGGGGATTTTCGGATCCACCGTGTTGTGAAAACAAACCGCATCCGGAAGCCGGCGCGGCGGCAGCAATCGAAACCCCCGCGTTTGTTTTGAGAATTCAAGGTATTGCGCCGGGGACAACAACTGATCGCTGACCTGCGGCAATGGCAACTGCCCCTCCAGCTGCTTTTGGATTCCAGCGAATTGCGCGTCGGAAATCGGCCTCTTGCCAAATGGCCCGCCCAGCACGGATTTTGCGGCGGTGGTGTATTCGCGGACGGTGCCATCTTCGGTACGAGCCAGAAATGCGTCGAATGGATCCGACAGTTGGTGCCACGAGGTGAGCAATTCAGGATCGCTGGAGATGATCGCTGACACGGTGATGGCCAGTTTTGTCTCCCGAGGATTCGACAAACGGAACACCACGCTGGCGTACCATTGGCGGGCGGCGAAGTAGTCGCTCAACTCGGGCGACTGCGTGTAAAAACTTTGCGCGCGGAACTCGACTGGGGCCAGCTCAAATCCGATAGGCACTACCACGGGTGCCGAGCCGGTCCGCAATCCTTCAACGATGCGCGTTGCTTCTGGCGTGAGCGATTGCCGAAATTGCTCGTCCTGCAAGGCCAGACCAACCGAGGCGAACAAAACCAGATCACTGTCACCATGTTTTGAGTCTCCTGCCGCAGCCAGCAACCGGCGCGAGAAATTGAGCATCCTTCGGCTTTGATCCTCCTCCATGACCTTGATCCCTTCTTCGAGCAGGACGTGATAGGTGTGCCAGGCGGAATCGGTGGTGATAAACGATGGCAAAGTGCTCCCCATGCGGCTCGTTTCGGATGGTGCCTCGGTCTGAGGGCTTTTAATGTAAGGCTCGAAAATCTGTTTGAAGGCAGGGTCGGCGACCACGAAGCCGTTCTTGCCGAGGAGCTGCTTGGCCTCCGCGGAGCCGGTGAATGCTTCGATGCCTTTGACTGCCCGAAGGTCGTATGTCTCGCTTACAGCCAAATCCGAGTTTGCACCAAAACAAAAAACCGTCACCAACCACAAGAGCCCATGACGCAGCGTCACGAAGTTTCGGGTAAACATACGGTGCTCATGCAAGGGGGAGGAATGCGTGGGAAGAGGGTTCTGTTTCATGGATTTTAAAAGTTGCAGCACAATCAGCCCGGACTGAGTCGTTCAAAAATTGCGAGCAAAAGGGGAAAGGCTGCCGCCGAACACGCGTTTCCGATCAATGAAGCCAGCCAACACTTGGCAATCGACGGCGCCGGGGGCTTAGGTTTGATGGAGGGCACGAACCGGCAGATCAAATAAATCAAGGATCCTTCAATCACCACAGCCACTCCTTCACCAAGGGCCACGGCAAACGCTGGACGGATTTCGACAAGCTCCCATAGCAGACCCAGAAAAGCCGGGTAAGTGATGAGGTGCAGGCCGACCAGCCAGAGGATAAAGAATCGCGGCCGGCGGGAACGCCGCAGAATCCAACAAATGCAAATCAGCTCCAAGAGGATGGCAAAGCCAATGACGAACGAGATTTTGGGAGTGATGGATTTCTCCGGGAATTCGATGGGATTCGCCCGCGCACGGATGGAGGAAAGAATCACTGCTGCCAAAATACTGAAGCAGCGGCCACCTGCGAATTTTGAGTGCTGGTTCATTTTATTTCTGGCCGGAGGCAGAGGCGGCATCAATTTCTTGAAGGTCTCCTTTGACGCTTCCACGGACCTCTGGATCGGGGTCGCGCACCAGATTGGCAAGGAGCGGCATGATCTCCTGGCGACGTTCAGGAAACCGGAGTGCAATGCTTTCGGCAAGTCCGTGAACGGCTTGACTGCGAACCTCCGCGAATTGATTGGTCAGCCCCTTGATCAGCGTTGGAATTGCATTCGTGCCCGTGCCCAGGGTGCAAACCATGGCGAAAACAACGGTGTCTTGATTGGTGCTGTCCATGAGCGCTTGCAATGCTGGGATCGCCGGCACGGCTCCATTGCCCAAAGCAATCAGCCCGCGAACGCCATCCATGCGAACCAAGTTGACTTCGCGAGTGCGAAGGCCAAATGGTGGTTGCGAATAGGTCAGTCGTTGGAGCAGCGCGGGAATGGCATTGGCGCCCAAGTGGTGAATGGCGTTGGTTGCAGCTTGAGAAAGCTGGCCTTCAGCATCATGCAGCTTCAACCAGTCGCCCAGCCGTTTGCCCGCGAAACTTGGCTCGTCCGCGAACGGCGAATCCGATGGATGCATTTTTTGATAATGTTCCGTGAGAATCTGCTTGGCTCTGCGGCCGATGGTGAAATCCGAATCGGCGGCAGCGGTTTGCAGTGCGGATTCAATTGGCGGAGTGATCGGGTAACGGCACAACAGCCTGAAGGCCGCGCGCCTCGTCTGCAAATCGCGCGACTGACAACGATCGAGGATGATGGGCAAAGCTCTTTCAGGCGCCACCTCCCGCAAGGACTTGAGAGCCTCGTTAATCCCAGGTTTTTCGCGCCCGATACAATTCGTCAGAATAGAAAATGACTCGTTGGGCGCGATGACCACCAGGGCTTTCAGAGCGGCGCAGGCGGTGTTCGAGCCCCCGCTTTCAACGAGATTGCTCAACGTCAAACATGCCCCCAGCGCATTGGCGCCAAAATTGGCCAGCGAACTCGCGGCGTGCGCGCTGACCGAATCGGAACCATCTTGCAACGCTGAAACGAGCAATGGAACTGCCAATTCCGGCGCGGTCGTCTGAATCCCAATGTCATCCACGGCATCAGCCCTCACCGCCTCGGAGGAATCGTTAAGCCGATCCTTAATGCGCGTGATGTACACTTCGACATCATCGGTCACCGCCGCCAATTCATCCATGCCCCATTGCCGGATGCCCGGATTCTGATTGGTCAGCGCCCGGACAAAGACCAGTTCGGCGGGCTTGCCGACAAAGACAAGACATCGTTTCGCTGTGAACGTGTGATCTGTTTTTTGAAGCAGTTTTTCCAGTTCTCCCACGGCGGTACCGGCGTTCGTGCCCAGCACTTCAAAACCGGCGATGCCAAGCTGCTGAAAATCCTCCGCGGAATGCCATCGGCTTCGTTGCCAATCGTCGTAGGAATATCGTTCCGATGACTTCCATCGGAGAAAACGGGTCCTGTATTTGTCCGTTTTCGCAATTAGCCACAAACTGACCGGGTCGTCCGTGGCTTCAACCAAATTCAGTAATTTCGGCAGCGCTTCCTTTGCCCCGATCGTGCGAATGGCATTTTGAGCTTCTTGAAGCCGGTGGGTCTCATTCAATGGGCTATCGCTGCACTGGCGCAACCAACTGGTCAGCGTTCGCCCGTGGTAGCGTGGGGCGCGCCCAGACAGCGCCCAAATGATTCCGAATGTTACTGCCATCAGAACCAGGAAAAGAAATGCATGCTGCCGTTTCATCCTGAAGCCGTTTCAAGCAACGGTTTGACGCTTCGCCGCCACAATTGCAAGAAAAAACCCGGTTCTCCACTGACCGCGATCGACAGAGCTTCGGCAGAACAATTGAGGGCAGAACAATTTTCAGGTGTCCGGCGCCCTTCCAGGGCCAAGCGAATGCGCGCGAAGAATGCTGTCGCACACCCTGACCGGAAAACCGTCGTCACTTCACGCTGCCTCAGGCAGTCGAACCGGCTAGGCGAACCCATTATTCGCTCGGGCCACTTGCCCGGGTTGCCGGGTTAAACCCCCACGGTGTCAATCTGCTCGTAGGCGCTGCGCAGCCAGAGCTTGACCCGCTGGCGTTCCAGCAGCCCAAGGCCTTTGGCTTCCGTGGCGCTCCGGTTCTTGGCCGCCCAAAAACTGGTGCTGCCGGCGTCAATCTTGGTCATCACCGGATCATGCAGATGCTTGAGCGTGATGATACAGCCATTGGGACCGGCCAACCGTTCCCGCTCGCCCGACTGGTTGAAGATTTCGAAATCCTCTCCCCGCAATTGATTCAGCACGACGACGTAGTTCAACCGCGCGCCAAACCGGTCGAGGAGCTTTTTAAGCAGATCCACAGAATCTTTGCCGCAATCCATCACGTGCCAATACCAGAACGAAACCTGGAGTTCGTTCGCGGTTTCCAGCACGCCGGATTCGTCCATCCACTTCACCAGTGGTTCGTGCGTCTGCGCCGCCAGATCCACCAGCACGCGCTTGTCCGGATGTTCCACTGCCGCTTCCACGATGGTGTCCAGGCTTTCATAACTGTCCACCACCACCGGGGAGGCGAAGTCCGTGTAAAACCGCAGGAGCGATCCGTGCGACCGGTCCGTGTCAAATCCCAGGAAAGGGATGTTTTTGTCAATCAGGTATTGTGCCACGACCCGGGCCACCACGGATTTGCCCACGCCACCTTTTTCGCCGCCAATCAAATGTACTTTGTTCATGTTAAAATGGGATTTTGGATTCCTGCAGCTTGGAACGATGCTTCAGGCACTTTGCCCGGCAGGATCTCATCTTCCAAACCACGCCGAAAGGATACCGCGAAGGCGGGTGAAATCACGCAAATAAAACACGGGCTGCTTCGGTGTTTATCGCGGTAGCGGCCATGGCCACGGACCGGGTTCCCATCTGCGGCAAGGCCAGGAATGATGAATGACCAATGACCAAAGTCTCTCTTCCGGCCCCGTGTTAGCGGCTAACATTAAATCGCTCAAAAACCGCGTTTCGTGTTAGCGGCTAACACACACTTTTTTCAAACCCATGTCAGACTCGCTGCGTGACTGCAAAACCAAAGCAGAAATGATGAAAGCAGCCAAACCAAAGCAAGAATTGGGAGAGCAGAGAGCAGAAATTCCGCCTGCTGTTCTGCGTGGAATCTGGTTTCTGCTTTCTACTTTTGCCAAGCCGAGGTTCGGCTCTCTACTTTTTTAAAATGGGCCGTTTCAAAAAATGCTGCGGCGGTTGCACTGATGGCGTGATCGTCACCCGCCTGGCCAACCTCACCCAAGTCCACTGCGCCGGCGGCAGCGCCACCGCCTGCCTCACCAATCCCGAACCTCCTTTCACGCGCGGCTGCGATGGCTCCTGCTGCCCCGGCGGTTGCACCGGCGCCGGCAACTGTTGCGGTTGGTACGTCAACGCCGGCTCGCCCCTCGGCTCGCTCAGCACCCAGGAAATCACCGACACCGTCAACGATATCATGGCCTGCGGCGGCGGCCAGACCTCGGTGGACCACAACTGCTACGGGGCCGGCTCGCCCTCCACCGTGAATCTCAGCAGCCGCCGGTTCGGCGGCAAATGGTGCGTCGCCCGCAAATTCTGGCACGGCGTCTTTGGCATCATAGACCGCGACGATCCGCATATCGTCGCTGGCATCACTTGCACGACCGGCGCGTGCTCCAGCGGAGGCGGAGTATTTACCACCACGTATGCGGATACTGGCGCGAGCGGCTCTGCATATCCGTCGCCGCCGCAAGTGAAATGGAAGCAGATCGAAATCAAGGGCACGGAATCCTTCACCAATGACGTGGGCACCCTATCCGGCAGCGAGACTTATGACGGCGTTTTTGCGGTGGGCCAACACACCGGAATCCAGACCGCAGCCTTCAGTCTAAGCACTATTGGCACCCCATCCAGCCATCCGATGTTTGACGGCATTAACGCCAGCGAAAGCGCCATTTGGGGGCGATACAGCTACTTTACATCGCTCGTCAGCGTGAGCGATATCACGCCTTACAGCGTCACTGGCGGCAGCGGCACCTGGCAGTTGTGCCAGGATTTCGGCGGCGAAGGCGGGCTCGGGGTTGCGATCATTGAGCAAGTCACGGTGGCCAAGGGAAATTGTCAGCGCATCACCTATATGGCGCGTGATAATGGCGATGGCACTTTGACCATGGTGGTTGCCTTTACGGACACCACAACGTATTCCAACGCATCGGTCCACTGGGTAATGGTGCCATCGGCCGCAAATTCCAATGCGGCATACGGAGACGTGACCTTGACGCTCACGCAGCCTTACACCTCCGCCGACTGGCAGCAAGACGCCTACAACCTCCTGGCCGCCTGGGATCTCAGCAACGCCAATGCCTATCCCTGGCGCACCGATGAGGAACTCGCCCTGACGCCGCTGATCATTTACGACGAAGTGCAATCCGAGATCATCCCGCAAGTCCAGTGGAACCCCACGATGGACGATTACACCACGGCCACGCCTGGCGTCGGTGATGGCTGGAATCAAATCGGCTGGCAGGATACCAATAATTATCTCTGGACGTTTGGCACGCCG
>Ga0302320_10025792_pt1 | contig 11411 bp, 10 predicted proteins | sample Bog_T0_3_FD_202130 | JGI IMG/M metagenome (GOLD analysis project Ga0302320, IMG submission 202130) | Peat permafrost microbial communities from Stordalen Mire near Abisko, Sweden - Bog_T0_3 | ecosystem: Environmental > Terrestrial > Soil > Wetlands > Peat | place: Sweden: Abisko, Stordalen Mire... | reverse complement strand
GTTCAAAAAAAGTTTCGTTATTCGGTCCCGGCGTCAACAGCACGATGCGAGGATTTTCCTTGCCTGAAAGGCGGGTGAGCACGTCGCGTTGCGCACGGAAGAAGGATGCGAGCCGCATCACATTCGACGTGCGAAACAATTCAGGCAAAAGGTCAGAGACGATGATCCGATTTTCGAGAGCGTACCCCGTGCCGGAGGGTGCCTGGGCGCGATCGGATAATACCCACCACTTGCCGTCGGGCGATCGAGCCAGGTCGACAGCAAGCATGTGGAGATAACTATGTGCGGGAACCTTCACGCCAACGAGCGGGCGAAGAAATCCGGGATTGCCGTAGAGCAGCGCGGCGGGAAAACGTCCATCGCGAACAAGCTGCTGCGGCCCGTAGATATCTTCAAGCAGCAGGCTAAGCAAGTGCGCGCGCTGAATGAGGCCGGCCTCAATAAATCGCCACTCTTCCGCCGGGATCAGCAAAGGCACAATATCAATGCGCCACGGCCGGTTGGCTCCCTGCGGGTCGCCATAGATGTTGTAGGTAATGCCGTTTTCGCGAATGCGCCGGTCGGCGCGCGCCCATCGCTGGCTCAGCTCTTCGGGCCCGATGGTCTGCAGCCATTCCATCAGGTGCGCCCAATGCGGACGGGGTGTGACGCCGTTGCTGGATGACTCGTCGTAGGCCGCGCCATAAGAAAGCGCAGACTGGTAAAGATCCAACCTCATGGCTGCACGCTTTCCACTTGGACACCGGTTTCACCACTCTTGTTACCGGGGGCCGGAAAACGCAAATCGAGTGTCATCGGATAGATGGGATTCTTTTCTTCGCCGGGAACCGGCACGGAGTTGGAATCCAGAGCTGTCACAACAAAGCGCGCCAGTCGCCGTTCCCTGGCCTCTGAGGCATTGGCCGGCCGACCGGGGTAAACGCTGCCATCCGGCGCCTCCGTGTAATAAGAGCACCGGCCAACCGATCTTCCCTTCCAGGTATCGATCAAGTCGAACACGAGCGGTGTTTGCACGGGTACCGTTGGATGCAAGGTGGCCGACAGCTTTCTCGCGCGGTACCGAATCGCCGCAATCGCCTGCCCTGCATTGTTCCCCGCTTCTTCCAGCGGAGTCAGCGGCACTTGGCGTCCATTGCACGCCAGCACGTATCGCCCCGCCAGCGTCAGGCCCTTCACTTTTACCTGCATTCGTTCGAGCGAGGAGTCCACGGTGCGTACGGTTCCGCCGGAAGTCGTTTCTTCCGCAAGCACGTTCCAAGGCTCCAGCGCGCGGCGCAACTCAACCTCCACGCCTTCCGCCGCAAACGATCCGATCTTGGGAAAGCGAAACTCGAAGTGCGGCGCAAACCAGTTGTCTTCGAACGCATAGCCAGCTCTGCGCAACTTGTCGAGCACATCCGCCAGATCGCGGAACACAAAGTGCGGCAGAAGAAAGCGATCATGCAGGGCGGTGCCCCAGCGAATCAGGCCACCCTCCATCGGTTCTTTCCAAAGCATGCTCACCAAACCACGCACCAGGAGCATCTCCACAAGGCCCATGCGGAAATGGGTCGTCATTTCGAAGGCGCGCAGCTCCAGCAGCCCAAGCCGCAGCCCCGCGCCTTCCGGCGGGTGGAGCTTGTCGATGCAGAATTCCGCGCGATGCGTATTCCCGGTCACGTCCGCCAGCAGGTTGCGAAACAGCCCGTCCAGAATCCAAGGCGGGCAATCGGTTTCAGGCAACTGGCGGAACGATACCTCCAGTTCATACAAGGCATCGGAGCGAGCCTCATCCACGCGCGGATGCTGGCTCGTGGGCCCCACGTACTGGCCGGCAAAGAAGTAGGAAAGCGATGGATGGTTCTGCCAGAAGGCGACCATGCTGCGCAGCAAGTCTGGTCGGCGCAGAATCGGGCTGTCTGCCAGGTTCGCTCCGCCAATCACGATATGGCTTCCGCCGCCGGTTGCGCCGAGGGTGCCATCGTTTTGGAATTTTGAAGCAACCAGGCGATTCTTATGCGCCTCTTCCGCCAGAATTTCGTTGATGCGTTCCAGTTCATCCCAATTGCTCGCGGGCGGAAGGTTCACCTCAAGCACTCCGGGGTCTGGCGTCAGGCTGAAACATCGCAGCCGAGGGTCCGATGCCGCCGTGTAACCCTCAAGCCAGACCGGCTGCTTCAGGTACGCACAGGTGTCTTCCACCGCCGCCAGGATGTCCAGGTAATCCGCCAGAACCGCCGTGTACGGCAGAAACACATGCAGACGATTTTCACGTACCTGCACGCAGAGCGACGGCCGGATGAGTTCGGTTGCCGTTTCCGCCGTACTTGAAAGCGGGGGCAGGGGATCTGGCGCGGGTTCTTCGGCAAACAGCTGGGGCTTCCGCGCAGGATGGTCCGGGATCCTCACGCGATCCGCAAAAGGTGCAGCCTCGTACTCGTAGACCAGCTCGTCCGGAGCAACCCACGGCATCACGTCCACCGGCAGGCGAAAGCCAATCGGCGAGTCGCCCGGCGACAGCACGAGCCGTTCGGGGCGCGGAAACCAAAGCTGGCTCGACCACGTCAGCTTGCCGCCAATCTGACGGCGCCTCAAGGGCAGAATGTAACCCGCCGGCTCTTCCGGATCGGTTTCCGGCTCCCGCAGGTTGTAAGCCGCCAGCGCATTTTCAGGGCTTACCTGCAACCTGCGAGCCAGCGCCTCCACAAAGGCGGAAGCATCGCGCGCAGTGACTTCCGCGCCTCCTGCTTCTTGGGCGATAAGATCGACATTCTCCCAAACCGGAACGCCATCGATGCGCGAGATGCAGTGAAAGGCCCACCTTGGAAGGACCTCGCCCCCATACCACTTGCCCTGGCCGAAGAGCAGCATGGCTCCTGGCGCGGTTTTTTCCCGCAGGCAGCGCATCAGCGTCAACCCGCGTGTGCGCTTCATCGGGCCCAGCGCTTCCAGGTTCCACTGGGCGCTCTCCACGTCGTCAATCCCCACGTAGGTAGGCTCGCCGCCCATGGTCAGGCGAACGTCCTCCGCGGCCAGGTCCCGGTCAATGGCATGCGCGACGTTCCGCACGCCGGCCCATACCTCCTCGGTGTAGGGCTTTGACAGTTGGGGCTCTGCATTGAGCCTGCGCACTTTCATCTCAAAGCTGAAGGTCACGCCGGCCGGCTCTACTGTGCCATCGATTGGCGCTGCCTGAACGGCGCTCGGCGTACAAACCAGCGGAATGTGTCCCTCGGCGGCAAACAGGCCGGAGGTCGGATCCAGGCCAATCCAGCCCGCACCCGGCAAGTAGACCTCAGCCCACGCATGAAGCGCCGCGGAATCCTCGTCCACAAACGGTTGTCCGTCCGGCGGACGCTCTTCGCTGGCCAGCTGAATCAGGTACCCCGACACAAACCGGGCCGCGAATCCCATTTGACGCAGCAGCTCGATCAGCAGCCACGCCGAGTCCCGGCAGGAGCCCGTGTTGAGAGCCAGCGTTTGTTCCGAACTCTGGACGCCATGTTCCAGCCGTGCTCCGTAAAGCACCTGTTTCTGAACCTTTTCATTCAGCGCGGCCAGGAACGCGATTGTGCCCTGCTGTTCACGGGAGATGCTTTTCACAAGCGCCGAAAACAGCGGGCCGGTCGACTCCGCCACATCCGTTTGCAAATAGGGTTGCAGGTCCCGGCTCAACTCCTGTGAATAGCGGAAAGGGTAGGTAGCGACGCTCGGCTCAAGGAAAAAAGCGAACGGATTATAGGGAGTCATATCCGCGACCAGGTTCACTTCCACGGTGAATTCGGTCGTTTTGGTCGGGAACAGCACCCTGGCAAGGTGATTTGCGTGGGAATCAAGCGACCAGTTGAGGATCCGGTCGGCAGGGATGACATCGAGAGAGTAGCTCAGAATCCGCGTTCGACAATGCGGCGTCGGTCGCAACTGGATGATGTGCGGGCCGAGGGTAATTTCCTTGTCGTACCGATACTGGGTTCGGTGAAGCAGGGAAATTTCTATCGCCATGGATCCTCACGGGTCAGCGCAGTCAGACCGGGTTGCGATTCGTTGCGGTACCAAGGTCGGAGACGGGTAGATTTATCCAAAATATAACTCTTAGCCTACCGCAAGCCGCGCTTCAGCGGTGTCCTTTTTGAGCCACCTCAGGAGCTTTTTTACGCGGCCCGGCTGGAATTCTTCGATGCTCGCCCCGCGAGCCTTCCTCGCATATTGGGCCATAGTTTCCGCGAGAACCGATTCGCAATTTCATCAGCCGCGCCGTGTCAACTGGGCACGCAGGACCTCCACCTCAAGCTTTATGTCAGGCTCTGCTTTAGTTCCTGCTGGACGTTCTCGACTTGCTGTCCGGCTTTTCTGCAATCCGCTCTAAGACTTGCCTCCACCATTTCCCCTCCGGCGTGCTATCGTGAAATTCCACGGAGGGCTAGATGGCGGCTGGGGTTCAGCTTCCCGGTGGAGGCGAAACAATCGACCTGCAGCAGCAGGTGGCGCGTTTGCAGGCGCTCCTTGAGGCGTCGCGCCAGGTCCACTCCACCATCCATGAAAACGAAGTCCTCGAACAGGTACTGCGCATCGTCGTGCGCGAACTGGAGATGGCAGGTGCGGCCTTCCCATCCGTAGGCCTGGTGTACGGTGAAGATCCCTCCGATGCCGTTGGAGCTCAAAAGAACGCAGTGATGACCTGGCCTCTCGAAGATAGGGGCGGAATCCGCATGACGGAACTCGTCGTGTTGCCTCCCGATGGCCGCGAACTCACCCTGTACGAGTCCGATTTCATTGAGGGCCTCGCTCTGCAGGCGGCCGTGGCTCTGGAAAATGCTCGCTTTCACAAACAAAACGTCGCCTTCGCGCGCGTGCAGCAAGATCTTGACCAGGCTCGAACCATCCAGCGTTCGCTGCTGCCTCAGACGTTGCCTGATATCGCAGGCTACTCGCTCGCATTTCGTTCCAATACCTGCTACGAAGTGGGAGGCGACTACCTAGACATCGTCGAGCAGCCCGACGGCACCCTGCTCATCGTTGTGGCCGACGTTGCCGGCAAGGGACTGGCGTCAGCCATTTGGTCGGTCAGTTTTCGTGCCGCGCTTCGCGGCATGGCGGTAACCGGCATGCCTCTCGATGAGCTGGCAACCCGCATGAATCAGCATCATTGGGCGGAGGGCGAAGAGGCTCGCAGGCGCTATGTCACCGCAATCTTCCTTCGGCTGAACGCAAAAACCGGGGAAATTGAAGTGGTGAACGCCGGTCATAACCCAGGATTTCTTGTTGCGCCCGGAGCCGATCCGCACGAATTCAATGCTGCCGGAACCCCACTGGGACTGCTGCCCGGCATGAGCTACACCAGCGAACGCGGCGTCTTGGCTCCCGGATCGCGACTGCTTTTCTATACCGACGGCCTCACCGAAGTCTTCAAAGGAGATGAAGAGTATGGGCCGGAACGCCTTATGAATGAATTTTCTACGTGCCCATGCGAGAAGGCCGATGGTATTCTCGATGCATTGTGGACGGCCATTGAGACTTTCTCCGAAGGCGGTCCCCAGGGAGACGACATGACCGCACTCACGCTTTGCTGCGGAACCCGCTCCGTGGGGGGGGAACCATGAGCGGAAAAAAATCGACTACGGTTGAAGTTCGTTTGCCGACGCGTTTGGGCTTTGAAAAAGTGGCCATGGCGACGGCATCTTCCGTGGCGAAACTGATGGGTTTTCCCGACGATCGCGTCGAGGATTTGAAGACCGCTGTCGCGGAGGCCTGCATCAATGCGATCGAACACGGCAACAGCCTGAATGAAAAACTTTCGGTCGGCGTGGTGCTCTCAGCCGGCACAGACGAACTTGAAGTGAAGGTGATCGACGACGGAACGGGCATCAAGCATCAGCCCGCAAAACCGGACATCGATCGCAAGATGCACGGCGAAGAAGATCCCCGCGGCATGGGCATGTTTCTCATCCAGGCCCTGGTCGACGAAGCGGAATGGGTTGCCGGCACTGACGGAAAAAGCAGTTATGTCCGGCTTGTGATCAAGCTGGATAAGGGCGCATAAACAATTCATCCTAATCATGTTAGAAGACGGAGATCAAACGATCGTGCAAAGTGAAACCAAGTCTCGCGTTGACCAGATCACTTCCCCCGCCGGGCAGCCGGTAACTGTACTCCGCTTTGAGGGAGACATCGCCAGCACCTCAAAGGCAGCAGTACTCGGGACCTACCAGGCGCTGCCCAAGAGCGAAGTGAAATTGCTGCTGCTGGACTTTACCAAGGTGGACTACATCAACTCGAGCGGCATCGCGGTCATCATCCAACTGCTGATTGAGGCGGCGGGAGCGGGACAGAAAGTGTCAGCGTTCGGCCTGTCCGCGCACTTCAACAAGGTGTTCACGATGGTGGGCATCACGAAATATGCGGGGCTTTTTCCGACCCAGGTTGAGGCGCTCGCCTCGCTCTGATTTCCGCTTTGGAATGTTCGCAAACATACAACCCAAACCGTGCGAAATGTTCGCAATCGTTCAACCTAAATGCGCAAAATGTTCGATGAAATGGTTACGATTTTCGAGATACCGAACCCAGGAATGTTGCGAATTAAGCTTTTTATAACCCAGGAATGTTGTGATTAAGAACAAAGAAAACCCAAGAATTGTCCAAGAACGCGCGCAAGCGCGTTTTTGACGTTTTAGAGGCAGAGGCAGAGGCAGAGGCAGAAGCGCGGGAGGGGAGCTCGGTGTATCCCACCATGACAACGTCGAGCCTGCCGTCATAGATGGCGTCGCTTGAAATCAGAGTTGATGCGAGGCGTTCTAGCCTTTGCGGCGGTAGAGAATCTGGAAGTCGTAGCCGGCATTCGTCGGGAAGAGCTGAGCCACGTGGCGCAGGCGCTCGGCCAGTGCCGGAGCGGCGAGCAAGGGGTACTCGCGCTCGCGCAGGTCGTGGTAATCGAAGTCCACACTAAGCGACAACATGTAGACAGCCAGCGCATCGGAAAAACTCGACTCAAAGAACGTATTTCGTGCACGCTCGTCAATCCCGGATTGTCCGTTGGCGTGATCGAGCGCTCGTCGCCGCGTCTCCCATGCATCCTGGCTGGTTTCGCCGCGGACGTTGGCTTCGGCCTGCGACCATGCGAGCGTAGAAAAGCTCTCGGGCACGCCGGCTGCTTCCACAAAGTTGTGCGCCACGTTGATGAAATATTCAAAAGCAAGGCCAAAGCGATCTTCGACCAGGCGCGTGGAAATGAACACAGCTTCGGTGGCGCCAAAGTTTGTGTTGCGATGACAGATTGCCCGGTCTCCCAACTCAACGCTGTAGCCAGGCGCGATCACGATGTCGCCGGTGTCGGCAATGACGAGGGGAACAAAATAATAAGCTCGCTTGCTGAGAGCGCCAGAGAGCGCAGCAGGGACCGCACCGACCAATTGCGCAAGATCAGAATCCGAGATGCGTGTGTCTCCCCACGCGCCGTAATGAATTCCGTTCGCGGCTTCTAGAACGGTGACCTGCGTGGCGACCTTCTCGGCCTGCCACAGATCGATTTGTGCAGTACTGGCCATAAAGCTTTATTCTAGACGAGGAGGCCGGGACGATGACGCGATCCATTCCATCCGAAAGCCATGGCGGAGCCAGGGTATTGGGCTTTCCGCTCGAAGGATTCGGCCTGTTCACGAGCCTGCTGCTGTCGTTCGCGCTGGCCTTCTTCACGTTTTTCGCGACGACCTGCCTTGCCATCTTTGCTCTGCTGGCCTGGAATGTTCTGGGCGGTCACAAGGTCGACTTCGCCGACACCTATCTCTATGCGGGTCTGCCGGCGGGATTGCTGGTGCTGCTGGTGGCGCTGCCCACCTTCGGGACGCTGTGGGTGCGGGCGAAGCTTCGGAGCTGAGTTCGAAGTTATAAAAATCAATAAATAAAAATCTATCCCACCTTAGGCACGATAAGACTGTGCCGAAGGTGGGGCACCCGACAGGTTTCTTTCCATGGCGCGGCCGGGCCTTTGCATCGAGACTTAGAGTCCGGCGGGCTTTGGGTTTTCGGGGTCGAACTTGGCAACCTGGATTTTTTTGGCAAGGCCGATTTTTGAGAGCAGCCAGATTCCCCAGAAGTTGGGGTCGATTTCGTACCAGGCCAAGCCATGGCGCGCCGAGACTGGATGCGCGTGGTGATTGTTGTGCCAGCCTTCGCCACCTGTAAGCAGAGCGACCCACCAGTTGTTGCGCGAGTCATCGCGCGTTTCAAAGCGGCGGCTACCCCAGAGATGGGTTGCGGAGTTCACAAGCCACGTGGCATGCAGGCCGAGGGTCACGCGAAGCAAAACGCCCCACAACACCATGGCAATGCCATTCTTCAGGCCGCCCCAAAGCCATCCGCCCGCGAACAGTACGATTCCGCTTACCGCGAGGGGGAGCCAGTGGTATTTGCTGAGCCAAACATGAAAACGATCGCGCTTGAGGTCAGGGGAATAACGGGCAAGAATCTCAGTCTGGTCATGCAGGGCGGAGCCGAAAAGGACCCAGCCGGCATGTGCCCACCACGCGCCCTCGCGGGGTGTGTGCGGGTCGCCTTCCTGGTCGCTCATTTGGTGGTGGACGCGATGCGTCGAAACCCAGAAAATCGGCCCGCCTTCAAGCGACAAGGTGGCGCAGACCGCCATGATGTATTCGACCCACTTTGGTGTGTGATAGCCGCGGTGCGTCAGCAGGCGGTGATAGCACATGCCGATACCGACGTTGATGGCCAGGATATAGAGCACAGCCATCACAGCCAACCGCTGCCAGGTGAACATGAACAGCGCAGCCAGGGCGCCTGCATGAAACAGAATCATGATCGTGAGCGTAAGCGCGTTGAGTCCCTCACCCACCGTGGCGGCACGGCCCAATTTAATTTCCAATCGCGCAGGGACGGCTTTGGCCGTAGACGTGCGAAGGCTGGGTTGTGCTGGAATCGGTTCGGTTGAATCGATGCTTGCGTCTTCAGGACTTGAAACAGTTGTCACAGTTGCCATTTGCTGGAAAGAACCTCTCGGAGGGGGAACCTCCTGCCTAAATTGTATAGGAGGAGTTGTTAAAACGGCGTTTGGCGCTACATTGCTGATTACGAAAGGTGTACGCGGCTGCACATCGAGGTCATCGCTCTCATCCTGCTGATTGCATTGCCAGAGCTCATTGGGCAACACGGCGGAACAAATCACAGGAAAAGGGAGTTTCATTCACTGGATGTTGACGCGGTCGCAAAGTTGCCGGGTCCAGTGGCAAAGATCCTGTCTGCCTGGCCGCGCAGAACCCGGTACAGGGCAAATTGGCGCTGAGTGGCGCCGCGAAGCTCGAACAGCAGTTCGCCCCGGTTGTCGGCCATTGCGTCCACGGCGTCCACGAGGCGCATCCGCGGTGTGTCGTCGAGGTGGGCGGCGTCGGTTACGTTCTTCACCAGCACGACCACGTTGCCGTAGAGATCCGGCTGCGCAACGATGGTCACGAACTTTTGCTGTGCGCCCGAACCATCGGTATGGGCCGAAAGCACCATCGTGGCTCCCGACCCGTAGGCGAGCTCGAAAACGCGAAACTGTTCGTCGAGCAATGGCTTGGGAGCTGGTGGAGGAGGCGCTGGTTTAGTCGTCCGCCTAACGGTTCCAGCGGCGGTTTTTCTGGCTGGCGCGGGAGCCGGCACCGGCTTTGGTGAGGCGAGTCCCAGAGCGTTGCGCGCGATGTCTTCGAGCGCGCTCTTCATTTTGGCTTCATCGTCTGGATTCGCCCAGCTATACGTCCACAGGTGCTCTGGGCGGGTTCTTGCATCGGAGACGGCAACCACCTGGTGCATATCCGGCGGCAGTCCCATAAGGGTGGGTGCAACGGCAAACCCTCCGCCGGTGGATTTGCCCCGCTGCAGCTTTGGCCGGTCAGGATCGCTGAGAGTTTTCACCGAGTCCACGTAGGCCTCGTCCTCCGGTGACCGACCGGCGCTCTTCTTCTTCAACACGGGGCGATCTGGGTCGGCTGCTGCGGCGCTGTTGTTGGAGGAATCGTCGTCGGAAGTCTTTTTATGCAGGGTCGGGCGGTCTGGATCGGAAGCCGGAGCGGACGAGGAACCCGAATCATCGCCGCTGTCGCCCCCACTTTTCTTGTGCAGCGTTGGCCGATCGGGATCCGGTGCTCCTTGCCCAGCAGCACCACCGCCGCCGCTCGATCCCGAAGAGTCACTCGAGCCGGCCTTGCGATGCAAAACCGGCCGATCGCTTTGCGCATCGTCGGCCCAGGTTTCTTTGTTCGCTGCGGTAGTGGTATGAGTTACGGGTTTCGGTTTGGGCAGCGGCTTCCAGGCGCCGAAGCCCACCCACGAGCCTTGCTCCTCGCCCGCATTGTCGATGTCGAAGAAGCCCACGGTCTTGCCGTCGTCCTTCAGCTCATATTCGGTTTCACTGCCGAGCGCGAGCGGTGCGGGCCGCGCGAGGTAGATGCCGCCGTCCTGCAATTCCGCGCCATCGTAAACACTCACTGGAACTAGGCGGCTGGCCTTGGGCTTGGCCGCGTCGCCGGTCCACTCCAACACCGCAACGGAGCGCATGGGAGGCACGTCCTGGTTGGACTTCGACTTCTGTACCGGGTATTGGGCGTGCAATGCGGGCAAAGCCAAACCGGCAATGCATCCCCAAAACGCCACCCTCTTTGAAATTCGCTGCATCATCAATAGACTCTTCTCGGGAATGACACTTGCCACCCCCCTCGTCAATAATCAAAACCTGCGGCCACCATCGGCCCCCGAAACTTTACCTTACCAATCCGCGAGGACACTCCCCATGGAACTGAACAAGAAGGTAGCCGATTTTACGCTCCAAAACGACGAAGACGCGACCGTCAGTCTCTCTGACTACGCTGGGAAGCCGGTCATACTCTTCTTTTACCCCAGGGCGGATACTCCTGGCTGCACCATCGAGGCCTGCGGTTTTCGCGACACCTTCAAGAAACTCCAGGCTGCCGGTGCGGTGGTTCTGGGAATCTCCCGCGACACACCCCGCGCCCAGGCGAAATTCCGTGCCAAGTATGACCTGCCGTATTCGCTCCTTGCAGATGTAGACGAGAAAGTCTGCAATCAGTTTGGCGTGATGAAGGAAAAGAACATGTACGGCAAGAAGGTGATGGGCATTGAGCGGACAACGTTTGTGATCGGCCCGGACCGCACCTTGCTGCATATTTTCCCGAAGGTTACCCCGGAGGGTCACGCGGAAGAAGTGCTTGCGCTCATCAAGGAATGGAACAAATCGCACAAATAGGGCGTTTGGCCATTGTTTCGAGCCGAACCGGGAAGGCTCGCGGAGCCAAAACAGCGGGTGCGGATCGTTGGCCCGGACGGGCGATGAGCCGCGCATTTTTTGAGGGGCCGCCTGAGTGGGTCGGGCCCCGTTTGCTGGGAAAGATTCTGGCGCATCGGACACCCATTGGCATTTTGGCAGG
>Ga0302320_10025791_pt1 | contig 11411 bp, 10 predicted proteins | sample Bog_T0_3_FD_202130 | JGI IMG/M metagenome (GOLD analysis project Ga0302320, IMG submission 202130) | Peat permafrost microbial communities from Stordalen Mire near Abisko, Sweden - Bog_T0_3 | ecosystem: Environmental > Terrestrial > Soil > Wetlands > Peat | place: Sweden: Abisko, Stordalen Mire... | reverse complement strand
GGCGAACCGAAGTTCGGATCATTCTGGAAGATGTATCCGTTGTACGCGTTCACGCCCGTGCCCAGATAGAACGGCGGAATGTTCTGCGGATAGCCATCCAGCGACTTGTAGTTATGCACCAGCACGTGCGCTCCGCCCTCGATGTTGGCAATCGCGTTGTACCGGTCACCCGCCGCAATAATGTTCTCAAAGGTCAAGTACGTGCCCGAATCCACCTCGAACAACGAATGCTGCGTCGTGTCCATCGCAGGCAGCCCGGTTTCGCCCATCACAAAATTGGAATCCCGCACCCGCACGTGTCGCGGATAGCTGGTGTCGCCCGTCGATTGAAACAGAATTTGCCTCGGCTCCTGCCATCCCGTAGCCCACCCCGAACCCGTCTCGAACCACGAATCGCTTACCACAATCGACGCGTCATCCTGCCCCGTGAGCGTGTAGCCGGTGCGTGTTGGATACCTGTACTCAAACGTAATTCCAGAAGTCTTGTCGTCGCCGAATGAGGAGTTTGCGATCTTCCCCTGTCCTGCTCCGGCAATCACAATCCCCTCGCCATCCACTCCCGTCTGAAAGGCGTCAATCGAGAACTGCTGCGAACTCGGCCCCAGGTACATGGACACGTCGTTGAACCCGCCCACAATGTTGTAGAACCTGTCGAAGTCCGAGCCGTACGCTCCAAGAAAGCCGTATTCCAGGCCATGAAACGTCACGTCGTTCAACTCCACGCCGCCGCTTCCATTATCTTGAATTCCAATCGTCGTCCGGCTCCCCGTATAGCTGATGTTCGTCTGCGATGCGTTCTCCAGCGTGATGTTCTTCATCACGAATCCCTGCGCCGCATCGTTATAAGCATTCGCCGGACTCGCCTGAAACGTCCCTAACTGGAACATCGGGCCGCTGAACGTCGCATTGATTAGGACCGTTGCGCCCTGCTCGCCCACCGCGCAATTATTCGGCGCACTAAACTGAATCGTCCAAGAGATCAGGTACGTCCCGCCCGGAAAATACACGCACTGCCCCAGCGTGTGCGCCGCCGTGAATGCCGCCGAAATCGCCGCCGTATCATCGGAAGTCCCGTTGCCCGTCGCGCCTTTCGCTCTCGCGTTTACCGCCTGCATCCCGTCGCCCGCAACATGGGTGCTGCCCACATTCAAACTTTGCGCCGTCATTGCCGTCGCGTGTACCACCCCGGGAGTCACTCCGCCAATTGCTCCCGGCGCCGCCAGGTTGATCGCTGCGGGCTTGTTCGTCAGATCGTTATAATTCCCGGTGGAGGCCACCGTAGCCAGTCCATCCAGTTGCTCCGTCACGTATGCCTGGCTCACAAACTGCGCCGCCACGCTCTGCGGAACTACCTTCGCCCGAATCGCCGAAAGCGTTGTCGTCGCTCCCGGCCCAACCACCCATTGTTCTTCGCTCGTGGTGCCATCATTCTGTTTGATCACCACTCGGTAATAGCCGCCGGCCGGTGTCGCTCCCGAATTTGGAATCAGCGGAATCGAAATTGCCCCATTCGCGCCGGTCGCAACCGTCATCTCTCCAGACATCACGGCTTCGCCCGCGCTTGTCGAGAACGCGTCCCATCGGATCGTAATGCTGGCCGGCGCCGCGCTTCCGTCTGCCCTGTAAAGCGTGTCCTGCACAACCGTCCTTACAGGAGTGGCGTTGGCTTGCGGCGCGCCCACCAGCAGCACCGCCAATACAAAAATCAAAAGCCGCCCATTCAGGCGGCTTGCGTTTCCCCACGTTCTCGTTTTCATGCTTTCCTGTCGCCGTCCTTTCGGCTCACTGCCGCCTTGCCTCCGCGCCCCGCGTAGACCTTCAAAAAATTCTCCACGCTGCGCACGTATACGTCGGCAAAATCCACCACGTAGCGTTTCGTCTGGATCAAACTCTTTGCCTCACTCAGCGTATATCCCGTCGCGCACAACACTGCCAGCGCCATCATCGGAGCGCGGTGTACTCCTGCCGCGCAATGCACAAATAGCTTCGTCCCCGGCTTTTCCAGCGCTCGCAGCGCAAAGTGTACCCCGCGCTCAAAAATCACCGGATGCTTCGGCTCAAAGTCGTCGTCCACCGGATTCCAAAGTACTTCCACTCCCACAATCTTGCCCAGGTACGTATCGTCAAACTCAATCTGCATGTCAATGACGTGGGTAACCCCGGCCTGGGCGACCTCCTGCATTTTCTGCACCACCCAGATTCCGCCTCCAACCGCGATCCGGTCCGTCACCCACGTCATATCCATCTGGAATTCGCCCCCGTCCATCTTTCCTGCAATCCCTCAGCAGCCCGCGGACTTGCTCTCCGCCGCGTCGGCCGTCTCCGGCGCCTGACCCCGTTCGGCCTCGTCCAGTCGTTCCAGTACCAGTTTAGCCCAGGGCTCGCCGCTGTCTTGCCCTTCCGCTTCGCTGTCGAACATATGTTTCGCTCCGGTCATCTCCAGCAGCGTCTTGGCGTGCGTGCAACTGCCTTCCTTGGCCTTCTCCACCATCTTCTTCACAATCGCTTGCACGGAACCCTTCACCGTCTGCCGCGCCGCCTCAAAAGGGTCGTTCGTCTCTTCAGGCTTCGTCGCATCTTCAGGCTCCTTCTCTACGGCAGGCTTCTTCACGCATGGCTTCGGCTTCGCTCGTTTCCGCTTCACCGGAACCTTCTTGGTCGTCCTATTCTTATTCTTATTGAGTGCGTTACTTGCTGAGTCTTTCGTGACCGCCGGTTTGCCTTTGTGCTTAACGGATTTGTCCGGCTTTTTCGCTTCTCCTGCTGTGCCTGCCCGTTTCCCTTTCGCCTTCCCCTCCGGCTTGTCCTTCAATGCCGCCCCTCTCTCTTGCCACCTATATTCAGAATATCAATTTCACCCCCCTCATCCCCTCACCTCGGGCACAAACTCTATTTCCACTGCAATCAGTCACTTGCCCTTGTTGCACGGACTTTCCGCCCTTGACAACAAATTTTGTCACTCCGGAATCTGCCTCTCAGGTCTCAATTCCCATGTGTACCACTCGCCCTGCCAGGTAATCCGCGGAACTCTTGCCTTTCGTCAACTCCTCAAAGGCAAGCAGACAACTACGATTCTCAGGACGCAGCGTGAGTTGGTTGCCATTCAACTCCACGTACCGCACCGTGAAACCTTCCCCGTGTCTCACCACGTACAGGTTCGGCTCGTTCTTCCGATAGCCGCGCAGCGAGTTGTAATGCCGGTCGATCAGCAACATCGCTCCCGCCTGCAAGCGCGGATGCATCGCCTCCGCCCATTCCTTGTCTGCCCTCACCAGCGCAAACCGCTGCCAGTGCTCCCTCCGGCTCGCCATCTCCGCCCGGATTCGTCGCAGAAAGCTCTTCTTGTAGCACAGGTATTCCAGAACGTCGTTCCCGCCAAACTCCGATTGCAACAAGGCCGCCACGGAAACAACCGGTATCGAGTGAAACTCGTTTTCCTTGCTTCCATCTGCCGCGTAACTCCGGTTCACCGCCGGAAGCAGATCGCGAACCTCAACTCCCAGCACCTCCATCACCCTGTCCATCGCTTCAATACTCAGCCCTCTGCGATGGTTCAGGAAGTTGGAGATGTGCGCCTGTTGAAATCCCGCACGCTCTGCTAACTCGGTCCCCGTTAATTCGCCCACATGGATGCGTTCGCCCACCAGGGTACGTAATCGGTCATGCAAGTTTGAAATCAACATAGTTGGCACCGTAGGTATTTCGTTAATCATTACTCTGAGAAATGTGAGAACAAAACCTTAGTAACTTTAAGCAATTTTTTGTTTGACTTTCCCATCTGCCCTGCCCGATGATGCACCAGCAACCACATACCTGAGAGAAAAAGGAGCCGCCGCAATGGAGCGCGGAAACACCGAAATCTCGTTTACTGAGTTCCGTCGCAAAGTTCAGAATTCAGAACTTCTCGCACCAAGTGTCATACAACTCGTCCGGGAAATACGCTTCTCCGGGCGCGTCAGTGTCGTCGTTCATAACGGCGAAATTCTAAAATCCGGCTACGAGGAAGGTTACTTCACTCGCAAGGATGATCGTCGTCTGGTCTAAACATCCCGGTTTCATCGGAGGATAAGCGTTTTACTGCAAGCCAACACTTAATCTCGTCTTCGAAATTTAACGATCAGGTCATCGCAAAAGAACCGAGCCCTGTCGTAGTCAGTCTCACCAGTCTTGTCTGGAGTCCTTCGATCCGGCAATCTTCGCGAGTCTGCCATGCGGCAGGCATTTTTTTTCCAAGAGGAAGTATGAAAACTAGAGGTGAACCCGTGCAGTTTGGCAACTTACAACTCAAGTATTGCGAACGGTGTGGAAACATCTGGCTTCGCCGTTCCGGCAGTCGGCAGCCCTTGTGTACTTCGTGCGCCAGGGCGGAAACGTCTCTCCTCGCAGGTACGGCTGGCTTTCTCCAGCTCTGGACTCGTCTGCGCGCGGAGGCCCACGTATGAATGATCCAACACGATTGCATCTTGCACCGGCTCCGGCCGTCCCTATCGCGGCCTATCGCCCTTACACCCGCGCTCTGCTGCGGCGCTACTTTCGCGTAGCCGTTGATATCGGCCGCCTTCCCAGTATTCTCGGCGGACTTTGTTTCCGGGCGCGCGTTTCGTCCTACAAACTCCAGACCTTCGAAGATGCCGTAATCTTTGTCACGGACATCGAACGCGTCTTCGATCGCATCCAGCGTCATTCCATGGAGATCGTCGCCGGCGTCATCCTGCTCGAGTACAGCATTCCGGAGGCGGCCCTCCGTCTCGGTATAACCGTCCAGCGCGCCGAGCGCCGTTACGCCGCAGCACTCGATGCTCTCTCGTCCGTCCTGCTTGAGGTCGGTTTGCTCAATCGTATTTTCAGCCAAGGCACAGCCCAGGAGATTGTTGACCCCATCCCCCTCCAGGTCAGCGCTCCCCGCAAACCCCCGGCTTCGGTCCGGATCGAAGACCAATCGCCAATTCCTCGTCAGCATCCACGAACCGAAGCGCAATAACCGTTCGGAGGGGAGTAGGCACCCTGTTCTGCTCCCCAGTTCTCTTTCATGCGATTTTGCTCCCATCTTCTTCATGCGCGCACTCATCTGTTATCATCGGCACCGCGCCGTATCCGCTTCACTCGGCGTGGTGAGCTTTCAATTCAGCCCGGAGAGAATCCCCGTGAGCGACACCCCCGCAGTTCCCGTTCCTCCCACTCCGCCATTGCGCCGTGACGAAGAGATTGCACTTGAAATGATGAAGTTCGTCGCCACCACAACCGGCTTCGGACGTACCGGAACGCCCGGCGCCGGATTCCAGGGCGGTACCGTCTCACGCGCCGAAGATTATGCCAAACACCTCATTGACCTCTACGGCCAATGTCTTGACGCGGTGAAACCCAAACGCTAGTGCAGAGTTGCTGAGCCGAACATTACTCCCAATTCCCGGAGCGCTCGGTTAATTTTGTCCCCGTTGATCGCATTTGTCCCCGTTTGGGAACGAATTACGATCCTGTACACCATATTTGAGAGCACGCTCCACCCCATGACGAAACACTCGTCCGCCTCCGATGCCACTCTCTCGGTTCATGCCGGAGAAGACTGCCATGGCCGCAACGCCCCACTCACCACCGCCATTCAGCAGACTGCCGTCTTCGCTCTCAAAAATACCGAGCAGCTACGCCGCTACGCCGCCGGAGATCCCGAGGTCTTCCTCTACACCCGCTACGGAAATCCAACCCTGCGCGCCGCCGAGGAAAAAATCGCCGCCTTGGAAAACGGCGAAGACTGCATCCTTACCGCCAGCGGCCTTGCCGCCGAACTCGCCGTGGCTCTCACCCTATGCAAGGCCGGCGATGAAATCGTCTCCATGCTTGATATCTACGGTGGCACCACCAAATTGTTTTCCAATCTCCTGGCGCGCTGCGGAATCCAAACCCGCTTCGTCCCTTTTTCCGAACTCGACCGCATCCAGAGCTACTTCACCGCCAAGACCCGGATGCTCTTCATCGAGACTCCAACCAACCCGACCCTGCGCTGTGCTGATATCGCCGCCCTATCGCGTCGCGCCCACAAGCGCAAAATCGCCGTCGTCGTAGACAATACCTTCGCCACTCCCGTGCTCCAGAAGCCGCTCAACCTTGGCGCAGATATCGTCGTGCATTCCGCAACCAAGTATCTCGGCGGCCATAGCGACCTCACTGCCGGTGCCGTGGTTTCTTCCCGCCGCTGGGCCGCGCCCATCCGGGAAACCATGATCCTCTCCGGAGGCTGCTCTGATCCCGGAGTCGCCTACCTGCTGCTGCGCGGCCTCAAAACCCTTGACGTCCGCGTTGAGCGTGCCTGCCGCAACGCCGCAGCCATCGCCGCCTACCTCAATCAGCACGACCGTGTCGCCAAAGTCTTTTTTCCCGGATTGCCGGATTCTCCCTGGCATCAGCTCGCCGCCGCACAGATGAAAGATTTCGGCGCAATCGTCTCATTCGATATTCGTGGCGCAGGAGTGGCCGCCGGGCGTTTCATTGATTCGCTCAAGCTTTGGTATCTTGCCACCAGTCTCGGCGGCGTCGAATCGACCGTTTCCTACCCGGTGCTTTCTTCTCACTCCAGTGCCCCACGTCGTGAACTCAAATTGCTGGGAGTCTCGCCGGCCACCATCCGGCTGTCCGTCGGAATCGAGGATGCCGCCGATCTTATCGCCGATTTAGAGCAGGCTTTCGCAAACGGTTAATTTGATCGTTAACACTCCCGGCGGCTGAGTAGCATTCTAGTATATGGTTGCCAGAACCGCTCAACTGTTATCAAAAGGATAAACTCAGCTCTTCCAACGATTGACCCTTCGGTGAATCGTTCGTAGATTGTAGATAGCGGGTGTTCCGGTTGACGAATGTCTCTGGAACGCATTTCGCTCAAACCAAATGAATTCTTTCTGCCAACGAATCCTGCCGCCGCTTCTCCTTTGTCTGCTCCTCGTCTCCTGCAAGCCAGAGAAGGATGCGGATGCCACTCTGCCCGCTCCGCAGGCCACTGCGCCCACCATCGCGCGGCCCGCTGCCCCACCTGCGCCCAAGCCCGCTCCCGTGCAGCCCGCTCCCGCTCCGCAGCCCGCGCAAACCGTTGATCAGTTGATCGCGCACGCCGAGGCCGAGTATGCCCGAGGCCGCGCAAACTATGACGCCGGACACATGGAAGCTGCCAAAGACAACTTTGATGCCGCTTTCAATCTCCTTTTGCGCGGCCCCATGGCAGTGCAGAACGATGAGCGTCTCCAGCGCGAGTTCGATAAAATCGTCGAGGCCACTCACGAGCTTGAATTGCAGGCGTTAAAGGCCGGAGACGGATTCACCGAGCAGCACCCCGAGCCCGCGCCAATCGACGAAGCCAACAACATCACCTTCCCCGTCGATCCCACCATCAAGGCCAAGGCGCAGGCCGAACTGGCCAATACCCATAGCGATCTTCCGCTCATGCTCACCGATCCCGTCGTGAGCTACATCAACTATTTCTCCTCTCGCGGACACGGCACCATCGAGCGGGCGCTGGTCCGCCGCGGGCGCTACCTCGATATGATTTCGCGCATCTTCCGCGAAGAAGGCGTACCCCAGGACTTGGTCTTCCTGGCGCAGGCCGAATCTGGCTTTCAGCCACTTGCCCTCTCGCGCATGGGAGCGCGCGGCATGTGGCAGTTCATGCCATGGGACGGAGTCCACGCGGGATTGCAGCGTAACTGGTGGGTGGACGAGCGGCAAGATCCCCAGAAGTCAACCCGCGCCGCCGCACGCCTGCTGAAAGATCTCTACAACCAGTTTGGTGACTGGTATCTCGCCATGGCGGCATACAACTCCGGTCCTGGCACCGTGCAGCGCGCGGTGCAGCGCACCGGCTACGCTGATTTCTGGGAGCTCTACCGGCGCAACGTTCTTCCCGGCGAGACGCGCAACTACGTTCCGATCATTCTCGCCATGACCATCATGGCCAAGAATCCCTCTCAGTACGGGCTTGACCATCTTGCGCTGGACTCAGCCGTGGACTTCGATACCGTGCGCATTCACTACCCGATTGATCTTCGCTTGGTAGCAGAGTGTACTGAGTCCTCTACCGCCGTGCTCCAGGAGTTGAACCCAAGCCTGCTCCGCATGACGACTCCGAAGGACATGGATTTTGACCTTCACGTTCCCTCCGGTACGGCTGATAAATTCCAGAGTACCGTCGCGAACATTCCTCAGGAGATGCGGGTTTACTGGCGATACCATCGCGTGGAAAGCGGCGAAACCCTCAGTGAGATCGCCCGTCGCTACCACACCACGGCCAGCGCCATCGCCGAGGCCAACAACCTCGTTGCAGATGAGCTGCCACGCGATGCCAAACTGATTATCCCGGTCGCCCCCGCACGGACAGTTACTGAACCTGCAGCCCATAGCGCGGCCCACTATAGCAAACATCCCGTCCGCTATACCGTGCGCAAGGGAGACACGGTTCTTTCCGTGGCCGATCACTTCGGAGTTCAGGCGGAAAATGTTCGCGAGTGGAATCACCTGAGCGGGAATGCGCTGCATGCCGGTCGCTCGCTGACGGTCTTCAAGCCCGCCGCTGCCGTTGCCGCGAAGCCTTCCACAACCTCCAACAGCCGGGCCCATGGCCACGCAAACGCGATGCCCGGCAAGCCGAAAGCTGCCCCGGTCAAGCCCAAAGCTCTTCCGGCGAAGAAGTCAGTAGCGGCGACGGGGACGAAAACACTCCCGGCTAAAACCGGAAAGCACAAACATCAAGGCTGATTTTTTCCATAAATGGCCTCTCTTGCATTTCGATTTCTTCATTCGATTGCATCGTAAACAATGCTGAGTTATTGTGTTCGGGTGCGTGGGCGCGCACCAAATGCACGCATTGTGCATGCGTCAGCCATAAAAGCAGCGGTCGTGGATGTACCTGTGCTCAGCAGTCTTCGGGCGCGGAGCGGCAAAAGACTACAGGAGGAGACATGACGTTCGACGAAACTCTTTACGGTCGCAGCAGTGATGATGGGGATGACTTCGGAGACAACGAATCCTTTGACGATGTAATTGACGACGAAGAGGAAGAAGAACTGGAAGAAGAAGAAGACGAAGCCGAAGAACAGGAATTGGGCCATGCTGAAGACGATTCGATAGCTCCCTCCGCCAGCCGGGCACAGCGCGATGAGGAGGAAGAACTCGAACCGCCTGCTCCTGCATTGCCAAAACCAGCCAAGAAGCCGGTCAGGAAGCCTGCGGCAAAAAAGCCGGAAGCAAGAAAGCCTGCTGCGAAAAAGCCCGCGCCACCAGCGAAGCCCGCAAAGAAGGCTGCCAAGAAGGCTGCCGTGAAGAGCGTGGCAAAGAAGGCTGCGAAGAAGGCTGCGCCGAAAGCCGCGAAAAAAGCTGCGCCAAAGGCCGCGAAAAAAGCAGCCAAGCCAGCTAAGAAAGCCAGCAAGAAGGCGGTTCAGAAAGCCCTCAAGGCAGTGAAGAAGGATGAAAAGCTCGCCAAGAAGGCCGGCAAGAAAAAAGCTCCTAAGAAGGTCGAGAAAAAGGTAAAAGGCAAGAAGGCTAAGAAGGGCAAGAAAAAGTAAAGAGCCTCAAGTTTTGCCCAAAGCCGCGGAGCATCTCCGCGGCTTTGTGATTGCTCATCACACCAGGCGGACAAACAAATGCCCCAAGCCGATCAGGCCGGGGCATTTACTTGCGGACTGCAAGTTCTATGCGGCGGAAGCGGCTGCTACTGCCTTCTGGTCCTGCTTGTTTAACTGTTCAATGGCGCGGCGAAGTTGCTCGTCGGGCAGATTTTTCTTCGGCTCGGGCTTCTCGTTTTCATCCGGCGTAACCACGTCGGAATCCTCGGGAGCGATGAAGTCATCCGCCTTGTCAGCCACCAGCACGTTGGGCGTAATCGCCGTATCCTGAATCGACTTGCCGCCCGGAGTGTAGTACTTGGCGACGGAAAGGATCAGCGCGCCGCCGTCCTGAAGATCGATGGTCTTCTGAATGGAAGCGGTGCCGAAAGTCTTGTCGCCCAGTATGTCGCCGCGGGCATTCTCCAGCACCGCTCCAGCAACAACCTCGGCAGCTCCAGCCGTCGAGTGATTCACGATCACGACCAGGGGCAGGGTCGTAATTGCTTTTGACGGATCAGCCGCAAAGCTCTGCCGCGGAAACTTCTGCCCTTCCAGATACGTAATCTGGCCGTGATTCAGAAAGAGATTTGCCGTGGCCACGCCCTCGGAAACATCGCCGTCTCCAGAGTTGCGCAAATCGAGGATCAGCTTCTTGGCGCCGTTCTTCTGGAAATCGCGCACCCGGGCTGCAATCTCCTGAGAGCGGCCCTTTGGAAAGCCCTCGGCACGAATGTACGCAATCTGGCCGTCCAGCATCTTGCTGGTGACTGGCGGATACTTCACGGCCTCGCGCGTGATGGAGATTTTCTGCGGCATGGCCTTGTTCATCCGGACTACGCTGAGATTGACGATCGAGCCCACCGGGCCTCCGAGCAATCCATTCAGCTCCGCCACCGACATTTCGCGGGTGCTCTTCTCGTTCAAGGCTTCAATGATGTCTCCGCCGACTAGGCCGGCTTTGTCGGCCGCGCCACCCGGAATCACCGAGATCACGTCGCCGTATCCAAAGCGTTTTGAAACTGCCGCGTCAATGCCTGCCGCAGATTGCCCAAGCTGCCTGTATTGCTTGTATTCGTCGGCGCTCAGGTAGCTGGAGTTGGCGTCGAGTGCTTCAAGCAGTCCGTGAAGCGCACCGTTGCTGACATGGCCGATGTTCGGCTCTTCCACGTAATCGGAGCGGATGCGCGAGAGAACCTCGCTGTAAACGCTCATCTGGCGATATGCGCCGTCATTGCCGCTGCTTGCCTTGACGCCAACCGCTCCGGCGACGGCAAAGGCGAGGATAACGAACGACAACAGGAGAAGTGAAGTCTTTAGGCTCTTTGACATGGATCCTTCGAATGCGTACCTGAACTACGGTCATTATACGGCGTAACGGTTTCGCCCGCCGGGTGTCTTACCCCGCTTCCTTTAGACGCACGAAGTTTGCCGAAGGTGGAAATCATTTTTCCTGCTCCAGGATCAGTCTCTTTGCCTATCCGGCGCTCAAGAGACGATCTCCGGCCAGAATCGACCCCCGGCAGCCCAGAGTCACGCGATTCTGCTTTGCTGGATAACTCCGCCACCCTGGTTCTTTCGCCACTCCTCCTGCATCTCAAATGACAAAGACTGGCAAAATTCGAACTTCGGCTCGACGCAACGTAGTGGCGCACGTCATTATGGTATGTCGCATCAGGGTACCGCGAAAATTTATACAAGTAGGACGGAGCTTCCGGCGGCGCGCTGGGGCGGAAAGGCAATCGATCTACATGTCAGCAAATGTGGAGCAGCTTGAATCGGCAAAGGCATCAGCGCTCGACCAACTCAGTGTAAACACCATCCGCACTC
>Ga0302320_10025788_pt1 | contig 11412 bp, 3 predicted proteins | sample Bog_T0_3_FD_202130 | JGI IMG/M metagenome (GOLD analysis project Ga0302320, IMG submission 202130) | Peat permafrost microbial communities from Stordalen Mire near Abisko, Sweden - Bog_T0_3 | ecosystem: Environmental > Terrestrial > Soil > Wetlands > Peat | place: Sweden: Abisko, Stordalen Mire... | reverse complement strand
GAAGACGCCGCCGTTGCGCACATACTGCTCGATTGCGGAAATAGTCGCCTCATCCATCACGGCGGTATCGGTGTCGACGATAACTTTGTATTTGGCCGCGTCGCCGCCGGCGAAGGACGATTCAGTTATGGCGTCGCTCTCGTAAGTGGCGCGGAACATCTCCCGCGCGTTAAAGACCGAAACGTAAGCCGCTCCCAGAAATGGGTTCCGATCATCGGCGAAGCCGTCGCCGCTCCAGGGAAATTCCATCAGTTTCGGCACGCGGCTCGAGTAGAGCGCCGCCACGTCGGCGAACGGGGCGTGATATTTGCCCATGAGCCGGATGATCTTGAGGTTATCCTCGAAGCAGGCCTTGATTTGGGGGTCCCAGAGTATGTCGCCGATGTTGAGGAAATAATCGACGGCGTTGACGCCTTCGGTCAGCCAGTTACCGAAAGCACCCTTGAACTCGGTCACGTTATGCGCCGGATTGCCCGGCTCGACCGACATCGCCAGCCCCGCGCCGCGCATCCATGCCGGCAGCCGGTCGCACCACCAGCCGCCCATGTAGCCGGTGTTGTGGAAATCGCCGCCATATTTGCGCGCGTTGTCCTTGAGTTGCTCCGCGTAAGGGTCGGGCGCCGCCAGCATGATGCCTTTGTTCGGCTCGACCTGGCGGACCATCTCCATCCCCTTGCGGATGGTGTCGCCGCGAAGCCAGAGGTCCCAATCGATGAAGTCCGCCCATTGCGCGTTCCTGCCGTCGCCGAGGTTCGGGTATTTCCGCGGTTCATCGGGCGAGAGATAGACTTTGTAATTGATCCGTCCCTGCGGGGTGCAGATGGCGATCTCATTAGTCCCGTCGCGCAAGGCGGCCTTGGCCGGAAAAATGGCGAGGTTCAACCCGCTGCCCAGAAAATTGCTCGAGCCGATGTTCTGCCCATTGAGCACGGCCTTCACCGCATCGGTCTTGGACCCGCGATTGAGGTCCCAAATGTAAATCCAGACCTTCGGATTTTTCGCGGTCCACCCTGCCGGGACCTCAAACGAGCGACGAAAAACCGCGGGCCAGCGCGGCAGAAGCGTTTGGGTGTCGTCGCCGGGCGCGGTCAGGACCGGCCAGTTGCTATCGTCGAATTTTTCGGCAAACCAATCGGCCGGCGCGCCGGACGACGCCGCGTTCTGCTGCGCCAATGCAGCCAGGTCATTGACCGGATGACTCTTGCCGTCAGCCGTCGGCTCGTAGCCTATATGCCATTGGCCGGTCAGGTCGATGGCTTGCGGACCGTAGCCGAGGAAGGAAGCCAGCTCCGGCACCCGCACCCTGCTCCACGAGGAGAAGCCGGTCTGCCATGCCGCGTTCAGCGCATCGAGCGAAGCATATTTTCGCTGGAGGAAAAGGCGGTAGGACGAGTCGGCAGTCGGCCCATATTCGAGCATGACGTCGGGAACGCTGTGCTGAGTCTCGGCATGCGGCTCCATGAACGAAGTGACATTTGGGTAGGCGGCCATGTCGCGGACGCTTTGTTGAAGCACGCTCAGCAGCTGATCCTCGCCGGTGGTCGCGGCCCAGGAAAGCCAGCCGGGCGCGCCCAGGTTGTAAACGCCGGTATCGTAAAAACAGCCGACATACCCCGGCATCTTCTGCGCGGCCTGGTCGCGATAGCGATTCAACAGCCAGACCGGCGCCTCGAAACCGGCATTGGTATTGATGCCTAGCGGAACGCCCCGCTCCCGCGCTGCCTGCGCTCCCCAGATCCAGAACACGTCATTGGTCAGGCCTTCCGCTGTGTTTACCTTGCACGTGTCTGCCCAGAATTGCATTCCGGAATGATCCTCCTTAGCGGCGTAGTCGTACTCCTGTGTCAGATCGTAATCACGCTGGCCCTTGGGCGTCTGCCACACAGACATGTAAAAGCGGAAGCCATATTTGTCCCAGCGGTCCAAGTACATCGGCACCTCGACTTCGGGCTTGAAGACAAGCGTGCCCTCACCGGGGAGCGCGCCGCCGCTTTCGAGCTTGCCGAGCGCGTCGGCCGACCCGGCCGAAAGCACGAACACGTTCGCGCCGTCGCGCGCGGCGAGGATCGCCCCCTGGCCTTCGATCCCATAGGCGGCAATCGCCGCTTCCCGGCCCGCGACAGTCACCGACCGTACGCCGGGCAGCAGTTGCAGATCGGAGAGATACTTCGCCTGGACGAGCTTCGCTTTTTCCGCGTCGTCGCAGGCGATTTTCAGCACCGACGTGGCCGAGCCGTCCGCCGCAGTTCCGGTTGTGATCTCACCGGCCAGGGTGCCGTAACCGCGCAATTTCACCGGTGGAAAATCCGCGCTCCGCCCCGGTGAAAAGCTCAGGAACAGCCCGCACGCCGCCGCCACGCATTGCCGCAAAAGAAGATGATTGTTCATGGGGGAATGGAATCGCCGCTTCGAGGACGGAGTTGAATATGAGTTCAACTCGCACCAGCCATGAAAGTTGTGGAATTGCTAGAGGAGAAACCGCCTCAATAGCGCCTACTGCGTAATCTCCAGCCCGCCGCACTGGTCCGTGCCAGGGAACAGGCCGAAGCCGGCGGCCGGGGCCGGTTTCTGGTAAATCACACCGCCGAACGGCGTTCTCGTATTCGTAACCGGAAAGAGGAAATACCCCCTGAACGCTCCCGTGCCGGGAGTCAACGTCAGGGAAACGCCGTTGGTTCCACCTACAAGCATCTTTGCGCCCGTGGAGACCGTCCAACTTTCACAGATGGCGGAGTCAGGCAGGTCGCCGCCGCCCAGCGTGAAAGTCCCCGTGCCCGATGTCAGCGCCGGTGACGCATATTTCGCGGCGGTCACGTCGATCATGCCCGAGAAGCCGCCCGGATAATAACTGCCCCTGGTTTGTGCCGGCTTGATCCAATCGACCATTCCGTCGCAATCGCTGCCCTGAAGGGGTTCAAACGTCATCGCGCCTGCGATGCTTCCCGGGTTTTTCCCGGCATAGAGCGGTGTGAACAGCGTCCATGTCTTCCCGTCGGCATGCAATCGGCCTCGCACGCTGAAGGCCGTCCCGTCGCCGAGCTTCCCGGCAATATGGACCGCGCCCGTGGCGGCAACGGTCATTGTGCTGTAGCCAGGCATGGCCGGCATGCCTGCATTGGTTCCGCTCGCGACCGGGATGATCGCCGTATAGGTCCTGCCGATTGCCGTCGGAAGCGTGCTCGCCTTGAACGTGCCCAGAAGGCCCCCCTCGACGCTGTAGCTGTTGCTTCCGGTCTCGCTTGCGGCGTCGATGGTTCCGCTTACTCCCGGCAGCGAAGAATCCAGCGCAAGAGCGATTTGAAGCGTTGTCCGGCCCTGCGTCACGGTTCGGGCATACGTGCCGTAAGTCGAGAATTTCCCGCCCAGTATATAGTGCGTGTTTGCAAGCGTCAGCCGGCCTGTAAAGGCTCCCCTGTTTGTCACCGACAGGGTGAAGAGCCCGTCATTGGTCCCGTCGACCGCGCCCAACCCGTCGTACGTGCCGTTTACCCCTTTGAAATTCATTGTGATCGTGAGGTCGAATTCGTGGGAAACCGTCCCCCCGGCATTCGTGGCGCTGATGGTTGCCGCGAATGTGCCGCCTTGCGCAGGCGTGCCGGAGATCATGCCCGTCGAGGGATCCACGCCCAAGCCGGCCGGCAGCCCGGTCGCGCCGTAGCTCTCCGGGCTATTGCTGGCGGAGATCTGGTAATTGAATGCCGTGCCGGTTATTCCCGTAGCCGTATAGCTGCTGGTGATCCGCGGGGGCGGCTCCACAATGGTCACGCTCAAAGCCACGGAATCGGTTCCCCCCGCGTTGATGGCGCTGATGGTCGCCGGGAACGTCCCGCTCGCCGTCGGTATGCCCGAGAGCATCCCCGTCGATCCGCTGTAACCGACGCCCGGCGGCAGGCCGCTTGCACTGTAGCCGGTGGGATAATTGTTTGCGACGATCTGGTAATAGAAGCCGACGTCGTTCGTGCCGGTCGCGCTCGACGGGCTGCTAATCACCGGCTTCGGCGGTATCCCGACGGCGATTGACAACAGCGCCGAGCCTGCCCCTCCCGCATTGTTGGCGGTAAGGGCCGCCGTGAACGTCCCGCTCTGGGTCGGCGCGCCCGTAATCATCCCGCTGGTTTCGTCACAGACCAACCCTGGCGGCAATCCGCTCGCCCCGAAGGAGGTCGGGTAATTGCTCGCCGTGATCTGGTAACTGAACGGCTCCCCCTCCAGCGCGGTCACGTTCGTGCCGCTGCTGATAACCGGGACAGGAATTGGAACGTATGTCGCCGTTGCCACCGCGGTCTGGCTCGCGCTGACGGTGACGCCCTGGCTGGCCGGCGTGATCCAGGCGCCCAGCGTGCTAAAAGAAATTGTATGGGCGCCGGGTGAAACATTGTTCAACGTGTACGCGCTGGCTTGCCATGCACCGCCGTCCACCTGCCACTTCGCCCCGGCGGTTACCGCTTGCGCGGGGTTGATGGTAACTTGCAGGGAGCCCACATCCTGCGGTAGTGCGCCTTTGGTGATGCGATGATTGAATGAATCGGCTACATAGACGATGCCGCCCGCGCTGCTGGCAATCGCACGCGGATTGGTAAACTGCGCCAGAGGGCCGTAACCGTCGGACACGCCAGTTATCCCGGGCGTCCCCCCGATGGTCGTAACCTCCGCGTCGGGCGCCACCATGCGGATCGTGCTGTAAGTGTTGTCGGCCACATAGAGGTTGCCGTTCCCATCCAGCGCCAGCCCGTCGGGCGCGGAAAAGAGCGCGTTGCCGCCAGTCCCGTCCGCACTGCCCGCGTACCCCGGACTACCTGCCACCGTCTTAACCAAACCGGGTGCCGAAATCTCGCGGATCGTGTAGTTGCCGAGGTCCGCCACGAAGATATTGCCATTCTTATCCACCGCCAGGCCGCTGGGCGCATTGAATAGCGCCGCCGCGGCGGGCCCATCGTCTGTTCCCGAGACGCCCGGCGTCCCGGCCAGTGTGCTCACCGACCCGGTGGGCGAAATTTTTCGGATCGTATTGTTTCCGTAGTCCGCCACATAAACGTTGTTGCTGCCATCCACCGCCACGAATCTCGGGATATCGAATTGAGCCGCGCTGCCGATCCCGTTCGCCGTTCCGGCGAGGCCCGGCGTCCCGGCCAGCGTCGTTACCATCCCGGTAGGCGAAATTTTCCGGATCGTATTATTGCCGGCGTCGGCCACATAGACATAGCCGTTCCCAGCCACGGCAACGCCTCTCGGATTATTAAATTGCGCGACCCCGCCGGGCCCATCGGCAGTTCCCGAAGCGCTCGGATTGCCGGCCAGCGCGGTCACCATGCCCGTCGGGGAAATTTTCCGGATCACGTTGTTCCCGGAATCGCCCACATAGAGGTTGCCGGAACCGTCGATGGTTATCCCGCTGGGCAAGTCAAACTCCGCCCCGCTGCCGATCCCGTTCGCGTAGCCATACACGCCCGGAAGCCCCGCATAGTTGCTCCAATAATATCCCCCGGCAGACACATAGGCCGCGTAGGTGTAATCATTGTAAAGCCAGTTCCCACCGACTTCGGTCCAGAGGCGCACATAGACCGTGGCGCCGTTCACCGGGAGGCCGGTGACATATTCTGATAAGGTGCCGGCGGCAATGTCGCCGGAGTTGAATATGTCATACGCCCCCTGGCTGCTGCCGACATACAGAAAGTAAGCGGTGCTCCCAACCCCTGCGCTCCACTGGAATGTTACCGACGAGCTTGAAAGCGGCGACCCCGGAACCGGGCTCTGCATCTGCGCCGCCGTAGTCGATGCGCCAATATAGGTGTAATCGTTGGAAAGCCAGGTCCCGTTGATTTCCGTCAGGAGCCTGACATAGATCGTGCTCCCGTTGACCGGGAGGCTCGAGACACCCGCGGAGAACGTGCCGGTGCCAAGGTTGCCGGAGTTGAAAACGTCGGACCCGCCCAGGCTCGTGCCGACATAGAGTTGGTAGCCGCTGCTCCCCGCCGCGCTGTTCCATTCGAATGTGGCCGACGCCGATAACAGTGTCGACCCGGGCGCCGGGCTTTGAATCTGCGCCGCCGCGGATGCTGGCGAGAATATCACCGCCACGGTGTCGTTTGAGGACACGCCGGAGAGCGTGTAGTTATTCAGGCCGTATTGCGCCGCCGTTCCGTTCAGCAGCCATTCATTGACCACGTAACCGGAATTGGGAGATGCAGCGAAGGCAACACTGCCGCCCGCCGCAACCGTCTGCGCCGTCGAGGGCGATATGCTCCCGTTCGGCCCGGTGCTTGGCGTTACAGTGAAAGTCGTGGTCGAGGATGCGGCCGTGTAAGTGTAATCGTTGTACAACCATGCGCCATTGGCTTCGGTCCAAAGCCTGACATAGACCGTGCGTCCATCCGTCGGGATGCCGCTGACGCCCTCGGAGAAAACTGTGTCGGCAATGTTGCCGGAGTTGAATATATCATACGCCCCCTGGCTGCTGCCGACATACAGAAAGTAACCGCTGGCCCCGGTCCCGGCACTCCATTGGAAGGTCACCGAGGAGGAAGGGAACGTCGAACCGGGAACAGGGTTCTGCATCTGGGCCGATGCGGGGATTAAACCAAACGTCACCGATACCGATTCATCCGAGGTCACATTGCTCACCGTAAAACTCGTTTCGTTGGTCTGCACTACTGCTCCGTTCAGCAGCCATTGATTTACTTGATAGCCGGAGTTGGGCGTTGCTGTGAAGGTCACGCTCCCGCCGTTGGCCACCGACTGCGGCGTGCTCGGCGCGATGCTCCCGTTAGCCCCGGCGCTCGGCGTCACGGTATAAGACCCCGCCGCGGTCGCCGCGGTGTACGTGTAATCATTGTATCCCCAGCCGGTGCTCGATTCCGACCAGAGCCGGACATAGAGCGTGCGGCCATCGGTGGGGATGCCGGTGACCGCCTGGGACAACGTGCCCGCGGCAAGGTCGCCCGAGTAGTATATGTCATCCGCGCCCTGGCTGCTGCCCACGTCCAGGATGTAAGTGCTGTTTCCGGTGCCGGCGTTCCACTGGAAGGTGGCCGTCGAGGAGGTCAGCGTGTTGCCGGGCGCCGGGCTCTGCATTTGCGCCAGTGCTGACGGCAGTGCGAAGGTGACCTGAACGCTATCGTTCGCTGTCACACTGGCCACCGTATAACTCGTCGAGCCCGTCTGCGCCACTGCTCCATTGAGCAGCCATTGATTGACCACGTAACCGGCATTCGGTGTCGCCGTGAAAGTAACGCTGCTGCCGCTGGCCACGGACTGCGCCGTCGAGGGCGATATGCTCCCGTTCGCTCCAGCGCTCGGCGTCACGGTATATGTGCCAGAAAGGATCGGCTTAGCAGTAAAATCGGCCGTCTTGTCCCCCACGTCGCCCCAATCGCCCGATATCCCCGTCGCCACCAGCGCGCTGGCGGGAGCATAGGTGTTGCTGCTTCCGGTGGGGGCTACCGTCCAGGTCGTGTTCGAAGGCACCCCGTTGAAGGCAAAGATGCCCTCCTGGTTGGTCGTGCCCGTCCGGACCGTGGCGCCCGAGAGATTGACCACTACTCCGCTGACCGGCGTTCCATTGGCCTGAGTGATCCGGCCGCTGATGATTTCGCCGGTCACCGTCGGGTTTATATTGAAGTAACAGGCTTCGACGCTGTTGAACGTGTAGCCGGTGTCCGGCGGGCTGATGGTCGGAAGATTATACCAGATATTATCCAGTGCGTTCTGCGCCGGACCCCACCCCACGTTTATGTGATCATAGAGCGTCGATAAGTTGTAGCCGTAGCCGTCGCACACCACCTCGTGCCCTCCGGGCGGCCCGTAAATCGAGAGCGTCACCGGCTGCCCGGCGTCCAGGTTGGTCCTGATGGCCACCAGCAGGTCGCTGAGGGTGTCCTGGCTCGATGCCGCTCCGGCATATTTAAAAACTGTCCTGAGCACGGCACTCGAGGGGATCGCCCCCGATTCTTCCGCGGTGTATTCCATGTTATTTGCCACGCCCGCGTCCGCGGTCAGCGCCCCAATGGCCTGGCACTGTTTGGCAGTAACTCCCGAGCCGGGGGCCAATACCATGTCCGCCCAATCGTACGGGCCTCCCGAGCCGTTGCCGCCGCGCAACGCCCGCTGCTCGGAGACGCCATTTACCGTGATCGGGAACGAGGCGGTCCCCACCCCGCTTTGGGGCCACTGCCAGTAGCGCATTACCTGCGCCATCGCCGTCGCCACGCACCCGCAGACATCGTTGTTCACATTGCCCGCGGCGTCGGGCGGAGTGTAGTAATTGTACACGGCCGCATTCCCGGAGTCGTTCGTGCTCTGGCTCCACTCGCTTTGCACCAGCGGCGCCACGCATTCGTCGCTTACCGATGTCACAGTCGAAGCCGCCTGTGCGGTCACTGCGCCGGTTGCCGTCGCCGCCGTCAGCATCCCCCAATGTTTCCTGGCCGCCAGCACGACTTGGGAGAGCGGGTGTTGGGCAGTCGCGTCGGCCCGGGCATGGCGCACCCTGTTCTCTGTGTCCTTGAGCAGGAGATCATAGAGCGGGTTTTGAGCCTTCGCGGCAAATCTGCCCTTCAAGGAGAAGGCAATCACCGGTTCGAGCGCGTCGTCGGCCGCAATCACAACGTATCCGGTCGGTTCCAGGTCCACGACGTGGAAGCGGGCTTCTCCCGCCGCGTTGGAGTAGGTTTTTATCTTTCCGATTTTACCGGCGTGCCCCCCCATCGGAGCCGGAGTCAACCGATGCCACTGCGCCGCTGCATCGAGCGCCTGGTTCTGGCTGATTGGCGCGCCAATCGCGGCGAACTGCAGCCCGCCCAGGAAGATCAGGCACCAAAAGACCACGAGCTTGCCGAAGCTTGAAGAAGCTTTTGCGGCTCGAATCTCTCGGGTATTGGAAGATTTTATCACCGTAATCGACCAGGGTAATTCGTAATATGCTTTGCCCTGAAAGCAAGTAACATTCCCCCCGAGCTACGGGTGCACCGCGCCGGAAAACGGCGTGCCGGACGGCTGTATCTGACGCACGGGCCGGTCCCTTGCGGCCTGCTCCCGGGCTGCTTTGGAAGCCTGCTGATCCTCAATGGCCTGGACTTCCCGCGCTTTTTTTTCCTCGGCTTCAAGCGGCGCCGGTTTCATCTGCGAACGACTCCGCATGCCGGCCGTGGGCTGGCCGCCGGCAACCGGCGCCGGCTGTTGCGAAGGCGCCAAGGCATTGGCTGGCGGCAATCCATTGCCCGGTGGCGAAATGTCGCGCGCTGGCGGCCGTGTTGCGGCGGCGTTAAGGAGCCGCGTATCGGCAACCCGCCCGCGAATGGCCTTGGGAGCGGCGGGTTTCAGAGAGATGCGCGGGGCTGCGACTAGAAGCGTATTGCCCGAAACGAGCGCGGCGTTCCTGCCATCGGCGCGGTAGCCGGCTCGCGCGAGAGTCAACCTGGGCGGCAGAGGCCGGCGGCTCTTGGACCGTAGGAACTCGTAGTTTGGCCCGTAACAGATGACGGACCCGCCCTCGGAATAGATGTTGGTGAGATTATTGCTGTCGTCGTAGATCGCGTCGTCGTCGCCGGCCGGAATGGCCGCCGCCGCCATGTTGTCGTCGCCGAACTCCGCCGCGGGCACGAAGGTATAATCCGAAGCGCCGAGGTTATACTGCTGATCGGCCCATTGCTGAATGCCGGCGGCGCCATCGAAGCGCGCCTCGGGCGGCAGGGGCGCCCAGCCGACATAGTCATTGCCGTAACGCCACGAGACCCAGGCCGGCGCCCATTGGTCGCCCGGGACCCACACCCAGTTGAGTTCCCGCGTGCGCATCCAGCGGCCATAGTGGTAGACGACCCAGCCGAACGGCTCGTCGGATGCCCAAGTCCAGCCGCCGTCGGTGAAGAGCCAGCGGCCGAGCGTGTAGGGACGCCACAGTGAGTTCTCGACGGCGGCCAGCGGTTGCCAGGCGTATCCGTACCCGGGCATCTCGACCCATGAGCCGTACGGGGAAAGGCTGTCGTAGAAAGCCTGGTACGAGGCGTCCGTGGCGGCCGGCGCGGCTGGCGCGGCTGGCGGACCAACGGGCGTGGCGGGTGGCGGGGTGGCAACCAATGGAGCCGCCGGGACCGACGGGGTGGCGGCTGCGATGGTCAAATGCTGCTCGCGTTCGGCCACCTGGCGCTCTCGCTCGTCGAGGGCAGCCTCCCGTTCGTGCAATTCGCGCTGCTGCTGCGCCTGGTGTTCCTCGTTCAGGCGTTCCTGCACTTGTTTCTCGATCTCCGCATCATTCGCTTTCTGACGCCCGCATGACACGATAAGCGACGTGCAGCAGAGCAATACAGCGGCAGGCAGAAGCTTCATAGCCGGTTAGTAGGATGCGCCACGGGGCAGTTTAATTCAAAGAATATAGCAGAGTTTTGGGTAACTGCTTAGCAGACCGCCCGGCTCGTGCAGTGAATCCCGAGCCGATACCGTGCGGACAAGCGCCGGAGGGCGACCTTTGCGCCGAAGGTCTCGCCCAGCAGACGCGAGTCCAGAACACTCTCCCTGCGGCCGCTGGCGAGGATTCGCCCCTTTTTCAACAAGAGGACATTGGTAAAGACAGGCATGATTTCCTCGACGTGATGCGTCACCAGGATCAGCGCAGGCGAATCCCGCCGCCTCCCAAGGTCCTGGATGAATCGCAGGAAATGCTCGCGCGAGACCGGGTCCAGGCCAGCGCACGGCTCGTCGAGAATGAGAAGCCGCGGGCGTGCCATTAGCGCCCGGCCAATCAGCACGCGCTGCCGTTCTCCCTGCGAGAGCACGCGCCAGGGCCGGCCGGCCAGGCGCCCGCATTCGATCTGCCGCAGGATGCGCCTCGCCCGGGCGCGATCCCGGGCGCTCGATTTGTCCCGAAAATCGATCATGGCGAATTTGCCGCTGATGACGCTGTCGAGCGCCGGTTCATTGTCGTGCATCATCTGCCGGACCGACGAGGAGACGATCCCAATGGCGCGGCGCAGTTCCCGCCAATCGCTGGCCCCGTAGCGCTGGCCCAGCACCTCGACCTCGCCGGTCGTCGGCGTCAGGTACCCGGTCAGCGCCGAGAGCAGCGAGGTCTTGCCCGAGCCGTTGGCTCCCAGGATGACCCAATGTTCCCCCTTGCGCACCGACCAGGTGATGCTGTCGATGATTCTCGCCCCGTCCCGGGTGATGCCGAGGCCGGTGACGCTCAGGATGTCGGTTGCGCGGATTTTCATTCAACGAGACGCGGGGAAACAGCTTTGCAATCGAATAGGGGTGGAAGCCTCGCTTAATACCATGAAAAAACCAGCGTCGGCAGATCATCCAATCCACGAATTGATCCGGGAACGGTGGAGTCCGCGTGCTTTCCTGGACAAGCCGGTCGAGCCGGCAAAACTGCTGGCGATCCTCGAGGCCGCCCGGTGGGCTCCCTCCTCTTTCAACGAG
>Ga0302320_10025787_pt1 | contig 11412 bp, 11 predicted proteins | sample Bog_T0_3_FD_202130 | JGI IMG/M metagenome (GOLD analysis project Ga0302320, IMG submission 202130) | Peat permafrost microbial communities from Stordalen Mire near Abisko, Sweden - Bog_T0_3 | ecosystem: Environmental > Terrestrial > Soil > Wetlands > Peat | place: Sweden: Abisko, Stordalen Mire... | reverse complement strand
GAAGTAGCCGAGATCGCCGCCCTGCTCAGCGGTGGCACCGTTGGATTCCTTGCGGGCGAGTTCATCGAACTTGGCGCCGCTCTTGAGCCGTTGATAGATGTCGTCGGCTTTGGCTTGAGCGGCGGCCACCTGCTCGGGGGTCGGCTCCGCCAGATGGCTTTCCTTGCCGGGCTCGGGCTTGGGCGCGTCGGGATTATTGGCGATCAGAATTTCGCTGAGGCGGAGACGCTCGGGCTGGGCAAGCTCGGACTTGTGCTCTTCATAGAACTTTGCCACATCGTCGCGCGTGACCTGGATGTGACTACCGACTTCGGAGCCAATCACTTTTTGGGTGAGGATGCCGTTCTTGGTGTTCTGCTTGAATTCCTCCCAGCGGACACCCTGCGCTTCGGCGAGTTTCTGCAGGTCCTCCATGGAGGTCGCCTTCATCTCGCGGCGCAGGTCATCGAGGCGCTTGACCAGATCGGCGTCGGCGGAAATTCCCAGGTCGGCGGCCTTCTGGATGAGCAGTTGCTGGTCGATGAGATCGCGCAGCGAGTTGGTCTCGCGATCTTCGATCTGCTTCTGCGTCAGGTTCTGTTCCTTGGAATCCTGGGCGGCTTGTTCGTGGTTGCGGCGCAGATCGGTGCGGGAGATGATCGAGTTATTGACCCGCGCCACGATCTCCTCGACGACGGTATCCTGCTGCGCGAGGACGGGCATGGCGAAGGAACAGAGGGCGATCAGGCACGACAAGAGCTTCTTCATTGAGATCCGGGCCGCGCTACGATTCCTGCCCGCAAGGGGGAACGCCGCGACAAATTTGAAGGTACAAGACAAGCTATTGTAACTCCCGGCCACCACATCAGCCAGCGGTCCCTGGGTTTGCCAATCCGGGATAGCGGCGCCAGTGCCAGCTGTGCTGCCAGCGATGCTAAAGGTTGCGCGAGATGGCGGCCACCGACATGTCGTTATCGATATGGCGGCCGGCGTGGACAGTTGCAGAATCGAGCACGATGCGGCAGAGCGGCTGGGCAACGCAGGGAACACCGGTAACGGCCTTCAATATGCCCTCGGCGCCGAATTCCGGGCTGCGGCCGATGCAGTCAAGGACGCCGCTCTCGCAGCGCGCCTCGGCGAGGCCTCGCGAGGCCAACAGCAGCGCGCCACCAGGGGGGATTACGCGGAAGCTGGCCTCATGCGCGAAGTGGGAGAAGAGCCCGAGCGGCAAGCCGGTGGACTCGAGGAATTCGTGGGAGTGGGCGGTCAGCAGGAGGCCGGGAACACAGCCGGCATTGATGTAGGTCAGGACGCCGTTGCCGCCATGGATGCATCCGAGAAAGGCAGCGGCCATGTGGGCGCGCCCGGCAGCTTCGAGGATAGCGTGGTTGAGGTGCTGGCACAGCGCGGTAAGAGCTTCGGATTCGTTGATGGCTCCGGCAAATAGCTGAGGTGTACGCGCGTGAAACTCGTCTTGCACGAAGGCCGCCAGCTCCATGGCGCTGGCGCGCTGCCCGGCGATGTCGATCAGCAAGAAGACCAGGCGCAGGCGGTCGATGGCGAGCGCGTCAAAGAAATCGCCGCCCATGCGGGCGCGGTGATAGAGCAGTTCCAGGCGCAAGTTGTCCACCAGGGGGGCAACCAGCGGCGCCGGAGTGCGCGATGGAATAGCAGACCGAGTTAGGAAATGAGGCAGCCTCATCAGAATCCGTGGGTTCAAAGTAGCATGTTTGGCGGATGGCTACCACCAGGCTATGTGAGCAGGGCAACTTTGCGGTATTGTGATGCCCGGAGCGAGTGCGGAATGCGTGTGGGAGTTGCGATGAAACGGGTTGCGCTGGTGCTGGCGGCAATGGTGCTGAACGCCGCGGTTGTGCTGGGACAGCAGGCGGAGGCGCTGACGCCCTGGCCCGTGCCGACGCTGCAGCTTCCAGGGTACGCCTCGCCGCCACCGCGAACGCAGCCGGCGGATGCAGCCGAGCGCCACGGGCCAATGGCGCAGTTGTATCGCGCGCTGCGTTCGGTGGAACTGGATGAGAGCAAGGTGTTCCATGTGCGGGAAGCGGTGCTGGATCGCGGCGAAATGCACCTCTACCTGACGGATGGCACGATTGGGTTCACCCGCGACGTGCTGGGAGAAGTGACGGGGGCGTACTTCGAGGGCGAGGGTGAGGTTCTGATGCGTCCGCCGGACTTGACGGAGCGCGCCTCACTGGGACTGTTCTCTGGGCTGGGCGTGCTGGACGAGCACTTTTCCGCTGCGTACCTGCGGTTTAATAACGATCTGGCAGGCGAGCTGAAGCCTTATTTGCGCGAGAGCGAAGAGCCGAAAGAGTTCGTGCGCCTGCACGGTTTGAACGCGCAGAAGCTGGCCGAGCTGGACGGGTTGCGACTGCTGGAGAGCTATACGGAAGATGCGGCCGTGGCGAAGGACGACCACTATCTGCACGCGCGGCTGGCGACGCGGCTGGGGAACCTGGACGTCTATGACGATTCGCAGGCGGAGGATCAGTTCAAGGTAGCGTGCCTGAGCCGAAGCGGGGAGGATCTGTACTTCGATGTGTGGATGGCGTTTCCGGGACTCGGAGCACGCCGGCGCGGGGAGAGCCGGGTGATCGATCCGGCCAGTTCCGCCGATGCGGTGCCGGTGGAGGGGTTTCGCATCGATACCGCACTGGCGCCTCCCGAGACGCTGGAGGCAACGGCGGAGCTCGATGTGGAGGTGCGGAACGGCGGGCAAAGGCTTCTGAACTTTGAACTCTCACGCTGGCTGCAGGTGAGCGCGGTGAGCGTCGATGGCGTGGATGCGGAATTTCTGCAGAACGAGGCGCTGAGCGGCAGCGCGCTGGCGCGGGTTGGAAATGACCTGGTGACCGTGGTGATGCCAGCCACGCTGCATGCGGGCGAGCGCCACCGGCTGCGCTTCCACTACGGCGGTCCGGTGATGCAACAAGCCGCGCCGGGGCTGCTCTATGTGGGCGCACGTGGCACGTGGTATCCGAATCGCGGGGCGCAGATGAGCCGCTTCGAATTAAAGTTTCATTGGCCCAGGGCCTGGGCGCTGGTTGCGACCGGGCGCTGCACTTCGACGCAGGCAGAAGGCGATGGGCAGGTGGGTGAGTGGAATTCGGAGGAGAAGATTCCGGTGGCTGGATTCAACTTGGGCAAGTTTGTGCGCGCCCAGGAGCAGTGGGACGGCGTGGAAGTGGCGAGTTATTCGGCGGGCGTGGTCGAGGAGTCGCTGGGAAGAGCGGCGCCGGAGCTGGCGGCTGAAGCCGCGACTCGAAACCGCGCCATCGCCAGGCGCTCGGCAGAGGCGATCGGGAAATACGAGCACTGGTTTGGGCCGTATCCGTACAAGAGCCTGGCGCTGACGCAGATGCCGGGGCCGGAGTCGCAGGGGTGGCCGACGCTGGTTTATCTCAGCAGCCTTGCCTACCTGAGCGACGAAGAACGGCAGGCACTGCATCTGAACGATTTCCAGCGCCTGGTGTACGGCGGCTTCATGCAGGACCACGAGACGGCACACCAGTGGTGGGGCGACCGGGTGGGCTGGGAAAACTATCGCGACCAGTGGTTGATGGAGGCTCTTGCGAACCTGAGCGCGCTGATGATTCTGGAAGAGAAACAACCGGCACGGGCGCGGGAGTTGCTGGAGGATTACCGCCAGGAGTTGCTGGTACGCAACGCCGCGGGTAAGAGCTATGCGGATGCCGGGCCAGTGACTCTGGGCTATCGGCTGTCTTCGTCCGTGTTTCCCAACGCCTACATTCCAGTGACCTACGGGCGAGGCCTTTGGCTGATGGTGATGCTGCGCGACTACTTCGCCGACTACGAGAAGATGGAGACTCCGCCGGCGAAGATGGCGGAAGGAGGCCGCTTTCTGGCAGCGCTGCGAGAGTTTGGCAAGCGCTACGCGGGGAGCACGGCGACGACCGACGACTTTCGCCGGGTGCTTGAGGAATTTCTTCCGTCGAAGGCGCGCCTGGACGGAGCGCCAAGCCTGAAATGGTTCTTCGAGGAATGGGTGAGCGGCAGTTCAGTGCCTGAAATTGAACTGAAGCAAGTGGTGCTGAAGCGGCGCGGCAAGGAAACAGTAGCGAACTTCGTGGTGGGGCAGCGGCATTGTCCGGAATCGCTGGTAACTTCGGTGCCGATCTTTGCGGAATTGGCAGGAGGCAGGATCGTAAGCGTGCAACGCGTCTTCGCCGACGGCGTCGAATCGCACTTTGAGCTGCAAGTGCCCACAGGAACGAAGCGTCTGTTGGCCGATCCGGAAAAGAAACTGCTGCGAGTGTATTGAAAGAATTTGCGCAGAATTAGCTTGCGGATAGGCGAAACAGAAATGCTTCCGCTATAATCGGTGCAGCCGGAATCGCGGAGAGATGGCCGAGTGGCTGAAGGCGGCGGTTTGCTAAACCGTTGTACGGTCAAAAGCTGTACCGGGGGTTCGAATCCCCCTCTCTCCGCCAGCAGATTTAGAATCAATAACTTACATCATCGGCAGCCGACCTGCCGATTTTTTGTCTTCAGACTCCAGTTGCATACTGGTTGCATTTTCGAGTTTCTGCATGGCCATAACCACATCAGAATCAACGGTTTTGATGTAGCAAGCCTGGGTTACACCCACCGAACTATGCCGCAAAATGGCCTGAATCACCTTGTCGGGCACTCCGAGACGATGGAGGTTTGTGGCCATTCCCCTGCGGAATGCGTTCCAGCCATGCCAGTCGATTCCGGCCTTCTCCAGCGCCGGACGAATGACATCACTGACTAGTCCATCCAGGCCTAGAGGGTTCCCATAAATGCTAGGGAACATCCACCCGGTCTGAGTGTCAAGGGCGGAGTAAAAGGGAGCCAGTGTGGCGGAGTAAAAGTAGGCCAGTAGAAGGTTATGGATCTGCGGGCAGGATGGCGTCTGGAGCGTAGCGGAAGCCGGCATTCTGCCCGCAGTGCGTGCGGCGAGGCAGTTGGTAGGACTGGGCTGTTAGGGGTTGGCGGTGCCGCGTTTGCGCTTGCTCTGCTTGAGGCGGAAGCTATCGCCGTTCATCTCCAGGATGTGGACGTGGTGAGTGAGCCGGTCCAGCAGGGCGCCGGTCAGACGCTCCGATCCCAGAACCTCGGTCCATTCGGCAAACGGTAAGTTACTGGTGACCAGGGTCGAACTGCGTTCGTAGCGGGTATGGGTTCTGAGGATCAAGTATCGACGAACTTCGCTTGGAAGCCTCTATTCATTCCTTTGAGAAACATCTGTTGGTCCGCCCGCCGCCTTAGCGTCAGGCGTTCTTCGAAGCGGTGGTTTCTCTCTGTCGTCATTGCCACTGTTGTCGGACTTTCCGGTCGGAAGTGGGCGTAAATCGCACTGGGCGCGGGGTTGATTTTCCTAATGTCAGCTTTGGGCGGTTCGGATGGAGATAGTTACTGGCCTTTGCAGGTAGCGGGAAGAGACTCTGGTCCTCGGTCGCGCGACCGGTTTATTGTCTTCCTGGGTTATTGGGAACTTCCTATCTATTCCGTTTAGTAATAGGAGGTCTGGGTAAAGCTGGAGAGTTGGACCTTCTGGATCTAGTCCCCTCTTGAACTGTTTGGGTGGTTGATTCTCTGAAGGGAGGCGCCAAAGGGTGGCGCCCGATGCAGGCTGACTTCCTCGAACCGGACTTTCGGGCCCGGCTTGTCGGTTTCGGCTCAGAGGCTGACCTTGATAAGTGGTGGGCGCAACGATAAGCCATCCGCTCTGCTTTACCTGTTACTTCGAATCGAGTTGTAGATTCAACTCCCTCTTCAGAAGCATGAGGTCGTACATCCCAAGATGCTTTGCCTTGATGTTTCCATCGCGACCAATGACTAAGTTGACGGGAAGGCCGAGTATTCCTCCATATTGGGAGGCGATGTCCTGAGTCCCAACCGCTACGGGGTAGTTCATCCTGAATTCCCGATTGAACCTCTGTACCGGTTCGGGGCTATCATCCATCGAGACACCAATCACCTGAAGCCCTTGGTTCCGATACTGGTTCTGCCATTCCACGAAGCGCGGAATCTCCTCCTGGCACGGTGCGCACCAAGTTGCCCAAAAATCGAGTAGGACGACCTTGCCCCGATAATCTGAGAGTCTGATTGAAGTACCGTCGATTGCCTTCAACGTGAAATCTGGCGCGAGTTCGGTGCCGGCTTTGGGTTGCAGAGCGATCATTGGTCGGCTCTTCCTGAGCGCGACCAGCAAGACGATAACGCACACGACGACGGCGAAAAGCAGCAGAAATCTTCTGTGAATCATGCAACTCAGTTCGTGGCTCGCACGGTCGGATACCCCTTGTACACCCAATCGGTCCCAAGGTTATCGGCGATGTACAACACTTTGATGTTGGTGAATCCCATTCTTTGCAACTCGCTGTAGGCCGGGGCCACATTCGGACAGTGCGACCATGGACAACAGCCACAGTAGAGAACAATCAATGAAGAGTGCGAAACGGATTGTGCGCGGGCATGCAATTGTTTGATTGCATCCGGGTCGGAACCGGGGCCGATGAACTCCGCTCCAGTAATGTGCGCTTGCAGATAGAGCATCCTGGGCCCGACATTGAGGATTATGGGTTGGTTTTTCCCAGATTGGAGAGCTTTCACCAGTTCCGCGGGTTGGATGAGAACTGACTGGCTTAATGCTGTTGCGGGCTGAATCTGGTTGGCGTTCCATTGCGCGAGTCCTGCTTGGGGCAGCGACAACACGGCTAGGCAGCAGATCATCCAGGTGATTCCACGTCGAACCAGCCGAGACATCATACAGTGCTCCTCTATACTCTGAAATATTAGTCCGCCAGTGCTTTTGTCTCACGCCCAGTTGTGGCAATGTTTCGCTTGCGAGCCGGTTTACTTGCTGTTGTCGAGATTCCATGATGGATCTTGGTAACAAAACCAGTCATCGACTTTGATAGATTGTCCAAGACCTGTGCCCACTCGTCCAAATGCTTTCTGCCGTCCTTGGTTAAGGAGTAAACGCGGCGAGCGGGGCCCCTGCTCTGGATGTCCCATCTCGACAGCACGTAGCCGTGTTCTTCGAGCCTGCGCAGCGTTCGATACATCGCTGCCCCTTCAATCTCAGCGTCGGTCAGAGCGTGCTGCCGCAGGCTGGTCGCCAGTTGGTAACCATGCGTTGCTCCATTTTCCCGGAGCATATAGAGCACCACTGGCTCCACAAATCTGTAAACATTCCCCATGGCGCAGGTGCATGGATACCCACTAGGATGGCGAGGACAAACTTCGTGCTTCACGGGTGCGCTCCTCGGAACGATTCTCCCAGAAGTATGGCATATATGTACATAAATGTAGAAAACGTCTATGTGTAGCTATTGAAGAGCCTGTGGCTCAACCCCTGGAGTAGCAATCACAAGGTAACTGAAAGCACCAATGGTTTTGTTTCCCTGTACCCCCCAGCTCTCCGAGAGGAGCATGGCAGAAACTGCAGCATCGGATATGCGATGTTCCTGCGGCGTCCCTGGGGGACCGGAGAATTCAGCTCGCCAGTGAAGGATTGCGAGTCTGCCTCCTGGTTTGAGCAACCGACGGGTCTCTTTTAGCACGGCTCCGAGAGAATCCAACTCGTGCCATATGTTGGCAAGCAGAACAAGATCAGCGATCCGGTCGGGAAGAGGTACACGACCTGCATTTCCTTGCAGCAACTCAATCTTGCACAGGTTCTTCTTCCCGAAGTGCAGCTTTTTCTTAAGGAACTCCAGCATTTCCTGCTGCAAATCCACCGCATAGACAACCCCTGAAGTTCCCAGCCATTCTGCAATCGGAATGCTGAAATACCCAGTTCCCGCTCCGACATCCACCACCGTCATCCCGCAATGGATATCCAAGGCGGCGATGACGTCACTGGGCGGAAGCCATTTGAGCCGCGCCGGGTCGCCCAGCTTACCGGCTTGAGTGTGCGAAAACACGCGGTCGTTCATAGAATCGTCACCATTGTCCTACCTCGGGTTCAGTCCGCGGATTATTGTCCAACTGCAGCGCGCAGCAGGGGGCGGAAAGCTTTGTAGGTGGTGAATCCGCCCGAGAGATTCCGGGCTTTGAAGCCGTGCTGCAGGAGCACACGCAGGGCATAGTAGGAGCGCTGGCCTACTCCGCAGTTCAGCCAGATCTCGCGGTCGTGGGGAAGTTCTTCGAGGCGGCTGCGCAACTGGGGAAGCGGAAGGTTGATGGCTCCTTCAATATGTCCGGCAGCGAACTCTTCAGGTTGGCGCACGTCTATCAGCAGTGCGTCGGTGCTGGACAACGCCTCCCATTCTGCCAGCGGAACATCCCCGCGCAGCACGTTGGCGGCAATCATTCCCGCCATATTCACAGCGTCTTTGGCGGCGCCGAATTGGGGGGCGTAGCAAAGCTCTGCTTCCTCAAGATCGAAGACGCTTGCGCCGTTCTGGATGGCCATCGCGATGACGTCGATTCTCTTCTCGACGCCGTCCTGGCCCAGAGCCTGGGCACCCAGGATGCGGCCATCGTCCATGGCAAATAATAGTTTCATGTGGATGGGACTCACCCCGGGGTAATAGGCCACATGCTGTCCCGGATGCAGGTAAATTTTCTGATAGCCGGTGATTCCCAGTCGGCGGAGTGTCTTCTCGTTGGCTCCGGTGGTGGCGACGGTCAAACCAAAGAGCCCGCATACTGCCGTGCCTTGGACGCCACGAAAGTACGCCTCCTGTTCACATATGGAGTCAGCCGCCACTCGTCCTTGGCGATTTGCCGGTCCGGCCAAAGGGACCAAACCCCATTCACCTGTTACGAAATTGCGCGTTTCGACGGCATCGCCCACCGCCCATATATTCGGATCGCTGGTGTGCATTTGCTCATCGACGCGAATACCTCCGCGTTCCCCAATCGTCAGCCCCGCATCTTTAGCCAGCTTGATCTCCGGCCGTACCCCGATGGACAGGATCACCAGATCGGCCGGAAGGCGGCTGCCGGATTTCGTTCTGACAACCAATCCTCCGGTGGAGGATTGCTCGAAACCAGCCAATGCATCCGACAAATTAAGGGATACACCGCTCTTGGTGAGGTGCTCCTGCACCGGTTCCGCCATCTCCGGGTCAAGCGGCGGCAACACCTGGTCGAGCATCTCCACCACCGTCACGTGGATTCCCCGCGTCACCAGATTTTCAGCCATTTCAAGACCGACGAGGCCACCGCCAATAATGACCGCGCGTTCGACTTTTCGCTCCTCTATCCACGAGCGGATACCTCGGCTGTCTGGGATGGAGCGAAGGGAGAAAATTCCGGGCAGTTCAATTCCGGGAAGCTCTGGACGGATTGGTGTGGCGCCGGGCGAGAGAACCAGGGCATCATACTTCTCTCGATAGACCTCGCCCGAGAGCAGGCGCTTCACCTCGATTTCACGCCGCTCGCGGTCGATGGACATAACCTCATTTTCGGTGCGAACCTCGATATTGAATCGGGTCCTGAAGAGTTCCGCAGAGGCTACCAGCAGCTTCTTTTCGTCCTGGATAACGTTGCCCACGTAATAGGGCAAGCCGCAGTTTGCAAACGAGACGTAAGGCCCGCGCTCAAAGAGCACAATCTCGGCATCCTCCGCCTGTCTGCGCAATCGTGCGGCGCAAGACGCGCCTCCCGCAACGCCGCCGACTATCAAAACTCTCTTTGCCATTTGATCTCTCCCTGCACCTGGCTCCCCGACTTCGGAAGCACCGGCATTCCAGCTGCTCACGCCAGGAGGGCCTTCCCGCTTCCGCGGCTTGGTCCTGAGGAAAGAATGCGGCGGGGGACGCAAGTGTTACAAAGCGGAATCAGAATTATTCGTTCAGCGAGTCGGCGCGACCCTGAATTGCTCTATTTGTCCGTTGCCGACGTCTGCAATTGCCGGGAGAGACGGTCGCGAACTCGAGCTGCGGCACGCGGATCAGGCCGCTGGCTGGGAAGCGAATGCGTCTGCTCAATGGTGTTTCGAAGGCTGGCGAGGAAAGCTTCACAGGGCTTACATCCCCCCATATGGCGTTCCAGTTCCTTGCACAGCGTGTCGTCCAGGGCGCCGTCCAGATAGTCTGAAAGGTTGGCGAATATCTGCTTGCAATGGCGCGAACGAGCCAGCTTCTCTTTTACTCCTTGTGAAGGGTTTGGAGTTGACACATCTCGCGCGATCCCAGGCTGAACGGAGGGCCCCGGCGCGAACTGGGAAAGTTCCTTGCGTACGAACAGGCGTGCCCGATGCAGGCGTACTCGCACGTTTCCTTCCTTTAGGTTGAGGATACGTGCGATCTCATCCGTAGAGAGCTCTTCGACATCGTGCAGTACCAGAACGAGCCGGTACGGCGGGGGCACCTTCAAAATAGCTTGTTGCAGCTGCTTTGAGTCTTGGCCCGCAATCGCCGATCCCTCTGGAGACGGCCCTCCGGCAGCGATCGCCCCAAGGTGATCGAGTTCCATGGCGTCGGGCATGAGTTCTTCCAGCGACAAATGTTCTTTTGGCGCGAACTTACTCCTGCGGCGGGACATCCAGCAGCGGTTTCGAGCGACAGTGTAAAGCCAGGTTGTGAGCGCCTTTGGGCTGTCAAAACGTGCGAGGTAGGGAATCGCCTTCAGTAGCACATCTTGCATGGTGTCCTCAGCGTCTTCGCGGTGACCGCAGACGGTCATGCTAAACGAGAACACCGTATTCTGGAGAAGCTCCAGCGCTTGTTCCACGTGTGCGGAATTGCCGGATCGCAGCAGTTCGAACGCTTTTGTGAGATCTGATCGCATCGCTGGCCCTAGGCTACCATGCATGACTTTGGATTTTCGGGAAACTCCCTCACTCGTGGCCGTGGCCGATGCTCTTCGTGCCCATCGTCGGATTGCGAAAGCACCGCAAATATCCAAACCTATAGCACCATCCTTGATTACCTGCCGCTCAAAATCCTTTCGGCCCGACCATAGGAGCCAAGGTTGAAGGCGTTGGCGTAACCCAGGACTTTCAATTTCCTCTTTGCCATTCCGCTGCGCATGCCGCTATGACAATGCAGCAGAAGCACTTGGTTCTTATCCTTTACGCGACGTGGCAGGACGGATTCAATTTCTCCCAAGGGAAGATTAATCGCGTTCGGCAAATGGGCGAAGTTGAATTCGCCGGGGCTGCGCACATCAATTACCATTGCCCCGTTTTTCAGATACGCCACTGCGTCCTTGGGTGAAATCTGGTCAATGCGTTTAAGGATAAAAATGACCACGACGACTGCCGCGATGATTAAGGTGATTGTCCAATTCCACTGCTGTCCGGTTAGAAGTCGAACAAACATAGCTGGTTATCGGCTTTGGGGCGGACGGTTTGGCTGGTTGGTTGCTGGAGGGCGCATAAAAGCTGGGTTTTCTCGAACAGCGAGACGCTCAGGACCTGTAGGCAAGTGTAGAGAGAAGGCTCCAGTTCGAGTTCTTTCCGGATGATGG
>Ga0302320_10025784_pt1 | contig 11413 bp, 12 predicted proteins | sample Bog_T0_3_FD_202130 | JGI IMG/M metagenome (GOLD analysis project Ga0302320, IMG submission 202130) | Peat permafrost microbial communities from Stordalen Mire near Abisko, Sweden - Bog_T0_3 | ecosystem: Environmental > Terrestrial > Soil > Wetlands > Peat | place: Sweden: Abisko, Stordalen Mire... | reverse complement strand
CCTCGACCCGGGAAATCTTCGTTTCCATCGGGCAGAACTGGACGATCGTGCTGTGGGGCATGCTGCTGGTGGTGATGACGACGGTGTCGTTCTACGCGATCACCGTCTATACGCCGACGTTCGGGCGCACCGTGCTGCATCTGACGGCGACCGACAGCCTGGTCGTTACGTTCTGCGTCGGGCTGTCGAACTTCATCTGGCTGCCGGTGATGGGCGCGGTGTCGGACCGGGTGGGGCGGAAGCCGCTGCTGCTGCTGTTCTCGGCCCTGACCTTGCTGACCGCCTATCCCGCGCTGGCCTGGCTGGTCGCCGCGCCGAGCTTTGGGAATATGCTGATGGTGCTGCTGTGGTTGTCGTTTTTGTATGGCAGCTATAATGGCGCGATGGTGGTGGCCCTGACCGAGATCGTGCCGGCCGAGGTGCGTACCGCCGGGTTCTCCTTAGCCTATGCGCTGGCGACGGCTTTGTTCGGCGGGTTCACGCCGCTGGTGTCCACCTGGTTGATCGAGGCGACTGGCAACAAAGCGGCGCCCGGGATGTGGATGGCGTTTGCCGGGGCCTGCGGGCTGGTGGCCACGATCATGACCTACCGCCCCAGCGCGGTGCACACCCGTTCGGTGCGGGAGGGGCAGGTGGCATGACACTTGGCCGCGGTTTGCTTCACGGTCTATACAGGGCGGGTGGCAACGGTCTGTCCCCGTAGCTCAGCAGGATAGAGCACAGGATTCCTAATCCTGGGGCCGTGGGTTCGAATCCCGCCGGGGACACCAGCCTAATTCAATGACTTAGATAAAACCACAGTGGCGTTTTCGTATGCTGGCAGCTCATCGGGGCTTCAATGGGGCTTCACCGAAGGCAAGACAGCCTGGGACGAGAGAGTCAAAGTGCCGGGCTGTCAGGCCGGCGTGGCGACGGTGCCTCGCACGTTCAAGCGCACTCCGAAGTCTGTCACCGAAATCGCGGCGTTCATGCACGCGGCACAGTGGGTGGCAGAGGAACGGGCGCACTGCGCCGCGCTCGGCCGGCGCCTTGCATGTTCTTGTCGGTAAGCCCGCCGCGTCTGCACCAGCGCCGGTTTCCATGGGCTTGGCGAACGCGACGCGGCACGGCACAGTCACCGTTCGTTTTCGAGAGCAGTGCATTTCCCGAGGGAGGATGGGTGAAGCCATGTTCAAGAAATCTAGCCGCTTCAACACGAGTCTGCGACAGCGTGGGTTGAGTCCGCAATCGGCTTCTCACGCCCACGTCGGTGTGGCGAAAGGACGGCGAAAATCTCGGAAGGTGCTCGATCTGGAAGCCAGCGCGAAGGGCCGAACAGTGCGAGAATGGTTTGCTTATCTCACGGCTTGCAAACAACAGGGGAGTCCCGCCTACGGGGTACCAGAGGAAATCTTAGACGCGTGGACGGTCGCTCAGCACTTTGAAGCGTAAGAGTTTATCGACCCCATGAGCCGTGCGCCCACTACGATGCAAGGCTGGTGGGTTATCGTTGGCTAACAGATGCTGTTGAAGCGGTTCATCCCCGCTCGCGCGGGGAACACGTTCAAGGATAAAGCCTCTAAGTTCAAAGCTCCGGTTCATCCCCGCTCGCGCGGGGAACACAGCGGTCAGTGCTACATGCAGGTCTATGGCTACGGTTCATCCCCGCTCGCGCGGGGAACACGATGCGGTCGAAGCTGCCGGGTTTCAGGCGACCGGTTCATCCCCGCTCGCGCGGGGAACACTGTGGCATCGCGCCGAAGGGGCGGCTGCCGGCCGGTTCATCCCCGCTCGCGCGGGGAACACAGTTTGCCCACCAGGAGCCGGAGTTGTTTGGTCAGGTTCATCCCCGCTCGCGCGGGGAACACCCGATGGCGGAGAGTTGTCTGTTCATCGTTCCCGGTTCATCCACGCTCGCGCGGGGAACACGAGATGTCGGCGACCGCCATGGTCAGCCCTCCCGGTTCATCCCCGCTCGCGCGGGGAACACGGCTTGGGTGGCCGAGCTATCTGGTGTGCGGCCGGTTCATCCCCGCTCGCGCGGGGAACACCCCGAGGACGCGCACGTCGCCGAGGCACCCGCCGGTTCATCCCCGCGCGCGCGGGGAACACCATTGACACGGCGCCATCGGTGTGGAGATCGCCGGTTCATCCCCGCTCGCGCGGGGAACACGTCCACCGGTGCCACGTGGAAGGTATCCACGAAGGTTCATCCCCGCTCGCGCGGGGAACACTACTGCGCCGCCAGACTGCCGTCCGCCGCCAGCGGTTCATCCCCGCTCGCGCGGGGAACACCGCCGCAAACCCTCCGCCTCGATCCCGAGCAACGGTTCATCCCCGCTCGCGCGGGGAACACGCCACCTGCTGCATCTGGGGGCCGCGCCGCAGCGGTTCATCCCCGCTCGCGCGGGGAACACGCCGACGCGGTGCAGGCCGCATCCGACATCAGCGGTTCATCCCCGCTCGCGCGGGGAACACGGAATAGTTGGTGTGCCGGAAGTCTCCGGTCACGGTTCATCCCCGCTCGCGCGGGGAACACGGCCACCCAACCGGGCACCAGCCGTAATCGTGGTGTTCATCCCCGCTCGCGCGGGGAACACGGCGTGCGGCCGGTGTCACGGCTGGCCGGTCCACGGTTCATCCCCGCTCGCGCGGGGAACACAGCCGGACCTGCATAACCCCGCCATCCGGCATCGGTTCATCCCCGCTCGCGCGGGGAACACCAGATCGACACGGTGAATGACCGGCGAAGCTGCGGTTCATCCCCGCTCGCGCGGGGAACACGAGTGTGGGGGCGTGAGTAACGGCATCGCCACCGGTTCATCCCCGCTCGCGCGGGGAACACACGGTCTCAACCGCGTCGGTAACAATAGTGAGCGGTTCATCCCCGCTCGCGCGGGGAACACACTGGCGCGACGCGGTGCCGTCAACCTGCCGGCGGTTCATCCCCGCTCGCGCGGGGAACACGTGCTATCGGGCTGGACCGTGACCGATCTGGTCGGTTCATCCCCGCTCGCGCGGGGAACACCCCGATGACGGTGAACAGGCCACCGTGTCAGACGGTTCATCCCCGCTCGCGCGGGGAACACACTCTGGCCATCCGCCTGGCGGAACAGGTCGCCGGTTCATCCCCGCTCGCGCGGGGAACACATGCGGATTATGGCGCGGCGCGACGCGCTTGGCGGTTCATCCCCGCTCGCGCGGGGAACACAGGTGCGGAGGCTGGTCGGCAGCCTCACGACTCGGTTCATCCCCGCTCGCGCGGGGAACACTTTCCGTCTTTGAGAAGAACACCCCGCCCCACCGGTTCATCCCCGCTCGCGCGGGGAACACGGCTTTCTGACGGGTACGCCGGCAGTGGCCAGCGGTTCATCCCCGCTCGCGCGGGGAACACCTCGGGGGCACGCGCGTTCAGCATCCGCACAACGGTTCATCCCCGCTCGCGCGGGGAACACGCTGGCCGGACCATGCGGCGTGCATCAAACACCGGTTCATCCCCGCTCGCGCGGGGAACACCTACCGGGCGCTCGCGTGCTCGCGGCCGTCAGCGGTTCATCCCCGCTCGCGCGGGGAACACTTTGACCGCACGCCGCTACCGTAAGCCATCGTCGGTTCATCCCCGCTCGCGCGGGGAACACGTGTCAAGCTATCGGGCATGTGCAAACTGCGGCGGTTCATCCCCGCTCGCGCGGGGAACACGTTATCGCTACCATGCTCAATGATACCGCTACCGGTTCATCCCCGCTCGCGCGGGGAACACCCTGTCCCGTCATTGTGGTTCCGGATACCACACGGTTCATCCCCGCTCGCGCGGGGAACACGTGGTCGGCAGCGGCATTCAAGCCAACGACACCGGTTCATCCCCGCTCGCGCGGGGAACACACCTCGGGCGCGGGCGCGCGCGTCAATCGCATCGGTTCATCCCCGCTCGCGCGGGGAACACGGCCGGCCGGAGGATCTGATCAAGGTCCCGACCGGTTCATCCCCGCTCGCGCGGGGAACACGCCCATGCGGCCTGCCAAGCCTCATCCCAAGCCGGTTCATCCCCGCTCGCGCGGGGAACACTGGATCGCGTTGTAAATCTGATCGAGATACAGCGGTTCATCCCCGCTCGCGCGGGGAACACGCCGGGTCAATGCGTTGGGATGCGGTGAAAGCCGGTTCATCCCCGCTCGCGCGGGGAACACACAGAGGGGTTAGTCGCATGTATGCGGTTAACCGGTTCATCCCCGCTCGCGCGGGGAACACCGATGGACTCGGGTCTCCGGTCATGGCCGCAGCGGTTCATCCCCGCTCGCGCGGGGAACACCGGTTCGGGTGGTGCGTCGGGTGGCTCGTCGGCGGTTCATCCCCGCTCGCGCGGGGAACACCCACCTGGTATATGACCACATGATCCGGTGGGCGGTTCATCCCCGCTCGCGCGGGGAACACGCCATCAACCTGGCAAATTCCACATCCGCATCCGGTTCATCCCCGCTCGCGCGGGGAACACCGATCCGCAGCGGGCGGATGCCCGGCATAAGCCGGTTCATCCCCGCTCGCGCGGGGAACACCGCGCGGCAACCAGGTCGCCGGCATCCAGCACCGGTTCATCCCCGCTCGCGCGGGGAACACTGCATATTCACCGCCCTGCGGGCCGCGATAGGCGGTTCATCCCCGCTCGCGCGGGGAACACCTCGCCGTGGCGAAGGCGATCCGCGATTTCGTCGGTTCATCCCCGCTCGCGCGGGGAACACCGAGTTGACCATCCCGCCAGCCAGGCCGGGGTCGGTTCATCCCCGCTCGCGCGGGGAACACTCCAGGCGGGACGGAATGCCGGTGCTGTACAACGGTTCATCCCCGCTCGCGCGGGGAACACTTTGTGGCATTTTTGCAGGGCCGCCAGCGCGTCGGTTCATCCCCGCTCGCGCGGGGAACACTTTGGTTTGACACGTGGGTTTGGTCTGTTGGACGGTTCATCCCCGCTCGCGCGGGGAACACGCGCCTTTGGTGACCTGGATCGATCTGGTCAACGGTTCATCCCCGCTCGCGCGGGGAACACGGCCATGGGGCCATGGGGCGATCCCAGCCGGCCGGTTCATCCCCGCTCGCGCGGGGAACACGATCCTGAGGGCCAGGACACCACTCTTCGGGACGGTTCATCCCCGCTCGCGCGGGGAACACCGTGACTGAGCAGGGCGCGCCACTCGGGGCCTCGGTTCATCCCCGCTCGCGCGGGGAACACCAGGACATGGAAACCCAGCCATAGGCCCCTACCGGTTCATCCCCGCTCGCGCGGGGAACACGCCATCAACCTGGCGAAATCCGCGTCCGCATCCGGTTCATCCCCGCTCGCGCGGGGAACACGTCGCCCCAGCGGTGCCGGCGATGTTGCCCGTCGGTTCATCCCCGCTCGCGCGGGGAACACGAAATATCTCAGGGGAACAACCCATCGACAGTCGGTTCATCCCCGCTCGCGCGGGGAACACGCGTTCATCGTCCGGCGTTGTTTCGTCTCCATCGGTTCATCCCCGCTCGCGCGGGGAACACTCGTGGCAACACATTATATGGTTTTGCGCGATCGGTTCATCCCCGCTCGCGCGGGGAACACGCCTTACCGCACGGATCGATACCGTCTCGACGCGGTTCATCCCCGCTCGCGCGGGGAACACCTCGACGGCCAGGCCCATTTCCTCCCAGGAGGCGGTTCATCCCCGCTCGCGCGGGGAACACGTGGTTCGAGACTGAGCGGCGTGAGGTCCAATCGGTTCATCCCCGCTCGCGCGGGGAACACCAGGATTGCATCATGCGAACACCCGGCGGCGACGGTTCATCCCCGCTCGCGCGGGGAACACAATACGAAACCATCCAGCCGCAGCTTGGGCCGCGGTTCATCCCCGCTCGCGCGGGGAACACGAGCAGCTTGTCTATCTCGGGCCAGTCGCTCGCGGTTCATCCCCGCTCGCGCGGGGAACACGATGCGGCCGGGAACGTCCGTTATATCCCATGCGGTTCATCCCCGCTCGCGCGGGGAACACACCGCCATCAGCGCGTCCTCGCCCATCGTGGGCGGTTCATCCCCGCTCGCGCGGGGAACACGTCGGGCGGCGATGCACCATCATAGGACGCAACGGTTCATCCCCGCTCGCGCGGGGAACACCTTTTTCCAGATATCGTTGCCGGTCATTGCGTCGGTTCATCCCCGCTCGCGCGGGGAACACAACGGCGTCGGATTTCCGCAATCCGCGCAAGCCGGTTCATCCCCGCTCGCGCGGGGAACACCGTCGCGTGCTAATCTTGGCTGCTATCGTCCTCGGTTCATCCCCGCTCGCGCGGGGAACACGAATCCGGCCTGATCGGGCGTGTCTATCTGTGCGGTTCATCCCCGCTCGCGCGGGGAACACGATCTGTCGGTACTTTTGGCTGGGAGGGGCGGCCGGTTCATCCCCGCTCGCGCGGCGAACACAACCGGAGTCCGCCAACCTTCTTGTAGGTCACCGGTTCATCCCCGCTCGCGCGGGGAACACGGAGGCAGGCCGGGCGGCAGTGCCGCAACCAACGGTTCATCCCCGCTCGCGCGGGGAACACACCGTGGCATGGCCGGGTTCCCGTATCGTCACCGGTTCATCCCCGCTCGCGCGGGGAACACGTCTCGGCGTAATCCTCGCCGATCGTCCCCTGCGGTTCATCCCCGCTCGCGCGGGGAACACACGATCAAGCGGGTCATGTGGCAGTCTGGCGCCGGTTCATCCCCGCTCGCGCGGGGAACACAACTGATCTTGCGAGCTCGCGGTCGCTGCGGTCGGTTCATCCCCGCTCGCGCGGGGAACACCTCGGTGCGCTGCCGCGCAGCGTGCAAAACCTCGGTTCATCCCCGCTCGCGCGGGGAACACCATCGACGCGTCGCTGTTGGTGAAGGCCGCCACGGTTCATCCCCGCTCGCGCGGGGAACACACACCCAGAAGGGCCTCAGTTCCGGGCAGGCGCGGTTCATCCCCGCTCGCGCGGGGAACACAACGATCTCGCCGTCGGTCAATTTCATCTCGCCGGTTCATCCCCGCTCGCGCGGGGAACACATGCGCGCCTCGGGGTCGCTGCGGGGGATGACCGGTTCATCCCCGCTCGCGCGGGGAACACGAACCGCGGATCGTTCAGCCCCAGGTCTCCGTCGGTTCATCCCCGCTCGCGCGGGGAACACCACAGCAGCCGCGGCGCTGACCAGTTCGGCACCGGTTCATCCCCGCTCGCGCGGGGAACACATCCAGCCCAGCATCAGCACCGGGTCCAGGTTCGGTTCATCCCCGCTCGCGCGGGGAACACTCCGTATGACAGGCCAGAAGGACCTCGGTCGGCGGTTCATCCCCGCTCGCGCGGGGAACACGCTGCCAAGCAAGCGTCGTGGAGTTGTCTCGACGGTTCATCCCCGCTCGCGCGGGGAACACGGGCGGCGGGATCGGGGCGCTTGGTCATGGGGCGGTTCATCCCCGCTCGCGCGGGGAACACAGTTGCGCTTCCTCGCGGTCCAACCGTGCCATCGGTTCATCCCCGCTCGCGCGGGGAACACTTTTTCGGCGACGGCTCTAATCTGACTGGTGTCGGTTCATCCCCGCTCGCGCGGGGAACACGACCTGCCGACCTGCCGACCTGTGCCACGACCCGGTTCATCCCCGCTCGCGCGGGGAACACCCATCGAAGAGAGACAGGGGCTTAGGCCCCCTCGGTTCATCCCCGCTCGCGCGGGGAACACCGACGTGGCGCGATCCGGACGATTCCGTTGCCCGGTTCATCCCCGCTCGCGCGGGGAACACGGCGTCCAAGAGCGGACCATCGCGGGCTACGCCGGTTCATCCCCGCTCGCGCGGGGAACACTCCCGCCACCGGTGCAGCGTCCCGACGGACGGCGGTTCATCCCCGCTCGCGCGGGGAACACCGGCACCTCAAGCGCGTCGAGAATGTGTCCGACGGTTCATCCCCGCTCGCGCGGGGAACACCCACCATCCTTGCCAGTCACTTCAACCTTGGTCGGTTCATCCCCGCTCGCGCGGGGAACACATGCTGATTCCCTTCGATCGTGCCTCAACGACCGGTTCATCCCCGCTCGCGCGGGGAACACTCTTCCTGCAAGCTTTTGTCCCACAACCATAATTCGATTGTCAAAGAACCTACCGATTGGAACGTTTGTTCTCTCGCCGCCTATCGGCCCCGCCGTCGTAACGGCTCGGGAGATGGCAATCCAGCGGGAAGCGCAGCCTCCGGACCAAAGGCCACTAACCGGAACCCGTCCACATCCACCGGCACCCGCCGGTTCTTCCCGCAGGTATCGAACTGAAAGCCCGCGTCATTCGGAGACGACCATGCGACCACCGCATTGCCGTCCTCAATATAGGCGCAGACCTGGCCCCAGATCATTTCCCGCACCCGGCGACCATACTCGCCGATATACACGCCCGCCCGTACTTCCAGTAGCCACACGGCCAGCCGACCGCGCAGCCGCGGCGGGGCGTTCTCAACCACGATGACCAGCATCGCCCATCTCCCGCGGTCCGTCGAATGCCACCGGCATCGCCTCGGGCGCTGCTTCCGGCAGCGGTAAACCACCCGCGGACAATACCTCCTCGATCAGCGGTATCAGCCGTCCGAGCACGTCGGTGCGCCGGAACGCGTCGCGACAGCGCCGGCGCACCTCCGCTACCGGATCGACAACCGGGCGTCCGTCCAACAGCTTGCCTTGCTGCGCCGCGGCCGCGACACGGAAAGCTTCCGGCACCACCGTCTCGAATTTCAGGATGTCGGCGATGTCGTAGACGAAGCTCTGCGGCTTGCCGCTGTGCAGGAAGCCGATCGCCGGGGCATAGCCCGCCGCCAGGACCGCCGCTTCAGTGACTCCGTACAGTGCCGAGGTTGCAGCCGACAGGCAACGGTTCACTACGTCGGCCGTTGACCACTCAGTCGGGTCATAGTGCCGCCCGTCCCATTGCACCCCGTGGCGTTGCGCCAGCAGCCGATACGTTTCCCGCACCCGGACGCCCTCGATCCCGCGTAGCTGATCCACCGACCGGCGTTCCGGTGCGTCCTCGTTGAATCGCAACGCATACATCTTGCGCACCACACGCAATCGTGCGTCGTCATCCAACGCCAGCCGAGCCTGCAACAACAGCCGGTCCGCCCGCGCCCCACCTGGCTGTCCGGCAGCGTAGAGCCGCACCCCGGCCTCACCCACCCATATGAGCAGGGTTCCGGCACGCGCAGCCAATGCAACAGCGGCATGGCTTGTCCGCGTCCCCGGTTGCAGCATCAGGCACGCCAAGCCGCCCACTGGGATGTGCGTGCGAACACCGCCCTCATCCACCATGACGAAAGCACCGTCGAGCACGTCGAGCCGCCCCTTCTCGACGAACAGGATCGAAGCCCGCTCGCGAATGGGGATGGGCCGCGGAGGCGGCAGTCCCGGCATCGGCGCGACTGTCATCGGACGCGTCGGATCAGCATCAGGCCACAGCCAAAGGCACGCGCGCGGCCGAAGCCAGAAGCCTGCGCCGCGAGGAACCGCACCGGGTCCTCGACCGTCAGCACGCCGCTGATGTCGAGCATCCCGAATTTCGCTGACTCGCCCGTCTCGCGCGAAATGACAACGCGGTCGTAACCATCCACTGCAATCTCACCTTCCGGTCGGAACCCATGCGTCGCGCCCTGACGCGCGAACCACGCGCATCCCGCCGCCAGAACCGCGTCCAACCTCGCCCCCGCCCGCTGTTCTTGCGCGAGTGGATACAGCGCATTCATCACCACGTCATGGCGCTTGCCCCGTTGCCCCGGCACTGTGGCGCGCGCCACCACGGGATTGGCGCGCAGTGTGAAGCCCAGCCGATCCCCTGGCGCCAGCACCGGCGCGAAGGATTGGGACTCCAACTCGAACAAGTCACCGACGTTGACCGGTGGCCGTCGGGACAGGGTCATGAACCGGCCTGGCGCCTCCTCGCGCCACAGAAAATCGCGCCGCCGATCCGGTCCGTCGGCGAACAAGGACCAGACCAGACGATGGGCTGCGGCCGGGCGGGCGGAGGCGGCCTCCGGCACCAGCAGCCGCGCCAGCGCTGCCACGCATGCATCCTCCCGCAGCCTGGCACGCGAGAGCCACAATTCGCTCATGGCGCCGTTGCCCCCAGCACCGCTTCCTCCCGCAGGTCGAACTGCCAGCGGCGACGGGACCGCGGCTGATCCCGACGAAACTCTATGCGACGCAGCCGAGGGTCGTTCGGGTCCACATCGGCGGCGTCGAGCACGATGACCGCCTCGCCTGGCGCATCGGCGAGAACGCCGCGCAAGGTCTTGCCTTTCGGATATTCCAACCTGGCTTCCGGCCCCTCCGAATGGCGGGCGACCAATGCTGCCGGAGGGTCCGCGGCTTCCGTAATGCAAGGCGCCAACGGCAGGCCGAGCGGGCAGGACTTGCGGCCCAGATAGGGTACGAAGCCCGGCCGCTCCATTGCTTCGGCAAGACCCTCCAGCGGCCAGCGAACTGTCTCGCCTCGTTCCCAAAGTGCGCCGAGATGCCATGCGCCGCTGCGATAGTCACGGCGTGACAGGATGGTGTTGAGATCGGGTGCGGCGAGTTCCTCGGCGCGCGTGGCGAAGCGCCTGCCGCGCTTCGCGGAGGGCACCTGCGTTGTGTGATAGTCGGCGAGTAGCCGCCCCGGCGCATGGCATAGCAGCGCGAGGCCATAGCCCTCCGCCAGCGCCGTCTGCGCTTCGTCGTCTGCGCGATCCAAGCCGAGGCAGGCACCAACCAAGCCAAGCACGGCCGAGCGCGCCGGGCGGTCCCAGCCGGAGCGCCGCTCGCCCACGGCGATGCTGCCAAAGGCCGCCAGCGGTGCGACCAGGGCGAAGGTCAAGTAGCGCGGCATGGCGCTTTCACCCACGGCAGAAGGCGATGATGTCGGCCAAGCTGCCGCTCTTGCCCACCTGCATCGTGGCAGAGTCCGCAGCGGCAGGACCGTATGCGGCGTCGAGTTGGGTCCGAAACCGCTCCAGTTCTTCGATCGACTTGGCCATCAGGTCCATGCCGTCCACCGGTTTGGCGAAGGCGCCGGCCAGTGTGCGCGGCTGGCGGTCGCCGCGCTCGGCCAGCACGTAATGCGCTCGGCCATGCGCGGCAAAGCTGTTCTGCTTGCCGCGGGGCGCGACCGTAGCCGCAGCCTCGGCCAGCGCACCGAGCGCCGTCGCAGCCAGCAACGCATCGCCGCCAAGGTTCTTCAGCAGCAGTGCCCGGTCGATGCACAGGTAGAGGTAGAATACGCCTGAACCGAACGCGGCCTCGCCGAGGAAACCCGCTCCGGCATCCTCGGCGGAGGTCTTCAGGTCATCCACGGCGGTATAGTAGTCGTCTTCCACAATCACCTTGTGTGTTGTGATGGCGTGCGCGACCTGTGCGGCAGCCTCACGGTTGTAGTCCGGG
>Ga0302320_10025781_pt1 | contig 11414 bp, 9 predicted proteins | sample Bog_T0_3_FD_202130 | JGI IMG/M metagenome (GOLD analysis project Ga0302320, IMG submission 202130) | Peat permafrost microbial communities from Stordalen Mire near Abisko, Sweden - Bog_T0_3 | ecosystem: Environmental > Terrestrial > Soil > Wetlands > Peat | place: Sweden: Abisko, Stordalen Mire... | reverse complement strand
CGCTACGAAGCGGCTTTCGCGCGCCTCGCCAACGTTTTCCCCGACGTTTTCTACGTCACAGAACGCGGCCGCTACTTCCCCGACGATTCCGACGACAAAGGCCGCCTCCTCAGCGCCGGCTATCACAGCGTCGTCGGCTATTACCGCGACGATACGCCGCTCATGGAACTCATCCTCGACGACCAGGGCCAAAAGGAAATCAACCGCCTCTGGACCGAGTTCGACTACATTGCCAACTTCACCGCCCGAACCTGGGAGCAGTACTTCTTCAATCAGTGCGGCGAAGTCGAGGGCCATGGCGCGGAATCGGAATGCGCCCGCCCTGAAGGCCATCAGATTTATGACTCGTTCGTGATCATGAAACTGCGCGATGCGTACCTGGCGAAGGCTAAAGCCGATCCTAAGAACGACCCCGTCGCCCAGGAAGCCATTCTCGACCAGTTCAGCCACATCGATTCCACCCTCCGCACCCTCGAAAAAATGCACGCCGAGGCAGAGCCGAAACACCTCGACGCGCTCCTGCGCTTCGCCGCCAAAGCCTACCGCCGCCCGCTCACCAAAACCGAGCACGACGACATCCTGGCCTACTACCGCACCCTCCGCGACAAGAGCGCCCTGTCGCATGAAGATGCCATCCGCGCCTCCATCGTCGGCATCCTGATGGAGCCCGATTTCTCCTATCGAATCGACCTCTCGACCACCACGACTCCCTCTGCCGCCCGCCCGCTGTCCGATAGCGCGCTCGCCAGCCGCCTGAGTTACTTCCTGTGGTCGAGCATGCCGGATCAGGAACTGCTTCATCACGTAGCGGCCGGCGACCTGCATCGGCCCGAGGTCCTGCTCGCCCAAACCCGCCGCATGCTGAAAGACCCGAAGATCATGGACATGGCCACCGAGTTCGGCGGCAATCTCCTCGACTTCCGCCGCTTTGAAACCTACAACTCGGTCGATCGCGACCGCTTCCCCGCCTTCACCAACGAACTCCGCGAAGCCATGTTCCAGGAGCCGATCCGTTACCTCACCGACATGTTCGAGAGCAACCGCTCCGTGCTCGACCTCCTCTACGGCAACTACACCTTCGTCAACCCCACGCTCGCGAAGTTCTACGGGATGCCCGAAGTGAAGGGCAAGGAAGAAACGTGGGTCAAGGTTGACGACGCTTCGACATATCAGCGAGGCGGCCTGCTCCCCATGGCCGTCTTCCAAACCGCCAACTCGCCCGGCCTCCGCACCAGCCCGGTCAAGCGCGGCTATTGGGTCGTCCGCCGCGTTCTCGGCGAGGTGATTCCGCCGCCTCCACCCGTAGTGCCGGAACTCCCGCACGACGAAGCGAAAACCGATCTCCCCCTGCGCGATGTCCTCGCGCAACACCGCTCAAACCCTGTCTGCGCAGGCTGTCATGCTCGCTTCGATGTCTTCGGCCTCGCCTTTGAAAACTTCGGACCCGTCGGCGAAGCCCGCACCAAAGACCTCGCCGGCCGCCCCGTCGATACCAGCGCCACCTTCCCCGGCGGCATGCAGGGTTCCGGCTATCAAGGCGTCCTCGCCTATATAAAGGAGCACCGCCAGCAGGATTTCCTCAACAACATGAGCCGCAAACTGCTGGCCTATGCCCTCAGCCGCTCGCTTCTGCTTTCCGACGAAGGCCTGGTCGAGCGCATGAATACCCGCATGGCGGCGAACGGGTATAAAATCGACACTTTGGTGGAAACAATCGTGACCAGTCCCCAGTTCCTCAACAAAAAAGGGCCGGAATCGACACAACAATCGACGCTGAAAGTAACTCCTCAGCCCGTCCCAGTCGTCAGGAAAGGTGAATGATGTCCCGTACTCGTAAGAATTCCGCCCCCAAAATCTCCCGCCGCACCGTCCTGCGCGGCGCCGGCGTCGCCATGGCCCTGCCCTTCATGGAGTCCCTGCCCGCGTTTGCGGATTCGAAGACCCCCATGGTCTTCCCGAAGCGCCTGGGCGTGCTCTTCATGGGCACCGGCATCAATGAGGATCACTGGGCGGCCGAGGGCGCGGGCGATTCCTTAAAACTCACCGGCACGCTCGAAATCCTCGAGCCCCTGAAGAAGAAGGTCAACGTCATCGACGGCCTCTTCGTCCAGGCCCTCACCAACCAGGGCATCCATCCCGCCCAAACCGGAAGCCTGCTCTCGGGCGCGCACATCTCGAAGGGCGCCATCATCCATTCCGGCATCAGCTTCGACCAGATGCTGGCCAACAAACTGGGCGATGAGACCCCGCAATCGAGCATCGTGCTCGCCTGCGAACAGCCCATGACCGGCTATCACGAGACCAACTTCTCGATGGCCTATAGTTCGCACATTTCCTGGCAGACTCCCGATTCGCCGGTGCCCGTCGAAGTTTACCCGTCGCTCGCCTGGGACAACCTGTTTGAAAACCGCGGCAGCGCCATCAACATAAGCATTCTCGACCGCGTGAAAGACCGCGCCCAGTCCCTCACCACGAAGATCAGCTCTACCGATAAGAACAAACTCGACGAATATCTCACCAGCGTCCGCGAAGTCGAAAAGCGCGTCGAACAGACCCGCCGCACGAAGACCGACGCCGAAGACGCCGCCAGAGGCTCCGGCACCCCGATGTTCAAAATGGACCGCCCCGCCAACGGCCTGCCCGAAGATCTCCGCGACCACGCAAAGCTCATGTGCGACATCATCGCTATCGCTTTCCAGACCGACAAAACCCGCATCGCCTCGCTCATCCTGGCGCGCGATCTGTCAGCCATGTACTATCCGTTCCTCAACGTTAAGGAAGGCCACCACGGCGCCTCCCACAACAACAATTCCGATGGCTACGAGCGCATCGCCCGCTTCCATCTGAGCCAGCTCGTTTACCTGGCGACGAAGCTCGACAGCATGAAGGAAGGCGACGGCACCGTGCTCGACAACTCCTGCCTCATGTGGCTTTCGAACATGTATGTCGGGCGCAAGCACGACAACAACCGCCTCCCCGTGGTTCTCGCCGGCGGCATGGGCGGAGCGCTTGAAACCGGCCGCGCCCTGAATTACGTCGGCCAAAGTGCCGAAAAGCGCAAGATGTGCAGCCTATACCTTTCCTTGATGGACCGCATGGGCGTGAAACTCGACAAGTTCGGCGATTCCGACACTCGTCTCGAACGGATCTGAACCATGTTGCGGCCGGGGCTGGCCATCTCGGCGCTGGCTGCGGGTCTTTCAGCCCAACAACTGCCCGAACGCCAGCTCCAGCTTCGCGAGCAGCGCGAACTCGAACAGCGAGCCAACGAACAACGCCGCCAACTCATCCGGGAGCAGCGCGAACGAGACGAACACCAGCACGAAGACGAGCTTCTCCTCATCCGGCGTCGAAATGAAGCCGAAGGGGATCACGTTCGCCAGGCCCAGGCCTCCGAAATGCAGTCCCCGCCCACTCCCGAACAAAAGCCCGTGGCCGAAGTACTGCCCGCCACTTCCCTGCCTCAACCCTCCCTCGACTTTTCGCCCCCACTCCTCGCACGAGCACTCGGAGCCGGCCTGCTCGCCGGAGCCTGCGCCCTCCTCCTCGGCAAACTCGTGCAACGGCGTTTCCGACTTGACACATAAACAGTGCCCACATATTATGTGTATATGAACATCACCCTGGCGATCGATGATGAAATCATAGAATCTGCGCGCAGAACTGCCGACTCGCTCGGCACCAGCGTCAATAAACTCGTCAGAGATTATCTTGAGCAACTGTCGGGTAAGAGCGACCCCGCTCTCGATGCCGCCGAATTTGAGCGGCTGTCGATGGCGGCAAATGGCCACTCGCGCGGCTGGAAATTCAATCGCGAGGAAATCCACGACAGAAAATGAGCGGCCTCGCTTTTTTCGACACCAACGTCCTGGTTTACGCGGATGACGCCGACTCCCCGGCGAAGCAAAAACGAGCCGTCAGTCTGCTGGCCGATCATGCCCGCCAGGGGACTTCGGTGCTCTCGCTCCAGGTGCTTCAGGAATACTTTGCCACCGTTACCCGCAAGCTCGGAGTCTCAGCGGAAACCGCGCAGCGAAAAGTCGAACTGCTGTCGAAGGGCAGAGTCGTACGGTTCACCGCGCAGGATGTGGTGCTCGCGATCGAATTACACCGTCTCACCCACATATCGTTTTGGGATGCCATGATTGTGCATGCGGCGCGTCTGGCCAACGCCTCAGTCCTCTTGAGCGAGGATCTGCAGCACGGCGCGACCCTCGCAGGTGTGCGAATCGAGAACCCCTTTCTTAGCCCCTCCTAGAATCAGAGGTACAGACATCGCCCCCCAATTGCAGTAGCCTCAAATTACGTGAAAACGTATGTCTTCGCGCTGGTTCTGGCCGTCGCTCTTGCGGGTCCAGGCCAGTCAGCCCCGGCGTCCACTGCCGGCGCGACCGCCCCTAAAGCCACACCCCAGCAGCGCCTCCTCCCCGACGCCGTAATCGAACGCAACATCCGCGCGAAGCTCGCCAAATCGAAGATCAGCCTCACCGACCACTTCACCGTCACCGTCCATAACGGAGTCGCCGTCCTCGAAGGCAAAACCAACGTCATCCAGCACAAAGGCGTTGCCACGCGTCTCGCCAAAAGCGGAGGCGCAATAGCCGTCCAAAACCAGATCCAGATCTCCGACTCCGCCAAAGCCAAAGCCGCCGCCCGCCTGGCCAAATATCGACTGCCCGCGACCGGCCCGACGCACGCAACCGTAGTCCAGGCGTCTAAGTAAGTAATAGAATCAGGGCATGCACCGCCTCGCCACTCTGTTCCTTACCGCAGCCGTCACCCTGGCTCAGCAAACGCCCCGCCCCGCGACGGAATTCGCCATCCACCGCCCCGGCGCGCCCGATCTGAAACTCAGCGCCTACCGCGGCAAAGTCGTCGTCCTCGCGCTCCTCAACAGCGGCTGCGAACACTGCCAGCACTTCGCCGAGCAGCTCGCCACCTATCAAAAGGACTACGGCCCCGGGGGAGTCCAGGTCCTCGCCGCCGTCTTCGATAACGGCGCCAAAGACCATCTCGCCAAATTCCGCGACAAATACGTCCACGGCTTCCCCGTCGGCTACTCCGACGAGGCCACCGTCATGAAATGGCTCGACTCCCCCCTCGACAAGGGCTACTTCGTCCCCATCGTCGCCTTCATCGGCCGCAAAGGCACCATCGAAAGCCAGCACATGGGCGACGACAACCTTTTCCAGAACCCAGACTCCAACATCCGCCATATCCTCGACCGTCTGCTGAAAGACACCCGTTGACCTCGTTATGGTTCAACCCCCTTCTGAAGCCAAAGGTCTATATCGAAACCACCATCCCGCTGAGCGAAGGCTTGCTGAGCTTCGGGGCATCCCGGTCCTTGAGTTCACTCCCGACGCCATCGATTTAGCGGATCGAATCCTCGCTGCAGGCCTGGTTCCGGCGAGTTCTGCGGAAGACGCATTCCACATAGCCGCCGCTGCCGTGCATGGCATGGACTATCCGCTCACATGGAATTGCCGCCACATCGCAAATGCTGAAATCATGGTTCGCCTCGCGTCGGTCACCGCCGAGCTTGGCTTTAAGCTACCCACCCTTTGCACACCGGATCAACTGATGGAAAACTAGTGGTATGGACGATCCGATAGTTGCGGAAGTTCGCAAAACCCGAGAAGAGCACGCCGCCCGCTTCAACTACGATCTTCGCGCGATCTACGAGGACATTAAAAGAATGGAAAAAGAACTCGGCGTGGAACTGGTGTCTCCTCCCCCGAAACGCATCCCAAAACTCGTCGAACCCGCGGAACCCGTCGCCCGTTGACCTTCGTCGTTTCAGCAGAGTGGCTGGGTCTGAAGTTACCTGAGATCCCGAAGCCAAAGTCTCCGGTACCGTCCTTCCTGACGGGAGCGTGCCAGGGGCTTCACATGCCTGATGCCCAACAGCCCTCTGTCCGCAGCCCGGTATCGTGCGGGTTGAGATGCAGGATGCAGCGAATCATCTCGTAGCTGGTCTTCTTCGGCCGAATCCGCTTGCGAAGGCAGACCCCATCCCTGAAGATAAGTGTCCGCATACGAGACCGGGGCAGGAGAGCAGCAGGCTCCAACAGTTCTTGACAGCCGTCGAATCGCGGATATCATCGATGACCCCATCCATCCGACCAACTCATCCGCAGCATACTCCACCGCCTTCGGAAATCTCTCCTGGCCGCGCGGAGCTACCGCGACGATCGGTTTGCCGAACTCCTTGGCAGCCTCAATCTCTGACTGAATCCATCCTCGGTACGCCACGTACATTCCCGCGAGAAGAAGCAGACAATCTGCTCTCGAGATCCTTTCGTCCAACTGGCGCGATAGTGCGATAGGACCTTGGCAAATTCCCGGAAAGGGCCAGAGGTCTTTCTTTTGGAATGCTGACGTTCTCCCAGTAGAAGCCTGGATCCGAACAGAGAAGACTTACCACCCTGTCATAGTTATCATTTCCTTCCCATGGGTGGCTGATGAACACGTGGTAGGGCAGGGGCAACTCAGGTAACGGTAAAACAAATCCATAGCTCAATGTTACCGTGTTTGGGGCTCCGGGTCTCAGCTTCGACAAGCGGTCGGGCGTCGGACGTAGGGCACTGCCCAGGAGTTCGCCCAGGTGCCGGGTCACGAGGTTAGACACCTCCTGATTCTCCTCAACCCCCCGCATGATAAGATCCCAGTCGAAACGGGGTATAACTCTGTGAAAAACTACGAAACGAAGGACATCAGAAACGTCGGCATTGCCGGTCACGGCCACTGCGGGAAGACCTCCGTAGCGGCCGGGCTCCTTTACGCGGCAGGCGCCACCACACGCCTCACCCGCGTCGACGAAGGCAATACCGTCACCGATTACGACGAAGAAGAGATCAACCGCAAGCTCACCATCTCCACCTCCGTCGCCGCCATCGAGTGGAAGAAAACCAAAATCAACCTCCTCGATACGCCAGGCTTCAACATGCTTCTCAACGACGCGCGATCCGCCCTCATCGCCGCCGATTCCGTGATCGTCGTCGTCGACGCCATCGCGGGCGTCGAAGCGCAAACCGAAAAAATGTGGAACACCGCCGAGGAATTTCACCTCCCGCGCGCCATCGTCATCAATAAACTCGACCGCGAACGCGCAAGCTTCGAGCGCACCATGGAAAGCATCCATGCCCGCTTCGGCCGCAACGCCGTCCCCATCCAGCTCCCCCTCGGCCAGGAAAAAGACTTCCGCGGCGTTATCGACCTCGTCCGCATGAAAGCCTACGTCTACACGATGGACGGCGACGGCAAAGGCCAGGAGATCGAGATCCCCGAAGAATACGCCGAAGCCGCCAAAGCCGCCCACGAAGAGCTCGTCGAAATCGTCGCCGAAGGCAAGGACGACCTCATGGAAGAGTTCTTCGAAAAAGGCACCCTCCCCGAAGAGCACATCATCGCCGGCATCGACGAAGAAATGCGCGAAATGCGCATCTTCCCCGTCCTCTGCCTCTCCGGCCTCCACGACATCGGCTCGGACTGGCTCCTCAACCTCATCGTCGAAGCCTTCCCCTCGCCCGCCGACCGGCCCCCCGCCCGCCTCCTCCTCAACGGCAAGGAAACCGAGCGCAAATCCAGCGACGCCCAGCCCGCCGCCACCTACGTCTTTAAAACCACAGCAGACCCCTTCGCCGGCCGCATCACCTTCTTCCGCGTCCTCTCCGGCTGCGTGAAGAACGACGTGCATCTCTTCAACCCCGCCCGCAGCACCGAAGAACGCCTCGCCCACATCGGCGCCCCATTCGGGAAAAATCTTCTCCCCGTAACCGAATTACACGCCGGAGACATCGGAGCCGTCGCCAAGCTGAAAGAAACTCTCACCGGCGACACCCTGACCGAAAAATCCTCACCGGTCGTGGTCCCGCCTGTGAAACTCCCCGAACCCTCCATCGCCTTCGCCGTCGAAGCCAAAAGCCGTGCCGACGAAGACCGCATGGGCAACGCCCTCCACAAACTCCTCGAAGAGGATCTCTCCCTCCGCTTCTACCGCGATCCGCAAACGCGCGAATTCCTCGTGGCGGGCACCGGGCAGCAGCATGTCGAAATCGCCGTCAGCCGGCTCAAGAAACGCTACGGCGTCGAAGTCACCCTAAAAGCCCCTAAGATCCCTTACCGCGAAACCATCCGCGGAACCGCCGACGTCCAGGGCCGCCACAAGAAGCAGACCGGAGGTCACGGCCAGTTCGGCGATTGCTGGATCCGCATGGAACCCCTGCCGCGAGGGGCCGGTTTTCAGTTCGCCAACGAGACCTTCGGAGGCTCAATTCCCAAAAACTATATACCAGCAGTGGAAAAAGGGATAATCGAAACCTCCGAACGGGGCTTTCTCGCCGGCTTCCCGATGGTCGATTTCAAGGTCGTCGTCTACGACGGTTCTTACCACGATGTCGACTCCTCCGAACTCGCCTTCAAACTGGCCGCGCGCAAAGCCTTCCGCAACGCCATGGCGACCGCGAAGCCCGCCATCCTCGAACCCATCATGAATGTCGAGATCCAGGCGCCGGTCGAATTCGCCGGCGACCTGATGGGCGATCTCAATGGCCGCCGAGGCCGCATTTCAGGCATGGATACCCAGGGCGCAACCCAGATTATCCGAGCCCACGTACCCATGTCGGAAATGCTCAGCTACCAGAGCGATCTCACATCGATGACGCAGGGAAGAGCTTCGTTTTCAATGGAGTTCGACCATTACGATTACGTTCCCCAACTCCAGTCGGACAAGATTGTGGCCGCCGCAAAAGCCGCCCGAACGGGAGAAGAAGAGTCCGACGAAGAGTAATGACTAATGGACCGGGGCGTGTCGCTACGCCCCGGTCGTAGTGTCAAATCGGCACGTATTGTTACATACAACGGTTGACGCAGTTGTAATGGATGAGCTAGCCTTGAGGTTTGCGCCTGCGCGTGGATTTTCAGCGCGTTCTACGAGCTGTTCAAACGTTCGAATTTCGGGAGATTGAATGCCCTGTAAACCGGCAAGCCGCGCAATTTTACTGAGTCTCGTGGCGGGTTGCGCGTCGCCGTCCCTGTATTCCCAGCAATCGGCCTTCCAAACTTCATTCTTCTCCCCGGCCGCCGCTCATGTCCACGAGAATGGCACCTCCGCTTCCGTTGCGGATACCGATGAAGACCTGCCTTACATTTTCCAGGTCGCCAAAGAAGGCCATCCAGGCACGGTGTCTTTCCAGCCCAACGCTTCCGATCTTTTGATCGGCCAGGCCGAAACAAAGTTTCAGACCGGACGAAGACTTTTTCGCGATCAGAGTTACGACCAGGCTCGTCAGGAGTTCGACGCCGCCATTGACTTGATGCTCCAGGCTTCCGAGAACCCCACAGATCGCCATCTGTTCGAACTTAAGCTTGAGGACATGGTGGACGCGATTCACCGCTTCGATCTCTCCGGCCTCGGCGCCGCCCAGGTTGAGACTGAACCTCAGTTCGATAAGGCCCCCCTCGAAGACATCGCGGGCATGACCTTCCCGGTCGATCCTAAAATTAAGGATAAGGTCCAGGTCCAGATGAAGACCACGGCGTCCGCCCTGCCTCTGGTCGTCAACGATGTGGTTCTCGGGTACATCAATTACTTCAGCGGCAAGGGTCGCCGGACCATCGAATACGGTCTGGAGCGGGCTGCCAAATACCAGCCGATGATTTCAAAAATCCTCGCGGAAGAAGGTGTGCCCCAGGAACTGATTCATCTGGCGCAGGCCGAATCCGGCTTTCTGCCGCGCGCCGTTTCCCGCGCCGCCGCCGAAGGCATGTGGCAGTTCGTCAAGTTCCGCGGCAACGAATACGGCCTGATGCAGACCCCTTACTCCGACGATCGCCTCGACCCCGAAAAAGCCACCCGCGCCGCCGCCCACCACCTCCACGATCTCTTTAACGAATTCCACGACTGGTATCTTGCGATTGCGGCTTATAACTGCGGCCCCGGCGCCGTCGAACGCGCCGTCGAACGTACCGGCTACGCCGATTACTGGGAACTTCGCGCCCGCCACGCGATCCCCAACGAAACCTCCAACTACGTTCCCATCATTCTCGCCATGACCATCATGGAAAAGAATGCGGCCGAATACGGTCTCGACCACCTCTCCTGGGAATCGCCCATCGAGTACGACACCGTCAAAGTCGAATCGCCCACTAACCTCGCTCTGATCGGAGACCTCGTGGATACCCCGATGCCCGAACTCCAGCAACTGAACCCCGCGTTGCTGCGGGGCACGGCTCCCTCCGGCTACGACCTTCGCGTTCCGAAAGGCACGGCTGTCCAGTTGGATGCCGCGTTCGATAAAGTTCCCCTCGAAATTCGCCAGTGGGCCCGTATGCATCGCGTGCAGGAAGGTGAAAACCTCGCGCTCATCGCCCACCGTTATAACGTCTCGGCGTCCTCTGTCGCATCGATCAACGGCGTCACCCAGGCGGCTCCGGGCGACCAGCTGGTCATCCCCGGCGCTTATCACGACATCTCGGTTCCGGCAGCGCGATCCGCCGCCCGCAAGTCTACATCGAAGCGCCCCATAACCGTGGCGAGCCAGACTGCCGCGAAACATCCCGTCGCCGTCGCCGTCGCCTCTGCCAAAGCCCTGGCCCCAAAAGCAACAGCCAAAGTCGCGGCTCACAAGACCCTCGGTACGGTAGCTCGCGCCACCCACAAACCCGCAGTCATCGCCCGCTAAACCGACCGTCCCAACACCGATCTTCGTCAGCAACTCCTGCCTCACCGCCTCAATCCCGGCAATTCGCGATATTTTTTGCGATTTCACCCCCCCGAATCGCTTGCGTATAAAACAAAAAACGGTATGCTAATGGTGACCGTGCCGAAACAGGAGGCTCACTGAATGTTCGATGACCTGAAGCTCGCCCCTAAAGACGAAGACGAAATGGAAGATTTCCGCGACTACGACGATGAGGGCGATGACGTAGACTCAAAGCTCGACGAATACGAAGACGATGAAGACGATGACGAAGACGAGATCACTGTAGTGGCCGTGATTTCCGTTCCGACTGTCATTGATGTAGAACTGAGTGAGCCTGCGCCCGCCTCTGAAGCGCTGCCTGCGGGCACCCCCTTGCCGCCGAAGGAACCATCTCCACCGCGCAAGCCGGCGGCCCGCGCAAGCAAGTCCGCTCCTGCTAAAAAAGCTGCGGCTCCCGCAAAAAAAGCTGTAGCGCCCGCTAAGAAGGCTGCCGTTCCCGCAAACAAGGCCGCGCCTCCCGCAAACAAGGCCGCGCCTCCCGCAAAGAAGGCCGCGCCTCCCGCAAACAAGGCCGCGCCTCCCGCTAAAAAAGCCGTTGCCAAAAAAGCCGTTGCCAAAAAGGCCGTGGCGAAAGCGGTAGCCAAAAAAGCCATTAAGAAAGCAGTCGCGAAGTCCGTCAAAAAAGCCGTAGCAAAGAAGGCCGTCGCT
>Ga0302320_10025780_pt1 | contig 11414 bp, 10 predicted proteins | sample Bog_T0_3_FD_202130 | JGI IMG/M metagenome (GOLD analysis project Ga0302320, IMG submission 202130) | Peat permafrost microbial communities from Stordalen Mire near Abisko, Sweden - Bog_T0_3 | ecosystem: Environmental > Terrestrial > Soil > Wetlands > Peat | place: Sweden: Abisko, Stordalen Mire... | reverse complement strand
GTAGCGCAGGGCCATGGCGGCGATGGCCACTTCGCCGGCCTCCTCCACCACCTTCTTGCCGATGCGTTCCGGGCCGCGGTGGAACAGCTTCTGGGTGTAGCTGCCCTCGGGGCCCGCGCCTGCCTTGCGCTGCTTCAGGGTGTCCTCCAGGCGCCCCAGCCAGGCCGCCGGGGCCAGGCCGTCGAAGCACGAGGGCGTGCCCCGGTGGCAGGTGGGACCCTGGGGCTCGGCCAGCACCAGCAGGGTGTCGCCGTCGCAGTCCAGGAATGCGTCCAGGAACTTCAGCCGGTTGCCGCTGGTCTCGCCCTTGACCCAGAGCTGGTTCCGGCTGCGACTCCAGAAGGTGACCCAGCCGGTGGAGCGGGTGAGCTCGAGCGCCTCGGCGTTCATGTAGCCGACCATGCGCACTTCCCCGCCAGGGGACTGCACCACCGCGGGGATCAGGCCCTGGGGCCCGAACTTGATCTTGTCCATGGGAACGCTCATGGTCTTACCTCAATGCCCGCCTGGGCCAGGAATGATTTCAGTTCAGAGATGCGCAGCCGCTCCTCGTGGAACAGGGTGGCGGCCAGCGCCCCCTCGGCCCCGTGGCGGAAGGCCTCCAGGAAGTGCTCGCGGGTGCCGGCGCCGCCCGAGGCGATCACCGGGATGCCCAGGCCGTTGGCCAGGTCCAGGATGTCCAGGTCGAAGCCCGACTGGGTGCCGTCCCGGTCGATGGATGTGAGCAGGATCTCGCCGGCGCCCCGGTCCTCCAGTTCGTGCAGCCACTGGGCCGCGGCGAGCTCGGTGGGGACGTTGCCGCCCTTGGAGAACACCCGCCAGCCCAGCTGGGGATCCCGGGCCACGTCCACCGCCACCACCACGCACTGGCGGCCGAACGCCGCCGCGGCGCGGGTGACCAGGGGCGGATCGGCGATGGCGGCGGTGTTGAGCGCCACCTTGTCGGCGCCGGCCCGCAGCAGGCGGAAGATGCCATCGACGCTGCTCACGCCGCCGCCCACGGTGAAGGGGATGCTGAGGGTGGCGGCCACTTCCGAGACCCAGGCCTCGCGGGTGGTGCGGCCCTCCTCGGAGGCGACGATGTCCAGGAACACCAGCTCGTCGGCGCCCTCCAGCCCGTAGCGCACGCCCATCTCGGCGGGGTGGCCCATGTCGCGCAGGCCCTTGAAGTTGATGCCCTTGACCACCCGGGCGTCCTTGACGTCCAGGCAGGGGATGATGCGTTTGGCGGCCATCAGTCGACTCCTTCAGGGGCGGCCATGGCCGCCCGCACCGCCGGATCCTCCGGCGCCATGCGCCCGTCCAGCAGGGCTTTGCCAGAGATGGCGGATTCCGCCACCCCCTTGATCAGGGCCAGGTCGTCCAGGTCGCGCAGGCCGCCGGAGGCCTGCACCCGGAAGCCCAGGGCGGCCACCAGGGCCAGGGCCTCGACGCCGGGGCCGGTCATGGCGCCGTCCCGCTCCACGTCGGTGACCAGGGCCAGCTCGATGCCCATGGCTTTCAGCGGCGCGGCCACGGTCTCCAGGGACAGGGGCGAGGCCTTGGTCCAGCCGCGCACCACCGGCTCGCCGTTGCGCAGGTCCAGGGCGGCGATGATACGGGTGGGGTCCAGCCCCTCCAGCGCCTCGGGGGTCTCCAGCGCCAGGGTGCCCACCACGGCGTCGAAGCCGTCGGCCTGCACCCGCAGCACCGCGTCCCGGGAGCGCAGGCCCCCGCCCAGCTGGAAGCGGACGCCGGGCCAGGCCAGGGCGAAGCCGCGCAGTTTCTCCTGGGGCTTTTCGCCGAAGGCCGCGTCCAGGTCCACCAGGTGGATGCGCCGGGCGCCGGCCTCCACCAGGCGCTCGATCCAGGCTTCGGGGGTGTGGGCATAGACGAACGCGCTGTGCCGTTCGCCCTTGAGCAGGCGCACCACCTGGCCGCCCAGCAGGTCCATGGAAGGTATCAGGCGCATGGTGTCTCCCCCATCCAGTTCAGAACGCCGCGCAGCAGGCTTTCGCCGAAGGGCCCGGACTTCTCCGGGTGGCCCTGGAAGCCCAGCACCCGGCCCCGGGCCTGCATGGCCGAGAAGGGCCGGCCGTGGGTGGATTCCAGCACCGTCTCGGCGTCGCTGTCCAGGGCGTAGCTGTGCACGAAGTAGAGCCAGTCCTCGCGGAAGTCAGGCAGCGCCGGGTGGGCGGCCTTGGCCTTGACCTTGGCCCAGCCCATGTTCGGCACCTTGACCCCGGGCCCCAGCAGCCGGGACATGCCCGGCACCAGGCCCAGGCCGGCGGCGCCGGGGCTCTCTTCGCTGCCTTCGGCCAGCAGCTGCAGGCCCAGGCAGATGCCCAGCACCGGGCGGGTGGCGGCCAGGCCCGGGATCACGTCCCACCAGCCGCGTTCCACCAGCGCGGCCCGGGCCGCGGTGAAGTGGCCGACGCCGGGCAGGATCAGGGTGCCGGATTCCGGGGCGTCGGCGGGGGTGACTGCGCGCACGCTCTGGAAGCCCAGGCGGGTGAGGGCGCCCTGCAGGGAGTGCAGGTTGCCCGCGCCGTAGTCGATGAGGGTGATCATGGGGGCTCCTAGGTTGTCAGCGTGCCTTTGGTCGAGGGGATGCCTTCCCCCTCCCGCTTGAGGGCGCGCCTGAGGGCCACGGCCAGGGCCTTGAACAGGGCCTCCAGCTGGTGGTGGGTGTTTTCGCCGTAGAGGATGGCGGCGTGCAGATCGAAGGCGCCGCGCTGGGAGAAGGCGATGAAGAACTCCCGGGCCAGCTCGGGGTGGAAGCCGTTGCCCAGGATCAGGGCCGGCAGCTTGACGTCGTAGCGGCACCAGGGGCGGCCGGAAAGGTCGATCACCACCCGGGCCAGGGACTCGTCCAGGGGCACGTGGGCTTCGCCGAACCGGGCGATGCCGGCCTTGTCGCCCAGGGCCGCCTTGAGCGCTTCGCCGAGAGCCAAGCCGACGTCCTCCACCAGGTGGTGGCCGTCCACCTCGAGGTCGCCCACTGCCTCCACTTCCAGCCCCAGGCCGCCGTGCCTGGCCAGCTGCATGAGCATGTGGTCGAAAAATGCCAGGCCCGTGCTGATCTTGGCGGGGCCCCCGTCCAGGTCCAGGGCGACCCTCACCTTGGTCTCCCCGGTGACTCGTTCCAGCGTGGCGGTTCTCATGCTTGGACTCCTTTCAGTGCGGACAGCAGGGCTCTCAGGCTGGGGGCGCGCAGGTCGCCTTCCCGGGCGATGGAATCCCGCTGCGGCCCCACCGCGGCGAAGGTCCACACCAGGTCGGGCCGGGCTTCCCGGGCCCCGCGCAGGGCCGCGGCGTCGTCCCGGGTGTCGCCCACGAACACGATCTCTTCGGACTGGAAGGCGTCGGCCAGCTGCAGCAGGCCTCCCGGCATGGGCTTGCGCAAATGCGCGGCGCGGTCGGGCACCGCCGGCAGGCGGAAGCCCAGCACCGCGAAGCCCGATTCCAGCTCTTCCTCGTTGCGCCCGGTGAGCACCGCCAGGTCCCAGCCCAGGGCCTCCAGCTCGGCCCGGGTGACCAGGGGCGTGTCCGGGACCGGCACCGATTTGTAGGCGCTCACCACGGCCTCCGCGCTGCGGGGCTCCAGTTCCTGGATGCGTTCCTCCAGGTCGGGGAAGCCGGCGCCCTGGGCGGACCAGAGCCGGTCCAGCTCGCCCCGCTCGTGCAGGGCCAGGGCCGCTGCGCAGACCCGGTAGTCGTTGTTGAAGCCGGCCACCTGCTTGAAGCCCAGGTAGTGGGCGTCCATCCACGGGAGGTCGGGGGCCAGCCCGGCCAGGGCCTTGGCCACGGCGTTCATGAAGCCGGGGTCGCCGTCCACCATGACCCCGTCCATGTCCAGGGCCAGCAGCCGGCGCGGCGCCACGGCCCGGGGCTCGCCCAGGCCGGCGCCCAGGGCCGCGGCGGTCTCCCGGGCCTCGGCCTCGGTGCCGACGGTGACCCGGCCCGCGCCCAGCTCCGGCAGGGCCCGGGACTGGATCGCCGCGGCCCGCAGCTCGGGGCCGGGGTCCGGGCGCAGGAGCAGGAAGTTGGCCGAGCTCGGCGCCGCCACCCGGCCGCCCAGGGCCGCGGCCAGGCGCTCCCGGCGCTCGGGCACTTCCCGGGCCTGGCGGGCGAAGGCCGCCTTGAAGTCCAGGGCCACGTCCAGGGCCTCCAGGGCCGGGGCGGGGATGCTGAAGGGCAGCTGCAGGGCGGCCAGCGCGGCGACCAGCTCCGGGGCCCCCATCAGGTAGCCCAGGCGCCAGCCGGCGCTGGCCAGGGCCTTGCTGAAGGTGCGCAGCAGGACCAGGTTGGGGTAGCGGTCCACCGCCAGCCGGTGGGTGAGCGGGGCGAACTCGGCGTAGGCCTCGTCCAGCACCACCAGGGTCGGGTCCGGGAGGAGCGCGGCGGCCTCGAGCAGGGGCTCCAGCTCCCAGGGGGAAAGCCAGGCGCCGGTGGGATTGTTGGGCAGGGTGAGCCAGAGCTGGCGGGGCGGGTCCTGCTCCAGCAGCCGCAGCCAGGGTTCCAGCGGGAAGCCGTCGCCCACCGGCACCGGCACCGGCCGGAGCCCGTGCCGGGCCGCCAGGGCCGGATAGAGGCTGAAGCCGGGGTCCGGAAAGGCCACCGCTTCGCCGGGAGCGGCCCCGGCCAGCGCCACCAGGTCCAGCAGCGACCCGCTGGACGGGCCCAGCAGCACGCCGCCCTCCGGGGCGCCCAGGCTCTGGGCCAAGCGGGCGGTGAGCTCCTCCTGGCGTTCGGGGTAGTGCTGGAAGGGCATGTCGTTCAGCCGGGCCATCAGCGCCTGGCGGGCGCCGTCGGGCCAGCCCGCGGCCGCTTCGTTCAGGTGCAGCCGGGCCATGGCCTCGCCCCGGGCTTCGCCCTGGGGGCGCAGGTAGCCGCGCAGCTGCTGGAATTCGGGTCGGATCAGGGGCATGTGGACTCCACACGGGGACATACGGCACTCACGGGTCGGACCGGCGCTGAGCAGAAGTCCGGCGCCGGCGGCCTAGGAATGATGCAGGAGGGCACGGCGGCGGGCGCTTCGCGCATGGTGGACCAGCCCTTCGGCCTCGGCCAGGCGGGCCACCCGCGGGGCCAGGACGCCGGCCAGGGCCGGGTCCAGCTCCAGGACCGTCTGGCGCTTCATGAAGGTGGCCACCCCCAGGGGGCTGGAGAACCGGCCGGAACCGCCGGTGGGAAGCACGTGGTTGGGGCCCGCGCCGTAGTCGCCGAACACTTCGGCGCTGGCCTCGCCCATGAACACGGCGCCGGCGGTGGTGAGCCGGGGCAGCCAGACCTCGGGGTCGGCCACCGAAAGCTCCAGGTGCTCGGGGGCCCAGGCCTGGGCGAAGGCCACGGCCAGGTCGCGCCCGGCCTGGATGAGCCGGCCGTGGCGGCCCAGGCTGGCCTCCAGGATGGCCCGGCGCGGGCTGGCCTGGACCCGCTGGTCAAGCTGGGCGGCCACCGCCGCCAGCAGGCCCGGGTCGTCGGACACCAGCACCGCCGCGGCGTCGGGATCGTGCTCGGCCTGGGCCAGGAGGTCCTCGGCCACTGTTTCCGGGTCCGCGCCGGCGTCGGCGATCACCAGCACCTCCGAGGGCCCGGCCAGGGAATCGATGCCGCAGCTGCCCACCAGCTGCCGCTTGGCCTCGGCCACGAAGCGGTTGCCGGGGCCGGCCACCAGGTCCGCCCGGGGTTCGCCGTGGACCATCCAGGCCACCGCCTGGGCGCCGCCCACGGTGTAGAGTTCATCGAGCTCCAGCAGCGCCGCGGTGGCCAGCACCAGCGGGTCGGGCCCGCCGGGCTTGGGCGGGGTGACGCCGACGATCCGGGCCACCCCGGCCACCTGGGCCGGGATCACGGTCATGGCCAGGGTGGAGGGATAGAAGGCGCGGCCGCCGGGGATGTAGACCCCGGCTGTGGCCATGGGCAGCCAGCGCTCCCGGGCCCGGCCGCCGCCGGGCAGCTGCAGGTCCACGTCGCGCAGGGCCGCCTTCTGGGCCCGGGCGAAGCGGCGGATGCCCTCCACCATGCCTTCCAGGTCGCCGATCAGGTCCGGGTCGCTCCGGCGCAGGCCGGCCAGGGCCGCCCGGGCGGCCGCGGGGTCCACCCGGAAGCTGCCGGCGTCCAGGTCCACCCCGTCCAGTTCCCGGGTGAGGCGGAACACCGCCTCGAGCCCGTTCAGGCGCACGTCCTCCAGGATGCGGCCCACCGTGCCCCGCGTCTCCCCTTCCACCTTGATGTCCCTCGCCAGCGCGGCGAGCATTCCCGGCAATTGTTCTCGGTCAAGCAGCTGGATCGGGATGAAGTAACACCGTGACACCTCAGGGGGAACTTGATTCTGGCATGGCCGGGGCCGAGATGCAACTCCAGGAAATTCAGGTCTCCAGCGGCCAGAACTGGTCGGTGACCGTCCGTCCGGCCCTGGCGTGGACCAGCGCCCGCAGCCCGATGTCGTGGCGGACCTGCATGCCGGGCCACTGGACCTGGGCGATGGCGGCCTCGATCCGCTCCCGGGCCTGGGCCAGGTCGGGGGCCGTGGCCACCAGGTTGAGCACCCGCCCGCCGGCGGTGCGCCAGATGCCGTCGGGGCCCCGCCGGGTGCCGGCGTGGATGACGGTGGCCGCCGGATCGGCGATGGCGATGGCCGCACCGCCGATGGGGGCCTCGGGGTAGCCTTCGGCGGCCAGCACCACGGCGATGGCGCAGCCGTCGCGCAGGGCCAGGCTGCCGCGGTCCAGCCGCCCCTCGGCCACTTCCAGCAGGAGCGGGGCCAGGTCCTCGTCCAGCAGCTCCAGCAGCACCTGGGTCTCGGGGTCGCCGAAGCGCACGTTGTACTCCAGCAGCCGGGGCCCCCGGGGGGTCCACATGACGCCCAGGAACAGCACGCCCCGGGCGGCCAGGCCGTCCTCGCGCAGGCCGCGGATGGTGGGCTCCACCAGGTCCCGGGCGAGCCGGGCCAGGTCCTGGTCGCGCAGGAAGGGCAGCGGGCCGAAGGCGCCCATGCCGCCGGTGTTGGGCCCCAGGTCGCCGTCGAAGATGCGCTTGTGGTCCTGGCAGGGCGGCAGCATCGCGTAGGCGGCGTGGTCGCCGTCCACGTCGACCAGCACATGCAGGGAGAGCTCCATGCCGATCAGCGGCTCCTCCAGCAGCACGGTGCGGGAGGCGTCGCCGAACTGGCCGGCCATGAAGGCGCGCAGGGTGGCGACGGCCTCGCCCTTGCTGGAGGCCAGCACCACCCCCTTGCCCGCGGCCAGGCCGTCGGCCTTCAAAACGATGGGGAAGCCGTGGGCCCAGGCCTTGACCGCGGCCTCGGCCGAGGCCAGGTCGGTGAAGGTCTCGCTGGCGGCGCAGGGGATGCCGTGGCGGAACATGAAGTCCTTGGCGAAATCCTTGCTGCCTTCCAGGCGGGCAGTGGCCGCGCCGTGGCCGAACACCGGGACCCCCTCCCCGCGCAGGGCGTCCGCCAGGCCGGCCACCAGGGGCGCCTCGGGCCCCACCAGCACCAGGTCGGGCCGCTGCTCCGCGCACCAGGCGGTGATGCCCGGGATGTCCCCGGCCTGGAGCGGCAGGCAGGCGCCCAGCTCGGCCAGGGCGTCGCTGCCGGGCGCCGCGAACAGCTCCACCGGCAGGCTGCCGGCCTTCAGCTTGAGCGCGAACGCATATTCCCGGCCTCCGGAACCGACGATCAGGATTTTCATGGCTCCCCCTCCTAGAGCCTAGCACTGCCAAGGGAGCAAGCTCCCTGGTCGACGCTAGCAAATCTCAGGCTATCCTAGGCAAATGATCGGTCGTCTCAGAGGTTGCCTCATCCAGAAAAGCCCGGGCCACGCCCTCGTGGAATGCGCCGGGGTCGGTTACGAATGCTCAATATCATTGGGCACCTACGGAGCCCTGCCCGAAGAGGGGCGCGAGGTGATCCTCCAGGTGGAGACCCTGCTCCGGGAGAACGACCTGAGCCTGCTGGGCTTCGCCACCCAGGAGGAGCGCCAGCTGTACCGGCTGCTGGTGAAGGTGGACGGCGTGGGGCCCAAGCTGGCCCTGGCCGCCCTGGGCTCTTTGCCCCTGGCCGAACTGGTCCAGGCCATCCGCTGCCGGGATGTGAAGGCGCTCTGCCGCATCCCCGGGGTGGGCAAGAAGACCGCCGAGAAGCTCTGCTTCGAGCTTTCCGAGAAGCTGGGCGGCACCGGCGGCCTGGAGGGCCTGTCCGGGCCGGCCGGACCGCGCGACGCCTGGGAGGCCGACCTGAGGTCGGCCCTCACCAACCTGGGCTTCCGGGAAGAGGTTGTGATTCCCATCGTCAACGACCTGAAGGCGGAACGGCCGCCCCTGGCCGAGGCCATCCGCCGCTCTCTGAAGGCTCTCCAACGGTAGCCGTTTTCTTTGCGATGGCATCACCGCGACCCTGGAGGGTAAGCTTGGGGTGATTCCGCTGGAGGTATGAAATGCTCCGTCAATGGCTCCGGCTGCTGGACCCCAGGATTCACGAACTGCAGCAGCGCGCGGGGGACTCCCCCGATGCCCGGCTGCAGTATGTCAGGGCCCTGAACGGGCGCTGCATGCACGAGGAGGCCCGGACCCTGCTGGACGCCGGCCGCAACGAAAGCAGGCAGGACCCCGATCTCTGGTTCGAGCGGATCATGGCGCTGGGCGACCACGCCTCCGCCGACGAGATGGAAGACCTGTTCCGCCAGCTCTCCGGGCTGCGCGAGGAGCGCCCCCAGGACGCGGCGGTGCTGCGCAACCTGGGCTTCATCCGGATCCTGCAGCAGCGCGGCGACGAGGCCGAGCGGGCCCTGCGCCAGTCCCTGGCCATCAACGGGGCGGACCCGCGGGCGCTGGAGCTCATGGGCCTGCTCTGCGTGCAGCGGGAGAACTCCCAGGAGGCAAAGACCTGGCTGCTCAAGGCGCTGAGCCTGCAGCCCCGGGACCCGCGCACCCTGCGCCTGCTTGGGATCACCTGCGAGCACCTTGGGGATTTCAAGTGCGCCGAATCCCAGTTCCTGGCCGCGCTGGATGTGGACGCTTCCTACTTCTGGGGCTGGCACAGCCTGGGCGAGCTGCTCCTGAAGAAGGGCGAGCTGGAGGACGGCCTGCGCTGCATCCACCGGGCCCGCAGCATCCAGGCCCGGGAATCGGCAAGCTACTTCATCCTGTCCGAGCTGTTCGCCGAGCAGGGGCACCTGGAGCTGGCCATGGCCGAGCTGCACCACCTCACCGCCCTGGCCCCGCCGCTGGACGTCCTGGCCGAGGCCTACGCCATGCTCGGGGAGATCCGCCGGGACCTGGGCGACCAGGAAGGCGCCACTTCCTACTTCTCCCTGGCCACCGAGACCGACCCCCAGGCCTCCGACCCCTGGGCCGCCCTGGGCGACATGGCCCGCACCGACTGCCGCTGGGAGGACGCCCTGCGCTGCTACCGGGAGGCCCTGGGCCGCAGGCCGGACGCCGCCGACCTGCAGGTGCAGATGGGCTACATCCACCTGAACACGGGTCAGTACCTGGAGGCCGAGCAGCTGTTCCTCACCGCCCTGGAGGCCGATCCCAGCGAATACAGCGCCTACCTGGGGCTGTCCGAGTGCTACCGCAACCTGGCCCGGCCCGAGGACCAGTTCGCCATGGTCAAGCAGGCCCTGGCCCTGGCCCCCGAGGATCCGGACGTCTGGAACGCCCTGGGGGTCGCCCAGGAAGTGCGCGGCAAGTGCGTGGAGGCCACCGAGGCCTACGAGCGCGCCCTGAGCCTTGCCCCGCTGCACCGGAAGGCCGCCAACAACCTCGGCTTCCTTCTTGAGAAACGCATGCAGAACGGCGAGACCGGGCTGCGCGACCGGGCCATGGAGGCCTGGAAGCTGCGCCTGCTCATCTGCAGGGACGAAGGCCAGAGCATGAAGAAGGCCACCGAGCACCTGACCAAGCTGGGCGTAGCCGAGGAAACGATCCGCTGGTGGTTGGAGCATGACCCGACGCCCGGTTCCTGATACCATGGGGGGTTCGGAGTATTCATGAGTGGATTTCTTTTGACTTTGCACGTGATCGTGAGCGTCCTCCTGGTGGCGGTGATCCTCCTCCAGCCCGGGGCCAAGGGCGGGGGGCTGGGCGCCTCCTTCGGCGGCGGCGGGGCCAACTCCGCTTTCGGCGCCCAGGGTTCCGCGCCGTTCCTGGCCAAGTTCACCTACTGGCTGGCGGCGGGCGTCATGGCAACGTCCCTGGTGATCGAGGTGATCATCGTCAAGGAGAACCGTTCGGTCCTGGACAAGGCCGTGGCCCCGGTGTCGGCGCCGGCCGCCGCCCCTCCGGCGGCGCCGGCTCCAGCGCCTGCCGCCCCCGCTCCCTCCCACGCCCCGACGCCGGTTTTGCCCAAAAAGTGAGCGTTGACGGGTGCCGCGCGCCGTGGCATCCTAGCTCTTCAGCCCGCGTGGTGAAATTGGTAGACACGCCATCTTGAGGGGGTGGTGGCCACAAGCCGTAGCGGTTCGAGTCCGCTCGCGGGCACCAGAACAGGAGAGCGCCCTTCGGGGCGCTTTTTTTTGCCCGGAAACCTTGGCCGGGTTCCAGGCATCCCTGTGGATCAGAACATCGGTGTTCTCAGTCTCGTGGATTGTCTTGTGAGCTTCAATAAATTTCTAATTGCCGTGGCGCTCCTGGGGACGCTGGGCTGCAAGGACGATGAGAATGGCCCGGGCGGGCTGTATGTGTATGACAACCGCTCCGCCTCCGTCCTGGTTTTCAGCGAGCTGGAGAAGGTCCATGACGCGGCCAGGGACCGCAGGGAGCTGCCCAAGGCCGACCGGGCCATCAAGAGCAGGAGGCTGGACGGCATCACCCTGGCGTGGGGCGGCATGGCCCTGGACAGGAGGCACAACCGGCTCTACCTGGTGTCCGACACCGGCAAGGTCCACGTCATCTCCGAGCCCGGCAGAAGGAACGGCACCCTCTCCGGGAAGGCCGAGATCGCATCCTTCAACCTGGGCGGCGACTCGGACCGGTACAGCGGGGGGTCGGTGTTCGGCCAGGCCTCGGTGGATCCCGCCCACAGCACCCTCTATGTGATGGAGAACGCAGTGAAAGGCACGGCGGCGCGGGTCTGGCACGTGGGCAACGCCAGCAGCGTCGCCAACGGGAGCACCCTGGCCAGGGCCGGGCACACCTTCCACGCGGATGGCGACAAGCGGGGCGCGGGCCTGGTCGCGAACAGCGAGCACAAGGTGTTCGTGCTGTTCGGCCATGGCGATGCCTTCGAGCGGCCCAGTGGCGGCGACCAGATCACCGGCCCCCGGCTGCGGGAGGGGACGAACGGCGCCTTCCCGGTGGACCCCATCCAGAGCCGCCCCAGGAGCACCCTCATCGGCGGCCGGACCAGACTCGCGGCCCCGCTCCACTGGGGATCGCTGGCCTACCATGGCCGGAACCGGGAACTGTTCGCGCTCGTCCCCCCCAGC
>Ga0302320_10025777_pt1 | contig 11415 bp, 12 predicted proteins | sample Bog_T0_3_FD_202130 | JGI IMG/M metagenome (GOLD analysis project Ga0302320, IMG submission 202130) | Peat permafrost microbial communities from Stordalen Mire near Abisko, Sweden - Bog_T0_3 | ecosystem: Environmental > Terrestrial > Soil > Wetlands > Peat | place: Sweden: Abisko, Stordalen Mire... | reverse complement strand
AGGGCGATCAGCGCGCAGTCAGTTCGTCAGATCTCCGCGGACGGGGACCGGCGGCGACACCGCTTCGTGCTGGAGGTGCGCAACGCGCGGATCGATGCACCAACCGCAGCGGACGACATGGAGATCGGCAGGTTGCTGGGCGCCTCCGTGCGCCACATTCTCGCTCGCTACTAGCGCATTCGCTGAGGAGTCCTTCGCGTGTCGAGTGAGATTGGAAGGAAGATCGATCTGGTCGCGAGCGGCGAGCTCGGAATGCGCCTCAAAGCGCATGGCTACCGAAAGAAGGGACGCACGTTCCACCGACGGACGGAGGAGTCCGTGTGCATAGTGAACGTGCAAGCGAGCCAGTCGAACATCGGCTCGACGGGAACGTTCACGATCAATCTCGGCGTGTACTTCCCCGGCATCGAGGAGCCGCTGACCGGCGGGTCGCCGTCAGACCCGCCTCGCGAGTACGACTGCACGCTGCGGCAGCGCCTCGGCGGACTGATGCCGGAGACGGGCGGCGACCGGTGGTGGAGCGTCGGATCGGACGTCGCAACCGTCAGCGAGGACGTCGCCGAGGCGTGGCGCGTCTTCGGCCGACCGTGGCTCGATGGGAACGCGACGCTCACGAGTGCTCGCGCGGAGTTGACCCGACGGAACGCGCTGCACGGCGCGGTGGCGTCGATGCTCCTCGGGGAGCGCGCGGAGGCCGAGCGGCTGGTTCGCCTCTACCTCGCCGAGTGTCCGGAGCGGGCGACGATCGCGCGCGCCCGTGCTGAGAGGTGGGCTCGCGCCAGCGGGATCGCGCTCTAAGCCGACGAATGGCCTGCGAAGTCCCACCGCCGGCCCTACGGGATCCACTCCGGGAAGTCGTCGCTCCGGTCCGTCGCCGCCTCGTGGTCGAACTCGTGCAGGTCGCCGTCGTACTCGATGGTCAGATCCTCCTTCGGCTCGGCGTAGCCGAGCGGCGCCTCGCCGCGCGCGTAGCCGATCGCGCGGTACCCACGTAGCCGCTTCTCGAACATGCGCAGCAGCATCGGCACCTCGCGGTCGACGTAGTCGAAGATCCGGACCTCACGCTTCCCCGGGTGGAGGCGGTGGAGCCGCCCGGTGTACTGCACGAGCGTGCCCTTCCACGAGATGGGCATGGCGAGGAAGAGCGTGTCGAGGCGCGCGTCATCGAAGCCTTCGCCGATGTAGCGCCCGGTCGCGATCAAGAGACGCTCCTCGTTCGGCGGAATCGCATCCAGCCGTGCCCTCACCTCTCGATCCGTCTTCGCGCCCATGCCGCCCTGGAGCACGACGAGGTGGCGCGCGACGCGGGCGAGGCGACTCGTGAAGTAGTCAAGATGTTCCTTGCGCTCGGTGAGGAGGATCGGCGATCGCCGCTCCTCGAGCGCCCGCACGACGTCGCTCAAGATCATCGCGTTACGCGCCTCGTCCCGCGCGAGGCCGCGGTAGAGCTCCTGTATCCCGCCCCGCTGATCTGCGCCGGAGGGGCGGAAGCTCGTCTCGCGGACAACCAGACGATGTTCGAAGGGCCGCGTCGCGGCCTGCGACTTCGAGTCGATCTTGAATCGAACGGGACCGAGCTGCATCTCCGTGATCGGATGATGGCCGTCCCGTCGCTGGGGGGTCGCGGTGAGACCGACGACGTATCGGGCCCGCGTTTCGCGCAGCACGCGCTCGAACTGGACAGCGGGCAGGTGATGGCATTCGTCGACGATGACCTGCCCGTAGCCGGCGACGAGATCGGCAACGGCCTCCCTGCGAACGAGGCTCTGGATCATGGCGACATCGATCCGCCCGGTCGGAGTGCGCTTCGCGCCCTGGATCTGTCCGATCGCCTTCGTATCGAGGCCGAGGAATTGAGAGAGCTGCGCGACCCACTGGTCCAGAAGCGGGCGCCGGTGAACCAGGATCAGCGTGCTGCACGCGCGCGATGCGACGAGGTACGTCCCGATCACGGTCTTGCCGACGCCGGGCGGCGCGACGAATACACCCGTATCGTGCGCGAGAAGCGCCCGCGCCGCCGACTCCTGAACCGTCGTCAGCGCGCCGTGGAATCGAACGTCCAGAGCGGCTCCGGAGACGCGCTGGTCCGCGACCTCGAGCGCGATCCCGTGAGCTCCGAGCAGCTCCTCGAGATCCGAAAGGCATCCGCGCGGCAGCGCGACATGCAAGGGGAGGTCCTCGGCGCACGCGATCACCCGCGGCGTCGTCGCGGTCGACAGACGCATGCTCTGCTTCTTGTAGAACTCCGGATTCTGGAAGGCGGCGAGCCGCTTGATCTGGTTCAGAAGGGCCGAAGGGAGCCCCTCCTTCGCGACGAACAACCGTTGTGCGAGCACAGCCGAGACTCGCGCGGGGAGCGGACCCGTGACTCGCTTCACGCGCGGCTTCCCCGACGGCGGTCGAGTCCACGGCATCGCCGCCTCCTCGTCGTCGACCGGCTCGGCGAGCCGAACGCCGACGATCGAGCCCGTGCGCTCCGCCTCTGCGGCGATCCGTTCGACAGTCTCCGGCGAAATGCGCCGGGTGGAGGCCAAGGCGGACCATTGCTCCGCGTCCGGGTAGGCGTCGAGGTTCGCGTCGAGGAAGACAGAGTTCCCCTCCTGCCGTGGCCCGTGCTGGAGCGGCAGCGCGATGAGGTTCCCGAACCCGCCGCGCGGCATCGTGTCCTGACTCGGGAAGAGCCGGTCGTACGAGTCCATGCTCAGCTCGTGACGCGACGACATCGTCTCCGTGATCACGTGGCAGCCCATCTTGCGGGCGGAGGACGACGACACAGGCTCCAAGAAGAAGAACCACACGTGCGCCCCGTTCCCCGACCGAGACCGCTCGATCAGTGCGGGCAGGCCAAGCCGTCTCGCAGTTTCAGCGAACGCCCGCACATCCTCCTTCCATGTGCCCTTGTCGAAGTCTACGGCGAGGAACCAGCAGGTCTCGTCCGGGAGCATCGGGTAGACGCCCATCACATGCTTGCCGCGCAGATGCCCCAGCACCGCTCCGTCATCCACGGGTCGGAACGCCTGGTTCGTGCAGTCCCCGCACTTTACCTTTGGCAGCTCGCACACACCCTGGACGAACTTGTTCGCGCAGGCGGGCGCGTACCCTGGCTTGCCCGTCTTCTTGCTCACGAATCGGGTCGGGTAGAGGTCGTCGCGACCGCGAAAGAGCAGGCGGAAAAGCTTCACCTTCTCGCCCGGGGACCGTGGTGCAGCGGCGACCCGTTCGGCGGCCTGCACGTGGTCGATGGGCGCTTCGTCGAGTCTGGCTACCCGCGCGCGGAGCGCCTCCACCCGCGCTCTCGCCTCGGTACGTTCGGCATCGAGCCGATGGAGCCGCGCTTCCTCCTCGGCGAGGGCAGCCGCGAGTCTCTCTCGTTGCGCCGGGCCCGACTCGCTCATGCACCCGTGTACGACTGGCTCGGCTCGTTCTGGAGCCTCCAACGGTCGAAGAAGCCGCGGCGACGGAGCTGCCGCTTGCGCAGCGCCTCGAACCGCCTCGCGAACGCGGCGACGGCTCCGTCGCGCTTCGCGAGATCCCGTAGATCTATCGCAAGCTTGACCGCGGCGTCGTAGTCCTTCTTGTCCACCCGGGCTTCGAGCTCGACCCACGCTGCGTCGCCTTTCGCCGAGAGGGCGTCGAGCCGTTTCCTCCGCGCAACGTCGGCCGCCTTCTTCGCCTTCTCTCGCGCGATCGACTCGGCGTGCTCTCGGGCCGCGCGCTTGCTCTCCGCTGCGGCGCGTAGCTGGGACACGCGCCGGCCGCTTCGAGTCGCCATCCTCGTCTGGCTGCGGAACAGCCTCCGGATCTCGGCACCGAGCGAAAGATCCGGATCCTCAATCGCGCGCGCGAGCCACTCGTCCTTTGCACGGGGGGGCAGTGCGGCGGCCCATGCGCGCACGGCCTCCGTATCGTCGGGGTCAGCTGCGCTCGCGCCGGCGGCTGCCGCCAGCAGATCCTCGTCTATGCGCAGGAACTCGACCATCGCTGCCTGCGCCGCGGTGAGCTCCGCCAGGCCAGGTGGTACGGGGGGCTCGCGTTCGCTGTCTGCGACCTCGTCCGCCTGAACTGCCAGAAGCCAGGCGAGGTACGCGCCCCGGAGGTCGCCCCGCATCAGCTCCGTACGGAGCGCCGTGAGGGCCCCGAGAGAGCCCTGGCTCTCCTCGTAGTAGTCCGGCTCCTCATCCTGACTTTGGAGGTCGAGAAGGAGGTGCTCGCCCCCTACCCGCGCGCTCGCCACGTCGCTGACGAAGTACGCGCGCACCGCTTTCACGTCGACCCGCTTCAACGGGATGCGGAGGATCAGCCGGTGCGTGCCCCAGTTCGCGAAGTACATGTGCGCGTCGAAGTACCGCTCGACGAGCTTCGCTGGGTCGGCCTTGAGGTCGCCCCACTGGTACTCGTTCCAGAACCGCGTCGGCGTGATCTCGGCGCGCGTCGAGATCGCGCGCAGCTCCGCCATCTGCTTCGAGGTAAGCGGTCGATCGAGCGCGACGAACTCGTAACACTGGTATTCGCTCATCGGTCACCTGCCTGACGGTCTCGTATGCGCCCACAGTAGTAACGTCGCTTTCCGCGCGCGAGCGTCCCGGCATACCCCTCCTCGTGTGACCAAGGCGTGCTCTCGGGGAAAGTGCCGCGCTACGCCTCCCATCGCACGTGAAGCTCGCCCGCCCGCCTCCTCGTCACCAGGTCCGCCAGGCTCGACGGCAGATCCGAGACAACGGCGTCCCGTACCCGCCAGAGGCGATTCCGCCCGGTCCTGAGAAGCGCGCCGGGCAGCAGAAGCAGAACGAACGCGGCCTCTCCGACCTCCGCGACGACATGCGGGCGCCCGGTCACGAGGTTCTCAGGTCCGATGCGACAATTCGCCAGCCCACCCCCGACGGGTACCCCGGGGACGAAGGCGCTGTGAAAGGAACCGGCGAACGTCGCCCGCTCACTGGTGGTCGCCGACGACGCCGTCAGCGAGACGCGCACGCACGGGTTCAATTCGGCAGGGTTCGACTTCGCCCACCACGCGGTGCCGGGCGTGCACATCAGCGCGATGCCGGCGAGAGGCGCGGCGCTCTCGAAGCTGCCGGCCCACACGGAATCCACGACCTCGACGAACGGCCCCGTTCCCGTCCCGAGTTGAGACGCGTCGGAATAGACCTTCCGGGGGTGCGTGGACCACGAGCCGCGGACGGTCACGGGCTCCGCGGGCACGACCGCAGTCAGCGGTGCGAAGAGGTTTTCGACGAAGGCCCTCACTGTGCTCTCGAGGGCTACAGCCGCGGGTCCACCGGCTCGCTCTCGAGCGCGAGAACCCCGAACACGCACTCGTGCACGCGGCGCAGGGGCTCCTTCCGCACGAACCGCTCCAGCCCCTCGATCCCCAACGCGAACTCCCGCAAGGCCAGCGACCGCTTCGCCGACAGCCCCCGCGACCGCAGGCGCTCGAGATGCTCCGGAGCGTCGTACTCGGGCCCGTAGATGATCCGCAGGTACTCCGAACCACGGCATTTCACGGCGGGCTGGAGGAGTCCGCGCGAGCCCCGGGCGACGAACGGAAGCGGCTTCACGACCATGCCCTCGCCCCCGCGAGCGGTGAGCTCCTCCCACCACGCGATGGCGCTTTCTTCACTTGCTACATCGGTGAGATCCACGCGGCGATGCGGCGTCGCGACGAGGAGCTCGGGATCATGCTCGCACAGCGACGCAATCCTCTCCATGTGCCAGAGGTGGTCCTTGTCGACGTGGACGCGCCCTTCGCTCGCCATGATGTGGAAGGGCGCGAGCTTCACGTCGGCGAGCGATTTGACGGGCCAGCAATAGTGGCGATACGCGGCGCGGTACTTGTCGGCCATCGTCCGGCGCGCGGCCGTCCGCTCCGCGAGCGGTCCGACGTCGAGCCCGCGTGCGCTCGCCTCCTGCAGCACCCTATCGGCGTCGGCCAGCGCGAGGCTTGCAGCGACCCCCACGGCAGCGTACTGCCCGCGCACCAGCTCCATCGCCTTGAGCGACCAGGGCATCAGCTCGGCGTCGATGCACAGCCATGACGTCTCGAGCTTGGACCAGACTTCCGCCTTCTCGAGAGCCGCTCGCAGCCGATCCATGAACGCCGTCGCGAGCGCATGGTCCCCGAAGAAGGGGCGTCCCGTACGCGTGACGACGATCCCGATGCCCTCGGCGACGACGCCGAAGTGCTTGCGCGCAGCTTCCTCGTCGCGACAGACGACGACGACGGCGCGGGAGCCCATGTGCTTCTCCTCGCAGACGACCGTCGGGACACCGTGGTTCCTGAAGTAGGCGAAGGCCTCCGCCGGATGCTCGAGCATCCCCCGGGCGGGCGGTAGTCTCGGAGGGAGACATCGTAGGCGGCAGGTAAACGAGCCACTTCGGGTTCACGGCGAAGCGGCTCATCACCTCGAGCGCCGCGTTCGCGTTCTCTTCGCGGATCGTGACCGTGTGGTGCAGCGAGGTCTGGACGATTCGCTTGCCGAGGACGTCGTCGAGGTCGAGAAGGTCGTCGTGAACCTGCTGTCCGGTGAGCGCGGGCGCAGCCGCATCTTTCGGCAGGAAGGGCTTCGCCGGCTCGTAGTAGGTGTGCGCCGCCGGTACGGCGACGAGCTCTCTCTCGGGCCACCGGAGCGCGGTGAGCCTGCCTCCGAAAACGCAGCCCGTGTCGATGCAGATCGTGTTGTTCAACCATTCGGCTTCGGGGACCGGCGTGTGCCCGTACACGACGGCGGCCGTCCCTCGGTACTCTTGCGCCCAGGGGTAGCGCACCGGCAGCCCGTACTCGTCCGTCTCGCCGGTCGTTTCACCGAAGAGCGCGAACTCGCGAACCACACCCGAGCCGCGTCCCTGGAGCGACTCCTTTAGCCCCGCGTGGGCGACGACGAGCTTCCCATCGTCGAAGACGTAGTGGCTCACGAGACCGTCGATGAAATCCGCGACGGAGCGTGAGAATTCGGGCGGCTCCCTTTCCAGCTGCGCGAGAGACTCGGCGAGCCCGTGCGTTATGCGCACGTCACGCCCCCGAAGCTTGCGCATCAGCTTCATGTCGTGGTTGCCGGGTACGCACAGGCCGACGCCCTGCGCCGTCATCGCCATAGCCAGACGAAGCACGTCGGGCGTCTTCGGCCCGCGGTCGACCAGGTCGCCGAGAAAGACGGCCTTTCGTCCCGCCGGGTGCGACACCGTGAAGGCTGCTTCTCCGTCGGTCCTCCGAACCTCGTAGCCGAGCGCTTTGAGCAAAGCCTCGAGCTCGTCGAAGCAGCCGTGTACGTCCCCGATGAGGTCGAAGGGCCCGTGGTCCGTGCGGCGGTTGTTCCAGAGCGGCTGCCGCTCGATGGTCGCAGCCTCGATCGCCTCCGGCGAATCGAGGACGAAGACGTGCCGGAACCCCTCGCGTTGAAGCTTGCCGAGGGAACCGCGGAGCTGCTGCATCTGCTGCCGCAGGACGTGTGGCCCGAAGGAGCGGTCGGCGCGAGCCGCGTTGCGATCTCGACAGACCTTCTCGTGCACATCGAGAACGATCGCGACGGGGAGCGCGTGAAACTCGCGAGCCAGGGCGACGAGCGGCTTCCTCGACTCGGGCTGCACGTTCGTGGCATCGACGACCGTGAGAAGGCCGCGCGCGAGCCGCTTATTGGCGATGAAGTGCAGGACCTCGAAGGCATCGCGCGTGGCCGCCTGGTTATTCTCGTCATCGGAGACCAGGCCACGGCATGCGTCCGACGAGAGGATCTCCGTGGACTTGAAGTGCTTGCGCGCGAAGGTCGACTTGCCAGAGCCCGACGCGCCCACGAGCACAACGAGCGCAAGCTCCGGGATGGTGAGGGGCTTCGTCATGTAGAGCTCGCCGCGCTTGTCCCCATCTCGAAGATGGCCATCTGAGTCGGCGCTCCGGTGAGCGGCTCGTCGTTTCCGATGGAGAGGAACCGCACCCGATAGCGGTAGGTCTCCGCGACGCGGGTCGCCCACGCGGCCAGTTCGGCACGACTCCACTCGAAGCGGTGGTCCTTGTGGCGGAGCTTTCCTCCCTCGAGAGCTGCGAAGTGCACGTTGTATTCGGCGTTCGGCGTGGTGAGGACGACGGTTCTCGGGCGCGCAAACTCGAAGACGACTCGCTCGAAAGCGTGGAGCCGCGGCGGATCGAGGTGCTCGACCACCTCGACGAGAGCGGCCGCGTCAAAGCCGGCGATGCGCTTGTCCCGGTAGAGGACGGACCCGTGGAGCAGGGTGACCCGCGCGCGCATCCTCTCCGGCATTGAGTCCAGATCGAGCCGATCGCGCGCGCGCTCGAGCGAGCGATGCGCGACGTCGAGACCGACGATGCGTTCGAACGCCGTCTCCTTGAGAAGTGCTCGGACGAGCTTCCCTTCGCCGCAGCCGAGGTCCACGACCGACTTGGCGCCGGACGCCTTCAGTGCCGCGAGGACCGCGCCGAGGCGCTGGTCGTCGAGGCGAAGCGGCCGTTCAAGTGCTTCCTCCTCGCGCGCGTGGCGCTCCGCAGGCTCGTCGGGATCGAGCTCCTCGTCGCGCAGAAGCTGGCTCAGCGCGTCGTCGGCTAGGCTTCTCTGGTGTTTCAGGTAGCGCTTCGTGATGAGCTCGCAGGCGGGGTGCGCGGCGAGCCAGCCCTCGCCGTGGCGAAGGAGCTTTGCCACCTCGTCGTCCCCGACGAAGTAGTGCTTCTCGTCGTCCAGCACCGGGATGAGCACGTAGAGGTGCGTCAGTAGGTCCTTCAACTTGCAGGTCGCCCGCAACGTCACCCGGTAGTAGGGGCTTGCGCCCCACTCCGGGAATGACGCGTCGAGCGGCTGCCCCTGGGCCTCGACCGCGTATCCGAGCGGTTCGAACAGCCCGCGGAGCAGCGCCTCGCCGCCACGGCAGGGAAGGCAGGCGATCGTGGCCTCGAGCGGGATCGCGGTGTCTACCAACTCAGGTCGGTCCTTGCTGGTGCCTGCGAGCGCGCTGCGGAACGTGCGGGTCAGCGCGACGCTCAGGAAGGAGGTCGCCGCGTAGGGCCGGTCGTTGACGTAGGGCTCGAGCGGTTGCCCCTCACCGGATCGTTCTCCACGGCGGCGAGACAGCGCGATCGGGTCGACCTCGATGAGGAGGGCCGCCGTGCAGCGTTCCGTGGACGCCTCCGGGTAGAAGACGTGGACCCGACCGAACGCCAGATCGTCCGACTGCGCACGGGTCGGGTTTTTGTGAAGGAGGAACCCGAGGTCGGTGGCCGGTTGGTGCGTGGTCGTGATCGTCAACAGCATCGCGGGCCGAAGAAGGTACCAGTACTCTCCCCCGCGATGGACCTCCGCCTGCGCAACCTCGTGCAACTCGACTCGCGCGCCGTGCCTCTCCCGCACGGCACCGAGGGTCGTCACGCGCATGGACCGGATCCCCGGAGAGCGCCGCGTTCCCCAGGGGTCCGTCGGGCGTGTGACGCGCGGCGCGCGAGGCAGCGGGTGGACGTCGGGCGCTACTTGGGCCCGGTCAGGGTGACGAGCCACGCGACCTCGCCAGGGTCTTGGATGAGGTCGAGGACGTGACGCGCGCGGCGGGCCGTGATCGATGTCTCGTCGACGTCGAAGTACAGCGTCCACGCCGTGGACGTCGGCGTCGCGCGGTCGTCGGCGTCGATCCAAAACGCGTGGAGCGTTTGGTCGACGTTCCAGATCTTCCCACATACGCGGACGCGCTTGGGTCCCCACTCGACCACACGGAGCGTTTGAATGCCGTCCGAGGCGCGTCGCGACGACCACACGCCAGCATCCGCAAGAGCGTCCGCAACGAATGCCTCGACCGGCTGTTCCAGGTCGGCAGCAGAGTCGCGCGAGAGCAGGGCGGTTAGCGAGTTCACGGCCTGAGCCTATCCCTTGAGCACCGCGATCGGCTCCAATCGAACCCGCCGCCGTACGAGATCGCCTTGGTCCCGCAGGACCTCCGCGACGTCCCGGTACGCCGCTGGCGCCTCCTCGACGAGCGCCCTCGCGAGCTGCTCGGGATAGACAACGCCCCGCATCGCGTGCGCGAGCGCGTCGGGCCGCACGCGAGCGCGCGCCTCCTTGCGGCTCATCACGCGCCCGGCACCGTGCGAGCTCGAACCGAAGGCGACCTCCGCTCCGAGCCCTTCGACGATGTAGCTCGCCGTCCCCATCGAGCCGGGGACGAGAGCGAGCGATCCCGTTTGGCGTCGCCACCGCCCCCTTCCGATGAACGAGCAGTTCGCGTCCGAACCACGCTTCGCGCGCGACGAAGTTGTGGTGAACGTCGATGCGCTCCTCGACGACGAGTGGAACGGGCACGATGTCCTGGACCACGTCGAGCGCGCGTCGTTCGAGCTCCTCGCGGTTCGCCCGAGCGAAGGCCAGAGCCCAGGACAGATCGCGCAGGTACGCGTCGCCCTGCTCCGCGCCGACGTCGAGCCCAGGAAGATCATCGTGGCCGTTGACCTCAGCCGCGCGAGCGTGATGCGCCGCGACGGCCGCGCCGAGCCCTCGCGACCCGGAGTGCACGAGCAGCCAGAGCGCCCCCTCTGCGTCGCGATCGAGCTCGAGGAAGTGATTGCCGCCCCCAAGCGTCCCGAGGTGCCGAGGCACGAGCGACTCGCGCGTGTGGTCCAGGGTCCGCGTGGAAAGCGGCGACTTGAAGAGCGCGCCGGGAACAGCGACTCCGCGCCCTCGATGCGTCGAGTCGCCCGCCGGGATCGCGCGGCCAAGGGCACCGACGATCTTCTCGAGCGTTCGACGATCGAGCGCCCGCGCGTCGTCCGCGATCCGACGCGCGGACATCCCGCACCCGAGATCGCCTCCGAGAGCGCGAGGCACGACGGTGTTCTCCGTCGCGAACACGCTCCCGACGGCTACCCCGTCGGACACGTGTGCGTCCGCCATTCCCGCGACGAACTCCACGACGTAACGCTGGCTCGCAAGTCGCTGCAGCTGCCGGATCGTCTCCGCGTTCGCATCGCGAGCCCAGAGCCGCACCGGGATGCGCTGCCCGCGCTCCGGCTCGTAGATGATGCGCATCACGGCGCACCTCCCCCGCCCTCGGGCGGAGCGAGGCCGTCGAAGACGAAGCGCAGATCGGGCACGCGCTTCATTTCGATGGCGTCAGCGAGACGCGCACGCAGGAACGGCGTCGCGCGTTCGAGCGCTCGCTCGATCGCGCGCATCTGAGCGTCGTCGGCGTCGCTCAGAACGAAATGAACCCTCGCGTGCCGGTAATCGACCGACAACACGACGGCGCTGACCCGCACTCCGGCGAGCACGGGATCGTGGACGTCATCACGGAGAAGAGAACGAAGCTCGTCGAGAACAAGACCTTGCACACGCAGGTGCCGATGGCCGGCACCCTCATCATTTCGTCGCATGGCACACGGCTCCAGGGCGGCAGCGAGGCCGCAATGGGGAATTCACGCTCCACTCGGCA
>Ga0302320_10025776_pt1 | contig 11415 bp, 11 predicted proteins | sample Bog_T0_3_FD_202130 | JGI IMG/M metagenome (GOLD analysis project Ga0302320, IMG submission 202130) | Peat permafrost microbial communities from Stordalen Mire near Abisko, Sweden - Bog_T0_3 | ecosystem: Environmental > Terrestrial > Soil > Wetlands > Peat | place: Sweden: Abisko, Stordalen Mire... | reverse complement strand
CTCTAAATGCTTGATTTATATGGTAGGCACGACTGGATTCGAACCAGCGACCTCTTCCGTGTCAAGGAAGCGCTCTAACCAACTGAGCTACGCGCCTGTGCATTCAACTTCAGATAGTCTATCAGGACGGGGGCGGCTGAGAAAAGCCGGGCGAGAAGTGCCTGCCGTGCTGTACCATCGTTGACAAACACGGAAAGCCATAACCACAGGCTAGATTCCGGATTGAAGAGTTCCAGAGCAGTTTGTTTTAAACCGCCATGCACGATCTTGCAAGAGAACGATTTCGCCGCTACCGCACCACTCCCAACTTGCTTACGCTGTTGCGCATCTGCCTTGCTCCGTTTCTGGTTGCGGCTATTCTGCAAGGGCATTTCGCGTTGAGCTTTGCGCTCTTTGTGGTTGCCGGTCTCACCGACGCGCTGGATGGACTGCTGGCAAGGCTGCTCAAACAGCGCTCCATGCTGGGCGAGTATCTGGACCCGGTGGCCGATAAACTGCTGCTCAGCACCCTCTTTTTGGTGCTGATGCACATGTCTCTGATTCCGGTCACGGTGACGGTTCTGGTCTTTGGCAGAGATGTGGGCATTCTGGTGGTTGCGGCGATTCTCTATGCGGCCACGGGACGGCGCGAATTCTCTCCCAGCCTCTTCGGCAAGGCCAACACGCTGGCCCAGGTGGCCGCCGTGGCTGCCGTGCTGCTGCACCAATTGACCGATGCCCACTGGGTTGCGGTCTGCCAGGCATGGGCCCTCTATGCAACTATGGCGCTGACCGTGGCCTCGGGACTGCAATACTCGTGGGTCGCGGCCCGCCGCGTTGGCGCACAGCCAGCCAGCGGCCACGGCGGCAAGTAATATCTGCGCCGCCGCCTTGCCTCATTAGTCTTCCAGACTAGGTTCTGATTCGGCGGCATCTTCGATCTCCATATCGCGAAACTCTTCGGAGTCGAAAACATCGCCACACTCCATGCACTCGACATATTCAGTGTCTTCGTGCCGGGAGACGACGCGTACCTTGGGGTGTTTGCAGACTGTGGCCATCGTTCGTGGGTTTGGTGGTTTGAAGAACTCTACTGGCCAAATTGTAGCGGCATTTTCGATTTTTTGAAATCGCTTCCAGTGAATCTTTTCAAGAAATTTCGATTCGCCGCCTCCTAACCTGAGGTTTTGCGGGCAAAAGCGACCGCGCAGAAGCTCCAGAAGGCTGATCGGTGGGTGCCTGTCGAGGTCAAAGCTTCTCTCCCGACTCATCTGTAAATGGATTGAATACCTCGACTCCCAGGCCATCGAAGTCCTTCACGTTGCGGGTGACTACAATCATGCGATGGATCCGGGCTGTAGCGGCAATCATCGCGTCTCCACTCAGATCGTCCGGCCTGCCTGCCATCAGTCGCGCCCATTCACGAAAAATCTGCCCATCGGCAGGCAGAATCAAGTAATAATTCATCACCTCATCCAGCCATTTCTCTATTTCTAGCGCCTTGGCTGGATCTTGTTTGCGCGTGATTTCAATGCCATCTTGGATCTCAGCCGTCACGATGGCAGGAATGGCGAGTTGGTGAAGAGGGACTGACCGCCTCCAAGCCAGAACAGCGCCATGCGGTCGAGTCCTGCGCTATTCGGAAACAACGTTGGTGTCGAGCAGGAATGTCATGCCTATTGCCGATCGTCTTATTCGAATGGGCGCAGCTTAAGCCACCTGCGCGGAGGAAAAAAGAGGTCATGCGGCCCATTCGGATCAAGCAGCGGATCAAGGATAGAGGGTTTAGCCTGACTCTTCAGCCGCTTCCACTCGTCAATTGGCACCAACACAGCCGTCTCCACGCCGCGCCGAGTGACGATCTGCGGGCCGTCCCTGAGCGTGGCGTCCAAAAACTCACTGAAGCGCGCCTTTGCGTCATAAACCTGCCAAGCCATGGAAAACCTCCACTCATATAGTCATATTACTAGTCATCTAGCCTGTCCACTCACCCACAAACTCCATGCCGCGCAAGCGCCGTCCACCCCACCGCAGGTAGCGCATGGTGCACCTTATCTGCCGCGTACTTTGCGGAAGATGTGGGAAACATTGAACCTCGTGGCGCTCAAGCGCTGTCTGCCCCACCGCAGGTGGTGGACGGATGAACCCGCGTATGCTTTCCTAGAGACATCCGCCTATGCTCAAGCGACTCGAACTCTACTTTGAATTCACGCGCCTCGGCACCAACTGGCGCACTGAGATTCTGGCCGGCGTCACTACCTTCCTGACCATGGCCTACATCGTCCTGGTCAACCCGGCCATCCTCGCCGCCGCAGGAATGCCGCTGGCCGCCGTTACCGCCGCCACCTGCCTCTCGGCCGGTTTCGCCTCCATCATGATGGGCATCATTGCGCGTTATCCCATCGCCCTGGCTCCCGGCATGGGCCTCAACGCCTACTTCGCCTACGCGGTCTGCATCAAGCTCCATGTGCCTTGGCAGACGGCCCTCGGCGCGGTCTTCCTCTCCGGCGTCATCTTTCTCGCGCTCACCGCCGCCGGCATCCGCCAGATGATTCTCCAGGCCATCCCCCACGAACTCTACGCCGCCGTCGCCAGCGGCATCGGCCTTTTCATCGCGCTCATCGGCTTCCGCAACGCCGGCCTGGTCGTCGGCGACCCCGATACCCTTCTCGCCCTGGGCAACATCCGCAATCCAACAGCGGTTCTCGCTCTCGTCGGCCTCCTCCTCATGGTGGCGCTTGAAGTCCGCAAGGTCCGCGGCGCAATCCTCATCGGTCTCCTTTCCATCACCGGACTGGCCTGGGCCTTGGGCCTTACGCACTGGACCCCCACCGCCGGCGGACTGCATGAGCTAACCAAGACCGCCTTCCAACTCGACATCCGCGGCGCGCTCAACAAGGGCCTGCTCGAAATCGTCTTCGTCTTCTTCTTCGTGGACCTATTCGACAACCTCGGCACTCTGGTCGCCGTCACCAAAAGAGCAGGCCTCATCGAGCCCGACCACACCATTCCCCGCCTGAATAGAATTCTGTTCACCGACGCCACCGCCACCCTCTTCGGCTCCCTCACCGGAACCTCCACCGTCACCAGCTACGTCGAATCCACGGCCGGTGTCGCTGCTGGCGGACGCTCGGGAGTCACCGCCATCGTCACCGGACTACTCTTTCTCGCTGCCATCAGCGCTGCGCCTTTTGTTGGAATTGTCCCGCAAGCCGCCACAGCCCCGGCGTTGATTTTGGTAGGCAGCCTCATGCTCGGCTCCATCGGCGAAATCCAATGGCACAAGCCCCTGATCGCCGTTCCCGCCTTTCTTACCCTGGTGATGATTCCCTTCACGTATTCCATCGCCAATGGCCTCGGCTTCGGCATCATCGCCTGGGCCGCGCTCCACCTGGTCACCGGCCACTTCTGCAAAAAGGACTGGCTGCTCTACGTGCTCGCCGCGCTCTTTCTTGCCCGCTTCGTCTACCTCGGCGCAAGCTAGTGTCGAGATTGCATGATTGTCCAATTTCCGAACCGTAGCCTCGACCTTTCGGTCCACGCTTGTTTCTTATTAGGGCACGACTTTACAGGCTGCGGAAAAACTCAATCGAAACCAAGTCTTAGATCTGTCACGTGCGGCCAACCTCTGGTCGATGGCGGCTTCAAGGTTGGACACGAATTGGACATCGAGTTGTCGTCCTTCATTGCTTCTCATGGGCAGGTCTCCTGTCTGTGGTTTTGAAAGTTGGCGACTGCCAGATGGCAGCTTTGCGATTCCCGCTGCAAGGAGCAGACTTGGCCATCGCGGCCATATCCGTCTAAAAGGAACGAGCCAGTCCGCCGTAAAAGAATAAAGGCTCTAAGGTCAATAGCCTCGGAGCCTTTGCGTGTGTGGGTGACAGCGGGTTACACTGCGGCGGGGACGGCCACATAGAGTTCCTCTTTTGAAAAGGCCTTGTTTGAGATAGCTTTCTTTGTCCCTGATTTTTGATAGCCGCTTGCCTCCATCAAGGAACAAACAACACCCTCAATGAATTGCCTATCGAACGGGGTAAGTTTCCGGCAAATCCGTTTGACTTCTTGAATGGATATTTCGCGATACCAATAACAGCAGGAAGCCCAATTCTATTTGCTTCGATTGCGGAATTCAACGATTCCGGCCTCATCGACAACGGTGAGAAAGTGTTTTGTGCTTCTCACCAAGCAGTCGAAGGCCGCGACGAAGTACGCTTCGCTCAGGATGACAGGTTTGTTTATGATACGAACCTCAGAGACAGGACGCCAAGCGGTCGGCGAAGCCGGTGGAAGTCTGAATCAAAGCCGATGCCTTCAACGGGCCAACCTTACTCTGCTCCCTTTACCTCAGTTTCTTTGGCAGGGTCGAGGGCGTGGAAGCCTTCGGCCTTGGCGGCATCCAGCAACTGCTGCGAGGCGGAGACAAAGATGATTTCGGTACCTTGAAACATATCGCGGGCGACGGTTGCGGCGGCAAGTTGCAGGGTGTCTGGCCAGCGCAGCGTGGTGCGGTCAAGTAGCTGTCGGGCGGCCTCGAGAACGGCAGGATTCAGCGGCTCCTGCACCATGCGGGCGGCTTCAAGGCGCAGGCTGTCGAGCGCGGCGGAGGCGTCTTCGGTGGAAAGATCGCCGCTGCGTTCGCGGCGGCGGATGGCGGAGTAGACCTCGAGCGGGGTAGAGGCGGAGATCAGCTTGCGGTTGTCCTCGACGGCCTCCATGAGGCGGATCAACTCGTCGGTGCCCTGCTCACGCACAAAGAGCTTGGCGAAGGCAGTGGCTTCAAGAAAGTAGCAGCTCACAGATTCCCCCGTTCTTCTTCAATCGCTTCAGCGATTGAGTTGCCATGGACGGTGACGGGATGGAAGCGCTGCTCCTCGTCGGGAATGCCGGCTTCAGCGCGGTTGAGGCGGATGGTGGTGGTGGGATAGGCTGGGGTTTTGGGGTTGGCGATCTTGCTGGTGAGCACGACGCCGCGCTGAATGGCCTCAGCCAGCACGACCTGGCGCGACTCGGGATGCTGATTCCAGCGGAATGCCTTGCGGGGCAGGAAGGAGTCGCGGAACCACTTGAGTGCGATGAAGGCGTGGCCGCCCCGCTCAGCTTCGGCCAGCGCGGCGCAGAGTTCTTTGACGCGGGCGTCGAGGTCGGCGGGGATTATGACCTCCTGGCTGTCGTCGTCATCTTCATAGACGGGCTCGGCGGCAACGCGCTGCACACGGACGGGACGCGGCGCGGGCTCGACGCCGTCGATAAGTTCAAAGTAAATACGTAGTTCGTCTTCCTCCGGCGACCAGGAATCGGCCGAGGCGTTGCGGCGCTTGCTACGGCCGTTTTCGCCGCAGAGTTCGACGATTGCCTGATAGCCCGGGGGGGCCAGAAAATGCATGGCCAGCGCTTTTCCCGGATCGGTGGATTCCGCCAGATCGCTGAGGGCTTCTTCGATAATCTCTTCCGCGTCGGGAATGCTGAGGCTGCTCACATCTATTCCGTTCGAAACAAGGCTGTTTTGACTTGCTTTTGTCGATTTCATACTTTCTTCTCCGTATGCCGCACTCTCCTGCTGGGCCGTCGCACTCCAAGCTGGCCTTATGGCCTCAATGCTGGAACAGACGGCTTTGCTGAGAAAGAGACGGCCTTGCAATTTATACTCGGTCGAACTCGCAATGCTTCAAGACAGCTTTCGATAATTTCGAAGGGCTTCTGCCGTATTCCGGCTTATGGAAACCCCGGCATCTCTCGATGAAGTTAAGAATTGACGGCGTATGTACTGCATTTTACCTGGCTCAGGACCATTGTTTCCGGGATTCCGCCGGGATTATTCCGCCATCGTAGGGCACGAGAAATACTCTAGCTAAGTCCTCTGCTTGAAGCTATGCACGGCTTAGTTTACCAGAATAAACGATAAACTGGCTGGTTGAGTTGCATATCAAGAAAAACTTTTGCGGAAGTTGGCGATCGTTCATTTCAGGCGGGAGATGCGGCGAGGAAACCAGCCTGCTTCCGATGACTGGGGTTGGGGTTCGTGCTATCCCACCCTTGAATCAAGGAACGATTCAGGGACAGAGCACACAGATTAGGAAGAAACAAGCGTGGACCTGGAGGTTCACGCTACAGATAACCAGGAGGCCGGCGCCACGGTTTCAATCCCTCGACTCGCTCTTCTTCGTACAATAAAAGACATGCGTTGCTGGCCGCGTCTCTCGCTGAATTGCTGCCTGGTTTTCGGTCTGGCCTTGAGCCTGCTCCTGAGTCTGGTTCCGCGCGGCCTGTGCGCCGATGGGCCGGTCTTCGATCTGGCTGGACCCAAGGTGGACGTGCGCGTGAAACGCGGAGAGGTTACGCTGCCCATCGGCGAGGTTCCCAATCTGCTGCCGGGAGACAGGCTTTGGATTCATCCTGACTTTCCCAAGAGCCAGTCGGCGCATTTCGTTCTGATTGTCGCGTTTCTGCGCGGAGCCACCAACCCGCCGCCGGACGAGTGGTTTACGCGCGTGGAGACATGGAGCGGCGAGGCGCGCACGGAGGGCGTCTTTGTTACAGTGCCGCCAGAGGCGCAGCAGGCGTTGCTCTTTCTGGCGCCGGAAACGGGCGGCGACTTCAGCACTCTGCGCAAGGCCGTCGAGCGGCTGCCGGGCGCATTTGTCCGAGCCGCGCAGGATTTGCAGGCGGCCAGTTGGGACCGGATGCGCCTGAATGCCTACCTGGCCGAGGTCAAGGAAACCTCGCAGACCGATCCTACGCTGCTCAAGGATCGGGCTCAGATGGCGGCGCGCAGCCTGGGCATACGGCTGGACCAGCAGTGCTTTGACAAGCCCACCGACCAGCAGGCCCCATGCCTGGTGCAGCACACCGACGCTCTGGTGCTGGACGACACAAACGCGCAATCACGGGTGGCGTTGATTACTGCCGGCTCGACTGCCGACCTGATGAATCAGATCAGCTCAAGCCCGATGGCGGGGGCCGGCGCTTTCAGCCCTTATGTGGGGGCGATTGTCGACACGGCGAAGATTCTCTCGCAGTTGCATACAGCGCATTATCAATACATTCCGGCGCTGGCGCTGCCGACGGACGATACACTCAACCTGCGGCTTAATGTGCCGCCATCATTTCGCGATCCGAAATCCGTCGTAGTAGTCGCGCTGCCGCCGGTGGGAGAGGTGAAAGCTCCGCCGCTGCATCCGGTGAATCCGGCGGAGAGTTTTTGCGCCGAGAAGCCGGGTCTGGTGCTGGCGGCTGAAGGTGCGCCGCTGCTCTTTGCCACGCAGTTGGCCAGCAAGCTGGTCTTGCACATAGAAACCAAGGGCGCTGCCATCGATCTGCCCGCCAATATCGATGCATCGCTGGGTGGGTTGGCGTTGACGCAGCCTCCGCCAGCACTGCCGGTGGGCGAGTTGACCGGCGTACTGCGCGGCCGGTGGGGATTTGACGCGTGGGAGGGCCCGCATTTTCACCTGCGCGCGGCTCAGGCAGCCAAATGGAATGTACCGCCAGCCGACCAATCGGCACTGGTGGTGGGCCGTGAGGACACGCTGCACATTGAGGGCGAGAACTCGATCTGCGTGGACCGGATCGAGGAGGAAAACGCTGCTGCCGCGCCAGTAAAGTTGGCTTGGAAATCGCCGAAAGCGGGGCTGCTGGAGGCCGCGGTTCCGATGAAAGAGGCGACGCCGGGTCCGGTGACGCTGCGAATCTTCCAGTTCGGCCTGGAAAAGCCCGACGAACTGCCGCTGAAAGCTTACGCGGAAGCCGCATCGCTGGATCGCTTTACAGTGAATGTTGGTGACACAGAGGCGGTGCTGAATGGCAATCGCCTGGACCAGGTAGCCAGTGTGAGCCTGAAGGAGATTGCCTGGACTCCAGATGGCCTGAGCCGTGTGCAGGATTTTGATTTGTTGACGATGAAGACCGCCAGCTCGACGGCCACGCTTGACGCCGGCAAACGGTCCTTTGCCAGCGTGGAACTGCTGGACGGACGCACACTGCGGGTTCCGGTGGACGTTCGCCCGCCGCGGCCGAAGGTGGAGCTGGTCAGCAAGGGCGGACAGAACGACGCCTCGGCCGCGCCCTCCCCGGTACACTTGGGAAGCCCGGACGATCTGCCGGTCGATCGCCGGCTGGTCTTCTTTTTGCGTTCTCAAGTGCCAGCCGAATTTCCTCGCGATGAAAAGATCGAGGTGGCCGCGGCTGACGGGAGCTTCCGCACGTTTCTCAGCCTGGCTGACGGCAGCCTGATGCTGGAAGACGCGAAGACGGCGCTGGGAATTCTGGAACCGCTGGCGCGCTTCGGCTCCTCGGCCTTTGGTCCGCTGCGCCTGCGCGCCGTCGAGGCCGATGGCGCGGCAGGGGACTGGATTTCACTGGGAACGCTGGTGCGGCTGCCGGGCTTCAAGGAGTTGCATTGCCCGCACACGGCGGCCAAGCTCTGCACAGTGATGGGAACGAATCTGTTTCTGGCTGAGGCGATCTCGGCGACTCCGGAGTTCGACGACGCCGATCTGCCTACAGAATTTACCGGAACGCAATTGAATGTTCCTCATCCGGCCAATGGAGTGCTCTACGTCAAGCTGCGCGACGACCCGGAGACGGTGCAGACGTTGACGCTGCCGGTGCTGGCGGCGGTTCCCACAACGCAACCTTGATGATCCTGTCCATCGACAGTTCTTGGGCGGGATCGATCAGGCGTGAAGCTTCCAGCCGGGGATCAGCAAATCGAAGCGCAACAAGCCGCTGAGGGCAACATGGAAGACGGTGTAGAACACCCAAGTCGAGACGTAAGCGATGGCGATCTTCCGCGGCTTTTTCAATACGTACCAGGAGAGGAAGATGTCGAGCGGAAGCAGCGACGGAACAACCGCCCAGACCGGTGCGTTGAGGCTGAAGACACTGTAGCCGAAGAGGCAGACGAAGCAGCCGATGGCCAGCGAGGCAAAGATATATGGGCGTTTATCGACGATGTAGAAACCGATTGCCCACGCCAAGGCGGTGAAAAAGATTGAAATGTCGAGGAGAATGGCTGGTGGCAAGGAGTTGAGCAAGGTTTTTCCTCCGCGCGGTCGCTTCCTATGAACAAGGTTCTGATTAAGGTTCGTGGTATCCCATCCATTCCGCGATGAAAAGACGCAAATCCTTCGACTATGCTCAGGAGCGGAATGGATGGCACCCAGCATTTGTGGCCTGTTCATTTTCAAAACTAACTCGCATCGTGAATCGAGCTGCGCAGGATGACAGCTCATTTGTATTACGAACATTAGACTCAGAACACTGGATCAAGCCAGGCTGCCGGCAACTTTGGCCAGATCGAAGTCCTTGGCCGTGAGACCGCCGGCGTCGTGAGTGACCAGACTTAGCAGAACGCGGTTCCAGCGGATATCGATGTCGGGGTGGTGTCCGGCCTGCTCGGCCTTCTCCCCGACGCGGTTGACGAAGGCCAAGGCGGCGGGGAAATCCTTGAAGGTGAAGATTCGCGTCAGTACCCCATTTTCGACCCGCCAGTCCGGCAATTCGGCCAGATGGGTTGCAACTTCTTGCGCGGTAAATGCGGTCATGAAATCTCCTCCTGGGTGGGATTTAACTGCCGTTCACGATGGTCAGTGTACAGCAAAAGCCATTATTATTTCTGCCGCATTGCGCGCTTGGCGGCGGCCCAGCCTTCTTTGACAATGAGGCGCGAGCGGCTGACAGCGAGGGCGTCGGCGGGCACGTCGTGAGTGATGCAGGAGCCCGCGCCAACATAGGCTCCGTCGCCGATTGTGACGGGCGCAACCAGCGTGGAATCGCTGCCGATGAATGCGCCGCTGCCGATGAGGGTTTTGTGCTTGTTGACGCCGTCGTAGTTGCAGGTGATGGTTCCGGCGCCGATGTTGGCTCCCGCGCCGACCTCGGCGTCGCCCAGATAGGTGAGGTGGTTGGCCTTAGCGCCTTTGCCGAGCTTGGCCTTTTTGGTTTCGACGAAGTTGCCGACGTGGGCGTCTTCGCCGATCTCGCAGCCGGGTCGGACGTGGGCGAAAGGCCCAATTTTTGCACCGTCGGCGATGGTGCTTCCTGTCAGGACGCAGCTTTGGCGGATGAGAACATCGCTGCCCAGTGTGCAGTCTTCAATCACCGAATAGGAACGAACAAGGCTGCCGGAGCCGATGCTGGTGCGGCCGAGCAACTGGACAAAGGGCTCGATAACGGTGTCGGCGGCGACTTCGACTTCGGCATCGATGAGGCAGGTTTCTGGCCGGAAGATGGTGACGCCCGAGGCCATGAGGCGGCTGGCTGTGGAGGCGCGCAAGGTGGCATCGAGCGCGACCAGCTCGGCGATGGTGTTTGCGCCCAGAACCTCGACCGCGGCTTCGGCCTGAATGGCGACGACGCGCTCACCGGCCGCGCCCAGCAGGCTAGCCATGTCGGTAAGGATCACTTCGCGGTTGGCGTTGTTGGCGGTGAGCTGGGCAAGGTGCGCGAGAAGCGGCGCGGTTTGAAAGGCGTAGATGCCGGAGTTGATTTCGGCAATGTTCTGCTGGCCGGGGGTGAGCGCCTTCTGCTCGATGATGGCTTCGACCTCGGGAGAGTCGGGTGACTTGCGCAGGATGCGTCCGTAACCGGCGGGATTGACGGGCGCGGCGGTAAGGATGGTCATGGCCGCGTGCTGTGCTTGATGAAATTGCCAAAGCTGCTGGATGGTCTCAGGGCGAATGAGCGGCACGTCGCCGCTGAGGACCAAAATGCTGTCGTAGGCGGCGATGGCCTGGCGCGCGCATTGGATGGCGTGGCCGGTGCCAAGTTGCTGAGGCTGGTCAATGAAGCGAATGCCGAAGGGCTCCATGGCGGCGCGGACTTTTTCCGCCTGATGGCCGACGATGGCGTAGATGTCTTGAACGGGGACGACGCGGCTGGCGGCGTTGATGACGTGCGCCAGGAGCGGCCGGCCGCCAATCTGGTGGAGGACCTTGGGGCGCTCGGAGTTGAGCCGCGTGCCTTTGCCCGCCGCCATAATAAAGACTGCCCGCTTGACGCCTGGTGCCGCCGCACTGCTCGCCATGAATGAAACTCCCGTCGGAGATTGGCGGCAGGATAGCGGCCGCCATTTTCATTCTAGCCGCGCCACCCGCGTTGGGAAGTTTCAGACCAGTTCGTCGATGCGGTTATTGAGAGCGTTCTCCGCGGCCGTGAGGGTTGAGCCGCTTGCGGTGGCGCCGGTGAGGCCGGCAACGGAGGCTGTGTAGGTGCTTCCCGACTGTTCCACGCTGCCTGAGTACTGCTTGCCCGCCACGGTAGTCGAGTAGCCGGAGACCAAGGTTTCAGCCTCGCTGGCGGCGCTGCTACCGACTCCACCTCCTCCGCCTCCAGAGTGCGCTTGCGAGGTTCTGGCTGGGGCGGCTGGGGTTGAGTTTGTGGAAGCCGAAGTGGATGAGGGCGCGGCGGCTGCAGGCTGCGCGGCGGAGGACGAGGATT